>Ga0194128_10001576_pt1 | contig 39429 bp, 31 predicted proteins | sample TA2KigCa65mmetaG_FD_148650 | JGI IMG/M metagenome (GOLD analysis project Ga0194128, IMG submission 148650) | Freshwater microbial communities from Lake Tanganyika, Tanzania - TA2015037 Kigoma Deep Cast 65m | ecosystem: Environmental > Aquatic > Freshwater > Lake | place: Tanzania: Lake...
CCTGCCGAGCCGGAAGCGTCAGCATCGTAATGTCAACTCAGATTATTTGCGGGCTCGCGGCTCGGCAGGAGCCTCGCCCTCCCGTGCCGTTTGCAAACCATGTCGTGCACCCACCGCTTGCGACGCAGCAAACACCGCTACGCCGCAAGCGGAGTTTCGTGTACCATAAATACCGCCGGGGACGAGATCGTCCTCGGCGGTTTCTTTCTTCCGGAGGCCTCGCCATGCTGCGATTCGCCGGCGCTCTTGCAGTTCTGCTCGTTCCGACGCTCGTCCACGCCGACCCCTTCGATCATTATTTCAACAAGCTCCTGGCCAAGATGCCCGAGATGAAGTCGGTGGAGAAGGTCGCCAAGGTCACGTCGGAGATGATGATCGACCACCGCCCGCTCGCCGGCATCGCGTCGACGTTCATCGTCGTCAAAACCAACGACGATCGCTTCGCCAAGCTGCTCATCCAGTCCGCCTGGCAAAAAGTTTCGGATAAGCAGAAACCCCCGATCATTATCATCGACCGCTATGTGACATTCCGCGAAGGCGAGGAACGCACCATTCATGCCTCGGGACAGAACGTCCGCCTCTTTGCCGGTTTCCGCTTCAGCCTCGATATCGGCCAGGTCGTGCCGAAGGATGTTCCCGCCGATCTCCACGTCGGAGTCGACAAGGACGAGGTCTACCTCGAGCCGGTCGGCAAAGCCGAGATTTATCTGGTCACCAAACATCTACCCGAAGCCAATCCGCCCAAGACCGGCAAGCTCGTCGTCGGCGAAAAGTTCGAGATGACCTATTTCAACGGCGCCTACAAGCTGTACGACGACGGCCGGCGCTCCGGCACCATTCATCTCAAAGTTGCCGAGAACGGCGCCGTCACCGGGCATTACTACTCGGCCAAGGACGGCGCGAAGTACGAGATCGACGGCAAGGTCAGCAACACGCCGAAGCACCTCGTGGAGTTCGTCGTCAGTTATCCGCGCACCAGCCAGGCGTTCACCGCATACCTCTTCACCGGCGACGGCAAAGCGCTAGCCGGCTTTTCACGCATGAATGGCCGCGAAACGGGGTTCTACGCGCTGCGCATCGACGATGAGAAATGATGCGAACTTGGTGCACAGTTTACGATCCCTCGATGGATCGATGTAGGGTGCGCGAAATGCACCAGCTATCATCTTGGCGCGGCTGAGCCGCCACCACGCGAATTTACCACGGACTACACTGATCGCACGGATAGGTGATACAAAAGCGGCCGTGACCAAGCGGGAACGTGGAGATACGGAACAGCCCAACTCTCCCGTGCTTTCCGCACTTCCTTAATTGGACAGCGCCACGTTTTCAACTTGGTCAACACCCTGCACGACGACGCCGACCTCCAAAACCACCACGCCCGGTGGTACGACTACACGATCGGCACGTGGATTAGCCGCGATCCACTCGGCTTCGATGCCGGCGACCAGTGGCTCATTGCCGCCCCTGGACCCCGCTGGCCTCAAGCTCTATTCCGGAGGGCGGTCCTCCGGAAGCGCGAACCGAGCCGCCGGAGACCTCAAACAAAACCGAGCCGCAAGATTCCACTTGAACTCTGTGCCAAGACAATTTCGGGAACTCGCGAGGTCACCTTGCCCACAAAGTAACGTTATTATTAATGGCGTCGTCAAGGATTGAGCTATGAATTCGTTGCGTACTTCTCTTATCTCCGTTGCTGTGGCACTTTCATACTGTGGCTGTCTTTCCGCGACGCCACATTTTTCTATGGCAAACTGCAACTGGCTTAAGGAGAGAAAAACTAGGGAGCCTGTTGTGCTTACTTTGGATGGGCTTGAAGTGAGGTTGACGAACGTCGTGCGAAATCGCAGTACCTTCCACTTTGATTTCAAATTCTCCACGGAACCTGGGGCGCTGTGGGTGATAGGTAACCGCACGTATCTTTATCTTGAGTATTATGACGAACATAAAATGCCTGTTAATACCGCGGAGATTTTTTTAGCAACGACATGGTTTCTTGAGGACGGATTCCGATTCAAACAGGCGATCCGAACTCCCATTCCTAAAGGTGCCTCATATTACCGAATCCAATTTGGTAGCACGGAGTTGATTTCGGACATCATGAGGCTTCCACGATGAGCGAAAAGGAGCGGATAACGCGTCCGGTCCTGTGCAATAAGTCTATCGCAGGCAAAAACGCGTTGGGGGAAGATGCTACGGAAACGAGTTCGCGGCACTATTGTCGCGTTGATGGCCGAGACATTCTCAATTGCCGGTGGAGGAAAAGGCGGCAGGACCCTTTTTAGGTAGTGATACGTATACGATATTTTTCTTAAAACGGGTCCTGACACCTTTTTCCGAGCTCTAACTAATTGAGTATTTCCTGAGTTGCTGGGAGGAACCACAGAGTGATTCCATTAACCACAATCACGGTCGTCTTGTTTTCGTCGGTTGTGTCACCTTCGGGGGGAATAGTCGTGGCGCCATCTCCGGCACTCCGCGCGCTAGTCTCTGCTGCATTCCCATTGGGAATAGACAAAGCCAAGGTGCAGACCGTACTCGGACCTCCATCTGGCCGTGGTGGTTATTTGGAATCCGGTGATTTGAAAACGCGACTAGATTACCACCCAATATTGACCTCATTCGTGTTCGACTCAAACGGCAAGTTGGAAGATATCGCCTTTTTTGAGGTGCGCCGTCGTCCTGTGCAATAAGTCTGTCGCAGGCAAAAACGCGTTGGGGAAAGACGTTGCGGTCACGAGTTCGCGGCACTGTGGTCGCTTTGATGGCCGAGAGATTTGGCAGGACGGAGGCGGCGCTCGTGGCTGAGCAACTCCAGTTCATCACGGCCCGTGCATAGCAATTCTGTGCTTCATGGTGTATATTTGTTGAAGGAACGAGGGAGCAAAGGGGCGCTCCCTTTTTTTGTTGGCGGATCAACCGTCGCCGGCGCATCCGGCGAGCGGGCGAAGGCATCATGGGCGTCGTATTCAGACATGCGGGATTGGGCGGAGCGGTCGGCCTATTGCTGGCGGGCGTGGCCTGGTTGACGTGGTGGCTCGGCTCGCTGGCGCTGGGGGGGTCGCCGGGCGAACCGTTGCCGACGCTCGGCCTGGCGCTGGGTCTCGGCTTCGTCGCGGCGGCCGTCGGGGCGGGGCTCTCCGCGTTTTTCAACAATCCAGAGAGTTTAGCGCCGCCGGCAGAACCATCGCCAACGCCGAAGCCGCCATCGGCAGCACCGCCTTCGAGACGGCGCAAGCGTCGCCGGCATCCGCTCGATCGCCAAGCCCCGTGGGCGCGCGTGGATTTGACGTTGATCTGGCAGGCGCTATCGCGTCGACTCTGCCGACTATTGCAGCGCGAGAACGTTCGGCTATTGGGTCAGTCATTGCGCGACCGCGTCGTAGCAGACGATTGGCCCGCCGTTGAGAGGGCCTTTGGGCAAGCTCAGGCGACTGGTAAGGCCCAACAGGTCGTGTGCCGGCTTCACGTCACCGAGGAAAACGCGCCGCTCGGCAACGGCAAGGCGAAGCCGATGCGATCCGATACCGATGTTTTGCCGGCGCTGTCGCTTGACACCGTCATTCATGTGCGTCTGACCATCTGGGCCCGGCGTGACAAGGCAGGCCAGCCACGCTATTTCGACTGCCGATTCATCGACCTGACGCCGGTCATCGCACCGATCGAACGCCGGCTGCGGCGCGAACAGAAGATACTGGCGAATCTTCGTCGCCACATGCAGCGAGTCAACGAGGACCTGGGCCGACTGAAGCTCAGCTATCGTGAGCTTTATCAGCATGCGCCGGTCATGTACTTCAGCATGGACAAGCATGGCAAGCTCGCCACGTTCAATGACACGTTGCTGCAAACACTTGGCTATGAACGCAGCGAATTGCAGGATCGCGATTACACGTTCCTGTTGGCGCCGGAGACGTTGCGGAGTTATCAAACGATCGCCCAGGCCATGCCGTCGGAGGAAGGCGAGCTGGAAACGAAGTGGCGCAAAAAAGACGGCACGATCATCGATGTCTGGGTCCATTCCATTCCCGTTTGCGACGAAGCCGGCGCCTTCGTGCGCTACCGCAGCGCGGCACTCGACCTCACCGAAAAAATCCGCCTGGCCAACGAGCTGCGTTCGCGCGGTGATGAGTTGGAACGCACCAACGAACGGCTGCGCACCATCAATAGCGAGCTGGAGGCGTTCACGCACGTGGTGTCGCACGACTTGAAGGAGCCGCTGCGCACCCTGCAAGCCTTCAGCCAGCTTCTGGTCGAAGAACATGGGCGACAGCTCGGACCCGACGGATTTCAGTACATCAATTACCTGATCGGCGCCAGTCGCCGGCTTACGCGGATGATCGAGGAACTGCTCAACCTCAGCCAGGCGGGGCGAATCACGCAGGCGCCCAAAGCGTTCAACTTTATTGAGATCGTGGCGACGGCGCGGCAAGACCTGGTGGATCTCATTCAGCGCAAAGGGGCCGATGTCCTGACCGAGGGCTCGCTCCCCGATGTCGTCGGCGATCCGGTGCGGCTGACGCAACTCGTGACGAACCTGGTCGCCAACGGCCTTAAGTATAACGTCAATAGCCACCCGGTCATCACCATCGGCGCCAAGCCTTGCCCCGATCAACCCGATCGCGTCACGCTCTGGATTCGCGATAACGGCATCGGCCTCGACCCGGCGTTTCATCAGCAAGTCTTCGGCATCTTTCGACGCCTGCACACCGCGGACGACTTTGAAGGGACGGGCGCCGGCTTGGCGATTTGCAAAAAGATTGTCGAAGGGCACGGCGGTCAAATCTGGGTCGAGTCGGAGCTCGGCCAAGGGGCGACGTTTTTCTTCACGCTGCCCCGCCCGTCGGCGCGGACGGCGGCCATGAAAACGGGCACGGCTTCGAAGACGCCGGGCCCGACGCCGCCATCCTCTCGGCAACGCAAGACCGTCATTCAGGTCGAAAGTCACGCGGCGCCTCGCATTGTCCTCGTCGAGGATCAGGAGGATGTCGGCCTAATCATTCAAAAGCTGGGCAAACGCGACGGCCTCGCGGTAACCTGGTTCGCGACCGCGGAGGAAGCATGGACGTACCTGTGCCAGCACGGTGCGGACCTTCTGCTTCTGGATGTCAATCTCCCCGGCATCAACGGCGTCGAACTGTGCCGCTGCATTCGCACGCTCAAGCACCACCAAGACACGCCGGTCGCCATGTTCACGCCGACGAATGAAGCGGATCGGCTCGAAGAACTCCGAGCGGCGGGCGCGGACTTTTTTCTCACGAAGGATCTTCTGTGCCAGCCGAGCCAATGGCAGCGCCGCATCCAGGAACTTCTCGAAGAAATCCGCGAGACCGCAGCACATTGAAAACCACGTCGATCCTCGTATCCTTGTTTAGCGCCCGCTTTACGCCTGGCGCATGAAGGATGCAAATCCAGAAATCGCAGGATTGCCGAATGACGTACGAACAGGCCATGACGTTCTGGTTTGGCCGAGTCAATTACGAGCAGAAACCGCCGCAAGCCGGCGATTTCAAGCTTGGCCGCATGAGGCTTTTGCTCGAGCGTCTCGACAACCCGCACGAGAGATTGCGCATCATTCACATTGCCGGGAGCAAGGGCAAGGGCTCGACATCGGCGATGCTGGCGTCGATTCTGCATTGCGAAGGCTATCGCGTCGGGCTGTTCACGTCGCCGCACCTGGTGGCCGTCGAGGAGCGGATCCAGGTCGATCGGCAACCGATCGCGCACGACGAATTGGCGGCGCTCATGACCGACATTCGCGATGCGGTTCCCGATCTTGCGGCCGATTTGACCTTCTTCGAGATCGGCACCGCATTGGGCTTTCTTCATTTCGTTCGCCGGCGTGTCGATTTTGCCGTCGTCGAAGTCGGCCTGGGCGGACGCTTCGATTCGACGAATGTCTGTCAGCCGCTCTTGGCAATCATCACGAGTATCAGCCTCGATCACACGCAAGTCTTGGGGGACACGCTGGCGAAAATTGCGTTCGAGAAGGCGGGAATCGTGAAGCCCGGACGGCCGACGGTGAGCGGCGTGATCGACTCGGAGCCTCGCGATGTCATTCGCGCCGTATGCGCTGAGCGTCAGTCCGCGTTGCGTGAACTGTGTGTGGATTTCGACTACGAACATGAGCCGGCGCTGATCGACGGCGCCCGCGAGCAGGTGTCGTCGGTGACCGTGAAAACCCATCGCCGCGAATGGCAGAACCTGACGCTGGGGTTAATCGGCGAACATCAGGCTCGCAACGCTGCCGTGGCGGTGGCCGCTACCGAAGAGTTGAAGGCGCAAGGCGTGCCGATCCACGATGGCGCGGTCGTGAATGGCTTGGCCCACGTCGTCTGGCCGGCCCGGCTGGAGATCGTGTCGCGCCGTCCTCTGGTTCTGCTCGACTGCGCTCACAACGTCGCCTCGGCACGCGCGCTCGTGCAAACGCTTGAGGCATCGTTTCCGGTTCGTGGCCGACGTACCTTGATCTTCGGTGGTAACCGCGACAAAGACCTCACCGGCATGCTCGACATTCTGGCGCCGAAATTCGATCGCGTGCTGCTGACCAGCTTTCACGGCAGCACTCGATGCACGCCCGCCGAGCAACTGATGGAATTGCTGTCGCCGGAAGCGCAAACACGCTGTCGCACGTTTTCAGATCCGATTGCCGCGTGGAATCACGCTCGCGCAGGGGCGAAGGTGGATGATTTGATCTGCATCACTGGTTCGGTGTTCCTGGCGGGGGAACTGCGGCCGATCGTGGCCGTTTAGTTCTACAGCGCTATCTTCTCCCCTCTCCCTCCGGGAGAGGGGTCGGGGGTGAGGGAAAAATCTCAACTGCGAACGTACGACTCAACCCCTCACCCCCGGCCCCTCTCCCGGAGGGAGAGGGGTGAAAATGCCAGGAGTTCAACAAGTTACGACGATGACTGCTGGTGAAGTAGCGCTGGAGTATTGGCCGCTCGCCTCTGGCGAGGGCGGACTTCGCGCTCGCCAAAGGCGAGCGGCAAAGCGACGCATGAATTTCGTTTGGCGTTCGCGTCACAATGCGATATGGTATCACCCATCTTCACCATTCTTTCCAGGAGATCGCATCCATGGTCGGTACTTCGCGGATTCTCTTTGTCAGCGTCGTGATGGTGTCGCTGTCGGCGGCGTCGACGGCGCATGGATTCAATGGACGCTTTGGGTTTTGGCGCCCGTTCGGCGGGACCTCCTATTACTACACCATGCCGGCCTATTACTCCTGCGTGCCGACGGGTCCGGCGGTGATGCCCGTGCCGGATGCGAAACCGGCGCTGCGATACGCCAACCCGGTGGCCGCCCCGCCGTCGTCAACTGCCGAACCGCCCCTGCACAACAAGGGAACCGGGCCGATGAAGCCGGTGAGCGATACGCGCATGCCGGTGATCGTAGCATCGCATGCGTTGCCGTCGACGCATGTTGCCGAGAAGCCCGCGATTCCGACGGAGCGCTGCAAAGTCGGCTTCTGGAACCTCACTGGGCGTGATGTCACATTGACGATCGAGGGCAAGCGCATTGCGCTGACGAAAGATCGCGCCGTAAATCTCGATCTCACGCGCCAATTCAGCTGGCAGATCGATGGGCGAGCCCTCATCGTCGAACGTGTGGCGGACGGATTGGCGACGCACGAAATCGTCATTCGCGAATGAGCGCGAATCGAAACGCGGCGAGCGCGGTTCAGACGGTCCACTCCCAGTCGCGCATCTTGGCCAACATTCCGGTGTGCGTCAGGTTGAAATGCAGCGGCGTGATCGTGATGTAGCCTTCGCACAGGGCGGTCTCGTCGGTGTCGGGATGCGGATCGAGGCAGCCAAAATCGGGGCCGCTCCAGAAATACAATCGCCCGCGCGGATCGATTCGACGATCGTACTTCTCCTGATACGGCGCAATGTTCTGCGGCACCACACGAATGCCTTTGATCGGCGTCTTGTCAAAGTTCGGAATGTTGACGTTGAACAGACTGCCGCGTGCCAGCGGATGCCGAATGAGTTGCTCCACGACGCGGCGAGCATGTTCGGCAGCGAGCGGGAAATTGGGCGGCTTCGGCTTGTTGGTCACGAGCGAAACGGCGATGCTGGTGCACTGAAAGAACGAGCCTTCGACTGCCGCCGCCACCGTGCCGGAGTAGAGCACATTGATCCCCGCGTTCGACCCCGCGTTGAGACCGCTCACAATCAGATCCGGCGGCTCCTTCAAGAGCTCTAGTAGCGCCAGTTTGACACAATCCGCCGGTCGCCCTTCGACGGCGTACCCCATCGCCTGTTGATTCTCGTCAAGCACTTCTTGCGTGATGAGGGGCGTCAGCAGGGTGATGGAGTGGCCAACGGCGCTTTGCTCCCCCGCGGGCGCGACTACGGTCACCTCGCCGAGCGTTTGCAATTCCTTCCGCATCGCGCGTAGACCCGGTGCATACACGCCGTCATCATTGGTGAGCAGGATTCGCATTGTATCATTTTCAAAAAAAATCAGCGGAAGCCCAGGGGTAAGCGCAGCGAACCCCTGGGATAATGAAGACGCCAACCCAGGGGTTGCGGCGCTCACCCCTGGGCTTCGCCGTATTTCTTCTTGCGCAGCAGGTTATGATAGTGTTGCGCAAACCGATGCGCCTCGTCACGCACATACTGCAGCAACCGCAGCGCCGCGGAATGTCGGCTCAGGCGAATCGGCTCCGCGTCGCCTGGCCGATAGATTTCTTCCTCCTGCTTGGCGAGCGAGATCAGGCAGGGCGGCACTTTGCCGAGCATGCGAAAGACTTCCAGTGCCGCGTTCAGCTGCCCCTTGCCGCCGTCGATCAGCAAGATATCGGGAAAAACCTGCTCCTCCTCGCCGGGCGATAGCGCATTGCGAAATCGTCGAGCGATCACTTCGCGAATCGACGCGAAGTCGTCGATCCCTTCCACCGATTTGATCTTGTACCGCCGATAGTTCGGCTTGAATGGTAATCCATCGATGAACGACACCAGCGACGCCACTGTATCCTGCCCATCCAGATGCGCGATGTCAATCCCCTCGATCGTTCGCGGCGTCTGGGCCAGGCCAAGGACTTTGCGCAAGCCGACCGAGCCCTTGCGCGGCTCGATATGAAACACCTCCGGCTGCACGTCTTTGTCGACGTCGCCGCGCAATCCGAGGCTGCGAAGCGCGGCGATCTCGTCGCGCAACCGGGCCGCCTTCTCGAAGTCGAGCTTGGCCGACGCGTCCTGCATCGCCTGTTCGAGCTCGTTGAGCAACGCCTCCTTATTTCCTTCGAGCACCATACACAATCGGCGAATCTGCCGGCGATACTCCTTGCGCGTCACACGGAAGTTGCACGGGGCCGTGCATTGGCGAATGCTATGCAGGATGCACGGACGAAACCAGCGCCATTGCTCGTTCGTTGACTTGATGTCGAGACCGCAGGTGCGAAACTGGAAGATGCGCTGCAAGACCTGAATCGCCGCCCGCAGGCTCTTGGCACTGGTGAACGGTCCGTAAAGCCTCACGCCCCGGCTTCGCGGGTTGCGCGTGAACTCGACGCGCGGAAACTCTTCACGCATGCGAATCTGCAAATACGGGAACGTCTTGTTGTCCTTGAGATCGACATTGAAGCGAGGCTGAATGTCCTTGACGAGCCTCGCCTCCATCAAGAGGGCATCGACCTCGGAATCGGCGGGAACGAAATCGATGTCGGCGATTGCCTTAACGAGATCGGCGGTGCGCGGGTCGTCCGCCGCCGCCTTGGTGAAATAATGCGACGCCCGGTTGCGCAGGTTCTTCGCCTTGCCGACGTAGATGACCCGCCCTTCGGCGTCCTTCATCAGATAGACGCCCGGCGTCGGCGGAAACTGCTTGACTTTCTCGGCCGGCGGCAGTCGCTCCGGATTCGCAGCATTCTCGGACAAGGCGAGTCTCCTTGAATCGCGAACGTCAGGGATGAACTCAGAACGGCCACCACCATGCCGGCGGCGTGCGAATCACGACTTCCTTCGTGTCGCCGTAGATGAAGCTCTGCAGCCCATTGTTCGTAAGCGCACGCAAGCCGAGCGTAGGCAGCCGCGGCCAGTTTCCATCGTAGACGGCGATCCCATCATCGATAGCCAAGTTGAACGGCTCCGCGTCCGCGTGCAACCAAAGCCCCGCATCGTGTAGCGGAACGAGAACGCCTCGTTCGCGCATGTGTTTTTTCTCAACAAGACCTGACACTTGGATACCTGCCCAGCGCAGAAGGTGATCCTTTGTGATTGCGAAGTTGTGATTGTTGCCTGTATCGAGTATCGCCGGGAGCTTTGGCGCCTGCGGGTCCCAATGCTTGAAAAAATCAGGAACAACGCTTACCCAGACGATCATTTGATAGGCCCGGACCTCAATGATCTCGTCTCGGACTGGGATGGTCGATTTCTGATCTGAGTACGAGAAATGAAGTTTCACGGCGTCGGCTTGGCGTGGTTAGTGAAGGTCAAGTCCCACCCACTCATCGGGATCTTGAGGCGCAATAATTCCAATGTAGCATTCCGCGCTGCGAAGGCCGCGCGCGGCACACTTGCGTGCAAGCTCGTGTCCAGTTCGGGAAATGCCGATCCGCTCGTTGCCGCAGTATGCGACCCACCAGCCGCCATACGCCGGGTTGGCCAGCAACTCCGGCAACTCGCGCATGTACGCCTGCATTGATCGGAGCATTCCGATCGGCGTGTTGACGAACAAGTCGTCCACTGCCGGAGCGGGCGATTCTGTTGTCTTCGTGGTTTCCATATTCCTATCCTACCGCGCTGCTGTTGCCCTGGTCAACGTTCTCCTTCGGCTTCTCGACTTCGTCCTTCGGCTTCGGCGTGCCCGACGGGCACGAACGGGGCCCTCAGCCGTGCCGCGTGGCGCTGCTGCGCACCAGCACGGTCCAGACGAGGCCAATGACGACGATGCCAGAGATCGCGAGAAATATCTCGAAGCCGGACATGATGCTCTCCTTCTACTTGAGATTCGCGGGGCGCTTGCCGAGGGTCAACGTGACCTCCCGGCGTTCGTCGCCTCGGATGAGTTCGATCATGATCTCGGCGCCGGGATCGAGATCGGTGACGATCTGCCTTAGGTGGCGCATCGGCTTGTTGGCTTCCAGGTTCTGCTTGTGAACGCGAAAGATGACGTCGCCCTTTTCGATACCGGCCTTGGCGGCCGCCTCGCCCTTGACGACCTCCATCACTTGGACGCCCCCATCGATCTTCAGCTCCACCGCCTGCTCGCTCGACAGCTCGCGCATGGCGATGCCCAGGTAGCCGCGCGGCACCACCCCGTCGGCGATCAAGTGGTCGGCAATCCGGCGGACGGTGTTGCTCGGAATCGCGAAGCCGATGCCCTGGTTACGCTCCTTGTCGCTGGCGATCATGACGTTGATGCCGACGACGCGACCAAGCTGATCGAAAAGCGGTCCGCCGCTGTTGCCCGGATGGATGGCTGCGTCGGTCTGCAACAACTCCATCAAGTCCTCGTCGTTTTCGCGCGGCGCGAGCAGCCGCCCCTTGGCGCTGACGATGCCGTGCGTAACCGTGTGCCTCAGACCCAGCGGGCTGCCCATCGCCAGCACCCAGTCGCCAACGTGCACGTTCTTATCGCTGTCGACGAAATCGGCATGTTTCTGCGTCTCCTCCTTGATCGGCGCGGGCAGGCTGTCCGGCAATCGAATGATCGCCAAATCGGTTTTCACATCGTGAGCGACAGCCGTCTTCGGGTCGATGCCGATGCTGCGACCGCTCGGAAAGGTGACGCGTAACCGATCGGCATGGCGAACGACATGCTGATTGGTGAGCAGCACGCCGGGTTTGTAGATGATGCCGGCCCCGACGCTGTCCTGCACATACTCGCGCTTGTCTTCCGGATCCTTGAACACTCCGGGACGCTTCTTGTTCGGCGGCGGCTTCTGCTCCTCCGGAACGGCATCACGATAGTTGACGACATAGACCACGAGCGGCAACGCCTTGCGAGCAAGTTCGCGAAAGCCGAGCGAGATCAAATTCGCCCGCTTGTCCAGAACGTCGAGCCGATGATCGGCAAATTCCGCCTCGGCCTTCAATTCGCCCAGCCGTCGCGCATGGGCCAACTCGGCCTCCCCCTGAGCGTCCAGGGTTCGCCAGTAGTAGACCAGATTCGGCGTCACACAAATCATGAGCATTACGATCGACAACAGAAACATCAGCGGCAACACGTAGTTCCACAGGCCGTGTGCCACATGCTCGGCGACATTCTGCCGAACCGAGCGTTTTTTCGGCGCGGGCGAGACGGGAGGGTCTTCGACCACCGCCGGCAGCATCACCGGTATGTCCACCGCCGATTCGTCGGGCATCGCGGCATCAGGTTTTTTGTCATCCGCTTGCATGGCCCCGCCAATCGCGAAAAGGGATCGATGGTTGAATTATACCGCATTCCTGAGCCGTTAGACACAAGACGCCGCGCCTGGTGCGTGAAACGTCGATGACCCGATCGCTAATGACTCGCAGGGCCATCGCCGAAATTTTTGGCCGGTGCCCGCCCGGAACGGCAATCTCAAAGCGTCCGCATTGATCGGAAACCAACAATAGCACAAAGAAAAGGAGCGTGGATTATGTTGAGCGTCGTGAAAAACACCGAATCGTTGGCGAAACTCGGGCGCACTGCCATTCGCAAGGCCGGCCTCGGCGCCCTCGTCATAGCGGTTGTGCTCGGCTTTGCCGCCCCCGGCTGGGCCCAGAGCCTGACCGGCACCTGGATCGGCACCGACAACACCACACAGGTAACCATCAGTCATCAGGGCAATACGTTGTGCGTAGCTGGGTGGGGTGGGCCCAAGAATCCGGAACTGCGCGGCACCGGTTTGCTCACCGGCGGCCCGAAAGTATTCCGCGGAACGTGGGAAAACCGAAAGGGTGAATGGAGCGGCAAAGGCACGCAGACCATCACCTTGATCGACGCAAACACCATTTACACGGTGTTCGAGGGTTTCGTCTACTATCGCGGCAACAAGACCCCGGTTCGCGGCGCCGGCTATGCCCGCCGCAAGGTCGCCGTGGCCGCTGTCGATCCCATCGCCGGCATCTGGAACGACCGTCAGGAACGTTTCGGCGACTCGAAATGGCGGTTCACCCCTGCCGGCCACGGGCGGTATCACGCTGAACAAATTGGCCTGGGCAACGCCCGGGGCACCGCGACCTTTTCCGGCAACCAACTACGTATCGATTGGTCCACCCGCTCCCACTCGGGCACCTATTTCTACACGCTCGACGCCAGCGGCCATTTCGCTTCGGGAACCAATGTCGTCCGGACCGGGGCGCCAGGAAACTATCGGGCCTCCATGCGAAAGCAGTAACCGTAAAGCGAGCAAGCAAGAGGGGGGCGGGAGGTAATCCCGATCCCCCTCATTTTTGTCTCCCACCTTTTTCCGCGCCGCTCCATAATTCCCACCATTTCCGCTTTCCCGGAGCCGATCAATCAAGTAAAATTGGGAAAACGTCCAACTTGCCGTTTTTCCGCTTCTGTAACGGTAACCAGAGAATCCCGCCATGCCGGAAAACAATGGATGTAACGACCTGCAATCGACGCTGACGCTCGACCGCCGCAGCTTCGTGAAGGCCGGCTTGCTCGGGGCATCGGGCCTGACGCTCGGGCAACTTCTCCAGGCTGAGGCGCGCGGCGAAGGAAATCAGTCGACCCGCAGGCCATCGGTCATCATCCTGTGGATGCGGGGCGGGCCGAGCCATATCGACATGTGGGATCCGAAGCCTGATGCGCCGGTCGAGTATCGTGGCGAGTTCGGCGTCATGAACACCAACGTGCCGGGCGTTTTGCTGTCCGACATGTTGCCGATGTGCGCTCGCATTCAGGACAAGTGGTCGATCATTCGCAGCCTGCACCACAACGACGCGGGGCATTCGTCCGGCGATCAGATTTGCTTCACCGGGTACCCGTCCGGCCCGAACCCCGATGAGAACGTCTACCCGAGTTGCGGCTCCATCGTCGCTCGCCAGCTGAGGCATCAATCGCCTCAGCTTCCCGCGTATGTCATGATTCCACGGCTCCTGCCCGGCGCCAGTTCCGGCTACCTCGGCGTGGCCTACAAGCCGTTCGAAACGCAGGCCGACCCGGCGAACCCCGGCCCGTTCAGCGTGCCGAACTTCTCGCTGCCAACCGGCGTGACGATGGAGCAAGTCGGCGACCGCCGGCATCTGTTGCGATCGTTCGACATCATTCGCCGCGATCTCGACAACACCGGCCAGCTCAATGCTTTGGACCGCTACAACCAACAAGCGTGGGACATCCTGACGTCGAACGCTGCCCGCAACGCCTTCGATATCGATAGCGAGCCGCGACGCATTCGCGAACGCTACGGGTTCATGGAGCGATTCGACCCAGGCGCCGCCAATCGGTGCGGCGCCCCGGCCTGGAGCCAACGCATCCTGCTCGCGCGGCGGCTGGTCGAAGCGGGCGTTCGGCTCGTCACGGTCGACCTCCGCTGGTGGGACACTCACGTGCTCGGCTTCGATTCGCTGCGGCGCGGTTTCCTACCTCGCTTCGACCAGGCGTATTCAGCACTTATCGAAGATCTCGAACAGCGCGGCTTGCTCGACTCGACGCTCGTGGTCGCCTGGGGCGAGTTCGGCCGCACGCCACGCGTTAACAACGATGCGGGGCGCGATCACTATCCGAACGTTTTCAGCGCGGCATTGGCAGGCGGCGGGGTTGTCGGTGGGCGCGTCGTCGGCTCGTCCGATTCGCGCGGCGCCTTCCCGCTCGCCAACGCCAAGTCGCCGCAAGACGTGTTGGCGACGCTGTATCGCCATCTCGGCGTCGATGTGACCGTCAACTACACCGACGGCGCCGGCCGGCCCCATCCGGTTCTGCCGAGCGGACGACCGATCGAAGAACTCATGTGATGCTATTCCACCGATGGGCAATGTAGGGTGCGTGAAACGCACCGTGCGAGGGCATCGTCCAACGGAACGGTGCGTTTCACGCACCCTACATTGCAGCCGGCAATTCGTAAAATCTCTCGCATGAATCCTGCCGACGAGCCATGGTACCAGGCCGGTCTGCGCTTTCGTTGCACCCAGTGCGGCGATTGCTGCACCGGGGCGCCGGGTTTCGTCTGGGTGGATGACGATGAGATTGCAAGAATCGCCAAGTTTCTCGCCATACCGATTGATGAGATGATCGGTCTGCACACGCGGATTGCACGTCGCGCCCGGTCGTTGCGCGAGAGAACGAACGGCGATTGCGAGTTCTATGACAAAGCGGTCGGCTGCACGATCTATGAAGCCAGGCCGAAGCAGTGCCGTACCTGGCCGTTCTGGGAAAGCAACGTGCGAACGCCGGCCGCCTGGCAGAAGACCTGCGACATTTGTCCCGGTTCCGGACAGGGCGACCTGATTCCCGCCGATGAAATCACGTTGCGGATGAATGTCATCAAGCTCTGATTCGTCATGATGGTAGCCGTCATCGTGGCATTTTCGTCCCTGAGGATCAACGGATGCGAAAGCTCTTGGCCTTCTTGACTGTCCTTTCCGCCTCCACGACAACCGTCGCCGCCGACTGGCCGCAATGGCTCGGCGCTAAACGCGACGGCGGTACGACGGAGATCGTCAAGTCATGGAAGGAACCGCTCAAGATCGCCTGGAAGCAGACCGTCGGCGTTGCAGAGAAAACCATTCAGGGCCATGGCGGACCTGTCGTCGCGGGCGGGAAGACATTTCTCTTCTTTCGCACGCCAGGAAAATACGAGGAAACGCTCGCCGCCTTCGACGCGGAAACCGGCAAGCCGCTCTGGCGCACCCCCTACCCGCGGCGCAAGGCCGACTTCGCCTACGGCAACGACCCGCGCAGCGCGCCGTGCGTCATCGACGGCAAGGTCTACACCTTCGGCATCACCAGTGTCTTGACGTGCTTCAACGCCGAGGACGGCAAGATCGTTTGGCAGGTCAACGGTGAAGATGCCTACAAATCGCCTGCACTTTACTTCGGCGCGTCGTGCTCGCCGATCGTCGTCGGCGATCTCGTCTTCGTCAACATGGGCGCCAAGGGGGCATCGATCGTCGCGTTTGACAAGAACACCGGCATGGAGGTCTGGAAGACACGCGACGACGGCGCCAGCTATTCATCCCCTTTCCTCTACGGCCCCGCCAACGCGCCACGCCTTGCGTTCCTCACGGCAAAGGGACTCGTCTCGGTCGCGCCCAAAGACGGAACCGTACACTGGGATTATCCTTTCGTCGATCTGTTGCTCGAAAGCTCCTGCACGCCGATGATGGTCGACGGCAAGCTGTTCATCAGCTCGATCACGGCCGGAAGCGTCTTGATCGACGAAGGCGCTGGCGCCAAGAAACCCACGAAGGCTTGGGCCAAGTCGTTCAATTGCTACTTCTCTACCCCCGTTGCGATCAGCGATTCGCTTTACATGGTCACCGGCGATCTCTTGGCCAAAAAGGCGATGCTCCGCTGCGTCGATCCCAAGACCGGCGACGAGCGCTGGCGACGAACCGGCGTCGGCAACTACCACGCCACGCCGCTGCGCACTGGCGACAACAAACTTCTTCTCGTCGAAGAAAAAGGCGATCTCGTCCTGATCGATCCCAACCCGAAGGAGTATCGCGAACTGTCCCGCAGCAAGATCTGCGGCGGCACCTGGGCCCACCCTGCCCTCGCCAACGGTCGTCTCTACATCCGCGATGATCGCGAGCTGGTCTGCGTCGAGTTGCCGAAGTGAGGAGTCAGAGGTCAGAGGTCAGAAATCATCGTGCAGATTCACAAGAAGGAAACGGCGCCGCGCTACCTTCGCTCGGAAGGGATCACGTCGTATCTGCTTGCGTCGCCTCGGACGTGCGGGGCCGAGCATTTGACGACGACGCTGGCCGTGATCCAGCCGGGCGGCGAGCAGCGTATTCACAGTCATCATCCCGAGCAGGTGTACTTCATCATCGAAGGCAGCGGACTGATGACCGTCGGCGACGAAACGCGACGCGTTTGCCCAGGCGATTGTGTGTTCATCCCCGCCGCCCAGCCCCACGGCCTGAAGAACGACGGTCCGGTGGAGTTGCGCTATTTCAGTGCCGCGGCCTCTGTCTATCCTGCCGGGCATCTGGAAGCGGTCTGGGCACTCAAGAGCGAAGCTGAGATGTCATGAACGACGACGCCAGCTACATCTGTGACGCTTGTGGGGAGGAGATCGTCGTTTCCATCGCGTCATCGTTCTGTCGGGCTCACCACAGCGGCGTATAGCCGAGGTGGCGGCGCAGGAGGCCGATCTGCCCGGCGTGCAGCATCTCATGGTGGGCGCACCACAGGAGCGCCAACAACTTCGTCTTTGCGAAAGGATGGGGGTGCGGCACGGGCTGATCCAGTTCGGCATCCGTCAGCCCCGGGAGTTCCCGCAGCACTTGCTCATGCACCCGCGTGAGCACACACCGCAGGTCATCCGCCGGGAATGCCGAGTTTGCTTCCGGAACGGAGTTGGCTCCGAACAAACGCATGAACTCGGGCGTGAGAAGGGCGTCGTCCTGAGCCTGTGGCCCTCGAATGCGCCAAAGGGCCAGCCGGTACTCCGCGAATGCGATGTGCCCCACCTGCCAGCCAATATGACTTACGCTGCCCGGAGGAATCCGAAACCAGTCGTCGGGCTTGGTCTGGTCGAGCAGCCCAAGGGTGTAGTTGCGTGCGAAAACGATTTGCTCGATGGCGAGCTTCAGCCGAGACATGGCTACTCCTCCTTCGCGGGCAGCTTCCCTACGAACTTAATGGCTCGCTGAATCCATGCCTTGACCTGGACCTCGTCCCGCACGCCGTCCGGTTCGACCATGATCCAGCCCTTCATGGGCTTGCCCGTCATGTCGAATTCTTTGACGTGGGGCTCCAATAGCGCATCGTCGTAATCGTCCGGGCCAACACGGACGATCATCAAATTCTTCCAGACGCCGACGAGCATGTTGCCGTTGAGCAGGAAGCCGAGCCCGCCGAACATCTTTTTTACTTCGATGTTCTTCTTGCGGCCCACGCCCGTACGAATACGGTCGGCGAGCGACTCGTCAAATGCCATGGTGGCTCCGAGTAAGCCTGGAAAATCAGCACGGGATATTCTATCGGCACGTGCGGCTCTGCTGCCGCGTTCTAAGGCGCCGACAAGCAAGGCGCGAATCAGAGAAGAAAAACGGATGCGATTGAGAAGTAGATTACGATTCCTGTCACATCGACGAATGTGGCCACGAATGGGCTCGACGCGATCGCCGGATCGATCCCCATGCGGCGGAAGATCAAAGGCAACATCGAACCGACCAGCGTTCCCCAGATGCAAATGCCGGCCACAGCGAACGCGATTACGAGACCTAACGAAAAGCGGCCGACCGCTGCGGAGCGGACCTGGCTCTTTTCAGGCATTGTGTACACCCGATAAGTCGTATCGCCGATTTTCTCATCGCGGAGCTCGAACGTCTTGCCGACCGGCAGGAGCACTTGAATGGTGTCCTCCTGCGTTTTCGTGTCGAGGCACTGCTTCGGAAAGTGGACGCGCGTGAACCGGTTGCCGGTGCGGAAAAGATGGAGCATCACTTCGTCTTCTTCATCCTCTTTGACGGCGGAAAGTTGAGCGACCGGGACCCTGATCTGAAACTCTTCTTGGCGTTTTTCCATGTTGCCGCGAACGTCCTCTGGAGTAAAAGCGCCGCGAACGAACCCGATGAAGCCAAGGGTGATGCCGAGCACAAGTCCCATGAGAAGCTCGTGGCGCATGACTTTGGCCCAGTCGAGCAACGTCACATGCCCGAGGGCCATGGCGCGGGTGATCAGCGTCGCTGCTTGCGACCCGGAGTTGCCTCCCGTCGAGATGCACAAGGGAACGAACAAGGCAAGCACCACGACCTTGTTGATCGCCTCGTCAAAAAAGGACAAGGCCGTGAACGTGAAGAGCTCGGCGATAAACAAGCAGGCGAGCCAAAACGCTCGCTTCTGCCACACGGTGAAGAAATCGGCGGTGAGATAGTTCTCTGCCAATGGGGCGACGGCGCCCATTTGATGCACGTCTTCCGTGGCTTCCTTGACGACAACGTCGATTACGTCATCATGCGTGATGATGCCGACCATGCGCGAATGCTCATCCACGACGGGAATGGCGATCAAGTCGTACTGGGCCATGGTCTTGGCCACCGAGTCCGGAGCGTCGGTGCTTCGGACGTAGACGACCTGCTCTTCCATCAGGTCGCGAATCAAAGCATGGCGCGGCGCCAGGATCAGATCGCGCAACGATACGACGCCGAGCAAGCGCCGCTGTTCATCGAGGATGAAGATGTAATAGATTGTCTCGCTTTCGGGCGCTTGCAGGCGAAGGCGGTCGAGGGCTTCGGACGCCGTGAGCTGCGGCGGGAGCCAGGCGTAGTCGGTGGTCATCAAGGCGCCGGCGGTGTTCTCCTCCTGGCGAACGAGCGTCGCGATGTCGCGGCGATCCGCCTCGTCGACCAGGCGCAACAAGCTCTCGGCCACGCGCGGCATGAGACGGCGCAGCAGATCGACGCGGTCGTCGTGCGACATCTCCTTGATGAGTTGCGCCATGTGTTCGCGGCCCGTGCCCTCAACGAGTTGCACCTGCCAATCAATCGGGAAATACTCGAAGATGGCCGCCTGATGCTTGATGCTTGTTTGCCGCAAGAACCGCCAGATTTGATCGGGCGGGAGATCGGTGGCCAACGACTCGGCGACCGTCGCCGGATGCAACGTCTCGCAGAATTCCTTCATGCCAGCGTCGTTATTGTCTTGCAGCAGACTCTTGACTTCGGGGCTAAAAAGTGCGTGCGACATGGAGAATTTCCCGCTTCGTGCACCAGAGTCCGAAGCGTTAGCGAGAGAATGGCAACTCTTCGCTTACGCTTCAGGCTCAGCTGGCACATCCATCAGAACATTGTCGATCAATCGTGTTGTGCCGAAATAGACAGCTAGCGCGACCAGGACCTTTCCCTTCAAACGCGGCATCGGCTGCAAGCGATCATAATCGACGATCGCGACATAGTCGACACGAGCGCCCGGCGTCGCGTCGATCCGCTGGCGCGCTTCCGCGATCAACACGTCGGCCGAGCGCTCGCCGGCGTCGATACGCTGACGCATGCGCATCAGCGATTGATACAACACCGTAGCGCCCGCCCGCTCCGCCGGGTTGAGATACACGTTGCGCGAACTCAGGGCCAGTCCGTCCGGCTCACGAACGATCGGGCAAATTCGCAATGCGACCGGCACATCGAGGTCGCGAACCATCTGCGAAAGCACTCGCGCTTGCTGGGCGTCCTTTTGTCCAAAGTAAGCGACATCCGGTTCAATGACGTTGAACAGTTTCAGGACCACGGTTGCCACGCCGCGAAAATGCCCCGGCCGCGACGCTCCGCACAGGACCTTCTGAAGTTCGTGCACTTCAACGTAGGTCGTGAACGAGGGAGGATACATGATTTCGGGCGTCGGATGGAAGATGAGATCGGCGCATTCTCGTTCACAAAGTTCGACATCGCGTTCGAAGGGGCGTGGATAGCGAGAGAGGTCTTCCTTCGGGCCGAACTGCGTGGGGTTGACGAAGATCGAGACGACGACGAAATCGTTCTCGGACCGGGCCGCCTGAATGAGGCTGAGGTGGCCGGCGTGCAACGCGCCCATCGTCGGCACCAGCCCGACGCGTTTGCCGATCGCTCGCGCCGCGGCGACGGCCTGCCGCGTCGCTTCCACCGTAGTTGTGATCATCGGCGCCACTTGGCATGCTCTCAGGTCGACGCGAATCGGTGCAACACCATTTCAAGATAGGATCGCGGCTCACTTTTTGACAAGCCCAGCTCACGAACAACGTCCAACAGCACCTGTTGCGCTCGGTCGCGGTCGGCCGGCGCCGCAACGATCTCGACTTCCACGAAGCGCGCCAGGTTTTCCACGTCGTCGCAGCAAACGTGCAAGGCGAACACACCCCGCTGAATCCCGTAACTCGTTCGCCGTTTCTTGACGATCGCCGTGGGACGATAACCCAGGTGCTGGACCAGACGACAAAAGTCATCGGCGGATTGGCTTCCCGATGCCACGGCAATCTCAATCTCGGTGCGCGTCTTTGTAGGTCCGCCCTGCTTGGGGCCCTTGTAGGTCACGCGATTTTCGGCGCCGATGGAACGCAACCGAAAGGCCTCATCGGTTTGAGCGAAATCACGATCGGGTGCGTTGAAATACCGATCCACTTCTTCGATCGTCGGCTCCGCGATCGCCCGCCACTCCGTCAGCCGCTGCACGATGGGTGCGAAGTCGGCAACGGGAAACTTCATTTCGATTTCGAGCATACAATTGGTTTACGATTCGCAGGGCGTGTTTCCACATTTCAGGTGCTAGAGACATTTTGGAAAGTCCTGTGGGGCACGTTTCCAACATGCCATTGTCGGAAATTCGTGTTCGTGGCACGTTGACAACGTGCCCCACGGAGGCTTTCCAAACAGTTTCTTCGTGAAACGGTCAGCGAGCGGTGACGACCGGCGTGTTGCCGAGGGCGGCGTAGAGTTGAAGTTGCGCCTGGCTAAAGCCGGTGATGGCGCGAACGAGGTCCTGACGCGCTTCGGCGAGTTGATTGGCGATTCTGAGCAATTCGATCGGCAAGGCCTTGAGATTTTTGGCACGTGCCAACTCCTCCGTGAACGCTTGCTGCGATGTCTCAGTGCGTCGTCCAGCAAAGGTGATCTCCTGCCGCCGGGTTTCTACAAGGGCGTAGGCTTCCGTGACCTCGCGGCGTATGCGGTCGATGGTGCGGGCGTGTTCGATCAAGGCGGATTCGAGTCCGGTGCGCGCGAGGTTTTGCAGTGCGCGATTGCCGACACCGGCGTTGGGGAGCGACCAGATGGCGGCGATGTCCAGGTCGGTGCGGGCGCTGAAATGACCCAGGCGCGACTCCGTGTTGGCCCCGCTGCCGCCGTACGCTCCCGCGCTGAATCCGACAGCGATCACCGGCAAGAGCGGACGAAGTTTTTCTTGCCGCACGCGAATCTCGAAGAATGCCACGTCGGCCGCACGGGCGACAACTTCAGGGTGCTCGGAGACGGCTTGATCCAGCAGCGCGGACAGGCTGTGGCTTTTGCCGACGAGTTCCAGCATCGGCGGCACGACCTCCACGCTGCGCAAAGGCATCGACGGATCCCAGTCGAGCAGCCGCGCCATTTCGGCGGCCGCGGTCTCGACAGCCTCAGCGGCTCGCTCCATCTCGGCGCGCAACAGCATCGCCTCGGATTTCGCTCGATCGGCATCTGCTTGGCGCCCTTGCTTGGCTTTGGCGAACCCAGCCGTCAGGCGTTCGATCTCTTCGAATTCCGAGAGCGACTGGCGATACGCTTGTTGTCGCGCTTGCGCTTCGACGAGAGCAAGATAACGAATGCCGACTTCCATCAGCAGATATTGCCGTGTGGCGGCGGCGGCGAATTGGCTTTGCACGACCTTCCGTTGGGCGGCCTTGGGCGCGAAATACGCGTCGCCGAGATGGCTGACCAAACGCACGCCGGGCACGGCCACCGTGCCGGTCCCCTTGGCGTCGGCCCCAGCGCCCCAGTAGAGCGACCGAATGTCCGTATCGGTGACGACGCCGCGACCTGTCACAACCGTGCCTTGGTGCGAGCGAAGGTTCGTGCCGGCATCGAGCGTCGGTAACAAGAGCGCTCGCGCTTGCATCCGCTCCGCCAAGGTGACACGAACCGCTTCCTCGGCAAGAGCGATCGTCGGATTATCGGCGCCGGCGCTGGCCAACGCGCCGGCAAGGTCGATCATCCGCACATGGGCCGGCAGGGGAAGCCGCGGCACGGCGATCGGCTCGTGCGGTTTTTCCTGAGCGGCGACGAGGAGCATTTGGGGCGTCGGTTCCGCGACAACCGTCGGTGTCCCGAGTGTTGCAACGACAAATGGCAGCGCCTCCTCAACGCCGGGAGCGAACATTGGGCCGAACGTCGTCGATTGGCAGCCGGTCAGCGACGTGAATAGCGCGCAGAGAGCCGGCGCAATGTGTCGAAACAACCGACTCCAGCAATCTCGAATCAAGGATCGCATGATTGCTCGTGTGGTTAGCCGGACGCGCAAGCGACGGAAGCGTTCTTCGTCGTTTGCACGTCCGGCCAACAATAGCGGGCGCCATCACTTTTTCACATCCGGCATCACGACGGGTCGGGCCAAGGCGTCAGCCGGGGGTTGACCTAGTGCGACGTACAGCTCGAACTGAGCCCGGTTGTAATCAACGATCGCGTCAAGGTAGCCGTTCTTGCTGCGAGCGACCAAACGCAGGCTGTCGAGCAATTCGATCGGCAAGCCGAGTCTGTTGCGGGTTCGGCCAAGATCGGCCTTGAACGCGGCTTGAGCGGACTCGATTGCCTTTTCGTTCAATTCAATCTGCTTGTAACGCGCCAAGACCCGCGCCTGCGCCGACGCCACCTCGGCACGAATGCGATCGAGTGTTGCCAGCGCAAGCAATTCGCTCTGGCGAAACTGGCTTTGCGCGACGCGGATGTTTGCGACGTTGCCAACGCCGAGGTTGCGTAAGGACCAGAACATGACAGCGTCGAAATCGGTGCGGTCGCCATAGTTGCCGAACCGCGATTGCTGCAACACGGAGCCATCCGCCTGGGTCACGCCGGACGCCAATCGATCGCTGCCGCCGCCGAACCGCCCGGCACTAAAACCGACCAGAACATTGGGCGAGAACGGTAGGAGCTTGGCGCTGCGCAGCTGCAAAAGTGCCGCACGTATGGCGGCCTGACGTTCCTGCAATTCGGGCCGTTGCGTGATGGCGATGGCGAGCAGTTCGGAGAGCGGGATCGGTTCCGGGACGATCGACGCGGGGATGACCTGCCGTTCCATCGGAATCAAACGAATGGCCGGGCTGATACGGAGGAGTTGCCCCAGCCGCGCCGAAGCGATGGCGACGTCGGCCTCGGTTTGGGTAAAGTCCGCCTTGCGTTGTTCGTATTCGGTGGCGGCGCGATCTGCGTCGGCTTGCCGCCCTTCGCCTGCCTTGGCGTGCGCCGCCGTCACCTTGGCCACTTCGGCCGCGGCGTCGCGAATCTGCATGGCCACCGCATTGCGTCCCGCTGACCGGAGCAATTCAAGGTAGGCCGACGCGACACGCAGGAGCATGTCGTTGCGGACCGCTTCGCTCTCGAACTGCCGCTGCATGACAATCTGCTTTCGGATGAGGGCGTTGTACCAAACATCAGAGATGTTGGCGCTCCAGACAACGCCGGGAATGCTGACGGTCCCTGCGCTGACGGCGCCGGCGCCCATGCCCAGGTAAAGCGAATCGCGGTTGACTTTGAGTACCTCGCCGTTGGATTGTTGCAACGGTCCGATGTGGTGGTTGATATTGGCGCCGACATTGAGCGTTGGCAGGAACTGCGCCGCTGCCAGTTGCCGATACGCCATCGCTTCCTGCACCCGTTGGCGAGCCAGGCGGATTTCCGGATTGTCGACGTGGGCGAGCCGCAGCGCCGTCGGCAGGTCGATGGGGCGTTCCTCGACGAGCCGTTCGGCAGTCTGCTGACCGTGAGCGTTGCCAACGATGAGCATGCTGCACAACAGAATGTACCCGCGCCTCTTCATGAGCGCACTTCTCCGCTTGTCGCTTGCGGTTTCGCCTGGGGCTTTTCCGCTGAGCTGCCTCCTCGTCATATATCGGCCAACCAGCCAACCATGGGAAAGCAAAAGAGCGGAATTGAACGGTCGTATGACCTTTGACTTGCCCAACATGCCATGCAGGAGGCGAAACGACTTACTTCAAAGCTGCCGAACATCTGTGCAGCGCGTGCGTGCCAGACGTGCGTCGCCAAGGCGAGGCCTCGTCCGCAGCGTGTGAATAGTCGTGTGCTATCTCATGAATTAGCAACATGTTACGACTCCTCGCTCACCGCCTGGTTGCCCCCGGCATTGAAGTTGCGTGGATGGGGTTCCATTCTTGGGTAATGGGTTCGCACCTTTCATGAGCAACGCACGCAAGACGGTCGTGGTCATCGGCAATGGGATGGTCGGACATCGCTTCTGTGAACGCCTCGTCGAACTCGATGCCGAGCACATTTGGCAGATCATCACCTTCTGTGAAGAACCGCGCCCGGCCTACGACCGCGTCAATCTGACGAAGTACTTCGAACATCGCCGAGCCGACAAGTTGGCGCTGACGAACCCCGACTGGTACGCCCAGAAGGGCATCACGCTGCACGTCGGCGATCGCGCCACGGAGATTGATCGTTCCGCGAAGATCGTTCGTTCGGCGCAGGGGCGCGCGATCGCGTACGACGCCGTCGTGCTTGCCACCGGATCGACTCCGTTTGTTCCGAGTGTGCCGGGAATCGACAAGCAGGGGGTGTTCGTTTACCGAACCATCGAAGACCTGAATGCCATCATTGCTTATGCGCGCAAGGCGACGGTCGCGGCGGTCATTGGCGGAGGCCTGCTCGGTCTTGAAGCCGCCAAGGCGACCTACGACCTCGGCCTGGAAACGCACGTCGTTGAGTTCGCGTCACGCCTGATGCCGCGGCAGATCGACGACGCCGGTTCAAAGGTTCTCGTCAGCAAGATCAATGCGCTGGGCGTTCAGGTGCATCTCAACAAGAACACGAAAGAGATCGTAGGCAACGGCAAGGTCGAAGGCATGACGTTCGCCGACGGCCCCCAACTCGACATCCAGATGATCGTCGTCTCCGCCGGCATCAAGCCACGCGACGAGTTGGCCCGTACCTGCGGACTGGCTGTCGGACAACGCGGCGGCGTGGTCGTCGACGATCATCTGCGTACGAGCGATCCCGATATCTACGCGATCGGTGAAGTCGCCCTCTACGGCGGAATGATCTATGGCCTGGTCGCGCCGGGCTACGAGATGGCGGAGATTGTCGCCTACAATCTGGCACGTCAAGAGGGGGAGAAGGGGAGAACGGGAGAGAGGGAGAGGGAGCGAGGCATCTCCCCATCTCCCGCTCTCCCCCTCTCCCCTTCTCGCGCGTTCACCGGCGCCGACATGTCCACCAAGCTCAAGCTGATGGGTGTCGATGTCGCGAGCTTCGGGAATGCGTTCGCCGACGAAAAAACCGTGAAAGCAATCACCTATGAGGACCCCTTCAAGGGAAGTTACAAGAAGCTGCTTTTCAACCACGAAGGCACGCGGCTGTTGGGCGGCATCCTCGTCGGCGACGCCAGCGATTACGGAACGCTGTCGATGCTTGCCAAAAGCAGCGAAAACCTGGCCATGCCGCCGAGCGACCTCCTTCTCGGCAAGGGCGGCGAACCGCGCAGCGCCGGCAACGTGCTGACCACCATCCCGAATGACGCCCAAGTCTGCTCCTGCAACAATGTCAGCAAGAGCCAGATTTGTGACGCCATTCGCACCAAGAATCTCTGCTCCGTGGACGAAGTCAAAGCGTGCACCAAGGCCGGCACCGGTTGCGGCGGCTGCCTTCCTCTGGTCACCGATCTCTTCAAGGCTCAGATCAAGGCGGCAGGCAAGAAAGTCAGCAACAATCTCTGCGAGCACTTCGCAGTCACACGCCAGGAACTCTTCGAAATCATCAAGATCAAACGCCTTACGACATTTGACGAGGTCCTCGGTTCGCACGGCCGAGGCAATGGCTGTGAAATCTGCAAGCCGGCCGTCGCCTCGATTCTCGCCAGCATGTGGAACGAGAGCGTCGTCGAGCAAACGACGATTCAAGACACCAACGACCGCTTCCTGGCCAACATCCAGCGTGGCGGTTCGTACTCGGTGGTGCCCCGCGTTCCCGGCGGCGAAATCACTCCCGACAAACTCATCGTGCTCGGCCAGGTCGCCAAAAAGTACAACCTCTACGCCAAGATTACCGGCGGGCAGCGCGTCGATCTATTCGGTGCTCAAGTCCATCAACTCCCCGACATCTGGGAAGAACTCGTCAAAGCCGGGTTCGAGAGCGGCCACGCCTACGCCAAGGCGATTCGCACGGTCAAAAGCTGCGTCGGCTCCACGTGGTGCCGGTACGGCGTGCAAGATTCGGTCGGCTTTGCGATTGCCGTTGAGAATCGTTACAAAGGCCTGCGCGCGCCGCACAAGCTCAAGGCCGCCGTCTCCGGCTGTATTCGCGAATGTGCCGAGGCCCAGAGCAAAGACTTCGGCATCATCGCCACCGAGAAAGGTTGGAACCTCTACGTGTGTGGCAACGGCGGCGCCAAGCCGAGACACGCCGACCTTTTGGCCGCCGACATCGACGATGAAACGTGCATCAAGTACATCGACCGTTTCCTGATGTACTACACGCAAACCGCCGACCGCCTGACGCGCACCAGCGTTTGGCTTGAAAAGATGGACGGCGGCATCGAGTACCTCAAGGACGTCATCATCCACGACAAACTGGGCATCTGTGCCGAGCTTGAGCGCATGATGCAGAACGTCGTCGACACCTATCACTGCGAATGGGCCGAGGTTGTCAATGATCCGGAGAAACGCCGTTTGTTTAAGCAGTTTGTCAACTCTGACGAGACCGAGCCGACGATCGAATTCGTCAGCGAACGCGATCAGAAGCAGCCGGCGGCGTGGGGGGCGTCGTTTGTGGCGCCAAGTGAACTGACGCTACGTCAACCCGCGGGCGGCGTGGCAACTACCGGATTCCCTGCGAGCGCGAAGCCGCAAGCGGCGGAGAAGTGGGTCCATGTCGGCAAGGCGGTGAGCTTTCCCAGGGACGGCGGAGCGACCATCAAGTACGGCAAGACGCAGATCGCCGTTTTCAACTTCGCCAGCCGCGGCGAATGGTACGCGACGCAGAACATGTGCCCGCACCGGCGCGAGTTCGTTCTGTCGCGCGGCCTGCTCGGCGATGCCGGCGACAAGCCGAAGGTCGCCTGCCCGGTACACAAGAAAACGTTTTCACTTGAAACAGGCAAGGGGATGAGCGATCGCGACTATTCGATCCAGACATTCCCCGTGCGCATCGACGGCGAGGAGGTGTACCTCCTTTTGCCCAGCGTCGAAGTGCTGGATGAAATCTTCGCCACGGAAAAGACGTGCAACGGCAGCTGCGATCATGCGTCCCCGGCGCCGCGGAAGTTGCCGACGCGCAAGGCGAAGGTCGACGATCCCTTCGCAGTCACGCCCTTGGGCGACCCAGTGTAGCCACTCACTGTTTGCGTTTAGCGCTCGCCTGGCGCCGGGCGAACGCTAAACGTAAACAGCAACCGGTTACACGGCTTGACATACCTTCGCCTCCCCTCGATAATCCTACCTTCGGAGGAACCACGATTTACTTGGCCGGAGGCTCTGATGCGCACGTTGCTGGTCATACTTGGTGTTGTCGGCTTTTTTTCCGCGGCTCTGGGCGGCGACGATTTTCACGCCCGAACGAACACGATTTACAAGGATCTGCTGGCCAAGGGCATTGCGGTCACTGATACGCAATCGCTCAAGCTGCCGGCGCCTGCCATGCCCGATAGGCTCGACAAAGCCGGGCAATTGGCGGCGCTCAAGCAACTCGCCGGCGACGATTATCAGATCGAAGACCTCGTGCGAGCCGCCATTGTTGCGCCGCATATCTTCAAGTTCCGCGAACTCGACGCATCGGCCACCGACGCTCGAGGTCGAGCCGTCGGTGTGTGGTTCGTGGCACACGGCAATTTAGACAAGCTCACGACCAAGACGCTGCAAACGCAGTTCGCCAGCGGGTCGACACGCGTCACGTCCATCAGCGACGCGGACTTGCTGCGCCGCAAAATCAAGGTCAAGGCTGAGCCAGGGCTTGAAGAATCGTACATGCACGGCGTCGGCACGTTGCTTGACCGCGTACGCATCCATTCGACCAATCACGGCATGATCAGCCGCGGCAAGGATTCCATCGTCGCCGCCAGCCGACTCGACACGCGTTTTACGAAGGATGCGGATTTTCCCAATCTTTGGCGATCGGTCTCGATCAAGGACGACGGCAAGGAAGAACTCGGCCCAGTCAATCCCTATGAAGGCGCCGGCGGATACATCCGCCTGACACGCTTGCACGAACCGCCAGGGGCTATCTTTGTCGAGGTGCATCAAGTATTTCTGGAGCCGAAGAAGTGGTTCGATGCTCCGAACATGCTCAAATCGAAGTTGCCGATCGTGATTCAGTCGGAAGTGCGAGCGTTTCGCAAGGACCTGACCAAGCTGAGCAAGTAGCCGTATTCATTTGGCGTTCGCACGGCGCCAAACGAACGCGAAACGAAGACCGCTTACGCCTGGCGGGTGCTTTCCACGCGATCATCGGACTTCCCCGGCATCTTCTCATCGGAGACGACCCGGCCGTCGCTCAGCCGGATGAGTCGCGTGCAGTACTCGGCCAATCCTTGCCAGTGCGTCACGACCACCAACGTGATCTTTCGATCGCGGTTCAACGCGCTGAACAACTCCAGGATTTCCACAGCGGATTTCGAATCGAGATTGCCGGTCGGTTCGTCGGCGAGAATTAGGCTCGGGTCATTGGCGAGCGCCCGCGCGATGGCGACACGCTGGCGTTCGCCGACCGACAGCTTGCTCGGCAAGTGATCGAGCCGATGCGCCAGGCCGACGGTCGTCAAGAGTTCGGTCGCCTTCTGAGCGCGTTGGCTTGCCCAGAGATCGCTCTCGAACATCGGCACTTGCACGTTTTCCAGGGCCGTCAGCGTCGGCAGAAGCAGAAACGACTGAAAGACGAAACCGAGATGGTGTGAGCGAAAGTGATCGAGGTCGTCCAGGGCGGCGAGCGGTTGGCCGTCGAAGTAGACGGCGCCATCGGTGGGCGTTTCCAGGCCGCCAAGGATGTTCAACAGCGTCGACTTGCCGCAGCCGCTGGGCCCCATGATGGCGACGAACTCGCCCCGCTGGATTTCCAGGTTGATGTCGACAACCGCGTGCACATCGCCGTCGTCATAAGTTTTGGCCAAATGTTCGGTGCGCAAAAGCGGAACAGTCACGAAGCGGGACCTCTTCATCCAAAGGCATGCTTGCCAGGTCTAGCTATCTTCACAATTGACGAGCTTTTTTTCAAGCGGAGTCAGGGTTGACCCACTAAATCCGCTCGTCTTCGCTAACCCGGACAACCGATATACTCCGAACAGTCTGCCAAGAAGAGTTATTACCTGTCAGCTATCAGCCGAACGTCCGGTGTTTTTCGCGAGCAACGCGGATTGTTAGGCTCGGCTGAAGGCTGACGGCTTTTCTGGCTGAAAGCTGATGGCTGATACCTGACAGCTATTCGGGAGGCCCACGTTGTATCGGTTGTTGCCGATTCTGCTGATCACGTGCATCGGCTGTCGCGGCCTACAGGTTGCGACGCGCAGCGAGGTCGCGCTGACGACGCCGCTGCAAGGCAACGTGACCGCGGGTCTGGCGCCGGGGACGAAGCAGACGCCGGTGGTCGCTATGCCCGTCGACGGACAGGGACCATGCAAAGGTGGCCCGAAGGTGGCGATTGTCGACGTCGACGGACTTCTCGTCAATCAAACGCTCAATGGGCCGATCTTCGTTGGCGACAATCCGGTGGCGATCTTTGAAGAGAAACTCGACGCGACGCGCAACGACTCCGATGTGTGTGCTCTCGTCGTTCGCATCAACAGTCCCGGCGGCGGCGTGACGGCATGCGATGTCATGCGCCATCTCCTGGAAAAATACCGAAAAGACACGGGGCGGCCGGTCATCGTCAGTCTCGTCGATGTCGGCGCCGGCGGTGCGTACTATCTGGCCACCGCGGCAGACGCGATTGTCGCGCACCCGACCGCGATTACGGGCGGCATCGGCGTTATTTGGAACAGCTACAACCTGCGCGATCTGATGGCACAGTTCAACGTCATTCCGCAGACTGTCAAGGCAGGCAACAATATCGACATGGGCAGCGTCAATCAGGCCATCCCGGCCGAGACCAAAAAAATGCTGCAACAGATGGCCGACGAGTATCACTTCCGATTCAAAAAGGCCGTTCAGACAGCTCGGCCCAAGATCGATGTGAAGGACGAAGCCAACTTCGACGGCCGAGTGTTCACGGCGGGCCAGGCGCTGGAACGTGGCTTCATCGATGCGCTGGGATATCTGGATGAGGCGGTCGAAGTGGCCAAGCAGCGAGCCGCGCGATCGAACGCCCGCGTGGTGATGTATGGCCGAGCGTCGAACCCGGCGTTCTCGACGTATGCCGATCGGTCCAATGCACTCCCGACGCAATCCCCGTTGCCGATGCGCATGCCGGGCCTGGAACGCAGCCGGCTTCCGACATTTCTCTATCTCTGGCAACCCGAACCGACTTTGGATCGTTAGCTGATGACCGGACGTGCAAGCGACGCACGAATGCACGTCAGGCGGCCTGTTAGCCGAACGCGCAAGCGACGGACGCGCGTTCATGCGTCGTTTGCGCGTCCGGCTACCCACTGTTTCACGGAAACACGATCATCGGCGGCCGTGTCGTTGGCGCCGGCAGCGCTGGTGGTGGCGGCGGCGGCGCCGGCACATACGCCGGCGGCGGCGAGGTCGGCGCCCCTGGGGAAAGGCTCCACGTGTTCATCGGCGGCGCAGAACTCGGCGTCGGCTCGTCGGCGGCCGGCATCGTTCGTGGCGGCGTGGCAGTCGTCGGCAGGTACTGCGGCGGATGCTTCAAATAATTCGATGACGGAAGCGTTATTCCCGACGTCGATTCAACTGCACCGGTCGGCACCGGCGTTCTCTCAACACAAACACCGCCTCCCTGGCTCATCGCTTTCGTGAACTTGACTACATTGCTGTCGATGATCTCGTCCCCTTCATAGCGAATGACGAAGTGAAACAGATGCTTCGGTGTCGTCACCGACGCCGGCACCGGATATCCCGTCGCCATCGGCATCGGCCGCGGCGTGTCCATGACGGCGTGATGCGCCGGCATGATCTGGGGCTCACGGGGCATCATCTTGGCGGCGGACAGCGACTTCTTCACGTTCTGCAGCAGTTCATCGACTTGCCGATGCACGTCGGCAGAGTGGTTGATGACCATCACTTTGCCTGGCGCGAAGTAGCTGAGCTTCATCTTGCCGTCGCTCGTGGTCCAGGAGCCGGGCGCGATCATGCTCGGAATGGTATCGGCGATCCACTTGCCCAGGCTCGGGTCATCGCCGAATCGGCCGAGGGCGTAGACTTTGCAGACGCAGCCCGTGTCCGCGCTCGGACTCTGTGCGGATGCTCCTTGAGCGACAGCAAACGCCATAGCGATTGCCAGAAAAGAACGAGTGAGAGTCATGAGATATCTCCGTTCCGGGGAATGTTGTCTTCGTTCAGCGCCCGAGTCATCACGTGCGAAAACTGATTGTTGATGCCATCACCGGTCGCCTGCCAGCGGCATGGGCGGATACAGGCTCGACGACGCCGGTCCGACGCCGCCGTGAATTCGATACGGCGTGAGCTGCGACGGCTGTTCGTTCATCCAGAACTGGCGCCATTCGTTGTGCATCTGCCGTAAATTCTCGGAGTCGATCATCTTCTGTTCCATGCGGATCATCGGATCGGTGGAATAGGTGTTCAGAAACAAGCCTTTCGTTGCATTCTTGAAAACGCTGGGATCAATCGTGCCGTTGCCTTCGTAGCGAATGATGAAGTGAAAGAGGTGCTTGGGTGATGTCGCCGAGTTCGTTTTTGCCGGCGCGGCGACCTCGGCATGAACTGGAACGATCGTGGGCTGGTTTGCTTTCTTGATGCCGTCGATGAAGTCAGCGATCTTGGCGTGCACGGCCGGCGTCTGATTAACGATCAGCACCCGGGTCGGAGCGTGATAGCTGAGCGTTCCGGCTTTCCACGACGCCGGCTCGATCATCTGCGGAATCGTGCTCGCGATCCATGCTCCGAGCGATGGATCGTCGCCGACCTCGGCCAAAGAATGGACACGGCAAACCGTTTGCGCCGACGCGAATTGGGCCAGACCGAAGAAAATACTGATGGAAAAAATGAGCCGCAGTCCGTTGCGAGAGGCGTCCATGGGAAGCCCTCCATCCATGGAGTGTTCGACCTCCGCAATTAGACGCCATCGCCGAATTTGTGTCAAGGTGAAGAGACGTTGTCAGAGCCTGAAGCGTTTGCGAAGGCCAAATCCCCTCCTTCGCTAACGCGTCAGACTCTGATTTAGGAACGATACGTCAGCGCATGCGAATACCGTGCGGCAGCATCACCCACACCGGCTCGGTGCGCATTTGCAACATCGCGTCAAGCATGAGTGCATGGTCGGCGATCTCGGGGATGTTCGCGAGCACCGAAAGCTGCCTGCTCGACAGCGACGAGAACGGCGGGCCGCCCTCCATGAGCGTGTCGAGCATGCTGCGAGCTTTGGGCAGGATGAGGTAATCGACGTCGGCATCCTTGGCGAGACCGCCCATGACCTTGGCGTCAGCGATGGCGTCGTCGAGCCCGCCCAACGCGTCGATCAGGCCGCGCTCCAACGCCTGGCTGCCGGTCCAGATGCGGCCCTCGGCAAGATCGATGAGTTGCTTGCGCGTGAACTTTTTGCCGACGGCGGCGCGATTCTCCAGCACCTTGTCGAGGAACTGATCGTAGACCTCTTGCATGAGTGCTTCCATGGCTTTCTTTTCGGATGGCGAGAAAGGATGCGTGGTATTGAGAATGCCGGCGTTCTTGCCATTCGTGATGGTGTCGGTGGTGAGTCCAACTTTCTGATACAGTCCGCCGAGGGCGAGCTTGCCGCCGACGACGCCGATGGAGCCGGTAAGCGTGCCAGGCTGCGCCCAGACTTTCTTGGCGCCCATGCTTATGTAGTACCCGCCGCTGGCCGCCACGTCGGACATGCTGGCGACAACAGGCTTCTTGCAGCGCTTGAGTTCGTTCCAGATCAGATCGCTCGCCAGTGCCGACCCGCCGGGGCTATCGACGCGCAGCACGATGGCGCGCACCTTCGGGTCCTTGTCGGCTTCGCGGATGGCGTCGACGAGCGTCGTCGAGCCGACCATGTTTCCCCCGAACAGCGACGATCCCCCTTTGCCGGTGACGATCGGGCCGACGGCATAGATGAGGGCAATGCGATCCTTCTTGGTTCCCAGCGACGATTTCGGCGGGCTGAGGATCTTGAGCAGCTCAAACGGATTCGAGAGGTCAAGCTGCGCCTTCTTCTCGCTGCCGTAGTTCTTGACGAGCATGAGTTCTTTAAAGCCGAGCGATTGGCGTATCGACTCCTGGAAATCGTCCAGGTATTGCATGTCGTCGATCAAGCCGAGATCAAGGGCTTTTCGCGCGGTGAACGGTCCTTCGTCAATGAGATTGCGAACGGCGTCGGCGGAGTCGAGCTTCTTCTTGCCCTTGCGCGAACGCAGGATCGAGCCGATGTAGCTGTTGGTGAAGAAGTCGCCGAGCACGAGGTTGTATTGGGCTCGCGCTTCTTTGCTCATGCTGTCGCGGATGAAAGGTTCGGCAGCGAACTTGAAGATGCCCATCTGCAGGAAGTCGGCACGAATGCCGAGCTTCTCGAAGAGTCCCTTGTAGAACATGATCTCGGTGCGCGTACCGACGAGCATAAGCCAACCGGGGGCGGGCATGCAGACGCGATCAGCCGCGCTTGCCACCAGGTAGTCCTTGGCGTCACCCGACTCCAAATAGGCGAACACCTTTTTGCCCGACGCGCGATACTCGGCAATGGCGCGGCGAAGCTCCTCCATCTTGGCGTAGCCGATCGACAGGCCGTCGATGTGGAGGAAAATGCCGTCAATGTTCTGATCGCCCATCGCCTTGCGAATGCGATCGAGCTTGGACTTGAAGTTCTCGCCGCTGGTGCCGAAGAGCGGATCGGCCGCGACAGGGGCTTCATCGAGCGAGCCGGATAGGCGAATATGGGCGAGTTGTGGAGTACGTGGTTTCTTTTCGGTCTTAGCAGTGTCCTGTGCGTGGACGAGGCCGGCGAACAGGGCGAGCAGAAGGACGAGGCACGATGCGCGTTGCAGCATGGGTTGCTCCTTGGAAAAGACATGAGATGCAACCTCATTCTATGAACGCTTCGCCGCTTGCGGCTTTGCGCTCGCATCGCGTATGGACTCGAGCTCGGATGGCGCCGGGCGAGCACAAAGCCGCAAGCGGAAATCAGACCTCATTCGATCACTTCGACATCGTCGAGAACATCGGGTTCGCAGGATGCGCACACCAAAAGTAAGCAGCGCACGCAGCGATAATCGCCGCGCAACGGCATGAGTGCCGCGCCACAGGCGGGGCACCTCGGGGTTGCAGGCGATGTGGCCTGCGAGGGCAGGGTCAACTCGATCGTTTCCATGATAGATCACTCCTCGGGCGTGATAATGTAATTTTGTACATTATACCGTCGTGTCTGCTTTTGTCAACGCCACGGATAGAAAAACGCCTCGCAGGCGCGGCGCGGATCGGATAAAGTAATGAGCATGCCCGCCGAGTCCGCGCTCGCCGAAGGCGAGCGGCCGAACGTCCCGCACGAAACGGAATATTCATGGCAACCGTCGTGGAATCGTCGGCTCCCGCCGCTAGACCGAGTCCCGCCGCGCTTGAGCAGTTCCGCTCGTTGGTCCACTCCAACATTCGCCGTTGGAAGCTATTTATCCTGCTCGAGGCAATCGGAATCGCAGTCGCCGTCCCGCTGGCGTATTTGTGGATGGTGCTGTTGCTTGACGGCCAGGTCCATCTGTCGCTCATCGGTCGGTTCCTGGCGAGTCTGGGGCTTTTGGTTGGCGTCGGCTGGGCAGTGTCGCATCTCTGGCGGCGCTGGCAGACGGTGCAACTCACGGAAGATCAAGTCGCCATCGCTATTGAGCAAAGCCCCCCGGGCGGTGTACAGAATCGGCTCATCAACGCCCTTCAGCTGGCGCGTGATGCCGATGCCGATCCAGCGTTGAGTGACGCTGTCGTCGAAGAAAACTGCCAGCGCTTGCAAGAAATCGAGTTGGAGCAGCCGGCGCCGGTGCGTCCGGTGTTGCTTTGGCTCGGCGCCGCTGGGGCGCTGTTGCTGTTCGGCTTGATCTTTCTGATCGTCAGCCCGGCCCATTTTTCGAACGCTGCCGCCCGCATCTTTCTGCCCTTCGCAGCAATCGACCCGCTCTATCGCACGCGGCTCGTCGTCGAGCCGGGCGACATCGAGGCGCTGGGCCAGGCCACCATTCAGATCACGATCGAAGGTGAACGGCCTCAGACGCTTGTCCTCTTGAAGAATGTCGACGGCAAGCGCTCGAGCGAGACGATCCCTGTCGATTCCGATGGGCCCGTGACGTTCACCATTCGCGACGTGCATCAGACCATGCAATACGCGGTGCGAGGCAACGATTTTACCAGCCGATACTACCGCATCATGGTGCCGCGCAAGGCAAGCCTGGCGCGCGTTCGCATCGCCTACCAATTTCCGGCCTACACCGGCCAAGCGGAACAAGTCATCGAGCAGCGCGGCGGCGACCTGGAAGCGCTGCGTGGCACACGAGCCCAGGTCACGTTCATTTTCGACCAGCCGGTAGACGCCGCATTCTTGACGCCGGACCTCGGCGCCAACAAGCAAAGTTCAGCACGTGCCTTGACGCAAGTCACTGAGACCGAGTTCTCAGGCGATATAACGTTCGATCAGGCGACCGGTTATCGCCTGGAGACGGTGCAGGGCGAACAAGGTAAGGCGCCGAGCGGGACCTATGCGATCCGCGTGCTTGCCGACGCCGAGCCGAAGCTGGAACTGGCCGGCATTGAGCGTCGCAGCGAGCTGCAGATTGACAGCGTGCTTACGTTGCACATGGGCGCAACCGACGACTATGGCCTTGAACAAGTCGGCCTCTTCTATCGGCCTGCCGGCAGTAATGCCAACGGCTGGATTCCGATCGAGGCATGGCAGGCGGATAAGAAAAAGACCTTTCAGAAGAAAGACTACGTCCTGCCGATCGCCAACATGCGTGTCGCCGAGGGGGACAAGATTCAACTGGTCTTGCGAGCCACCGACACCGAGCCGTCTCGCAAGGATGTATGGACGACTGGCAACATTTACGAGATTGCCATCGGCGGCGACGGCGTGGCGCTGCAAGTGCAATACGAGCAGATTGTGCAGACCGAGAGGGACCTGCGAAAGCTGCTCCTGGCCGAGCAGGAATCGCTGGGAACGACGACGGTCTGGCTGCGCAAGCTGGACGGCGTCGGCGACATTCGCTGGGACGACCCGAAAAACACCGATGCGCTGCACGGAGCCGTCCTCGCCTTGGCCAACGAGCAAGTGAAGATCCACTCGAACGCCGACGCCGCGGTCAAAGCGATGTTGCCCCAGATGGGAAGTATGCGCATCGGCCTGGCGATGCTGGCCGAGAGCGAGATCGTTCGACTGAAACGGATTTACGACGCCGTGCCGAGCCGAGATACTCCGGCGACCAAGCGTGCCGCGCTCGCCGACGCCCGGGTGACGCAGGAGCGCATCATCCGCAGCCTGGAGGAGATGCTCGAACAGTACGCCGCGTTCCGCTCCGACTGGGAGTTGAACAACATGATCCCGTTCACGAAGATGCTTGCCGAGCGTCAGACCAAGATGCGCGATCAATCAAAGAAGCACGCAACCATTGGCGAGCCGAGTCCCGTGAGGGACCGGTTGACGGCATCGATGCATCGCCGCCAATCCAAAGTGCTCGACCTAGTCAACCTCATCCGGCCCGCGTTCACTGGTCTGGCGAATCGATTGGCGAACCAGGAGCCGACGCTCGGCAAAGCGTTCGGCGATGGCGCGAAGACGCTCGCGGACGACGCCTTACAGACGCCGTTGGCCCAGGCCATCGACGCCGTGAAGGCGGGGCGCTGGAACGATGTCGTCCAGACTCAAACACAAGCAGCCGATCAGTTGACCGCGTTGCACGCCAACCTCCATCAAGCTCAGCTGGACGTCGCTCAGAAAGCGCTCGCCGCCCTCAAGGAAAAGCTGAAATCCGATCTCGAAGCCCAGAAGGAGATCGACAGACTCACGCCAGGATCGACCGAGTCGTTCCTCAAGGATTTCCCGGACAAGCTCAAGCTCGAAGATCTGATGCGGATTCGCGATGTCGCCGGGGCCAAAAAGCGCACCGACAAGAATCCGTTCGAGGAGCCTGATCTCAAGAGTCAGCCGCTGTTGGAGGTCGATCCCAAAAAGATCGAACTCAAGGAAGACTCCGGCGTGCGGCAGGATCCGTACACGCTCAAGCTCGGCACCGTCGCGGAGAAGACGCCGATCCTCAAGATGTACAAGGCCGACAAGGAGAACGCCGTCAAACCTTTCGTTCAGGAGAAGTTCGACGATTTGGTCGGCAAGTTGCTCGACGAAACCGAAGAGCTGCACAAGAACTATCAATCGATCAAGTTGAGCACCAATCAGAACAACAACGATCCCGGCGAGATCGGCAAAGTCGGCGGAGCGCTCAACTCAACCGGGGCTGTCACCGCGACGGGCAACAAGAAGCCGCCCACGACCGAGAGCGGCGGCCTATCGCGCACCGGTCGCCAAGGGGCTCGCGCCTATGGTCAGGTCGCCGACGATGAAGGCGTCGATCGCCGAGGCCGCGACAAAGCCCTCGACGGCAAGGAGGAAGTCGCCGATCAGAAGGGCACGCTCAAGATGAAAAAGAGCGACGATCCTCAAAAAGATGGCGCCACCGGCGTCGGAGGCAAACGCGTCGAATCCGACGATACCCACTTCAGCCTGCACGACGCCGGCAAATGGAAGGACGATTACACCAAACGCATGGAGATGCCGCAGAAGAAGCAATACGTCGTCGGGCGCCAGGGCGACAAGATCGACGCCAAGACGGCGGCCCTGTTGCGCGACTTGACCAGCAAGCAAGAGCAGATCATCGAACGGCTCAAGTCGATCAAGAAGGAGTTGCGAAATCTCTACCTTCCGACCGAGCATCTCGACGAATTGGCGAGCCGGCTTGAATCGAATCTAGCCAGCCTCAAGGAAGCGCCCGACCCCAATTTGTTCCGTCAACAAATGCAGACGCTCGACAAGCTGCGCGGCGCGATGCGCGTCTTCCAGGGAGTCAACGCGAGCTTCCAGCCGAGCCTGCCACGCGAACGCGCCATCCGCGGCCGTGTGCTGGACGAGCCCGGCGCTCAATCGCTGCCTGGTTATGAAGAGGCGGTTCGGCAGTATTATCTGAAGCTGGCGGAACAATGACCCGAAAACGAAGCGCACGCAGGAGTCGTCGTGAGGCAGTACTAGCTTGCGCGGCGTGCTCTGAAAGTGGAAAATAGCGGGGGCCGGATTTGAACCGGCGACCTTGGCCTTATGAAGACCCTGCTCTGACCAACTGAGCTACCCCGCCGCTGCACCGCAATTTTACCGCGATTTTTTCGGATGACAAGACGGCGTCTTTTCCTTGCTCAGGTATGACCGATGGAAATGTCCATGCTCACACGCGTTGTTGCTCCAGCGCTTCTTGCGACAAGTTTCCTTTGCGTGCCCGCGTTGGCCCAGACGAAGAAAGCGTTGGCCGAGCGCGACGCGTTGTTCAAAGCGCCGAAGGTGCTCGAGATCGCCATTGAACTCG
>Ga0194128_10001577_pt1 | contig 39420 bp, 55 predicted proteins | sample TA2KigCa65mmetaG_FD_148650 | JGI IMG/M metagenome (GOLD analysis project Ga0194128, IMG submission 148650) | Freshwater microbial communities from Lake Tanganyika, Tanzania - TA2015037 Kigoma Deep Cast 65m | ecosystem: Environmental > Aquatic > Freshwater > Lake | place: Tanzania: Lake...
AAAAGGAACTGATGAAAACATAAAGACTGAATTGCTAGTTACCAGTTATCCTACAGAAAAAATTAACTCACTGGAGAGTATTCTTTATGCCTGAACTAAAAGATTGGTTGAACTCGATTAATTTTACTAAAGAGAATCTGATTGATGTAGACCCATCATTAGAAAAAGATTATTCTCCTTACATCATCAATCGGTGTTTATCTGGACATGTTGATTGTATTATGTTTGCAAATGCTGTAAATCAATATCACTTTCTTCCTAAAAAAATGCAGTATGATTTCTTTATAAATAGTCTGAGGAAAAAGAAGAGATTTTCTCCTTGGCTCCGAAAAGATAAAATTGATAATCTTGAACTTGTTAAAAAATATTATGGTTACAGTAATGAGAAAGCACATCAAGTACTTAAAATTTTATCAAAAGAACAACTTACATTTATTAAACAGCGACTTGAAACTGGAGGAAAAAAATGAGTCAAATTGTTGAACTTGAAGTAAAATGGTCTCCCGATGTGATGATTGAAGTGGTTCTCAATGAACCCGATGATTTTTTAAAAGTTCGTGAAACATTAACACGTATTGGAGTTGCCTCCAGAAAAGAAAAAAAATTATATCAATCTTGTCACATTCTTCACAAACAAGGTAGATATTACATTGTTCATTTTAAAGAGTTATTTGCTCTCGATGGGAAAAAAGCAAATCTAACCCAGAATGATGTTCAACGTCGTAATCGTATTGTGCAACTATTATCTGATTGGGGTTTGATTGAAGTCATGCATCCAGAAAAAATTACAGAAATTGCTCCTCTCAACCAAATCAAAGTTCTTTCTTACAAAGAAAAAAACGAGTGGATTTTAGAAACAAAATATTCTATTGGTAAGAAAAGAGAAGAGTCGAAATAACCGAATCTAAATTAGACGGGTTTCCTACCTGTCTTTTTTTATAAAGTGTTATAATTATAGTATGGATGCCGAAAGGGTCCACAAAATCAAACCTCGCTTTTTAAGGAGCTACTAAAATGACTAACCTTACAAGGTATACTGCTGCGGATCTTCCTGCACTGATGGAGAAGATTACTCGCAACTCTATTGGAATGGACGAATACTTTGACCGTCTTTTCCATCTTCACGAAACTACAACAAATTATCCACCTTATAACCTTATTCAAGTAAATAATGTTGAGTCGCATTTGGAAATTGCACTCGCAGGATTTAAGAGGGAAGAAGTCAATGTATTCACAGAGTATGGAAAACTTTTTGTCGAAGGGCAAAAATCCGATACTGAATCGGACGGGACGTTTATCCACAAGGGTTTGGCTCAAAGAAGTTTTAAACGAGCGTGGTCTTTATCAGACGATACAGAAGTCCGTGAAGTCATCTTTGAAGACGGATTACTTAGAGTTGTCTTAAGTAAAATTGTTCCAGAGCATCATGCAAGAAAAGATTATCTCTAAATAAAAACGAATATCGTCGCTAAAGGGGATAAGATGACAAAGACCATCTAATCCCCTATTTTTTTAAGCATGAAAACTTTTAATCAGTTTATTCGGGAAGTCAAAACTATTCCTTATCTGATGTCAAAAAAACATAAGATTTATGATAAAGGAAGAGTAACTAATGTTGGATCTGGAAGAGCAGTTCCAGACAGATCTCCTTCCAGTGCTGGTGGAGATGGAGATTGACAATTTGTATTAATTCACTTATACTGATAAAAACTGTTTTTGAAAATGAGCATTCGACTTGCGGTATTAAAATCTGGTGAAGATATTATTGCGGACATGAAAGAAATTCGCAGAGAAGATTCTGATGAAATAGTTGCATATCTTTTTGTGGATCCATTGGTATTAAAAACTTCATTCAAAAATGAACCAGTTGTCTTAACTGAAAATTCATTAGAGTCTGGTAACACGGCAACAATGAGCACTAAACTTGACATTAAGTTTTATCCATGGATTCCTCTTTCTGCAACAAATAGAATACCGTGTTCTGCAGATTGGGTCGTTACTGTTGTTGAACCAGTTGCAAATCTTAAAAATCTTTATTTGGAGAAGTTAAATGGAAGAGGAAGTGAAACAGGAAGTCAAAAAAACGAAATTAATCAAGAGTCTTTTGATTTCAACGAATGAAATTTTAATTTCTGAAATTGAAGAAGTTACATCTGAAATTGGTGAACCTGACTGCAAATTAATTAATCCATGTGTTATCAAAGATGACTTAGTTCCTTGGTTAAATGATGTTACAGATCAAACTCAATTTATGATTAGTTCTGATAAAATCATTACTTTGATGAATCCAAAATCATCACTTTTATTGAAGTACAAAAAACTTTTTTCTTGAATTATTTGTAATGTCTCAAAGATTTTATACTAATGTTCAACTTGTTGGAAATCAATTTCTTGTCCGTGGTTATGAAAATGGTAAAAGTTTTATAACAAGAGATGAGTGGAGACCAACTCTCTATGTTCCTTCAAAACAAAAAAGTAAATTTAAATCTTTGAGTGGAAAATATTTAGAACCAGTTGTTCCTGGTTATGTGCGAGATTGTAGAGAATTCTATAAAAAGTATGATGGAGTAGATGGATTTGAGATTTATGGTAACGATAGATACATCTATCAATACATTTCGGAAAATTATCCAGAAGAACGTATTGAATTTGATTTAACTAAGATTAAAGTAGCAACTCTTGACATTGAGGTTGCATCTGAAAATGGATTTCCAGATGTTGAAAGTTGCTCCGAAGAAATTCTTACTATAACAATACAGGATTACTCAACAAAAAAAATTATTACCTGGGGGATTTATCCATTTACAGTTAATCAGGATAATGTTAGGTATATTGAGTGTGGAACAGAGAAGCAGCTGCTATCAAATTTCATTGACTATTGGATGAACAATACTCCAGAAATTATTACTGGGTGGAATATTATGCTATATGATATTCCATACATTGTTGGTAGACTGAATCGCATTCTTGGTGAAAATTTGATGAAAAGAATGTCTCTTTGGGGACTTGTAAATTACAAAGAAATTTATATTCAAGGGAGAAAAAATACTTCTTATGACATTGGTGGTTTGACTCAACTTGATTATCTTGATCTCTATAAGAAATTCACCTATAAAGCACAGGAGTCTTATCGTCTGGATTACATTGCTGAGGTGGAACTTGGTCAGAAAAAACTTGATCACTCTGAGTACGAAACGTTCAAAGATTTTTATACTCAAAATTGGCAGAAATTCGTTGAGTATAACATCAAAGACGTAGAACTAGTAGATCAACTTGAAGATAAAATGAAGTTGATTGAATTGGCAGTGACTATGGCATACGATGCTAAGGTCAATTTTTCGGATGTGTATTCCCAGGTTCGTATGTGGGATACTATCATTTACAATTATCTCAAGAAAAAGAACATCATCATTCCACCTAAAGAGAACAAGAAAAAAAGTGAAAGGTATGCTGGTGCTTATGTGAAAGAACCAGTTCCTGGAAAGTATGATTGGGTCGTATCATTTGACCTCAACTCTCTATACCCACATTTGATCATGCAGTATAACATTTCACCAGAAACTCTTTTGGATGAGAAACATTCGTTAGCTTCTGTAGACCGTATTTTGAGTCAACAGATTAATTTTGAGATGTATAAAGACTATGCGGTGTGTGCGAATGGTGCAATGTTCCGTAAAGATGTTCGAGGATTTCTTCCAGAACTCATGGAGAAGATTTATAATGAACGTGTTATCTTCAAAGAAAAAATGCTTGCTGCTAAGCAGCAATATGAAAAAACTCCATCTAAAAAATTAGAGAAAGAGATTGCTCGTTGTAATAACATTCAGATGGCACGAAAGATTCAACTGAACTCTGCTTATGGCGCAATTGGTAATGAATATTTTCGTTATTATAAGTTAGAAAATGCGGAGGCAATTACTCTGTCTGGGCAAGTTGCAATTCGTTGGATCGAAAATAAAATGAATAGATACCTTAACAAATTGCTTAAAACTGAAAATGAAGATTATGTTATTGCTTCTGATACTGATTCCATCTATCTCAATTTGGGTCCTTTGGTTCAAACTGTATACAAGGGAAGAGAGAAAACTACTGAAGGTATTGTTTCGTTCCTTGATAAGGTCTGTAAAATGGAACTTGAAAAGTATATTGAGAGTTCTTACCAAGAGTTGGCAGAGTATGTGAACGCTTATGATCAAAAAATGTTCATGAAAAGAGAGAACATTGCTGATCGTGGAATTTGGATGGCAAAGAAAAGATACATTCTAAATGTTTGGGATAGTGAAGGTGTTCGTTATGATGAACCAAAACTTAAGATAATGGGAATTGAAGCAATCAAGTCTTCAACACCAGCACCTTGTCGTAAAATGATTAAAGATGCTCTTCAATTAATGATGACGGGTAGTGAGGATGATGTCATAGAATTTATTGATAGAAAGAAGAAACAATTTAAAACTTTGCCTGCAGAAACAATTTCATTTCCAAGGTCTGTCAATAATGTTGCAAAATATAAATCAAATTCTGCAAGTCAAATTTATATAAAAGCAACTCCGATTCAAGTTCGTGGTGCTTTATTGTTTAATCATTATATTAAAGAAAATAATTTGACTCACAAATATTCTTTAATTCAAAATGGAGAAAAAATTAAATTTTGCTATCTCAAAAAACCAAATCCAATTCATGAAAATGTAATTTCTTTCATTCAGGAATTTCCCAAGGAACTGAATCTTGACAAATACATAGACTATGAACTACAATTTGAGAAGAGTTTCTTAGAACCACTTAAATCAATTCTTGAGGCAATTGGTTGGAAAATAGAAAAAACTGTAAATCTTGAATCATTTTTTGCTTAATGGACTTCTTAAAAGATATTGTAAAAGAAATTGGTGGAGAATACACCCAACTTGCATCAGAGATTGATGAAACCGAAACTTTTGTGGATACAGGTTCGTACATTTTTAATGCTCTTGTATCTGGTAGTATATTTGGTGGTGTATCTGGGAATAAGATTACTGCAATCGCAGGTGAAAGTTCTACTGGCAAAACTTTTTTCTCTCTCGCCGTCGTTAAAAATTTCCTTGACAATAATCCTACTGGATATTGTTTGTATTTTGATACTGAAGCAGCAATCACAAAATCTCTTTTGGAAAGTAGGGGAATTGACACAACTCGTTTGGTGGTTGTCAATGTCGTAACCGTTGAGGAGTTTCGTGGAAAGGCACTCAAGGCACTTGATCTTTATATGAAAAAACCAGAAGGAGATCGTAATCCTTGTATGTTTGTGTTAGACTCTTTGGGAATGCTTTCTACAAGTAAAGAGATTAATGATGCTCTGAACGATAAAGAAGTTCGGGACATGACTAAATCTCAACTGATTAAAGGTGCATTCCGTATGCTTACCCTTAAGTTGGGTCAGGCAAAAATTCCTATGATTGTAACTAATCACACTTATGATGTTATTGGTTCTTATGTTCCAACAAAAGAAATGGGTGGTGGTAGTGGCCTTAAGTATGCTGCCTCTACTATCATTTACCTTTCGAAGAAAAAGGAAAAGGACGGGACAGAAATTATTGGAAATATTATTAAAGCAAAGACTCATAAATCACGTTTGAGTAAAGAAAATCAAAGTGTTGAAATTCGTTTGTATTACGATGATCGTGGTCTTGATCGTTATTATGGTCTTCTGGAACTTGGTGAGATTGGTGGACTCTGGAAGAATGCAGCAGGTCGCTATGAAATAAATGGTAAAAAGATTTATGCAAAAGAAATTTTGAAAAATCCCGAACAGTATTTTACTACAGAAGTGATGCAAGCACTTGATGAAATTGCCCAAAAGGAATTTTCCTATGGTTGATTTGTGTGATTTTATTTGCGTCTATGATGATGTATTAGATTCTGATACTTGCAAATTTTTAATAAACTTTTATGAGTCGCATAAAGATTTGCAAGAAAGAGTTGATAATGATAAAAAACCAAATTTTACTCAAATTAATCTCACACAGAATGCATCAATTTCGGATCAAATAAATCAAACTCATAATCTGTTAATTTCAAAAACTTTGGAGTATCGTAACCAATACTATGAAATTTTTGATAAAAGAGTCTTCCCAGAAAGTCATGCATTTGAGCAGTTTAGAATTAAAAAATATCACAATGACGGTAACGATTTGTTTGATACACATGTAGATGTTCAGGACTATTCTAGTGCTCGTAGATTTCTCACATTTATGTGGTATCTAAATGATGTTGATGAAGGAGGAAAAACAATTTTTTATAAGTTCAATGTTCAACCAAAAATTGGTAGACTGTTAGTTTTTCCACCTCTTTGGATGTTTCCACATAAAGGAGAACCTCCGATCAGTAATGAAAAATACATTCTTCATACTTACTTGCATTACAAATAATGGATCGAATTGAGACTACAATTTTACATAATCTAATTTCCAATGAAGAATTTTTGAGAAAGGTATTACCGTTTATTCAACCCGAATACTTTAATAATAGAGAAGAAAAAATTATCTTTGAGGAAATTGCTCAGTTTGCAGTAAAGTATAACAATACAATTCCTAAGGAAGCTTTATTGATTGAAATTGAAAATCGTAATGATTTAACGCAGCAGGAGGAAACAAAAATTAATTCAACTATTGAATTATTTGATGATTCCACTACAGATTTAAATTGGATGATTGATACGACTGAAAAGTGGTGTCGTGATCGTGCCATTTATCTTGCTTTAATGGAATCTATCAAGATTGCTGATGGACAGGATGATAATAAAAATCGTGACGCTATTCCATCAATTTTGTCAAAAGCATTATCGGTATCTTTTGATACTCACATCGGGCATGATTATCTGTTAGACTATGAATTGCGTTATGATTCTTATCACAGAAAGGAGGACAAAATTGAATTTGATCTCGAATATTTTAACAAAATTACAAAAGGTGGTTTACCTAATAAGACTCTCAATATCGCTCTTGCTGGTACGGGTGTCGGAAAAAGTCTCTTTATGTGCCATGTTGCTGCTTCCGTCTTATTGCAAGGCAGGAGCGTTCTCTACATCACTCTTGAAATGGCGGAGGAAAGAATTGCTGAACGAATTGATGCAAATCTTTTGAACGTAAACATTCAAGAGATTATTGATTTGCCCAAACAAACCTTTGAAAATAAAGTTACCAGTTTGTCAAAAAAGACTCAGGGAACTCTTATAATTAAAGAGTATCCAACAGCATCTGCTCACAGTGGTCATTTCAAATCACTTCTTAATGAACTTGCACTTAAAAAATCATTTAGACCTGATATTATTTTCATTGATTACCTTAACATTTGTGCTTCCTCAAGATACAAAGGAAATAGTAATATTAATTCATATACCTTTGTAAAAGCAATCGCAGAAGAACTTCGTGGTCTTGCCGTGGAGTTTAATGTGCCAATTGTCAGTGCTACACAAACTACAAGATCTGGTTTTGGTTCTTCTGATGTTGATATCACTGATACTTCTGAGTCCTTTGGTCTCCCTGCTACTGCTGATCTTATGTTTGCCCTTATTAGCACAGAAGAGTTGGAGCAGTTGGGACAGATTATGGTGAAACAACTGAAGAATCGCTATAATGATCCTACCATTTATAAGAGATTTGTGATTGGAATTGATCGTGCAAAAATGAGACTTTATGATTGTGAGCAGTCCGCACAAAATGATATTCTTGACAGTGGACAAGAAGATGATTATAATGATGAAGGAAGAAAACCTAAAAAATCATTTGAGGGATTTAAATTTTGAAATACAAGTCAGAAGATTATTTTTCTATTCTTAATAAAAGAACTGGTAAAAAAATCTGCGATTGCTCAGATGAAATTGATGCACTTATGATGGTATCATTTGATCCCACAAACAGAACTATTTCAAGAAATCAATTTCTTATGAGTGATGTTATTGATGTCGAAATTAAAAAACAACTACCGACCTCAAATGTTACAGTTTCTAATACTAAAGAAAACGGATGTTCTCCTAGAAAGGAGCAACTTGAAGATGTCACACCTTTAAAACTACCACAAAGTGATTTGCAACCATTAGACTTATGACTATTGATCTTAAAAAGTATGTTGAGTTCGTTGATACAACTACATCAAATCCCAGCAAACAACATAGTGAGTTTCTCAAACGTCTTCAGGATCTTGAGACACAAGGATTTCCTACCCAGCGATTGCTTACTGCTGCTGTAGGAATGTCTGCTGAAGCAGGTGAGTTTACTGAAGTCGTAAAAAAAATGATCTTTCAAGGCAAACCAGTTAGTGAAGAAAATCTGTTTCATCTGAAGCGTGAACTTGGAGACATTATGTGGTATGTTTCACAAGCATGTCTTGGACTGGGAGTCACTCTTGAACAAGTCATTCAAATGAACTTCGAAAAACTGAGTGCTCGTTATCCTGAGGGTGCTTTTACTATTGAACGTTCTGAAAATCGTGTTAAAGGAGATTTATGAGTAAAGAAAAACAAGTAACAATCAAAATGGATACTTATGCTGCAGCAGCAGTTCGTCAAGTATTGTTTGAGTCACAAAAATCTTATACTTATGATGATGTGAGTGTTCCACCTAGAATTACAAGTATTAGGTCTGTGATTCTAGATCTGGATCAAAAAATTGAAGAAAATGTAACTGAATAATCTAAACCCTTTCATAAATAAATGGAAGGGTTTTTTTAATACTAAAAAAGTATTTCAATAGATGGCTAAATTAAATGAGGGAGATGTTATAGAAGGAATCTTCTCCATCACTATTGCTCAACTTTTTGCTTATGGAACAGTTGATAAAGGAAAATTAAATGCATTGAGAGCAAGAATAGATCCATCAATGTTCTCTACTGGTAGATTTACTACCACAGTGAGAGAATATAGAGATGGAAAACCAGAGGATAAAATAAAAGTTATACTTACTGTTAGACTGAAACCATCTAGTGTATCGGAGGCTTTTGGACCTCAATATGAATTGCTTTATAAGGAATCACGTGACGTTGGAAACATCAATCAAAAAATAGACCAATTAATAACACAAACAAATACAAATTATAGAAGAAGAATAGAAACAATTAAAACAAATTTTCTTAAGAATAATCAAAGTGATGTTGTAGATATTGATATTATCGCAGACGGAATTGCAGGAGAATCTTCTGGTGGACTAATAAAAGGTGATATTGATGTTAAAGTAACAATAAATGGAAAAGAGTCAATGGATGATAGATTATCTTTTTCTTTAAAATCTGGTAGTAAAACTCTTGCAAATTTGAGTCCTTTCAATGGAATGATGGACGTTGTTTCTAGATTTGGAATTACTTTGAAAGACAGAAAAAAATATGAGGAACTTCTTGGAAAAACACTTGCCTCTGCAAAAACATCCGCAGAGAAAAGAATGAAAGTTGAACTAATTGAAGAACTTTATAGTGAAATTAAAAATGCTCTTAAAAGCAAAAGCGGAACTCCTCAGTTTAGTAACTCTGCTTATGAATTGTTTAAAGATAGTGCTTTTGGTAGTGATTTAGCAGAAGTTGTTGATATTAATAAAACAAAAATAAAAGAAATGAACGTTGATGCAATAAATCAACTTCAACAAAGTAAAGAAAAAGTTACCTGTACAATAAGTGGCAATAACATGAAATTCCTGGTAAAGAACAAAGAATTATTCCAAATGAGATTTAAAAAGAGAGCAGAGGAAATAGGATCGAATGATTATGCAATTAAAGAATTGAAATTCTATATTGAAGCAGGTCCAGCTGCATACAGCAAATAGATAAATAATTAGAAAGCAAATAAGTGCAATAAGACACATTAATGAAAAGTTTTTTACAGTTTCTATCTGAAGTAGTAACAGATGCATCTAAGCAAGCTCATGAAATGGGTTTGAAAGGTGATGGACATGGTGGATGGGTTGATGATAAGGGAACTTATGTTGCAAAAACTGTAAAGGGAAAATTATATTTTTTTGGTAAGCATAAAAGAAAAGAAGAACCTCAAAAAGCACCTGCTGCAAAAGCATCTGCTGCAAAACCCCAACAAGCATTTAAGTTACCAGCACCTGCTCCAGTTCAACAGACATCTGGTATGCCTCTTCCTCCAGCTGGGGCACCAGAACAAGGAGAAGAGCAGCAAGTTGTTCCGTTGACTGTTGTGTTTGGTAGATTTAATCCACCTACAATTGGTCATAAGAAACTTTTAGATCGTGCAAAGGCAATCTCAAAAGGTGGTGACTTTTTAGTGTTTCCATCAAGATCGCATGATCCTAAGAAGAATCCATTATCACCTGCAGTGAAAATTGATTTCATGCGTCAAATGTTTCCTAAGTATGCAGATAACATTGTAGACGATTCTAATGCTAAGACAATCTTTGATGTTTTGATAGATGCTCAAGAACAAGGTTATACTGATGTTACACTTGTTGTTGGTGCAGATAGATTGAAAGAATTTGAAAATCTTGCAATGAAATATAATGGTGAACTTTACAACTTTAATTCTATTGAAGTATTATCTGCAGGAGACCGTGATGCTGAATCTGAGGGTGTTGAGGGAATGTCTGCATCTAAGTTGAGAAAGTTTGCTGCTGCAGGAGATTTTGATTCTTTTGTGAGAGGAGTTCCGAAAGAACTTGATGATGAATCAGTAGATAAACTGTTTAAGATTCTTCGTAAATCTATGAACATTAAGGAAGGAGTTTCTCTTTGGGAAATTGCACCAAAACTTGACTATTCTGGGTTACGTGAAAATTACGTTGGTGGTTATGTTTTTGAAGTAGGTGATGTAGTTCAGAATGATAACACTGGTTTGTGTGGAGAAATTATTCGTGCTGGTGCCAATCATGTGATTGTAATTACTGAAGATGGGGTTATGTTTAAATCGTGGATTAAAGATCTCTCTGAGTGGACTGAAGTATCTGGTGTTCCAGCAGATCAAAGATTAGTCGGAACTGATTCTTATAGGGAATACGTCAGAGACTTGACTCCACCTCGTCAACCAATTTTAAATTTCATAAATAATTCAAGGAAAAATCGTTCAAGATCTGGCAATGTACGATAGAGAAGACTTCATTCAAGAAAAAGCACCTCCTGGTGCAAAGTATGAGCGTATGGTAAAACATATAAAAGCAAAGTACAAAAAGGGTGGATTATCCGATAAAGAAAAATCAATTGCTTATGCGACTGCTCGGAAGCAATATAATAAGGAAGAAGTGGAGCAACTTGATGAAAGAAGAAGAGCAGAGAAAGGAACTCCAAGAAAACCACGCAATCCGGCATTTGAGTTGGTTGCTAAGTCTATGGCAACTGGTAGATTAGGAGTGCAACCAAGAGGTCAGAAAAAAGAACCAGGCAAAAAACCACCCGCTGCTGGTGAGTATGGATCTGAAAGAAGATCTCCTGCACAGAAAGTAGAAAAGCGTCGTGCTGATGCTCAAAGAGCACAAAACATGATGCATTCTAGATTTGATCATTTTGAATTAGATGGAAATGATCTTCAAGAAAAGTATCTTTACACTTATCTGTATGAGCGTAATTATGATGCTCTAGATAAAGACATGGATGGTGATAAAGATTTTGCTGATGTGATGATTGCTAGAATGATTGCTTCTGGTAAAAGCAGAGAGGAAGCGATTAAAGCAACCATGAGTAAAGAGTATAACAAGAAAGGGAAAAAGGTTAAAATCTCCGATGAGTTTTCTGATTGGAGAGATGAGTTGGAAGAGTCACTCTCAAAAAAGTCTCCATTCGTTGATGTGATGCCTAGAGATGGGCAAAATGGTGATGAAAGTAACAGTTTAAAGGCAGCAAGAAATAGACAACAACCAAATCAAAATGTAACTGCAGAAAGTCTTGATGAATTTGCAGATTCTATTGGTGGATTTTTGGTTGAAGCAGAGCAACTAAATGAGTTTCTTCCTGCTGTTGGTGTTGCTGCTAGCAAATTACCTTTTCTTGTTCGTGCAGTTACAACTGCTGTAAAATCTCCTGCTGCTAGGAATGTAATTGTTAGAGGACCTAAGGGGTTTAAACCACCGACAATTCCCAAACCTGGACCATCAACACCAGTTGTAACACCAGGAACAAAACCAGCAGTTCCAGTCCCAGTTACACCTGTTCGAACTCCAGGAACAAAACCACAAACACCAACAATTCCCGGACCAGCACCAGGTCCAAAACCAACACCAACACCAGCACCAGGTCCAAAACCAACACCAACACCAGCACCAGGTCCAAAACCAGTTCCATTTGTAACACCAACAATTCCCGGAGTAAAATCACCTGTTAAAACTGGATTAGCAGTTGGAACTGGATTAGCAGTTGGCGCTGCTGTAAAAACAGCAACTGATATTCTTCTTGATCCATTAAAAAAACCAGAAATTGATTCAGTAATTCCAAGTGGACCTGATGGGCCTGAGGGTCCTACCTATGGTGATAATCAAATACCAAACATTCCAACACCCAAACCAAGAAAAAACAGATACAAAGGAATTATTGGATCCACATTAAATCCTCAATAAAACAACAAAAAACTAAATAATTAAAGAATAACTTAGGAGGTTACTATGTCTGCAGGACTTATCTGGGCTTGGGTTGTTGCTAATGAAGCAACAGTAGCTACACTTCTTTTACTTATTTCTGAACTTCTTGGAGCAATTCCCAAAGTTAAGTCAAACGGAATTATATCTTTTGTGATTATTCAAATTCAACAGCATCTTAAGAAAAGGGGTGCAGTAGACCCAACTCCTTAAATTTTATACAAATAATCCAAGGAGACCAAGTTAAGGTCTCCTTTTATTATAAATAATAACAGGAATTTATAAGGTAAGAAACATGTCTCTTTGGGGCGATACGGACGCAGTACCATCAGTATCTACCGCCACAGTTAGCCTTTCTGGATTTACTGTAACTGGATCTGGAACATCATTCGGTCTTACTGGTTGTGCTCAAACTGGTGATATTATTAGATTTGGCGCTCCTAGCAGAGGGGCAACTGGTGCAGGTCATACATATTACGGTGATGCGGTTATCACGGGAATTACTAGTGCATCTATTTGCACGATTGGATCAACTGCTGGATTAGATGCTCATGCAGGAATGAGTACTCATTTTACTATCAGTAGATATCCAAAGTTCCTTGTCAAGGATTCTTTGTATAGTCATGCAAGAACTGATGCTGATGCTGTAGTTTATGGCATCTCAACAACTTCATCAACGACTTATTCTGTTACACATCAAGGTTGGGTAGGTGTTACCACTTATCTTGATAATGCAGGAAATCTGAGAGTAAAGAATGAAGTTATGGTTGCAATGTCTGGTATTAATACTGCCGCAAATGTAATTAATAATACACCTAGCCTGACATTCCCAACAGATGCTGGTAGATCTTGATTGAATAAACTCAGATGAGATTTGATGAATTGAATGATAATAATTATTTAATGTTTGCTATTAAAAATTATGAAAATCCTCAAGCCTTAACGCAAGAAGATTTTTATGAAGATTTAAAGCGTTTTAAATACATCACTCGTCTTTTGCGTCGTTATAAAAAAACTGGAGAACTGAAATCTCATTTAATTTTAAATCATTTTATTTGTTTATATAATGTTTGGGGTGAAGCAGCAACTCCTTTATTATTTTTTAAATTAGAAAAAGAATTTTGGTCTTCAATAAAAACATTTTTAATGTATTTAAATAGAATACCAGAGTATCCAAGAACTGTATTACATGAAATTCCTATAGATCAAAATTGCTTAAAGGAGTTGGAAAAGGTATGATGAACCCAGAAAAACTAAATAAAATTATGAAAATTCTTCATGACTTAAAGGAGGATGGGACAGCAATTGAACCAACCAATTCTCTTGCTGCTGGCAAAATTGCAGGAACTGTTGAGTCTGGAGATAATCCACCAGTTGATTTAAGAAAAAGAAATACAAAAAGATGGAATCCCTTTTTCAAACAAATGGCCCAGGTTCAGAGGAGAAAGTCCGCAAAGTAAATGTTCAATCAAAACACCATAGCAGACACTAAAATTGCTGTGTTAGAAGAAAGACTTTCTTCCTATGAAGTTATGATTAAAAGAATTGATGAAGCAATACAATTGATGGGAAAGAGTAGTCAAAACATCAGTAAAATGCTTGCCGTTCATGAGGAAAGAATTGAGCAGTGTCACAAAACAGATGATTCTATTGCTAGAATGATTGAAGAATTAAGACTTGAAAATAAAGATCAACATGACGCAGTTTCAGAAAGAATTAACCGAATTGAAAATGAAGTTAAAGAAATTGGTAAAATAAAATGGATGGTCGTTGGGTGTGGTACTCTTTTGGCAGTATTGGTAGCAGCGTTTTCTTCACTTGCTTCAGGGTGGTGGACTCCATCAGAAATGCAACAGCATCACAGAATAAATTCAGAAAGAGTAAATTGACATTTTATCTAAGGCATGATAAAGTAGAATACTTGATTGCCTAAGCAAATGCTATACAATGAGACAAAATACATTGGATTAATATCTGTACGTCTTGGAAAATTTGCAAAGAAAAAAATAGGTTTATACAATTTTAGATGCCCGTATTGTGGAGACTCTAAGAATAGTAGAAATAAAGCCAGAGGATATTTATATCAAGTTAAGAATGATTATAATTTTAAGTGTCATAATTGTGGTATTTGTAAATCCTTTTCCAATTTTTTAAAGGATCAAGATCCTTCACTTTATGATGAGTATGTGATGGAAAGATATAAAAGTGGTCTCACGGGAAAAGCAACTGTCGTAGCAGATCCAAAATTTACATTTAAGCAACCAATTTTTCAAAAAAAATCTAAAAGTATCTTAGAAGAATTGGACACTGTGTATTCTCTAAATACATCGCATCCAGCTAAAGAATATCTTTTATCAAGAAAAATTACTGAAAATAACCTAAAAGATTTATATTTCTGTCCCCATTTCAAAGAATGGACAAATAAACATTTAAAGGTTTTTAATGATACAACTAATGATGATGAAAGAATTATTATTCCACTTAAAGACGAGGAGGAGAATGTTTTTGGTTATCAAGGAAGATCATTAAATGCAAAATCAAAACTTAGATACATTACGGTTATGATGGATAATACCAAACCAAAAGTGTTTGGATTAAATAAAATAAATCAAAAAGAAAGAATTTATGTTACGGAGGGTCCATTTGATAGTTTGTTTTTAAAAAACTCAATAGCAATGTGTGGAGCAGACGTTTCTCTGGACTCGTTTGACTTTTCAGAAATTGTTTATGTTCTTGATAATGAACCAAGAAACTTTGAAATTGTAAAAAGACTTTCTGCTTTAATTGAAAGAAGCAATAAAGTTGTCATTTATCCCAGTGATCTAAAAGAGAAGGATTTAAATGAAATGGTAATGAATGGTAAAAATGTACAAGATATTGTAGAATGCAATGTATATGAAGGTCTTGAAGCAAAGTTAAAACTACTAAACTGGAAGAAAGTATGAGCAACGGAACAAAAGTTAAAAAAAGAAACGGATTATTTGAGGGACTCAATTTAGATAAAATTCACAAAATGGTTGACAGTGCTTGTGAAGGATTAACTGGAGTTTCTCCGTCACAAGTTGAAATTAATTCTGGTATTCAATTTTATGATGGTATCACCACTGAAGAAATTCAAGAAATTTTAATTCGATCTGCTAGTGATCTTATTGATTTAGAATCTCCTAATTATCAATTTGTTGCTGCCAGACTTCTTTTGTTTGGATTGTATAAACAAGTATTTGGCCAATCGTGGAATCAGGGATTCCTTCACATTTATGATCATCTCATGCATGGTGCATGTAGTGGAATTTATGATAAACATCTTCCTGCAAAATATTCTACAGAAGATTGGGATAAAATTAATTCGTGGATTGATCACGATAGAGATTTTCTGTTTACCTATGCTGGTCTTCGTCAAGTTGTAGATAAATATTTGGTACAGGATAGAAGCAGTGGACGTGTCTTTGAGACACCGCAGTATGCTTACATGTTGGTTTCAACCACCATTTTTGCTGAGTATCCAAAGGAAACCCGTCTCTCTTACGTCAAAAAATACTATGACGCAATCAGCAAACACAAAATCAACGTACCAACCCCCATTTTGGCAGGAGTGCGAACCCCACTTCGTCAATTTGCATCTTGCGTTCTCGTTGATGTTGATGACACCCTCGATAGTATCTTTAGCAGTGATATGGCTATTGGCAGGTATGTCGCACAAAGGGCTGGTATCGGTATTAACGCTGGAAGAATCCGTGGCATTAACTCTAAAATCAGAGGTGGAGAGGTACAACACACAGGCGTTGTCCCCTTCCTTAAGAAGTTTGAGGCAACTGTCCGATGCTGCACTCAGAACGGCATCAGAGGTGGTTCTGCTACAGTTCACTTTCCTATCTGGCACCAAGAAATAGAAGACATTCTAGTTCTGAAAAACAATAAAGGAACCGAAGATAATCGTGTTCGCAAACTTGATTATTCCATTCAAATTAGCAAGTTATTCTATGAAAGATTCATTCAAGATGGTGAGATCACTCTTTTCTCCCCGCATGATGTTCCTGGACTTTATGATGCTTTTGGAACAGATCGTTTTGACGATCTCTATGTTTCGTATGAAAAAGATTCGACCATTCCGAAAAAAACTATTAAAGCACAAGAACTCATCCTCAACTTTCTTAAGGAACGTGCGGAAACAGGTCGTATTTACATTATGAATATCGACCACTGCAATTCTCATTCCTCTTTTGTTGATAAGGTTGAGATGAGTAACCTTTGCCAAGAGATTACTTTACCTACTAAACCATTAAAGCACATTGATGATTCAGAAGGTGAAATTGCATTATGTATTCTTTCTGCTGTCAATGTTGGAAAAATTAAACATCTTGAAGAACTTGAGGAATTGTGCGATCTTTCGGTTCGTTCTCTTGATGAGCTGATTGATTATCAGGGGTATCCAATTATTGCTGCTGAAAAGTCTACAAAGGCACGTAGATCACTTGGAATAGGATACATTGGTCTTGCACACTTTCTTGCAAGACATCAAGTAAAGTATTCTGATGCTGCTGCTGCTCTTATCGTGCATGATCTTACCGAAGCATTTCAGTACTATCTTCTTAAGTCATCTAATCAACTTGCGATCGAAAAAGGTAAATGTGAATTTTTTAACAAAACAAAATATTCACAAGGTATTCTTCCCATAGATACTTATAAAAAAGATGTAGATGAAATCACAAACCAGGAGTATAAGTATGACTGGGAAGCATTACGCAGAAATATTGTGGACAAGGGTTTACGGAACTCCACCTTGTCTGCTCAGATGCCATCAGAGAGTAGTTCCGTTGTGTCAAACGCAACTAATGGAATCGAACCGCCTCGTGGGTATTTGTCCATTAAAAAATCGAAAAAAGGTCCACTCAAACAAATTGTTCCACAATATCATACTCTCAAAAACCACTATACTCTTCTTTGGGACATGCCTGATAACACTGGTTATATTAATGTTGTTTCTGTGATACAAAAATTCTTTGACCAAGCAATTTCAGGAAACTGGTCTTATAATCCAGAAAACTATCCGAATAATGAAGTTCCTGTCTCCGAAATGGCAAACGATCTATTAAGAACATATAAGTATGGTTGGAAGACATCATATTATCAAAATACCTATGACATTAAAACTGACGAAGTTATGGAAGAAAAAAATAGTTTAATTTGTGACATTTTAAATTCTGGTGAGGAAGATTGTGAAAGTTGTAAAATTTAATTTCAAAACCAACTACGAGGAAGATTCAATGAAAGGAATGACTGTCTTTAATACTGAAGAGGTTGATACAAAAAAACAACCAATGTTTTTTGGAAAACCTTTAGGCGTCCAGAGGTATGATTCTTATAAGTATCCTGTTTTTGATAAACTTACAACTCAGCAACTTGGATATTTTTGGAGACCAGAAGAAGTTTCTCTTCAGAAAGATAGAGCAGATTATCATCAATTGCGTCCAGAACAAAAACACATTTTTACTTCAAATCTAAAGTATCAAATCCTTCTTGATTCTGTTCAAGGTCGTGGTCCTGGTATGGCATTTGCTCCATACTGCTCTCTTCCTGAACTGGAAGCATGTATGAAAGTTTGGGAGTTTATGGAGATGATACATTCCAGATCATATACATACATTATTAAGAACGTTTATTCAGATCCATCTGAAATTTTTGATTCAATTTTAAATAATGAAAAAATCTTAGAAAGAGCATCTTCTGTTACAGGTGCTTATGATGATTTTATAAATTCTGCTCATCTTTACGATTCTTCTAATACATGGAAGTTTGCTAATGAGGGTGTGAATTTGGGTAAAACGGAACGTTATGAATTAAAAAGAAAACTTTATCGTGCTATTGCAAATGTCAACATTCTCGAAGGTATCAGGTTTTATGTCTCGTTCGCTTGCAGCTTTGCGTTCGGAGAACTTAAACTTATGGAAGGATCCGCTAAAATTATCTCTCTCATCGCAAGAGACGAAAATCAGCACCTTGTCATTACTCAGAACATCCTCAATAAATGGCGTGAAGGAGATGATCCAGAAATGCAACAGATTACTAAAGAAGAGGAAGAATGGGTAGTATCTGCCTTCGAAAACTGTGCAAATCAGGAGAAATCTTGGGCACAGTATCTATTTAAAGATGGTTCAATCATTGGATTGAATGATAAATTGCTCAACAATTATGTTGAGTGGATTACAAATCGTCGTATGAAATCTATTGGGTTAAAGCCTATCTATGATATCTCTGCCAGAAATAATCCTCTCCCCTGGACAGAACACTGGATCTCCTCTAAAGGTCTACAGGTGGCACCACAAGAAACGGAACAAGAAACATACATTGTAGGTGGATTGAAGCAAGACATGAAAAGCGATACTTTCGCTGATTTTAGACTATAATTTAAGACTGAAGCTGAATGTATTATAAATAAATGCAGATCATCCTGTAACAAATGTTACAAAACTACTTGACTACATAATAGAGAGTAACTATACTCTAATAACGTTCATCGGAGAAATCCGACGGAAGTAAGCCGACTCGGAACGGATCGTTCATCTATGGAAATCATTCTCTGGACTTGCGTTGAATCTCAAAAGCTTATTGACAATGTTCGCACCTCAAAAGTGCCAAATAAGGTAAAAGCAGAGCTCATTCAAATTCATAAAGAACACGCACCAAAGACCTGTAAATTTACCATAGACGCAAAAGCCGACTGAAGGAACGCTCTTTAACCTCAAAACCTAAGGAGAAACCTAATGTCGAAAGTCGTATACCGTGGTGTCGAATATGATACCGAACAACGCCGTCAAGCACAGGCACAAACACAGCAACAACCTCAACAATACAATGAGACCTATCGTGGGGTCAAATTTGTAAAAGAGGGGAACAAGGGATGACAGCAACCTATCGTGGTGTGAAGTATAATACTCACACTCCGAAACTACAATACCGTAAGTGGTATTCAGAAACACACGCCCCATCACATTCAACAAACACATATCGTGGTGTTGCTTACCGTCCTTGTAACAACTGGAACTGGGAGGAGAAGAAATGAAAAAACTTAACTTCCTGCAATTGATTAAGGAGCAAAAGCAAAAAGAAGAGCGTCGTCATCAAGCACAACTAGCACAACTAGTGGGAGCAAAGTAATGGCACAAACCGTCGTATCTTTAACTGCTGGACTTGCCTTAAGCACAATTCTACTCTCAACCTATATTCAATGGTTGTATAAGTATTAATCAAACGGAGGGCTTGACACCCTCTCTTTTTTTGTGTATAATAACTCTGTCAGGGTTAATAGATAGTATTAGATATATCTAATACTATATGAAGACTAGTAGTGCAAAGAATAAGGGTAGGACACTACAGAAGTGGGTTGTAGAAAGACTTATAGAAACCTTTAACATTCATCCAGAAGATATTAAATCCTGTTCTATGGGAGCAGGAGGAGAAGATGTTGTAATGGCAAGAGCAGCAAGAGAAAAGTTTCCTTTTAGTGTTGAGTGTAAGAACGTTGAAAAGCTTAATGTGTGGGAAGCATACGAACAAGCAAAAAGCAATTGTAATGGTTATGAACCAATAGTAGTCATGAAAAAGAATCATAAAAAACCACTAGTCGTTGTTGATGCTGAATTCTTTATTCATCATTTTGGTAAATCTTGACAAAACCTAAATAGTGACTTATAATGTAAAATCCCTGTTATGAGCAGGGTCTTTTTTTATGAGTCTTTGAAGTGACACTTAGAGCCGTGGAAGATGCCCTTTGAGAAAGGGGTGGACCCCTCTTCTATACGGATGCCGAATTCAATGTAACTAAATGCTTAAAAACTTAACAAATGTAACCGTAGCTCTTTTAGGTGCGGTTGCAACATCAGCGGCAACACTGCCAGCACCGAGTTATGCGACTTCTTCAGCACTACAACCGCCTTTCGCAATTGTTCCTGAAGGTCCTACTCAAGAGACAGAGACCAAAGAGGTTGTTCCCGAAAAACCTAAAGTGAAACGATTAGTTTGTAAAGGATGCAATACTAATGAATCCCGAACTTTGGATTTTCTCCAAGATCGTGGTATTACTGACAAAAACGCCCTAGCAACCATTATGGGCAATATTCGACAGGAATCAACATTCATTCCTAACATCTGCGAAGGTGGTGCTAGAATCTCCTACAGAGGGTGTACGAGTGGTGGTTATGGATTAATTCAGTGGACTAATGCACCTCGTTATTATGGTCTTGGTAATTTTTCTGCTAAGATTGGTGCAAATCCATCCTCTCTTGATGCCCAGTTGAATTATATGCTTCATGAGGGTGATTGGAAAATGATTGAGAACTACATGAAAAGACCCGGTGGAACCATTCATGATTATATGCGGCTTGCTCGCAGGTGGATTCGTTGGGGTCATCATGGTGCTCGCACTGATTTTGCTTATAACTATGCACAAAAACTTGTATTAACTGAAGTGTGATACAATAAAATAATATAAATAGGGAGGAGTGCTGCAGAACTTCTCCCTTTTTTAGTGCGATGAAAACTTTCAAACAATGATGGTGCAATAGAGGATTTTTTTAATGAGCAAGTTTAATATTTTTGAATTTAAATTTGGTAAAGAAAAAAAATCTCTTAAAGAACTGATTCAATTTGGAGCAATTCTTCATTTATCACTTGATACTCTTTCATTAGTACCTGGAATACAAAAAAGAAGATTGTTTAATTTGATTGACGAATTTCAACTTAGATTGAACATAGAAATTTTAAATGATTACATTGTTAGAGATACTGAATTATTGAGTTATCGTATAGATAGAGTAATTGATAAATCACTTAGAGATTATGAAAATGCCTCCTGAAATAACAAGTTTTTCATTTTCTTTTAGATTATCTCCAAGAAGATCTTTGATTGGTGCTGCTGTTGCCGCTGCACTCACCTTTATGACTGTTAAATGTGGAATAAGTCAAGAAGATTTACTTAAGTTTTATAATGAAATTCGCAAGTCAATTAAGTCTGATTTACCAGATGAAAAAAACATACTTAATGAAATTGATTTTCAATTAAATGAAAGAATTAATCGAAATCCAAAATTATTAGATTATAAAATTAAACGAGAAGTTGATGATGCAATTTGGAGTTATCAACGATTGACAGGAGATGATGAAATTGTTGGAATACAATCACCAAGATATTTGGAAACCCCAATAGATACTTCTGTGTGTTATAGTGATGAGTGTAAGAAACTTGGTGGAGAAATGAGAATCTGTGCTCCTTGGGTTGACACCTGCAAAAAGGAGTGATACAATAACTTCATGAGCAGCAGAGGTCCACACTCTGCATAAGTCTCGACCCTCCCATGCCTCTCAACGATGCACAAACAGGGAGGTTCCTTTATGGGCACGTAGCATAATGGATAATGCACCAACCTTCTAAGTTGTCTATTGCTGGTTCGAGTCCAGCCGTGCCTGCTTGGGGAATTAGCTCAGTTGGTAGAGCATCGCCTTTGCAAGGCGGGTGTCAGGAGTTCGAGTCTCCTATTCTCCATCAAAGATAATAATCTTTGAAAACATATGCCGTGGGTAGTCTAGTGGTCAGGACAGGCAGACAATGCACTTGGAGTTTGGGTTCGATTCCCGATCTGCGGCACACAAAGGGCGAATAGCTCAGCGGTAGTAGCGTCTCCTTTACACGGAGGATGTCGGGGGTTCGAATCCCTCTTCGCCCACTTATAAATACTTCAAAAACTATAATGGAATCTCTATACGAATCTTTATATAAAACTCAAGCAAGTTTATTTCAACTGTTCCAAAAAACTTGGGTCTATCATTGGAATGTAATAGGATCGGACTTTCATCAGTTGCATACATTGTTTGGTGAACAGTATACTGCTATGTTCGAAGAACTTGATAGATTGACTGAACACATGCGTTATCTTCGCATGAAAGCACCTGCTCAACTTTCGAGAGTGTTGGATTTATCTGAAATTTCAGAAGCAGATTCAGCACCAACGGATAAAGTAATGGTAAGTCAACTTTTGTCTGACAATAAAACATTGATTACATTCTTTGCTGAGATATCAGAGATGGCAGAAGATCATAAATCTTATGCTACTGCTAATCTTGCACAAGATCTTATGGAATCGCATGGAAAATTTGTTTGGATGTTGAGATCATTTTTAAAGGAGTAGAAAAATGTTAACCATAAGATGTAAAGAATGTAATACAGAACTTGTTGCAAACAATTCAAAAAGTCAATGCTGCGGTTGCCCAAACATGACAACAGTTAAGGGAGATAAAATTACTGCAGTTGACTTATCAAAGGTTGTAATGTTAAACTCAATAAAGCAAAATCAAAAATCTAATGTTTTGTCTTCGCAAGATATTGCTTGGCAAGAAGCAAGGCGACAACGTAAGGTTCGTCGTTTAGACTTTGAAGTTCGTTAAACCATTGGAATACTCAAAATATGGAGAATAGCACCGATGGTTGGTAAATCGTCTTGAAAACGATGCCAGGGTAACACCTGATAGTTCGATTCTATTATTCTCCGTTACTATTAATATACATTTTAGATTTTATTAATGTATGTTTTGAAATTCTCACAAAGTTGACATTTGCTTTATGTGCATTACAATACATAGTAGTACGTGTTTAATTTCATGGACCAACACACTTATGATAATTGGGTCCGAATAAAAGCAACGTTTGAGTCTTCTGGAAATACTAATAATACCTTTTATAAAAGAGCATGTGAGATTGTAAAATCAAAAAAAGATCCTTTGGAAAAATATTTAAACGGCAAATGATGGATAAGGACGAAGTTCAATCAATGATCAATCAGTCAATTGCAAAGGCTATTGACAAACACAATAAAACTGCTACAATTATTTCAGCAGCAATCGGTTCGGTTCTGCTTTTCTTTTATGCTCATGGAGTTTTAGCAGTGATTGATAAAGTTCGATAAATCTAACAAGAATATATAAACAACAACCGGGTGTAGTAGAAAAGTATAACTCTGCGTTTGGGACGCAGCGAAGAGGGGGCAGTACCTTCCACTCGGACTCATAAATTATTACATAATCTATTTTTTACTTATGTCCTCGCTTCTTACACAAGAATATAAAACTGCTTGTGAAACACCATCTGACATCAATGAGCATCTTCCTATTTTGAAACAACTTGCAGATGAATGTAAGCATGTTACCGAAATGGGAACCAGAACTGGAGTAAGCACTAGAGCATTTTTAGCATCAGATGTTATTCTTAGTGCTTATGATCTATCTTTAGATCGAAGAATGATTGAACTTTTTGAACATGCTGCAGAAGAAGGTAAAAACGTTCAGTACATTGAAGCAAATGTTTTAGAAGTAGACATTGAAGAAACTGACATGTTGTTTATTGATACTTGGCATTGTTATGATCAATTAATACAAGAATTGAATCTTCATGCAGATAAGGTTAAAAAGTATCTGGTATTTCATGATACACAAACTTATGCTGCAAGAAGTGAAGAATTTTTGGGAAGAAAGGGTAGCAATGGACTTCTTCCAGCAATTATACATTACATGATAGCAAATCCTGGAGTGTGGCAATTTAAAATACACCGCACAAATAATAACGGTCTTAGTGTATTGGAAAGAATTAGTTATGAATAACAACATCAATGAACTTGAAAAATTTACAGTTGAAGAGTTTCAATCAGATTTTGATAACCTAATGAATCGAGTTGAAAATGGAGAATCCTTTATGGTTACAAGCGAGCACGGAAATGCTGTAATGATTCCTTACAATCAAGTAGTGCAAGTATTTGAAGATACTGGTGTGGATCAAGAGGTAATACGCATTCACACTGATCACGAAGAAGGTTCGTGATTTTTATGCGAGTGAGACTTGGTAGTCAGAGGAGTCTTATAAACTCTTTCCGCCAGATTAGCGGCTTTGACCTGGTTCGAATCCAGGCACTCGTATCTGCTCGTTTAGCAATCTGGGAATGCAATCGTCTCATAAACGATGGAAGGTCGGATCGTAACCGACAACGAGCACTTGACAGAAACCCTGTCAAACCTGTATAATACATAGGTCAACATTCAAAACAATGACTCTCACAGCAAAATTCAAGAAAGATGTCCAAACCCTTCGTGGTGCAGCAAATGGTGAATTCTACCTTGATGTAAAGAATCCGAAACTTTATAAAAAGGTTCGTCGTTACTATGAAAATGAAGGTATGGTGTTCTCTGGTGATCCTCTTGATGATTATGAAATTCTAATGGAATATGTTGCTTCCGATCTTGAAACTGTTGAAGTTGTATGAAACCCAAAGTTCTTTTTGAACGAGAAGGATATCGTTTTGTTGAAGCAGGAATTCTGGAAATCAACGGTAAACCTGATTATCGTATGCAAAAGCAAAATGAATATACAAAACGCTGGAATGACATCTATCTTTTTGATAATGGTATGCAGTGTTCTCTTGCTATGGAGGACGTTGATTACGCCCGTTGGCTTGACCCAGACAGGGTTCCTTGTTATGTAAAAGATGATGAAGAGTAAATAGTCACGGATGGACTTTAACAGCACTGGTGGAGTCAACCATTGACATGGAGAGTCATAAAAAATCCTGGTCGGGAAACCCCCCTTCTACACACAACACAAACACACAAGGAGTAAAATTATGACACCTTACGAACTTAGATTCAACATTTTTCAGGAAGCAGAAGCATTAGCAGATCGTCAGTATCAATCTGAATATGCTGCTGTTACAATGTGGAATGAAAAACAATGTAACTCAAATAACTTGAAAGAATTTCCAACATTTCCTACTTTTGAGTATATTCAACAACTTGCCGAGAATATTAATAACTTTGTAAGTTCTAAGTAGGTTTCCAATTTCCTAAAAAAATTGGTGGTGCGGATGGAGAATACTCCCGCCTGGTTTCCAATTTCCAGTTAAAGAATTGGTGGCGAGCCTGAAACTTAAGAGGGAAACCTTTTTTTTGCGGGTGTAGTTTAGAGGTAAAATAAGAGCCTTCCAAGCTCCAGTCACGGGTTCGATTCCCGTCACCCGCTTGTCAAACACCATTAATTGTAGTAAAATAAATACGATTAGTGAAAATTAATTATTCAAATGAGAACAGCATTAGTTCTGGGAGCAGGTGGTTTCATTGGAAGTCACATGGTTAAAAGACTAAAAGAAGAAGGATACTGGGTTTGTGGCGTAGATCTTAAACATCCAGAATTTTCAAAAACAGAAGCAGACGAATTTATAATTGCAGATCTTCGATCTGAAGAAATAATGCGAAGAGTTATTCAATTTAAAGGTCGTCTTGGAAATTATTATAAGATAGTTTCTCAGCATTTTGTAGAAACGTTTGATGAGATCTATCAGTTTGCTGCCGACATGGGTGGTGCTGGATTTGTTTTTACGGGAAATCATGATGCCGAAATACTTCATAATTCGGCAAAAATTAATTTAAACTTGTTAGATGAGCAGAGCAAATTAAATAATCAGAAAAAAATCAATAAAACTAAAATTTTCTATTCTGGATCTGCTTGCATGTATCCTGAGTATAATCAACTTGACCCAGATAATCCAGATTGTCGTGAAGAATCCGCATACCCAGCAGCACCAGACTCTGAATACGGTTGGGAAAAACTTTTCTCCGAACGACTATTTTTCGCTTATCATCGTAATTATGGGATCCCTATTCGGGTTGCTCGCTATCATAATATCTTTGGACCAGAAGGAACTTTTGAAGGTGGAAGAGAGAAAGCACCTGCAGCAATCTGTCGTAAAGTAGCAGAACTTCCTGATGTTGGTGGAGAAATTGAAGTGTGGGGAGATGGTCGTCAAACTCGATCATTCCTATACATTGATGAATGTATTGAAGCAACTCGTCGTATGATGGAGAGTGATTTTATTGGTCCAGTAAATATTGGATCAGAAGAAATCGTAACTATTAATCAACTTGTAGATACTGTTGCAAAGGTTGCTGGAAAAGTTGTGAGAAAGATGCATAAGTTAGATGCTCCTCTTGGTGTTCGTGGTCGTAACAGTAACAATGATCTAATTAAAAAGGAATTGGGATGGAACTATTCTATGACTCTTGAAGAAGGTATTTCGAAAACTTACGCATGGATTAAATCGCAGATTGAAAAATGAAAGTGACTGTTCTTGGATCTAAAGGTCAAATTGGTGCTTATCTTACAGAGCATCTTCGTAAAAAAGGTCACATTGTAGTTGAGTTTGATGTTGTAAATGCTGATTGGCAAGACATGACTATCATTCCAAATCACAATCTCTATGAATCTTTATGTGACACAGATTTTGTATTTTTCTTAGCATTTGATGTTGGTGGATCACGGTATCTTAAAAAGTATCAACATACTTATGATTTCATTAACAATAATAGTCGAATTATGGTCAACGTTTTTCAGTATCTAAGAAAATTTAAAACTCCATTTGTGTTTGCATCATCTCAAATGAGTAACATGAGTTATTCTCCTTATGGTGTTCTTAAAAATGTTGGGGAACTTTATACCAAATCTTTAAATGGATTGATCGTAAAATTTTGGAATGTCTATGGTATCGAAAAGGACTATGAAAAATCTCATGTAATTACAGACTTTATTCGTAAAGGATTTGAAACTGGTGTGATTGACATGCTTACTGATGGAGAAGAGGAAAGAGAATTTTTGTATGCCGAAGATTGCTGTGAAGCACTTGAAATTTTAATGCTAAATTATAAGGATTTTACATCTCAAGATTCATTGCACATTACAAGTTTTCGTCCAACAAAAATTATAGACATTGCACATATTATCTCTGGTCAGTTCAATCTGATTGGAAAACATGAAATAAAAATATCTCCATCTGACGAAAAGGATACTGTTCAAATGGATAAAAAAAATAAACCTGATACCTACATCGTTAAATGGTGGCAACCAAAAACAACTATTGAGCAAGGTATTGCAAAAGTTTTTGCGGAGATGAAAAATGATTGGGTTTGATGCTTTGGGAACAATGGGACGTTTGGGAAATCAAATGTTTCAACATGCAGCAATTAAAGGTATTGCTCGGCATAAAGGTTATCAATATTGTATTCCTCCTAAAAATCCTGAAGTTCAAATTGATAATTATGGATTGCTTGATGCATTTGAAATGAAGAATGTAGATGTCGTCAAGTTTTGTTACAACTTTATTCCTGTTCAGGAATCATTTTTTCATTTTGATCAAAACTTATTTGATAACTGCTTAGACAATACAAATGTTGCAGGATTTTTTCAGACTGAAAAGTATTTTAAACATGTTGAAAATGAAGTGAGAGAAGATTATCAATTTAAGAAGGAATGGTTAGAACCCTGCCAAGAGTTCATGAAGCAGTTTGAGGGGCAGGAGGTTGCATTCCTCCATGTTCGTAGAGGAGATCCTAATCTTACAGACAAGCGTGGATTCAAATGGGCTTATGTGAATTGTTCGGATCAACATCCGGTGCAACCACTGGAATACTATGAAGAAGCGATTAAACATTTTCCAGAAGACATGCCTATTCTTGTTTTTTCTGATTCAATTGATTGGTGTAAAGAACAAGAATTTTTTCAACCAGATCGGTTTATGTTTTCAGAATCAGAAGATAAGTATGATGATGGTGCATTAGTCCCTTATGTTGATCTATGTTTAATGTCTCTTTGTGATCATGCTATTATTGCTAATAGTTCTATGAGTTGGTGGGGTGCTTGGTTAATCAATAACCCTAATAAAAAAGTGATTGCACCAAAACGATGGTTTGGACCAGCATACTCATTTCATAATACAAAAGATCTTTATTGTGATGATTGGGTTGTTTTATGAGACTGGCAGTTATTTTTATTGGTACTGATAGGTATCTTAATTTTTTACCATCTTGGTATGAGTCATGTGAAAAACATTTAGTTGTGTCAGTTGAAAAACAATACTTTGTTTTTACTGATGGTGAAATGCAAGACACTCCAAACAATATTAGTGTTTATAAACAGGAGCATCAATCATGGCCATTCATTACCCTTTTAAGATTTGACACTATTCTTAAAGCAAGAGAGGAACTTGAAGAGTATGACTGGATTCTTTTTATAGATGCTGACATGATGGTAGTTGATACTGTTCGACCTGAAGAAATTTTTACTGATAAAGAATACATTGGTGTGCATCATCCTTGCCACTATTTGAAAATGTCTCCGCATAATCAGTTTCCAGGAGCATTTGAAACGAGTGAGTTGTCTCTTGCCGCAATTAAAAATGAAGACGAAACATCTGTTTATTATCAAGGATGTGTGTGGGGTGGGAAAGTTCCTCATGTAATTGAAATGATTGAGGAACTTCATAGAAGAATACAAAAGGATTTGGAAAAAAATGTGATTGCACAGTGGCATGATGAAAGTCATCTCAATAAATTTTACGCAGAAAATTCTGATAAAGTGAATGTTCTCTCACCATCTTTTGCTTATCCTGAAGATTTTGCATCTCAATGTAATTTTTCTCCAAAAATTGTTCATCTATCCAAAGATAATTCTAAGTATCATCAATGATTAATTTGAACTGTGGATTATCAGGATGTAAGATAGAACTGCTCGATGAAAATACAATTCGAAAAATTTCTTCTGGATCCGACTACAATAAAAGATTGTTACGACAATGTGATAAACAAATGTTTTTTTCTAAAAAAATTTTAAAAAACATTTATGTCCCATCTGTTTATAACATAAAAAAGGATGATGTATATTCTTTCGACATGGAATACGTAACTGGTTATTCTTTTGACCAGTTTTTTTCTTTCTGTAGCATTTCTGATGTAAATTTTGTGATAGAAAGTTTGATTGAATATTTTGATTGTATTTTTGAATCTTCAAAAATGTATTCTGAAGACGAATCAAAAGAAAAAATCATAAACAAAATTAATTCATTAGAAAATAAAACTCAACATAAAGAATATCTTTCTTTTTTAAAAGCATCTGTATGTGCAGAAAAACTTGAGATTCCGAAGTCTTTTTGTCATGGAGATTTGACATTTACTAATATTATTTTTAGTAATAAAAGAATCTATTTAATAGATTTTTTAGACTCATTTTTAGATACACCACTAGTTGATTTTGTTAAATTGAAACAAGATCTCTTTTATTTTTGGAGTCTTAATGTTCAAAATATAAAGAACATAAGAATACAGCAAATCTATAAAAAAATTTGGGCAATTCTTTATGATAAGTACAAATGTATTATTGATACTCCTGCTTTTGATATTCTTGATGCTTTAAATTGTTTAAGAATAGAACCATACTTGACAAACAAACATCAAAGAATTATACTGAATAAGATTATAAAAAGTTCTGAATTATATGAAAACATTAATTGTTCCTATGGCGGGACAATCTAGTAGATTTCCAAATACAAGACCCAAATGGATGTTAACTCATCCAGCAACAAACAGATTTATGGTTACTGAATCTCTTGCTGGCATGAATTTAGATTTTTTTGATCAAATTTATTTCGTTTGTTTACAAGATCATGAAGATCGGTACATGTTTATGGACGGATTTGTTCATGAATTAGAAGAGGTTGGGCTTAAAGAAAAATCGCACATTGCTTTTCTTCCAGAAAAAACACAGTCACAATCAGAAACTGTATATAAATTAATTAAAAATCAAAACATTGAAGGTTTTGTTTTTATTAAAGATTCAGATGGGTATTTTGAATGCAACCTTAGTTCTCAAAATAATCAAGTTGCCTACTTTGATTTAAATGATTTGGATAACATTAATGCAAGAACAAAAAGTTACATTCAATTAGATGTAAATGGAATTGTTACCAATATTGTTGAAAAAAAAGTTATTAGTTCTAATTTTTGTGTAGGTGGATATGGTTTTGAAGATGCACATGAGTTTTGTGAAACCTATGAAAAACTTCAAAGTATTCCTGGAGAGTGTTATGTGAGTCATGTCATCTATGAAATGATGCTCTTTGGTTCGTCATTCTATGGAACAAAAACTAACAACTTTGTTGATTGGGGAACACTGGAAGAATGGAACAAATTTAAAAAAGAACACAGATGTCTATTCGTAGACATTGACGGAACTATCGTTACAAATTCTTCAGTTCACTTTCCCCCTTATGTTGGAACTGGAGAACCACTACAAGAAAACATTAACTTCTTGAATAGTCTTAGAGATAGTGATAAAGTTGTAATCATTCTTACGACAAGTAGACCAGATAGTATGAGAGCAGCAACGGAAAGAGAAATGAAAAGAATTGGAATGAGATATGATAATCTTATTATGGGATTACCTCATTGCCAAAGAATTGTCATTAATGATTTTGCAAATAGTAATCCATACCCATCGTGTAGTGCTATCAATCTTCCCAGAAATTCAAATAATCTTAAGGAGTTTTATCAGTGAAAATTTTAATTACAGGTGCTGCGGGTCAAATTGGATCTGGTCTTGCTAAAAGATTGAAAAGTTCTGATCATGACCTTATTCTTGTTGATAATCTTAGAAATGGATATGTAGATAATCTTTATCGAGATGGAGAAATTGTTGCACCATTCTATTGTGTGGATGTTTTAAGACCAGATTTTTCTTCTTGGTGTAACGATAATTATGATGCGATAATTCATCTTGCTGCAATCACATCTCTTCCAGATTGTGAAAGTAATCCGCTGGAAACAATTATGATTAATGTTGCGGGAACTGCTGCTGTTCTGGAGTTCGCTAGAAAGAATAATGTTCCACATGTCATCTTTGCTAGTACAAGTGCTGTGTATGAAAATACGAATGCTGAAATTTTTACTGAAGAAATGGAGATTAATCCACGACTTTATTATTCTTTGTCAAAGAAAATGGCAGAGGAAATCGTTCAATCTTATCGTGAAAACTATGGAAGTAAGGTAACTGTTCTTCGTTTCTTTAATGTTTTTGGTCCAGATGGTGATTCCACAAGACCAAATCCACCACTTCTTAATTTTTTGGTTAGAGAATTTAAGAAAGGAGTTCCTCCAGAATTGAGTGGAGATGGTGAGCAAGTTAGAGATTTTATTCATGTTGATGATGTTGTTTCTATGATTGAATTGTGTTTGGATAAAAAACCAAATGATGTTTTTAATGTTTGTACTGGAAAGACAATTAGTGTAAATCAAATGGGTAATTGGGTTGCTCAAGCACTTAATTGTGAGCACATTGGTCTTGCCTACAAACCAGCACAAGAACTTTGGAGTCGGTATCCAGAAATGTTCGAGGGTGAATATCCACTGAGTAAAGAGATCGTTGCCAAAGAAACAACAAGAAAATCTAATGGATCTTATCAAAAAGCAAAAGAAGTTCTTGGGTGGCAACCAAACACAAACATTGAAAAATTAGTTAAAAAGGTAGCACTGGAGATTAAATTGTGAAAATTGCATTATGTTTGTCGGGTCAACCAAGATTTGTTGAAGAAGTTGCACCTCACATTTTATCTAATGTATGTGAAGGATATGATGTTGACGTGTTCTGTCATTTTTGGTTTGATGAAAAACTTCAATCAGAACCTTATAAATTTGGAGAGTGTGGTAAGGGGGATTGGCATAACCAAAGAATTTCTTCCAATGCTGTAGAAACTGCATTAAAAATTTATAAACCTGTTTCATATAAAATTGAATCTAGCAAATCTTTTTTTGATTCTGCCGTGCCATTTGAACCATCTCTCAAAAGATATTGGTATGGTGCATTAGATGATCCTGATCAAAAGGGATTTCGTGATAGGACGGTTAATAATTGTCTTTCATATTTTTATAGTTTGAATGAAGTTAATAAACTTAAAAAAGAGCATGAGTACGCACATGACTTTAAGTATGATTGGGTTGTGAGATGTAGAACTGATACGATTTTGCATACTAAAATTCCCTTTGAACAACTTGATCCATCTGTAATTAACTTCTCCAATCTTCAGAATCAACCAGATGGAATGATTAATGATTGGTTTGATTTTGCTGGATCAAAGGAAATGGATGTTTTCATGAGTGTTTTTCCAGTGTGGCAAGTTGTTCTTGAGAAGTGTATGAGAGAAACAGGATCTTGGTGCCATGAACTTATGCACAGAAAAATGGTTGATAGTTTTGGGATAAATACGCAAGGTCATCCAATTATTATTACATTGCCTAGATTCTAATTCCTTACGATGGGACCAATCTACAAGTAGTATGTTTTACGTTTAAAAAATAATATGAAAATTGCTCTTTGTTTTGCTGGTCAACCAAGATTTATTGACCGCATGAACTTTGTTAATCTGGCACAAGAACATCAAGTGGATACTTATGCACACTTCTGGTGGGATGAAAGTTATCGTGGACAGCAATTTGCTTGGAATAGTGAATTGAAGTATCCTGAAGATTATGATCCAATTGTGGATTTCACCGAGAGAATGAATCCTAAAAAGATTGTATTTGAAAAGTATCCAGATCTTGATCTGAGTTCATTTAAGATGGTCAGTCAAATGGAATTTCCTTTGTCTGAAGAAGTTGTTGGACAGTCAATCTATCGTCAAAAGTGTCAATGGATTTCTGTCAAAAAAAGTGTTGAATTGGTTGAGGGTGATTATGATCTTGTGATTAGAATGAGAACTGATCTTGAGTTTCCTGAAAGAGTTCCTGTAGAGGAACTTAATGGTGATGGTCTTTATTTGATGGACGGGTCATTGCAAGCTGGTAGGGGTAGAGAGTATTGTGATTGGTTTTATTGTGGACCCCTACATAGAATGAAGGAGTTTGATGTTCTAAAAGTTTACGACGAATTTTATAAGAATGGAATTCGTCACATGCATGAATTGATAATTGAAACATTGGCAACTTTACAAATGCCTCATAGTGTATTAGACTTGAAGGCATGGATGACCGACCGTAACAAAATTAAATGAAAATTGTAATTTGGGGATATCCTCTTCATACTCACACACATTCATACATTCACAACGGATTTAAAAAAGGATTTGAATATCTTGGTCATGAAGTTCATTGGTTTCATGATGAAGACTATCCTGAAAATTTTGATTATGATAACTGTGTATTTCTTACAGAGGGGTTTGCTGATAAAAATATTCCACTCAAAAAAACCAGCACATACTTTGTTCATGTATGTGTAAACCCTCAGAAGTATTTGGGTAATGTTAAAAAATTAATTGATGTTCGATACTTACAAGAAAGTATGGACAAAGATAATTATGAGTTTGTTTTGGATCGGTCTAATTGTGAAGTGTTAGATCGAGGAGTTTTGTATGATCAAAATTCTGATGATTATGACATCGTTTATGCTGCTTGGGCAACAGATCTTTTACCGCATGAAATTCTTGATGAATGGGTAAACATTGAAAGAGAGAATCATTATTACTTTATTGGTAGTGTAAGTGGAACTGGAAGATTTGCAAACGCACAGTTGATACAACAATTTGTTGATTGCTGTGCAGAAAATAACATAGGATTTACATACATTGATCCATGGCAGTCTCCAGTCAGTGATGAAGATAATCGTATCATTACTCAAAAAAGTATTTTATCTCCAGATTTTAGAAATGTAACTCACAAAAAGTGGGGATACCTTGCTTGTAGATTAGTTAAAAGTATTAGTTATGGTCATTTGGGAATGACAAATTCACCTATTAATGCTAGATTTATTGATGATAGTATTATTTGCGAACAGGACATTCGCAAATTGTTTGTGGAGGGTATGAAAAATAAAGATGATAAGAATCTTATTCTTCATCAAATGAATGTGGTTAGGCAGCATCACACTTATCTTAATCGTATTGAAGGACTTCTTAAATTGGTATGACATTATCAGTATTTCATCAGTGCTATAAACAACGTAAAGCAACAACTGAAGCAATTAGATCATTTAGAGAGTTTTATCCAACAGAGAATTATTTTTTAATTTCTGATGGTGGAGATGATTTTTCTGACATTGCTGCAGAATTTAAGTGTCATTATTATCATGACCCAATAAATCTTGGGTATCGTGATCACACACATTCATCTGGAATTTATGGGATGACTAAAGATGAAGTTCTTCTTTGGTTATCAAGATTTCGTCTTGCGTGTGAACTTAATAGTACTAAGTACATTTTAATGATGGAGGATGATGTATTAATTAGAGGTAAGATTGAGATGCCAGAAGATACTCAATTCTCTGGATTTGGTCTTCCAGGAAATAAATTTCAACCAGAATTTATAAACTATTTGAAATCAAAGTATGATGTGAAGTTTAATGTTGACTACTACGGAACTGGTGGTGGAAGTATTTTTAATGCCGAAACTTTTCTAAAAAATTACGATAAAGTTACTCAAATTTTTAGATCTGAATTTGACTTTATTAAAAATAATCTTTGTGGAAACTTGGGTTGGGTAGATGTTTGGATGCCAGTCTATTATTTTCTTTCTGGTAAAGAATATACTCAAAATCCTAATCTTACAGAAATTCCTCACAATCCTGCATGGGAATCTGGAAATCATAGTATTGTTCATCAGTATAAAAAGTTTTATGTCTAAGATCACATTTGGATACATCGTTGGTGGTGCTGATAAGCACTATAATAATTTACTACGGTCTTTGGAATCATTAGATCGTATTCAACAGTCTCATGAAGTTGTTATTTTGGATGCAGATAGTCGGTTACAAACCGATGATATTATGCCAAATGTACGAATTATTCCTTTTCCAGTTGATGAGGAAAGGGGTGGTGGTTGGTTTAAACCACATTATTGGCAAATGAGATATCATTTGAATAAGTATCTTGAAACTGATTATTGTTTTTACATGGATACTGATACTGTCATTGTAAATGACCGTGTTGATGAACTTCTTGAAGAAGCAGAAGATGAGTTTTTGATTTGTAATCATTGGTGGGTTCCTAAACTTCAAGATTATTTGTCGCATGTGAGAGTTAATGTAAGTCTTATTAATCCATTAATAGAAAATGATGAAGTTTTGAATAGTCCTTATTTTGCATCAGGATTATTTCTTTTTCAAAAAGAAAAGCATGATCACATCTTTGAAACTTTCTTAAATAAATTTGGTAAAGTTTTTGATAATCTTCCAAATAATGCAAGTCCAGAAGGAATTACAGATGAACTTCTTCTTGCTCTAACTTTACATGATACGGGAAATTATAAAATGACAAATGGTTCTATGAACCATAGTTCTGAACAAGAACAAATGCCATTAAAATTTGAGAATCAAACCTTTTGGGGTAAAAATCCTCAAGATGATGAGTACAAAAAGGTTTTTGCATTTCATAATGATCTAGAAGAATTTAATACTCTTTCTTATTTTAGAAAACCTGGGTCTGTGAATGAAGAATTTATGAACAATTTTAAAAAAGTTTGTTTTGCTGAAAGATGAAAATTGCATTGATAGGTCCAGGCATCATAGAAATCCCACCTAAAGGATGGGGTGCTGTTGAAAGTTTGATCTGGGATTATGCAACAGAGTTGACTGAGTTGGGACATGAAGGTGTTATTATTAATACTCCAGATCCAAATCAAATTATACTAGAACTAAAGCAAGATGATTTTGATTTTATACATGTTCATTATGATATGTTTTATCCTCTCATGGATTACATTTATTCTACGTATCCTAAAACAAAACTTGCGATAAGTTCCCATTATCCATATATTGATCAACCAGATAGGCATCAGTACGATGGATACTATCGTGTCTATGATTGGTTAATTCATAATGATAAGTATTACAATTTTTGTATTTCCAAAAAGGATTATGAAACATTTAAAAAAGATGGAGCATCAACTGATAAACTTTTAGTTTGTGAAAATGGTGCATCACATCGTACTTATTCATTTCAAGAAAAGGCATCTAAACCAGATAAAACTTTATACCTTGGAAAAATTGAATTAAGAAAAAGGCAGTATCTTTATCAAAAAATAGATAGCATAGATTTTGTTGGGCACTATACCAACACAACATCATTTGATCCAAATAAAAATTATCTTGGAGAGTGGGAGCACGAATATAAGTTGCAACATGTCACCGATTATGGTAATATGTTACTTCTATCTGATGGAGAGAATGGAACTCCTCTTGTAATTAAAGAGGCACTAATATGTGGGTTGGGTGTAGTTGTATCTCAGTATGCAGCACATGACTTAGATCAATCTCTACCTTTTGTTACAGTTATTCCGGATGATAAATGGGATGATATTGAATTTGTAAATCAAAAACTGATTGAAAATAGAAAAATTTCTATTTCAATGCGAAAAAAAATACGTGATTATGGTGTAAATAATTTTTCATGGGAACACTTAGTTAAGATTTACGTTAAAAACATTGAGGAAATGAAATGAAGATAAGTATTGTTGGTCCTGGGTTAATGCCAATTCCCCCCAAAGGATGGGGTGCTGTGGAGAGTTTAATATGGGACATGAACAATGCTCTTCAAGAACTTGGACATGAAGTTCAAATTGTAAATACCACTGATGCAAACGAAGTTTTAAAACAAATTAATAATTTTAATCCCGACTTTGTTCATGTAAATTATGATGATTTTATTGTCTTATATCCATTCATTGATAAACCAAAGGCAATGACATCTCACTTTGGTTATCTGGAAAGACCAGACATGATGAGTTCTTATGTAAACATTTTTAATAAGTTTACAGAGATTAAGCCAAACATCTTTTGTCTTTCTGAAGGAATTAAAAAAATCTATAAAATTTTTAGTTCTTTTCCAGATGAAAAACTTTTTGTTTCACCAAATGGTGTAAACTTAGATGTGTTTAGATTTACACTTGAACCAAAGTATGCTGATCGCAGTATCTATCTTGCAAAGATAGATTATAGAAAGAGGCAAAATTTATTTCAAGAGATTCAAAGTCTTTATTTTGCGGGAAACATTGTAGACGAAAGGTACAATACTAAAAATAATTATCTTGGAGAGTGGTCAAAGGAGAAACTCTTTCAAGAGTTAACAGATTACGGAAATCTTGTGCTTCTTTCTGATGGAGAGGCACATTCTCTTGTAGTTATGGAAGCATTTGCTGCTGGACTTGGTGTTGTGATTAGTGAGTTCGCAACAGCAAATTTAGATTTAACTAAGGATTTTATCACTATAATTCCTGAGAAGAAAATCAATGACATAAAATTTGTAGAAGATGCTATAATTAAAAACAGAGAATACTCCATACAACACCGTGAAGAAATCAGAGAATATGCAAAACAATTTGAGTGGAAAAATGTTTTGCAAAAACATTACATACCAAACATTGAAAAACTTATTCAAGAACAACAAACACAAAAATTGATGACTTATAGTGTAAATTACTTGGAGAATAATAAAGCTAAGCCTAAACTTTCTGGATTTGGACCTCTGTACTACATCAATCTTGATGAACAACCAGAAAGAAATGCTGAGATGCAAAGAATGCTTGATTACTGGGGAATCAGTGCTACTCGTATTTCTGCTTATGATGGTAGAAATGATGATTTAAGTGAAATTATTTCGGGTCGTTATCCGGAGGGAGTTACATCTGGAGAAGTTGGATGTGTAACATCACATCTCAAAGCAATTAAGCATTGGTATGAAACATCAAATACAGATTATGCTATTTTTGCTGAGGATGATGTTAGTTTTGATACTGCAAGATTTTGGAAATTTTCTTGGAAAGATTTCTTTTCTAAAATTCCTTATGACTGGGATTGTGTGCAACTTGCAATTATCAATCCTGGAGCAGTCTATGCCAACTTACATCAAAGGTGGGTGAATGATTTTTCTACAGCTTGCTACATGATCACTCGACATCATGCAGAAAAATTAATTAAATATCATTGTAGAGGAGACAAATACAAATTGGATAATGGTGTTGCTCCTCGTGCCGTTGCTGACGATCTGATTTATAATTGTGGAAAGACTTATGCAATTCCACTTTTTCATTATAAAATTGAATTAGGATCATCTATTCACCCAGAACATCTTGAAATTTTTCATCGTTCCTCTTATACGGGTATTTTAGATTATTGGAGGGAGACCGCTTCAAGAATGGAAGATCAAATGGTATTATTTAATTATGATCCATATCTTGGAAGACTTCCACCAGAAGCTAATAAATGATACTTGACAAAATCTTAAAAAATGTGTTAAGATTACTTGCCCTTAATTTTTTGGGCACTATCCTATGTTTTTAATTTTTATGAAACAATTCCTTGCTCTTGCTGTTCTCCCTATGATGACAGCACCTGCTATGGCAGCTCCTTACGTGGAGTCGAAGACCACTGTAGGTCTTTCTGATGGCACCTACAAAGGTTCCCAGACTGAACTTCGTGTTGGTTACGAAGAGAAAGTTGCTCCTACTGTAACTCTCTATGGTGAAATCGGTCCTGGTTATGAGTGGACGGCGGTTGATGGATACCTGCAGGGCACTGGTGAAACCGTTGTCGTTGGTGAAGTTGGTGTAACGGTGCAAGCATCCGAACGTGTTAGCATCAATGCTAAAGTTGGTGGTGAGTACGGTAACACTAGCGAACTCTTTGACCTTGGTGGCGAACTGAAAGTTCGTTACTCTTTCTGATAACATAGGGGGTTGACATACTCCCACCCTCCCTATATACTGGGAGGGTAAACATGGAAAGGTGGCCGAGTGGTTTAAGGCAGCAGTCTTGAAAACTGCCGATGTGAAAGCATCCGTTGGTTCGAATCCAACCACTTCCGTTGCCCTTTGGGCATTTTGTAAACATAACATTAGAAAAATATGAAACAATTGCTTGCCCTTGCTGCTCTTCCTTTTATGGCAGCACCTGTGATGGAAGCACCTGTTATGGCAGCTCCTCGTGTGAAAACAAAAATCTCTCGTCCTATTAAAATGAAAGACAATCTAACTGGAATCAAAATCA
>Ga0194128_10001585_pt1 | contig 39223 bp, 32 predicted proteins | sample TA2KigCa65mmetaG_FD_148650 | JGI IMG/M metagenome (GOLD analysis project Ga0194128, IMG submission 148650) | Freshwater microbial communities from Lake Tanganyika, Tanzania - TA2015037 Kigoma Deep Cast 65m | ecosystem: Environmental > Aquatic > Freshwater > Lake | place: Tanzania: Lake...
TAGCCGAGCTCGTTCTCGGTCGGCAGGCCCATGTAGCGCTCGGTGTAGATCGAGTCGTAGAGCCGCCAGTCCGTGACCGGCGCTCCGACGATCCCGCAGCGGAACTTCTTCGAGTGGGTCAGCGCAAAGGCCGTCTGGTAGCCGCCGTAGCTCCAGCCCCACAGGCCGACCCGCTCAGGATCGGTGACGCCGCGCGCCACGAGGGCGTCGACAGCGTCCTCGAGGTCCGCGAGCTCGCCCTCGCCCAGCTGGTGCCAGATGCCCTTCGTTGCTTCGAGCCCGCGCCCGCTCGCCGAGCGGTTGTCGACGGCGCACACGACATAGCCTTCCTGCGCGAGCAGCGTGTGGAACAAGCCGTCGGTCGTCAGAGGCCGGTCGAGCACCTTGGGCGCGTGGGGACCGGAGTAAATCGAGAGCAGCGTCGGGTACCGGCGCCCCTTCGAGAAGCCCGGCGGCAGGAAGAGCGCGGCGTCGAGCTCGACTCCATCGCGCGTCCGCAGCTTGGTGAACTCCACGGGCTTCACGCCCTTGGCGGCGGCGGGCGCGCCGTCGACGCGCTCGAGCTCGCGCACGACGCTTCCATCCGCCGCGCACAGCCGCAGCTGCGGCCATTGGGTCGCCGAGGAAAAGGAATCGACGAAGTGGCGACCGTCCGGCGCCATCTGCACGGCGTGCGTGCCGTCCTCGCGCGTCACGCGCACCGGCTCGCTCCCATCGAGCCTGCAACGGAAGAGCTGCGCGCCCTTCACATCGTCGCGATCGCCCATGAACCAGGCCTCGCCGCTCGTCTCGTCGAAGCGCACGAACGAATCGACCTCCCAGGGCCCGCGCGTGACCTGCCGCTCGAGCTTGCCGTCGCGCGAATGCAGGTACAGGTGAGCAAACCCGTCGCGCTCCGAAAGCCACAGGAAACGCCGGCCGTTTTCGATCCACCACGGCCCGTCGTTGGGCTCGATCCACGCCGCCGTCGAGTCGCGCAGCACTGTCTTCGTCGCGCCCGTCGCCGGATCGGCCTCGACGAGGTCGAGCCACGTCTGCACGCGATTCTGGATCTGGAACAGCACGCGCGTCGCGTCCGGCGTCCAGCCGACGCGCACGACCAGCGGCTCGTCCTTCGACCAAGGCCCGAGCTCGATCGGCGTGCTCTTGCCGCTCGCGATGTCGACGGCGTGCAGCGTCGCGACCGGATTGGGATCGCCCGCCTTCGGATAGCGCCACGACTCGTTGACCGGATGCACCTGCCGATGGTCGGTGACGATGCAGGTCGGCACGCGGCTCTCGTCGATCACGAGGTACGCGATGCGCGTCGAATCCGGCGACCACCAGAACGCGCCGAAGTTGCCGCGCCCGTAGACCTCCTCTTGGTAGACCCAATCGAGCCGCCCGTGCAGCAGGTTCTCGTTGCCGGCCGTGGTGAGCGCGCGCGGCGGCGCACCGCCATCGGTGGGAGCGATCCACAGGTTCCAGTCGGCGACGAAGGCGACGAAGCGGCCGTCGGGCGAGAGCGTCTCGCCGACTTCCTCGCGCGCATCCTGCGTCAAGCGCACCGCGCGCGCGGCGCCGACGCGCCAGAAGAACAGGTCGTTCGACTCGTTGAGCAGCACGCCGTCGCGCGCTGCGGTCCAGTCGAAGCGCGTGCGCGCGGCGAAGCGTTCCGCCGTGGCCCGGTCGATGCCCGGCGCGGCCTCGAAGGCGCGCGTCAGTGCGCTTGGATCCGCGAACGGCGTCTCGCTGCCGCTCGCGACATCGATGCGCACGATGCGCTTCGTGCCGCTGCTGCGCTCCGTTCGCGCGGCGAAAAAGCTCTGGCCGTCCGCGCTCCAACCCGCGAGCTGCGTGTCGAGGCGCAGCTTGGGCGGCAGCGCTACGAGGTCGTCGAGCGAGAGGCGCTCCGAGTCCCGCGCGTGCGGTGCGCTGGCGCAGGCGGCGGCGAGGAGCAGGGCGAAGAGCGGCAGGGCGCGAAGCTTCATGGCAGGAACGTACCGGCGTCGCCGCGCCCTCGCCACGCCGGTATCGTGGCGCGCGATGAAGCTCTTCTCCGCACTCGTGGTGCTGCTCCTCGCCGCCGCCGGCTGCGCGTCGGCGCCGGTGGGCACCGATCCGTTCGAGGCCCGCTTCACCGGACGCGTGGTGCGCTTCGACTACCACCACGCCGGCAACGCCAGCGAGGAGCACATCGCTCCCGCCGGACTGCGGCTCGAGGGCGCTTGGCCGGGGAGTCGCACCCGGCTCGTCGACGGCACGAATCTCGGCAAGTACCTGTTCGAGGTGCGCGAGCCGAGCTCGGGCGAGCTCTTCTTCTCGCGCGGCTTCTGCTCGATCTTCGGCGAGTGGGAGACCACGGGCGAGGCCAAGGAGCTGTGGAAGGTCTTCGAGGAATCCCAGCGCTTCCCTGAGCCGCGCGGCAAGGTGCGCCTCGCGTTGCGCAAGCGCGCGAGGGACGGCACCTTCGCCGCGCCGTTCTTCGAGCTCGAGGTCGACCCGGCCTCGCGCTTGGTCGATCGCGCACCGCTGCGCGGCGGCGCGCGCGTGCTCCCGATCCACGAGACCGGGCCGGTCGACGCGCGCCTCGACCTGCTGGTGCTCGCCGAGGGCTACACGCTCGCGGAGGAGCTCAAGTTCGAGGCCGACGCCAAGCGGCTCTCGAAGGCGTTGCTCGCCACGCCGCCCTTCAGCACGCGCTCGAACGAGCTCAATGTGCGCGGGCTGTTCGTCGCCTCGCCGCAGTCGGGGATCCGCGATCCGCGCCGCGAGCTGTGGAGCGAGACCGCCTTCGGCGCGTCGTTCAACGCCTTCGACTCGGACCGCTATGTGCTGACCTACCGCGATCGCGAGCTGCGTGAGTTCGCGGCCGCCGCGCCCTACGACTTCCTCGTGATCCTCTTCAACGGCCGCAAGTATGGCGGCGGCGGGATCTACAACCTGTGGGCGACCTGCGCGTCGGACACCTCCGTCGCCGAGTATGTGTTCGTGCACGAGCTCGGCCACTCGCTCGGCGGGCTCGCGGACGAGTACTACAGCTCGCCGGTGAGCTACGAGGAGTTCACGCCGCCGGGCAGCGAGCCGTGGGAGCCCAATGTGACGGCGCTGCGCGAGCCGTGGAACCTGAAGTGGCGCGAACTGGTCGAGCAGGGAACGCCGCTGCCGACACCGTGGGACAAGGGTCCCTACGACGAGGAGGATCGAGTCTTCGGCGCGCGGCGTGCGGAGCTCGGCAAGGGACGCGACGACTCCGCCAACGAGGCGCTGTTCGCCGAGATCAAGGCCGCGAGCGGCGCGCGGCTCGCCCGCGAGCGCTTCGCCGGCAAGGTGGGGGCCTTCGAGGGCGCTGCCTACGAGGCGCGCGGTCTGTACCGCCCGTCCGTCGATTGCATCATGTTCACGCGCAATCCGACTACCTTCTGCGCCGTGTGCGAGCGCGCGATCGCGCGGGTGATCGACGCCCACGCGCGCTGAACGCCGCCCCCCCGTCGTGTCTCGCCCCAATCGAGGGCCCCTCGCAGGGCTCGGATTCCGAAGAATGCGACCCGTGGCGGGCCCACGGCCGCGGGGCCGCGCAGGTTCGTCCGCTGCCGCGCCGATGGCGCGAGGGCAAGCTGCCCCGGCCCTCCACAGCCACCCAGGCGCTCGCCGCCCAATGAGCCACGAGAACACCTTCCTGCGGGAGCTCGACGAGCGCAACTCCGACAACCTGATCACGCTCCAGTCGCACATCCTCGCGGGGCAGTAAGAGCAGCCGGGCTCGGCGTGATCGCCAACGAGACCCTGCCGCGTTGCCTCGGACGGCGCCGGGGTGTGGCGATCGTGGCCTCGGAGGAGAACGACGAGCCGATCCTCCCGCGCGACAGCGCCGAGGCCGAAGGCGGCTACTGCGTGCTGTTCGACCCGCTCGACGGTTCTTCGAACCTCGATGTGTGCGGCGGCGTCGGCACGATCTTCTCGATCCTGAAGCACCCCTCGCCGGCCGCGACCGCCGACGAGCCCATGCTGCAGCCCGGCTCGCGCCAGCTCGCGGCAGGCTACATCCTGTTCGGCTCGTCGACGGTGTTCGTGCTCACGACCGGCAAGGGCGTGTCGGTGTTCGTGCTCGACCCGATGTCGGCGCCTTCCTGCGGGTCGAGGACGACCTGCGCATCCCCTCCAAGGGCAAGCTCTACTCGCTCAACGAGGGCAACCGACCGACCTTCCCCGAGGGCTGCCAGCGCTACCTCGACTGGGCCACGAAGAGCGGCTACTCCAGCCGCTACGCCGTCGCGATGGTCGCCCATGTGCACCGCACCCTGCTCAAAGGCGGCGTGTTCCTCTATCCGCCGACGGCCAAGGGGCCCGAGGGCAAGCCGCGGCTCATGTGCGAGGCGAACCCGACGGCATTCATCGTCGAGCAAGCCGGTGGCGAGGCCTACGCCGGTAGGGAGCGGCTGCCGGACCTGCAGCCCAAGACCCCGCACCAGCGCACCACGGTCATCCTGGGCAGTGCCGAGGAAGTGGAGCACATCCTGTGCGGCACCTGTAGCTGCCGGGGGGGCGCGCGCGGCGCTAAGGTGCGCGGCATGCCGCTCCTCGCTCTCGCCGCAGCCGTTCTCGTTCAAGCCGCCGGCTCCGTTCCCGTGCCCGTGGCATGGCACGAGGTGCCGCGCGACGCCCTCGCGCCGCTGTGCTTTGCACAGGCGAGCGTGGCCCCGAGCGAGGGAGCGCCCGTGCGTCTGGTGCTCGCGCTGCCGTCCTCGCTCGAGCGAACCGAGCTCGAGCGCGCAGCCCGCGAAGTCGCCGCTCTCGCCGGGCCTGGGGCGACCGTGATCGCCAGTCCGGATCCGCTAGGGGAGTGGGGGGAGATCCGAGCGGAGCTCGGACGCCGCCGCGGCACGGCTCTGCCGCGCCTGCATGTGGTCGGGTGGGGCCAGGGCGGCGCGCAGGCCCTGCGACTGGCTGGTTTCGCGGCCGACGCACTCGGCGGTGTCGTGGCTCTCGCGCCGACAGCGCTCGCGCCCGAGGACCTCGAGCGCCTCGACACCACGGCCGGTCTGCCGATCGCGCTGCTCCGCGGCCGCGAGGACGAGCGGGGCACGCTGCTCGCGATCTTGGAGCGACGGCTCGCGCTGGGGGAGGAGACCGCGCTCGACTTCGTGTCCACCTGCGAGCGCGCGACGCTCGCCTGTGACGGCGGACGGGTGCGCGCGAGGCTCGGCGAGGCCTTCGCGGCCGAGTCGGCCCGCGCCGCCGCCGAGTCCGCCGTGCGAGCCCTGCTCGACCGCTTCCACGCGGCCGCCGCGCGCGCCGATGGCGCGGACTACTTCGCCTGCCTCGCGGCCGATGCCGTGTTTCTCGGCACGGACGCCAAGGAGCGCTGGAGCGTGCCGCAGTTCCGGGCCTACTGCGAACCCTACTTCGCCAAGGGCCGCGGCTGGACCTACGCCGCCACGGAGCGGCATGTGACTCTCTCGCGCGACCGCGCAACGGCCTGGTTCGACGAGCGGCTCCAGAGCGCTTCCTACGGCGAAGTGCGGGGCTCCGGCGCCCTGCGCCGCGACGGGGAGCGCTGGCGGATCACCCAGTATGTGATGAGCCTGCCGGTGCCCAACGAGCTCGCCAGCGGACTGATCGAGAAGATCCGCGCCCGGCGCTGAAGGCGCGGAATGCCGAAGAATCCGCGCGCTCGGGCGCTGCTCGAGCCTGCGGCGCGCCGCCCGCGCACCCCGTTCGCGCCCACAAAACATCGGGGAAAACAGGACTCTCGTGGCGGGGCGGCGAAATCCTCGGGATTTTCGTGTTTTTTCGTGCGCTAGCCTCTGGAAGTGCCCGCTCCCATTCTCTACAAACGGTGCGTCACACGGCCGCACAGGCCAAAAACCTCTGGAAAACTAGGAGATTCTGATGGCTGCCAAGAACACCAACACCGCCAAGCCGGTCAAGATCACCCCGGCCAACAAGATCCGCACCAAGGGCGAGATCTACAACGCCGTCGCCGGCGCCTCGATGATGTCCCGCAAGCAGGTCGTTGCGGTTTTCAACGCGTTCTCCGAGCTGCTCGCTGCCGACCTCGGCAAGAAGGGCCCGGGCGTCACTCAGGTTCCCGGCCTGATGAAGGTCACCGTCGTCCGCAAGCCGGCCACCAAGGCGCGCAAGGGCATCAACCCCTTCACCGGCCAAGAGACCATGTTCAAGGCCAAGCCGGCCCGCAATGTGGTCAAGGTCCGCGCGATGAAGAACCTCAAGACGATGGTCTGATGCGCGTCGGCCGACGGGTTCGCGCGGGGTGACCTGCGCGGGCTGCGAAGCCAAGGAGCCCCCGGGCGATTCCTCGCGGAATCCCCGGGGGCTCTGGCTTGTGTGGGCGCGTGGTGTAGGGCGCGCCGGCGCTTGTTTCCGCGCGCTCGCGGCTCAAGCGTTGGGGGGCGGCTGGGAGCTCGAGGTCGCAAGCAGCGCGCCCACTGCGATGGACCAAGTGGGGAAGGCGCCGAGCATCGGGATGCACTCGACCACGAGGACGGGCAACAGCACGGGACGAAAGCCGAGTACGGCGAAGAGCGCGAGGGCCGTGGCGACATCGAGGGTCCATTGGACCGGCGGCGCGATTTCGGCGCCGACGCCGAGGGCGTCCGATGCGAGTGCGATCGCGAGCGCCGCGAGCTTGCGCGCACGCGAGAGCCCGCCACCCGCTCGGAGTTGCGGCGTGGGCGAGGCCGGTGTGGGAAGCTCGCTCATGCGCTTCCTCAGGGCAGGAAGGCCTTGCGGTTCTCGAGCTTGCGCGGGAGGTACTCCTCGATCACGAAGTTGAGTCCCCACTTGGCCAGCGCCTGCTGCTCGGCGCGCACGCCCATCTTGAGCAGCTGCTCGATGGCCTTGATCCACGGCTTGTGGGCCATGAAGAAGGGGTCGTTCTTGAGCGCGTCCTTGGCGCGCTTGATGTCGACCTCCTGCAGCTTGTGGGTCGCGTCCTGCAGCTTGAAGTCGATGATGTCCTGGGGCGTGACGCCGAGGAACTGCGCCTGCGGCACGCAGAAGAAGCGGTTGATGTGCGCCGCGTTGCCGGAACCCACTTTCAGGGTGCGGTAGATGTTGGCGATGCCGTAGGGGTCGCAGTCGACGAAGGCGTAGACGGGGATCTTCTTGTCGTCGGCGAGCCGCCGCACGAAGCGGCGCGTGGCGCGCGTGGGCACGCCGGAGGTCTCGACCAGGATGCAGTTCTCGGTCTTCCAGAACTTGTGGTTGTTCAGGCGCTGGAACATGCCGCCGGTCTCGATGGCGAGGATGAACTTCGCCTTGGTCTCGAACTTCAGGTGCTCGACCGAGTGGGGGATCGAGTAGGAGCCCGAGCCGAAGTTGGTGCAGTCGATCTCGATCGGCTTGCCGGTCTCGCTGTCGATGTCGACCACGGTCAGGTTGCCGGCGACCGAGCCGCCGTGCTCCTCGGGGTAGTAGCGCAGCTGCTCGCGCGCGAGCCCGTCGAGGGAGGCGAGCGCCTCGATGTCGTCGAGCACCGTGTCGGACTCGGGCTGGTCGTTGAACTTGGCCTCGCCCCAGTTCTTCGAGACATAGTACGCCTCACGCTTGGTGGCGAAGTCGTTGTTCTCGACCATCTCCTTGCTGATCGCCATCAGCCGCAGGGTCTGCGCGAAGGTCTTGACGGTGTTGACCGTCAGCGCGCGCGCCTTGCGGATCTTGCCGAGCTCGAAGTAGCCGATCTTGGTGTCGTACTTGACATTGCCGAGGCTGCGCTCGGGGAAGCGCAGCTCGGGCAGCACGCGCTTGTCGATCGAGTTGCGCACGCGCTCGGCGGTCTCGAGGATCAGCTTGAGGGTCTTCTTGTCGAGCGCATCGAGCTCGCGCGGCGCGCGCGCGGAGCTCTTCTTCTTCGGCTTGTTTTCGTCGGCCATGGCGAGATCGGTCCCTCGGGTTCGTGCGGGTGGCGTGCGGGCGGCGCGGGGCTAGAACTTGCGGCTCCTCTGCAGGCAGTCGTCGAGCGTGCCGACGGTGCCGTCGCGCTCCTTGTCCGAGAGATCGAGGATCTCCTGCAGGGCGAGGCCGATGTGGGGGATGTACTTCTCGATGTAGGAGCGCTTGTCGAACTCCGAGCGCAGGCGCTGGCCCTTCTTGATGTAGGTGCCCATCTTGCGGCCGCAATCCTGCAGGCCGAGCTTGATCTCCTTCAGGATCTCCTCGTAGGCGGCGAGCGCTTCCTTGGACTCCGAGGTGAAGGGCACCCAGACGCTCGCGATGTGCACGAGCACGGCGGCGGGGCCCACGGGCAGCGCGCCCTTGGGTTGCTGCAGGCCGTAGGAACGCCAGTTGGTCTGGATCACGGCCTTCGTGACCGCGCAGGCCGACTGCTGGTGCAGGAGCGGCACGCGGTTGGCGAAGCGCAGCACGCGGATCGGCTCGTCCGCGCTGCCGACGAGCTCCTCGCTCACGACCACGGACTTGCGCTTCTGGATCCGGCCTTCGTCTGTGACTTCGAGGCCGACGCCGCCGGGCTTGCCGTAGGCGATGCCGACCTCGATCACGAACGGGTTGCCGCGGTAGACCGCGGGCGGGCGCGAGACCGCGGAGTAGAAGTCGGCCTCGATCTCCTTCTTCAGGCCCTGCAGCACGAGCTCCTCGCCGATGGGCGAGATGCAGTTCGTCGGCGGCGCGCTGATCCTCGTCTTCTGGATCGCGGCGTGCAGCGCGGCGGCCTCCTCGCGCGCGATGCGGGTGGGATAGGCCTTCTCGGAGACTTTCGCCCCGTCGCAGATTTCTTCGGCCACTTTCGGGCCGACGCGCACGAACTCCTCCTGCAGGAAGCCCGAGAGCGTGCGCGCGTTGGTCTCCTTCAGCATCAGGATCAGCACGCCGAGCTCGACACCGTGCGGGTGCGGCTTGATCTCGACCGCCTCCGGCGGGAGCTGCTTGGTGCCGCGCTCGTAGACGATGCGCTCGCCACCCGGATCGACATATGTGAGCCGCACATGCGGGTTCGCGATCGCGGTCTGCTTCAGGTACATGTCGACCGAACGCAGGCCCTTTTGGTAGCGGGCCTCCATCTCGATCTCGACGCGCGTGCCGTGCTCGCGATGCCAGTCGGCGAGCGTCGTCTCGTCGTGCAGGTCGGCCTTGTTGCGCGCGGTGTCGATCGAGAGCTGCAGCTCGTAGGCGGGATGGCGCTTGCCTGTGCGCGAGACGATGCGCGACGACTTGCCCGTGGTGAGCTGTCCGTACATCACGGCGGCCGAGATGCCGATGCCCTGCTGGCCGCGCGTCTGGCTCAGCTTGTGGAACTTCGAGCCGTACAAGAGCTTGCCGAACACCTTCGGGATCTGCTCCTTCACGATGCCGGGACCGTTGTCCTCGACCGCGACGCGGAAGCGGTCCTCTCCGGTGGGCGTGATCTCGACCACGACCTCGGGCAGGATGCCGGCTTCCTCGCAGGCGTCGAGCGAGTTGTCGACGGCCTCCTTGACGGCCGTGAGCAGTGCTTTCAGCGGCGAGTCGAAGCCGAGCAGATGGCGGTTCTTGGTGAAGAACTCGGAGACCGAGATCTCGCGCTGGCGCTCGGCGAGCTCCTGCGCCGTCTTGCGGCGTCCGGCTTCCGCCGGCTCGGCCTTCTCGACCTTGGCTGCGACCGGCTTCTCGGCCGCGGTCTCGACCTTGGTTTCCATCTTGTCGAACAATCCTGCTGCACCCTTGTCGTTCACGAAAGCGCCCCTCGCACGAAGCTCCAGTGGACAAGGTCTAGATACCGAAACCGCCGGGCGATTCAACGGCGCGCCGTGCCTCGCCCCTTTCTTCCGAGCCCTCCGCGGGCGAGAATCTCCGCCCCGCAACAAGGACTATCGAGCATGGCCGCCAAGGAAACGATCACGGTGTACGACCAGCAGGGCCAGCCGCGCGAGATCCCGCGCGCGGAGTTCACCGAGAAGGTGCTGCCCAAGCTGCTCGAGGCCTCGTGGAACCAGCCCGAGCAGCTCTACCAGCAGGTGGTGTTCGGGCTCGAGAACGGCCTGCACCAGTCGGTGCTCGCGGCGGCGGCGCGGCTCGACGAGCTCGATGCGGGGCGCGAGCGCGGCCGCGTGCTGCTCTCGGCGGCCCAGTTCCAGTGCGGCCAGCACGATGTGGCCGAGACGACCCTGCGCGCGTCGATCGAGCGCAACGGCGAGAGCGCCGTGTGCGCGGTCAACCTGGCGCGCATGCGGCAGGCGCGCGGCGACGAGGACGGCGCCCAGACGCTGCTCTCGCGCGCCCTCGAGCTCGACGCCAATCAGGAGATGGCGCTCAGCTGGTCCTGCCAGCTGATGCAGCAGGCCGGCGGAGAGGCCGCGGTGCTCGAGTTTCTGGGCGACCTGTCGGCCGCTCCGGCCAACTGGCGCGCGGCGAGCTGGCTCGCGCAGCAGCGGCTGCGCGGCCGGCAGACGAGCGCGGCGGTCGAGCTCCTGCGCCGCTCGATCACCGGCGTCGCTCAGGACTCCAATGCGCTCATGGCGATCAGCGCGGAGCTCGGCAAGGCCGGGGCGCTCACCGAGCTGGTCGAGCTCGTGGGCGCGGTCTACGACGAGCGGCGCCAGCGGCCCGAGACGGGCTGCAACCTGCTGCGAGCGCTGATCGAACTGAAGCGCACCGAGGAGGCCAAGGCCCTGTTCGGCCGCCTCGCGGCCTTGAACCTGCCGCCGCTCGCGCAGGCGCTCGGCGCCTTCGCCGCGCAGCTCGGCTTGCCGGCGCCCACGCTCGCGCCCGCGTCGGCCGGTGGCGCCAGCGCACGTCCGCAACAGCAGCAACAGCAGGTCGAGATCCGGCTGTTCATGGTGCAGGGCCCGCTGTGGATGCAGGGCCTCGGCGCCCCTTGGCTCGGACCCCAAAAAGACGCGCAGTCGCCTCTGATCACATTCGTCGGGTTCGCCGACGAGGCGTTCGCGAAGGCCCAGGATCCCAAGGCGCAGCCGCGCGTCGACGAGGACTTGGCGCGCATGGCGCGCGCACTGCCGCTGTACCTCTCGGAGTCGGTGCACCTGCGCACGGGTGCGCGCTCGGACATGGTCGTGCCGCTGCTGCCCGGCGGCGCCTTCGTCGTGACGGGGCAGATGTGGCCGACGGAGGCGCTCGTGAAGGGCCGTCCGGTCGAGTCGCGGCCGAGCTTCGTGGTGCAGGGCGTGCTCGCCCGCGAGGCTCAGGGCTTCAAGGTCGAGCTCGTGATCGCCGAGGGCGCGAGCGGCAAGGAAGTGCACCGCATCCGCCGTGGCGGCGTCGCCAAGCTCGAAGAGCAGGCCCTCGGACTCGAGGACGAGCTGCTCGGCTGGCTCGCGCAGCAGGGCGTGGCGCGCAGCGCTCCCGGCGCGCTCGCGTCCTTCGCGCGCCCGAGCGCTAGCGGGCAGGGCGCACACCTCGTGGGCTTGGGCAACCTGCTGATGCTGTGCGTGCCCGCGATCGGGCTGGGCTCGCGCGAGAGCCTGTCCGACGAGAAGGAGCTGCTCGACGGCTGCCTCGAGTCGGCCCGGTGCAACCCGGCCTGCGGCGGCTCCAAGGTGGTCGCGGCCGCGGGCATCCTGTTCGCCCTGCGCTTTGGCTCCAATCAGGCCGACGCGGCCAAGGCGGAGCTCGCCTGGATGATCGAGCAGGAGCCCGATCCCCAAGGCGTGCTGTCCCTGCTCTCGCCGGGCCTGTGGCTGCGGCTGGGCGACAAGGCGAAGAGCGATGCGGCGCGCGCCGAGCTCGCCAACATCAGCCTGCCGGGCTACCGCGAGTGGATCGCGACGCTCGACGCCAAGCCGGAAGCGAAGTGAGCGCGGCCCGAGGGCGTCTGCGCGGCTAGCCCGCGAGGCGCGTCAGCGCCTCGTGCAGCAGCCAGCCGAGGGCCACAAGCTTGGGGGCGCTCGAGAGGCAGCCCAGGCGCAGGTAGCGCTGCTGGAGGGAGCCGCCGCAGGCGGGGCAGACGCGCGGCTTGGGCTCGGGCAGCGCCGCAGCGCAGTGCGGGCAGTGCTGTTCTTCGATCAGCGGCGGCATGGGCCGCCCTCCAAGGCCAACGCCTGCGGACGCAGGTCGCTGCGGCACAGGCCGAGGCGTGCGGATTCATCGCGGAAACGCAGCAGTGCGGGCTCGAGCGCGGTGCCGGGGTCGTAGAGGCACTCCTCGGCGAGGTAGCGGCGGCAGGGCTCGAGCGGCAGCGCCCAGTCGCGGGCCGCTTCCATGGCGAGGTGATCGATGGCCGCGCGGCCGTGCTCGCGCGCGCGCGCGAAGGCGGCCAAGCGCTCAGAGGTGAGTTGCACGCCGGGACGCACGATCCACAGCGCGAACACGAACGGCAGGCCGGTGTCCGCCGCCCACGCCTCGCTCGGGTTGAAGCACGGCGGCGCGTCGGGCGAGAGCGCCTCGACCAGTGCCTTGTCGCCGATGCGCAGCCAGCCTCCAGCGTCGGTCTCCTCGGCTTCGCGGCGCGGATCGCGTCCCGGCGGCGCCTCGCGGAACTCGATCCCCGCTTCGCGTCGGGCGAGCACGACCTGCGCGAGCGCCTGCGAGGTGCGGCTCGCCGGGTCGAGGGTCACGCGGCCCAGCGCCCCGACGGGCCGGCGCAGGAACACCTGCACGCTGGCCACATAGCCACGCCCGGCGATGGCCGATCCGGCGAGGTAGCTGTAGCCCTCGCGGCGGAACAGCTCGATCGAGCTGACGAGCGCGACATCGAGTGTGCCCTTCCGCAGGCGCTCGACCAGACGCGCGGGAACCTCGCGCGAGACTTCGAGGTCGGGCTCCGCCTCCAGCCCGAGGTTGAGCGGGCGGGCGACCAGATAGGGGACCGTTCCAACGCGCAGGCGCATCGCGGGCACACTAGGCCCTCGCTTGGGCGTGGACAATGCCCCACCGGCTCGCGGACACTCTCCCACGCCGTGAAGCCGCGCCTTTTCGTCCAACCCGCCTTCGAGGACTACGAGCTCTTGGACTCCGGCGGAGGCGAGAAGCTCGAGCGCTTCGGGCCGCATGTGCTGCGGCGCCCCGATCCGCAGGCGCTCTGGACCCCGCGCGCGGAGGCGCTCGAGTGGGAGGGCGCCGACTTGGCCTTCGAGCGCGATCCCGAGAGCGGCGGGAAGCGCGGGCGCTGGATCGCGGGGCCGCGCGCGAGTGCGGCGCTGCGGCGCGAGGATCCGCGCTGGCCGATTCGCTGGCGCGGCGCGACCGCCAGCGTGCAGCCCACGCCCTTCAAGCATGTGGGCCTGTTTCCCGAGCAGGCGTCGAACTGGGAGTTCGTCGTCGCCGCGCGCGAGCGCCTCGGCGTCGAGCGGCCGCGGCTGCTCAACCTGTTCGGCTACACGGGCGTCGCGAGCATCGTGGCCGTGCAGGCGGGCTACGAAGTCACGCATGTCGATGCCTCGAAGACCTCGCTCGCGTGGCTGAAGGAGAACGCAGCCGCCTCGGGGCTGAAGGAGAACGCGCTGCGCGTGCTGCTCGACGACGCGCTCGCCTTCGCGCGCCGCGAGGTGCGCCGCGGCTCGCGCTACCACGCCGTGCTCGTCGATCCGCCGCACTTCGGGCGCGGGCCGAAGGGCGAGACCTGGCAGTTCGAGGACCACATGGCGGCGCTCGTCGAGGCGCTGCGCGATGTGCTCGACGAGCGCGCGTTCTTCGTGCTCTCGACCTACGCGATCGGCTTCTCGCCGCTCTCCTTCCACAACCTGCTCGCAATGCTCGGGTCGGGTGCGATCGCAGCCGGCGAGCTCGCGTTGCCCGAACGCGAGCGCGCGGGCCACGCGCGGCGCTATCTGCCGTGCGGATTCTGTGCCCGCTGGACGCGTGGCTTCGAGCCGCCGCCCGCGGCTGAACTCCAAGCGCCGTGAATGTCGAGATCCTGCATGTCGACAACCACCTGCTCGCGCTGCACAAGCCCGCGGGCGTGCCGGTGGTGCCCGATGAGAGCGGCGACGAGAGCCTCTACGACGCCGCGCGCGAGTGGATCCGGCGCGAGTGCGCGAAGCCGGGTGAGGTGTTTCTCGGCGTGGTGCACCGGCTCGACCGCCCCGTGTCCGGCGTGGTGCTCTTCGCGCGCACGAGCAAGGCCGCGGCGCGCCTCTCCGAGCAGTTTCGCGCGCACACGGTGCGCAAGCTGTACTTCGGCGTCAGCGAGTCTCGCCCGCGCGGCGAGAGCGGCGTGCTCGAGCAGTGGCTCGACAAGGACGGCGAGCGCAATGTGGTGCGCGTGCTCGAGCGCGAGCAGCCGGGCGCGCAGCTCGCGGTCACGCGCTGGCGCCTCGCGAGCTTCGAGCGCGGCCTCGCGCATCTCGATCTCGAGCCGCGCACGGGACGGCCGCACCAGCTGCGCGTCGCCGCCGCGAGCCTCGGCGCACCGCTGCTCGGCGACCTGAAGTACGGCGCGGCGCGCCCGCTCGCGGACAAGAGCGTCGGACTGCACGCTGCGGAGCTCGAAGTCGAGCATCCGACGCTGCACACGCCGCTCGCCCTGCGCGCGGCGCCGCCCGAGCGCGAGTGGTGGAGCGCCCGCCGCTGACTCAGCTCGTCCCGCCGCCTTGCTTCCAAGCCGGACGCCAAGCGAGTCCGAGGTTGAGGATGCGCTGGATGAGCTCGGGATAGGCGAGGCCCGCAGCGCGCGCCGACTCGGCGAAGTCCTCGTCGCGGGCGAGGTCGGGATTCGCGTTGGCCTCGATCACCCACACCCGCCCCTGTGCGTCGAGCCGGAGGTCGATGCGCGCGTAGCCGGAGAGCCCGAGCGCGCGGTACACAGCGCGGCAGGTGCGCGCGATGTCGCGGCGCACCACGGGCGCGAGGTTCTCCGCGAGGCCCGTGCGGATGCCGCGCTTGCGCTGGTAGGTCGCGCTCCACTTCACGCGCTCGGTCGCGATGCGCGGCGCGTTTTCGGGCCAGTCCTCGAAGCTCATCTCCCACACGGGCAGCTCGCTCAAGCGCGCATTGCCGATCATCCCGACATACAGCTCGCGGCCGTCGATGTACTCCTCCGCGAGCACATCGGTGCCGTAGCTCTCCTGCATGTAGAGCACGCGGTCGAGCAGTTTTTCCTCGCCGTGGACCACGGAGGCCTGCGAGATCCCGAGCGAGGCGTCCTCGACGGCGGACTTGACCAGCAGCGGGTAGCGCACCGCGCGCGGCGCACGGATCGGCTGGCCGAAAGGGAAGAAGTGGCCGCGCGGCGTGCGCACGCGGTGCCACGCGAGGATCTTCTTCGTGAGCAGCTTGTCGTGCGCGAGCATCAGGCCGTGCGGATTGCAGCCCGTGTACGCGCGCCGCGAGAGCTCGACGAAGGACAGTACCGCCGCGCCGTAGAGCGCGACGCCGTGGAACTCCTCGAGCAGGTTGAACGCAAGGTGCGGCTCGAACTCGTCGAGCGCGCTGCGCAGCACCTGCAAGTCGTCCCGCAGTCCCAAGGGGCGCGCCTCGTGCCCGAGCTCACCGAGCGCGGAGAGCACATCGTGTTCCGTGCGCCACGGAACGATCGTCGGCCCCCTGCGCGCCGAACGATCCTGCGGAGGCACGAGGTCTGCGTGCATCACGACCAGCACGCGCAGCTTGCGCGCCGGGGCGGCGCTCGGTGTCTCGGCGCTCGTCGCGGAACTGCGCGGGGTGCGTGCCATCGGCGCGGCTACTTGCGACTCGGAAGGTAGATTCGGAGCGTCTCGAGATCCGCCGAGCTCGCGAGGGCTGGCGGTGCCTCCACGAGCAGCCCCGCCGGCTTCGCGCGGACCTCGATGGTTCGACCGCTCGCGCTCGCGGCGCGGCGGCTGGCTTCGGCCTTCGCAGCGTCGATCCCATCGCGGCGTGCGACGAGCGCGATGCGCAGCATGCTCTCGAAGGACTCGAGTCGTGCCAGCACCTCGTTGGACACGGGGCGGGTCGCGGCGAGCCAGAGGGTCGCGTGGTCATCGCTCGCGAGGGGGTGTCGCTCGTACAGGGGCGGCGCACCGCGCGCGGCGAGCGGCTCGCGACTCCAGTCCGCGCAGCGTCGCCAGCTGGCGAGGGCATCCGCTCGCTCGCGTTCCAGCCACGGCGCGCGCGCTCCGGGGGTCTCGGGGGACAGGTCGAATGCGTCGACGCCGCAGGGCTTGCCCGCCAGCAGGCGCGCGTAGGCGCGATCGCACAGCGTGCGCTGGAGCTCGCAGGCGGCGACATGCCGGCCTTGGGCGTCGAGCCCCTCGAGGTGGCGCACGAGGCGCTCCTCGTCGACGGCCTCGGGCGCCTGCGCGAGGACCGCGACCGTCGCGTGCACGGACATCAGCTCGCACTCGACCCATGTCTCGTAGGCGGCGTGCCACGGTAGGCCCGCCAGCGACTCGCACAGGGTGTACGCAGCGTCGAGCGCCTCGCGAGCGCGCAGCGCATCGTGTTCGAGCGCTGCGAGTGCGGCGAGCACCCCGAGGTGCCGCACGACGGCTGGAACGGCGCGCAGCGCCGGCTCCGGCGAGGCTTGGTCGGCGAGCTCCATGCGCGCGAGCCAAGCGGCGCCATCGGCGCGGGGCAGCCTGCGCGCGGCGAGCGCGTGCGGATGCAAATTTGCGCTGCCGATGCGCTCGCGCAGCAGGGCCCGCAGGCAGTCGCGCAGCTGCGGCTCCTGCGCTGGCTGGCCCACATGCTCCGCAAGCCAGCCCTCGACGCCGCCGGGGTGGTCCTCCGGTCTGGCCTCGCTGCAGTCCGCCGGAGCGGCTGCCGACATCGCGAAGCGCGCTTCGAGCGCAGAATTGGCGTGGACCACAAATCCGAGACCCGGAATCAGGCGGTAGGGAGCGGGCGCCGTCCCCAGATCATCGTCCGGCCACTGCGTCTCGTAGTAACTGTCGGGTGGGAGCTGCTCGAGCACTTCGATCCACTGCGCGAGCGCGTCCGGAGCCGGAACTTCCGTTCGCCCACCCGAAAGTGTGACTTGGGCTCCGATCCGCGCGCGCTCCGTCTCGACGGCAGCGTGCGCCGAACGCGCCGCGAACCACCACGATCCGAGCGCGAGCGCGGCGCAGACGCCGCAGGACGCACCCAGCCACAGCCAAGGTCGACGGCGACCAAACCACGCTTCGCTCGGAGCCACGCCCATGGCGGGATTGTGCAGGTTCCGAGGGGTCTTTCACAACGCCGAGTACACAGCGGTGCGCCACGGCCCGCCTGCAGCGCGCGCGGCGCGAGTGTTGCCGAAACCGTGGTGTGCGAACTTGCGGCCTGCGCAGGCCGCTTCACTCCGCGGCGGTCGGCAGCGGAAGGCTGTCGAGCAGGCTGTGCGCCTCGGCGGAGCGCAGGCAGGCGAGGATCTCGTCCCCGTGGGCGCTGACGCGCGCCGCGCCGATGCCGGTCACTTCGAGCAGCGTGCTCGGCGTGATGGGGCGCATGCGCGAGAGCGCTTCGAGCGTGCGGTTGGGCAGCAGGCGGTAGGCCGGAACGCCGAGTTCCTTGGAACGGCGGGTGCGCCAGCGTCGCAGCTCGGCGGCGGCCCGCAGGCCAGCGGCATCGAGCGGCGGCGCTTCGGGCTCGCTCGGTGCGGAGCGTTCCATGGGACCGGCTGCGGAGCGTCGCGTCGGTTGTTCGCTGCGAGGCTCGTTCGCACGCGCGCTGCGACGCCTGCGCGGAGGAGTGTCGACGCGCTGTCCGCCGCTCACGGGCAAGGTCTCGTCGTCGAGCTCGAGGATGCAGCCAAGGTACGGTCGGCCTTCGTGCTCGAAGAAGTACTCGCGCGCGTCGAGGACGCGGCGTTCGCCGAGCGCGGCGGCGAGCGGCGCCTCGTCGAAGCCGCCGCGGTCGGGATGGAAGGGCAGTTGGATCCAGCGCAGGTGCATGGTCTCGTTTCTCCTTGCCGTCTCGTCGCGCGGCGCGCGCGCTGGTCGCGGGTCCTTCGGGGATTCCACTGGCCCTCGCTTGCGCGTCAGCGAAGCAGCGTGTCCCACGACCGCAGGTGGCGACGCCTCGGACAGCGGCTCACAGCTCGTTTTCTGGCTCTTCAGGCGCTCGGAGCGATCCTGCCCGACGGGCGCCCATCGCAGTGCCATGCTTGCGCGCGCAAGACGGGGTCGCCAACAGTGGTGGTCCTCGCCGCGCCGCTTTTCTTCGGCGGAGCTGGGGAGCAAGCGATCCCGCCCTGCGTCCGGGCGGGCTCGCTCGACGCCCAGTGGTCGCGCTCGCTGCTCCGTGCGCTCACGCCCGAGAGCCACAGAGCTCTCTCGCGACTGACTTCAGATCGCGACGGGAGCGGGCCGCCCGACGGGCGCGAGCTCGGGATCGGCGCTCCACACGACATTGTAGAGCGTGTCGCGCTCGACCGGGATGCGCCCTGCGTCGCGGATCCACTGCACGAGCTCCGCGCGCTTGACCACCTCGGGTGTTGTCGCGCCCGCGTCGTGGTAGATGTGCTCCTCGACCACCGTGCCGTCGACATCGTCCGCGCCGTAGGAGAGCGCGAGCTGCGCGATCGGGATGTCCATCAGGATCCAGTAGGCCTTGATGTGCGGGATGTTGTCGAGCAAGAGACGCCCGAGCGCGATCTCGCGCAGCTCGTCGACCGCCGTCGGACCCGGCACATCGGCCATCTCGCTGTTCTCTGGGTGGAACGAGAGCGGGATGTAGGTCTGAAAACCGCCGGTCTCGTCCTGCAGGCGCCGCAGGCGGTCGAGGTGGTCGACGCGTTCCTCGGGCGTCTCGATGTGACCGTGGAGCATGGTGCAGTTCGAGCGCAGGCCGGAGCGGTGCACCTTGCGCGCGATGGCGAGCCACTCGTCGCCGGAGATCTTGAGGTGGTAGGTCGCACGGCGGACGCGCTCGCTGAAGATTTCGGCGCCGCCGCCGGGAACGGAGCCCAAGCCCGCGGCCTTGAGCTCCTCGAGCACCGCTTCGAGCGGCTTCTTCGCCGTCTTCGCGATCTGGTCGAGCTCGACCATCGTGAAGGCCTTGATGTGGATCTCGGGTCGCACCGACTTCACGGCGCGCAGGATGTCGAGGTAGTACGAGTAGGGGATCTTGGGCCACACGCCCGCGACCATGTGCACTTCGGTGACGGGCTCGCCGAGCTGCGCGCGGATCTTGTCGGCGACCTGCTCGGGCGTCATCTGGTAGGCGCCGGCTTGCCCCGGCAGGCGCTGGAAGGCGCAGAAGCGGCACAGCTTGTTGCACAGGTTGGTGTAGTTGACATGCTGGTTGACATTGAAGTAGGCGAGATCGCCGTGCAGGCGCTCGCGCACATGGTTGGCGAGCGCGCCGACCGCGTGCAGGTGCGGGCTGCGGTAGAGCGCGATGCCGTCGTCGTGCGAGAGTCTCTCGCGCGCGAGCACCTTCTCCGCGATCATTCCGAGGCCGTGGGCGCGCGCGAGGCCGAGCAGGCGCTCTTCCCGCGCGGTCGCTGTGGCGACACTCACGCCTTCACCGCCTTGGCGAAGGCGCGCGGCCGGGATTCGGCGCCGGAGTCGGGCCCGCGCTGCAGCTGCGGGTGGCGCGGATCGACGACGCCGTACCACGAGTTGCGCTGCAGCGGCGTGAAGCCCGCGCGCGAGATCACATGCTCGAGCTTCTGGATCGGCGCCAAGTTGAAGCAACCGGCCGCGCTGACGACATTTTCCTCGAGCATCGTGCCGCCGAAGTCGTTGCAGCCGTAGGAGAGCGTCACCTGCGCCATCTTGAGGCCCGCGGTGACATAGCTCGTCTGGATGTTGTCGAAGTTGTCGAGGTAGATGCGCGCGAGCGCCTGCATGCGCAGGTACACACTCGGCGTCTTACGCTCGGGGTAGAGGTGCTCTTCGGGCACGCCGTCGGGCTGCATCAGCCAGCACGCGAAGGCCGTGAAGCCGCCGGTCTCGTCCTGCAGGTCGCGCAGGCGCGTCAGGTGCTCGATGCACTCCGCGGTCGTTTCGACATGGCCGAACATCATCGTCGCGGACGAGCGCAGTCCGGCCTCGTGCACGCGCCGGTGCACTTCGAGCCAGCGCTCGGTCGAGGTCTTCTTGGGCGCGATGATCGTGCGCACCCGCTCGACCAAGATCTCCGCGCCCGCGCCCGGCACGCTGCCCAAGCCCGCGGCGATCAGGTCGCGCAGGACATCCTCGACCGGTCGCTTGTCGAGCTTGGAGAGGTGGTCGAGCTCCGGCGCCGAGAGCGCGTGCAGGTTGATCTGCGGAAAGCGCGCGCGCAGGTCGGTGAAGAGCTCGCACCACCAGTCGCTCTTCAGGTAGGGGTGGTGCCCGCCCTGCATGAGCACCTGTCGCCCGCCGAGGTCGGCGAGTTCCTGCATGCGGCTCACGATCTCCTCGCGCGGCAGCACATAGGCGCCATCCGCCTTGGGGCGCCGGTAGAACGCGCAGAAGCCGCAGTCGGTGATGCAGACATTGGTCGGGTTGAGGTTGCGGTCGACGATGTATGTGACGTGCGGCTCGGGGTGCTTCGCGCGACGCACATGGTCGGCGAGCAGGCCCAAGGTGAGCATGTCCGCGCGTTCGTGCAGGTAGAGCGCCTCCTCGGGCGTGATGCGCCGGCCTGCGCGCACCTTGGCGCCGATGCGCTCGAGCTCGCGCGCGACCTCGCCGCTTCGAGCGCGCGAGGCGAGGGGGGCATTCCAGAGGGGGTGGGCGGTCGCGGAGGGCGCCGCAGGAGCCTGCTGCATGGTGCGCGAGTATAGGCCGATTCCGGCCCGATTCTCGCTCCAACGGCGTCTCGGCAACGGGTCGAGACGGCCGCTCTTGGAGTCCGCTCCCCGCGCTCCCTACACTCTTCGCCCCAAGCGACCCGATCCGGAGCGCCCATGTCGACCCCCGCACCGAGCCTGATGGACAAGATCGTCTCCCTGTGCAAGCGCAGGGGATTTGTGTTTCCCTCTTCCGAGATCTACGGGGGCATCGGCAACACCTACGACTACGGCCCGCTCGGCGTCGAGCTCAAGCGCCGCGTCAAGGACGCCTGGTGGACGCGCATGGTCACCCTGCGCGACGACATCGTCGGCCTCGACAGCGCCATCATCCAGAACCCCAAGACATGGGAGACATCGGGTCATGTCTCGAACTTCACCGACCCGATGGTCGACTGCAAGAAGTGCAAGGGGCGCTTCCGCGCGGACAAGCTCGACGACGCGCGCTGCCCGGAGAAGCCGTCCAAGAAGCCCGGCGAGTGCGGCGGCGAGCTCACCGAGGCGCGCGAGTTCAACCTGATGTTCAAGACCAATGTCGGCCCCGTCGAGGGCTCCGGCTCGGTCGCCTACCTGCGCCCCGAGACCGCGCAGGGCATCTTCCTCAACTTCAAGAATGTGCTCGAGAGCTCGCGCGTCAAGCCGCCGTTTGGCATCGCGCAGATCGGCAAGTCGTTCCGCAACGAGATCACGCCCGGCAACTTCGTGTTCCGCACGCGCGAGTTCGAGCAGGCCGAGATGGAGTTCTTCATCCCGCCCGAGCAGAACGACCAGTGGTACGCGTACTGGGTCAACGAGCGCTTCAGCTGGTATGTCGACTACGGCATCGATCCCTCCAAGCTGCGCAAGTACGAGCACCCGCAGGCCAAGCTCGCGCACTACTGCAAGGCCTGCACGGATGTCGAGTACGAGTACCCGTTCGGCTGGGGCGAGCTCGAGGGCATCGCCTGCCGCACGGACTTCGACCTGAAGAGCCACTCGGCCGCCTCGGGCAAGGACCTCGCGTACTTCGATCCGGAGTCGAAGGCGCGCTACACGCCCTGGGTGGTCGAGCCCGCCGCCGGCGTCGACCGCACGGCGCTCACCTTCCTGATCGACGCCTACGAGGAGCAGGTGCTGCCCGACGGCGATGTGCGCACGGTGCTGCACTTTCACCCCGAGATCGCGCCCATCACGGTCGCGGTGCTGCCGCTCGTCAAGAAGGAAGGCATGCCCGAGAAGGCCAGCGAGGTCGACCGCATGCTGCGGCAGGCGCGCTTCACGACCTTCTACGACGAGAGTGCGGCCATCGGGCGCCGCTACCGCCGTCAGGACGAGGTCGGCACGCCGTACTGCGTCACGATCGACGGCGAGACGCTCAAGAGCGACATCGTCACCGTGCGCCACCGCGACTCGATGGCGCAGGAGAGCGTCAAGGTCGCGGACCTCGAGGCCTACCTGCGCGCCGCCATGCGCAGCTGGAAGCGCCCGACGAAGTAGCGGCTGCGTCCGCTCTCCTTGCTCCGGCCGTGCAGTCTTTTCCGGTTGCGCGGCCGGTGGCGTTTAAGGGCTGAAGCGTCGGAGCCTTGGCCCTGAACTCCCGTCCTCACCCCCGGGGGGGCGCCTCACAATTGCGATTTCCTGTTCGGGCGGCACCGGACGCCGGACGAAGAACGGCGCGGAGACCATCGTGTGGCGCGCGGCTCGCTGGCGGCGCAGGGCGATGGGGGCATGGGGAACCGGAAACAGCGCAATCGGCGGGGCGGCTTCACGCTGCTCGAAGTGCTCGTGGGCGCAGTCGCACTCACGCTGGGCGCGGTCGGGATGGCGGGGGCGATGCTCGCGTCGCTGACTCTGCAGCGCTGCGAAGGCGACGCTGCGCTCGCGCGCGTCGCGTCGCGCCGCGTGCTCGAGGAGCTCAGCGCGTCGGACTTCACGGAGGCTTACGCGCTCTACAACCAGAGCACGCAGGACGACGCCGGGCTCTCGATCACGGCGCGCGGCAGCAACTTCGCCGTGGCGGGTCTGCGCGCGCGCTCTGGGGACGCCGACGGTCAGTGCGGCCGCGTGATGTTCCCGACCGTCGTGTCCGGCGGCGTCGAATGGCTGCGAGAGGACATCGTGGACCCCTCGCTCGGTATGCCACGCGATCTCAACGCCGACGGCGTGATCGACGGACTGAACCGCGCGCTGGACTACGAGATCTTGCCAGTCCGCGTGCGTGTCGAGTGGCGCGGAGCACGCGGTGACGAGACCTTTGATCTGGAGACGATCCTGTGCCGTCGCCGTTGAACGCACATCGCGCGCGGCGCGGAGTGACCTTGCTGGAGGTCGTGATCGCGACCGGTTGTCTCGTGTTGCTGCTCGGCGCGATCGGTACCGTCGCGCAGCGCGGTCGCGCCGCAGCGGAAGCCGGCGTGAGCGCGTCGGCGCTCTCCGGGAAAGCCCAGCGGCTCGTCGACGGCATCGCGAGCGAGCTCATGAACGCAAGCTCGGCGAGCCTGCCGCTCTCACCAGCCGCAGGGCGTGCCGCGGGGCAAGTGGACTATCGCACGGTCGAGGGCTTCGATGTCGTGCAGGGCGAGATCGACGAAGGTCCGCTGCGGCGCATCGGCCGCATTCCGAGTCCCGAGGATCCCAACGACGGGCTCGACAACGACGGCGATGGCTTGGTGGACGAAGGCAATGTGGTGCTCGTGCTCGACACTGCGGCCACTCCTGCGTGCGAGCTCGTGCTCGCGAGCGGCGTGACGGAGGTGCTCGAAGGCGAGATCGCGGGAAACAATGTCGATGACAACGGCAACGGCCTCGTCGACGAAGGCGGGCTCAGTCTGCAGTGGCAGAACGGCGGAACCAGCGTGGTGATCCGTGCAACTTTGGGCGCGCGTGGGCCGGGCGGCGATGTGCTGCTGCGGACGGTCGTGACGACGGTGCACCTGAGGAACTGAGAGGGGAGACGGACATGATGACGCGAGGATGGACATGTGCGACGCAGCAGCGGCGCGGCTCGGCGTTGCTCGTTGCGTTGATCGCGGTGATGGTGCTCGCGGCGCTCGCTGCTGGACTTTCCAGCTACAGCGGTTCGGTGAAACGAGAGAACGAGGGCGACGAGCACGCGGCGCGCGCGCTGTATGTGGCGGAAGCTGGGCTCTCGCTGGCGATCGGCTCCGTTCGCGGCGGTGCCATCGACGAGCAGACCGACGAGCTCGAGGTGGGGAGCGACGAGGAACCGCTGCCTTTTTCCGGCGGTGGTTACTGGTACCGCATTCGAAACAGTCACGACGGAACGGTCACGGTGACATCGATGGCCGAGGTTGGCGGCGTGCGACAGGCGACGGAAGCCGTGCTCGAGTCGAGCGATGACGACATCTACGACAGCGCGCTGTTCGCCGGCAACATCTCGGGTGATCCGCTGTACGACATGAAGTTCGGAGGCACGGGCGTTCAGGCCGACCTGATCAATGGCAACATCTACAGCGGTCGCAATGTGCTCGTCACGGGCGGCGCACAGATCAACGGTCTGATCCGTGCGGCCGGTTCGATCAGTGGCGGCAGCGGAGACACGGGCAAGACATTGCCGATTCCCGATATCGCGGGGATGAACTACGCGACCACGGCGCACTACAACGTGAACGCGCTCTTCGCGTCGGCGACCTACAAGACGCACACGGCGCTCGGCGGCCGCGCGTGGCAGGTGTCCGAGTCCAGTCCAGCCCACATCTTCCGCAAGAATCCGAGCGATCGGACTTCGGCCACTTCCTCGACCTCCAAGGACGACTACTTCCTCGAGGATCCCTACGAAGCGGTCAGCGGCAGCTCGACCGTCGCGCCGGCCAACGGGACTCGAATCACGCTCGCCGGACACGACAACAACCCGGGATCCAACGCGAGCAACAAGGTCTACTACATCGACGGCAACCTCTGGATCCACAACAACAACATCTACTCCTTCACGCTGTTCAACAGTGGCTCGGATCCCGTGCGAGCGACATTCGTCGTGCGCGGCAACATCTACATCTCCGACAACATCCTCTACCAGAACGCCACGACGGGGGCGCTCGCGATGATCGCGATGAAAGACCCCGCCGTTGCCAGCTCGGGCAACATCTACTTCGGCGATCCGAGCTTCGGCACGCTCGAGCGCATGGACTCGTTCATGTACGCCGAGAACAACTTCCACGACAACAACCTCTCGGCCACGGGCTCGGCCAAGGTCACCGTCAACGGCAACATGACGGCCGGCAATCAAGTGTGCATCAACCGCGACTACGGAAGCCAGCACTCCAAGCTGACGGTCAACTTCGACGGTCGCATCGCGAGCGGCGCGATCACGCTGCCGGGGCTGCCCACTTCGGCACCGGGCGAAGTGGACTGGAATGTCGTCTCGTGGCGCACGGTGGCCGCTCAATGAGCGCCCGGCGGCTGGAACTCGCGTGGGGAGCGCTGGTCGGGTCGAGTGCCCTTGTGGCGCTCGCGGTGATGGACATCCCTCGGCGACGCGCGGCGGAGCCCGCTCGAGAGGTGAGCGTTCCCGTCATCGAGCCCGCGGATGCGTCGCCTCTCTCGGAGGCAGACGAACAGCATGATGCTCACGAGCTCGATTGGCTCGAGCCCGTCGCGCAGGACGAGCGACCGGTGGTCCGAGTCGAGCCCGAGCGCGTGCGCCCGGCGGCGGTGACCGGCGTTTTGGACGCGCGGCTGGCATTGCGCGGCGTGCTCGAGGGCGCTCGCGGGCTGGGGCCGGTGTCGCTGGCGAACGCTGCCGTGAGTCTTGGTCCCGACATCGTGCCGGAGCTGCTCGCAGGCATCCTCGGACGCGGCGAGTGGCCGGAAGGCGAGACGGCCGCGACGGGGGACATCCGGGTCGCGGCGTTGCGCGATGCGTGGGTGCGGTATGAGCCCCAGCTGCGCGCCGCGGCGCTGCTCGCGTGCGCCGCGCCCCACCGCGACGAGCGGCGCGTGCTGGTCGAGCTCGCCGGCGAGCTCGGTGGGGAAGTGGCCTTGCCGACGGTGCTGCGCATCGCGCGCGGCTTCGAGCCGCTCGATCTCGCCCGCGACTTCGTCGCCGAGCCTGTCGAACGCGCGCTCGCGCTCGCGCTGCGCTCCTCGAAAGCGAGCGAGCGTCAGCTCGAGTCGTCGTTCGATGCTCTCTCGCCCGAACTCGCCTCCGCGCTCGTGCGCGGCTGGGCGCACTCGGGCGATCTGCGCGGGCCGGCCCTCGCGGCGCGCGCACTGGGCCGTGTCACGGCGCTCGATCTCAAGATCCTCTCGGCACTGGCCCAGCCGGCCTGTCCGGCTCGGGCGGCGCTCGGGGAGCGCTCGCTCGCCGGCCTGCGTCGTTCGCTGGCGAGTCCCGATCCCGAAAAGCGCCGCTGCGCCGCCGCGGCGCTCCGCAACGCAGGCGACACGCGCTCGATCGACGCTTTGGCGCTGGCTCTCGACGATGTGGACGCTCTCGTGCGGGCGACGGCTCGGGACGCGCTACGCGCGATCGCGGGGCGCGACCTCGGCGGGGACAGCGCGGCGTGGAAGGGGTGGCTTCTCGAGCGCAGCGACTGGCTCGAGGCAGCGAGGCCGCTGCTCTTGGAACGCGCCGCCGCGGCGGACTGCGGCGCTGCCATGGAGGCCTTGGCGGAGCTACTTGCGCGGGGAGACGCGCGCGACGAGCTCGTTCACGGACTGGCGGAGCTCCACGGCGCGAGCGCCTGCGACACGGTGCAAGCGCGCGCGCGCTCCGCACTCGAGGAGATCGGCTCGGCCCGCTCGCTCGCTCTCGCCCGGCAGGCGGACGGCTAGGGGACGAGGCGCAAGCTCAGCGCGATGCCTTGCGGAGCCGAAGCGAGGCTCGTCGACTGGACGGCCTGCGGCATGCCGGTTGTGCGATCGATCACGAGCCGGGACAGCGTGCTCGAACCTTCGCTGGCGACATAGAGCTGGGATCCGGCGGGATGCACGACGGCCGCGATGGGCTGTGCGCCGGCGCTGACCTCGCCGACGCTCGTGAGGAAGCCAAAGGAGAGTCCATTGGGCTCGACGCGGAACACGCTCACATCGCCCCCGCCGACCGTGTCGCGGTTGCAGGCATACAAGAAGCGGCCGATCGGGTCGCTGGCGATCGCAACCGTGTTCGTGCCCGAGAGGCGCGAGTTGATCAGCGTCAGGGCGCCGTCCGTCGGGTCGCCGGGCAGGGCGGTGATCCCGTACAGCGCGACCCGGCCCTTCGAAGCCGCGCTCGCCAACAAATAGCGACCGTTCGGAGTGACCGCGATCGCGGTCGGCTCGCCGTCGAGGGGCTCGGTCGGCTGGGCCTGCGAGAGCGCGCCCGTCGCGAGGTCGATCGCGACCGTGAAGATCTCGCTGGTCTGGGGGTTCGCCACATAGGCGAAGCGACCGCTGGGATCGACCGCGATCGAGCGCGAGCCGCTGCTGACGGGCAGTGCGGAGACATGCACGAGCACTCCTGTGTTCTCGTCGAAGTCGAGCGTGCGGATCTCACCCCCAGTGCGATGCAGCACGAGCAGGCGGCGACCCGAGGGCTCGAACGCCAGTGCGATCGGCTCCGTTCCGACCGCGTGGAGTGACTCCGGCGCCGTCGGCAGGCCCGACACGGGATCGATCTGCAGCACGGAGACCTGGTTGTCGTTCGCACGCGCTGAGACGAGCCAGCGAGCAGACGGATGCAGGGCTACCGACTGCGGTTGGTCCGTCGCAGGCGCGGGCGCCGAGAGCGGTTCGAGTGCTCCGTCCGCAGAGGCGATGCGGAACACGGTCGGCGCCGAGGCTTGGGCCGTCTGAACATAGGCGAAAGCGGCGCGCGGGCTTGCGGGAGCATCGCCCGCGATCGATGCGATGCTCAACGGAGACGCGCGCGTGCGCAGCGAGTCCCCGCGCAGGATGACACCGGTGGCCGGATCCACGCCGAAGATCTCGAGCTCCGAGCCTCCACCGTTGGTGACATAGAGGTACTCGCCCGTGAAGTCGAAGCTGAGCGACTCGGGGCGGTCGCCTGCGGGGGTCGCGGCGATCTGCGAGAGAGCTCCGGTTTGCGGATCGATGGCGAAGGTGCGCAGCGTGTCGTCGCTCGCGATGGTCGCATACAGGAAACGCCCCGAGGGCGAGATCGCGACTCGCGACGGCTGTGGCGCGGTGATCTCGTTCTCGACGAGGGACAGCGCGCCGGTCTGCGCGTCGATCGCGTACGCCTGCAGGCGGCTGTTGGTGCGGCAGTTCGTGTAGAGAAAGCGTCCGTCGCGCGAGCGCGCGAGCCAGAACGGCGCAAAGATCGAGACTTGCGGCAAGCCGGCGGCGGTGGGCAGACCCGTCGTCGGATCGATCGCGAGCGTCTGGATCGACTTCGCGCTGACGTTGGAGAGCCACAAAAAGCGCCCGTCGGCCGAAAGCTCCGCGTCCCACGCTCCGTCGACCGGGTTCAGGCCGTCATCGAGTGTGAGGCTGCCGAGGGACGAGAGCGAACCGTCGCCGCCGACCGTGAAGGTCTCGATGTGCACGCTGGTTTGCGCGATCACATACAGGCGCTGGCCATCCGGGGACAGCAAGAGCTCGTTGGGGTCCTCGCCCCCGCAGGCGAGTGCTCCGCGCTCCAAAATGCGACCCGAGGCCGCATCGACATCGAAGCTGCGGATCGTGCTCGAGTCGCGCTGCACGAGGTACAGGTAGCGGCCCGAAGGGTGAGCGACGAGCCCGCGCGCACCCGCTTCGACCGAGGTGGGAACCGTGAGTCCGGTCGGAGCGAGCAGGCCGGTGCCTGGATCGAGTCGAAACACGCTGAGCGTGCTGTCGGCCGAGTTCGCCACGACGACGAGCTGCAGCGGAGCGACCACGCCGAGCTCGACACTCGTCTCGCTGAAGCCCGCGGAGTTCGAGGCGCGCACGACATATGTCGCCGGCTCGGCGAGCACGGTCGGCAGGCCGCTGATGGATCCGTCGTTCGCGTCGAGCACCAGCCCGGCGGGCAGGGTCGGCGTCACGCTCCAGTCCGAAACCGCGCCACCGCGCACGGATGCCACCAGCGGAACGAAGTCTTCACCCTTGGTGGCGAGCTCGAAAGTCGAGGCATAGCCGAGTCCCTCGGGTGCGGCCGGCGCCGAGGATCCGCCGCCTTTGCCGCAGCTCGACAAGGCGAGCGCGGCCAGCAGGACGGCGGGCAGCGGCGATCGGGGAATCAGGTTCATGGGACGCGGCGGAGGTCAGAACGGGAGCAGGACAAGGAACATGCGCAGCACGGCGAGGGGGCCGGTTCGAAGCACGCCGAAGGAGTGTAGTTCAAGAACGCCCAGGAAGGGAGCCGGGAGGCCCTGCGGACCGAATTGCGCCTCATTGATACCGCTGGCGTGGGCCTGGAGAGCCTCCCGCGGGGCTCTCCATTCCGACTCACCCGCGCTGAAGGCGCCCGAGCAGCGAACCGGCGAGCTCGCGGGCCCTGATCACGCACTGGTCCGAGTTGTCGTACTCGAAGCGCCCGAAGCGCCCGAGCGGCACGAGGTCGACCTGCGCCATCCAGTCGAAGATCACCTCGCGACGCGCGTGGTAGGCCGCGTCGAACACGATGTAGGCGTGGCGGGTCGATGTGCGATCGGTGAACAGCACCTCGTCGCGGCGCAGGATGCCGGAGCGCTCGAGGCCTTCGAGCACCTCGCGCTCGAGCTCCGGCCCTGGATAGGGCGCCCCGCCGGGGTGCGTCACTTCGCACAGGAGCGAACTCTTGCCAGCCGGCGCCATGCCCGGCGCGTAGTTGGACATGTAGGTCACGCGGTTGGTCGGCCCCTGCTCGTGGTGCGGCAGGTAGATCCACGAGAGCTTGGGATGTTCGGCGCGCGCGAGCGCGACGAGCAGGCAGGTGATCGAGTTGTACTCGAGCGTGCGCATCGCGTCGGCCGCTGCGTGCGGGACGTCGCGCACGAGCTGCGGCAGGTCGGTGAGCGCGAGCGTGCTCACGAGCGCGTCGAACTCCTCGCCGTTCACTCTCCAGCCTGCGCGCGTGCGCTCGACCTCGCGCACCCTCGTCGCGAGGCGCACACGGTCGAGCACCGTGCTCGCGATGCCGTCGGTGATCGCTTGGAAGCCGCCGCTGCGCGGGTAGTAGAAGACCGACTGGTGCGTGTAGCCCTCGGTGCGAATGCCGATCGAGGCGCGCAGCACATCGTCGACCGGCGCGTCGGGCACGCGGCCCGCGACCCAGTCGCTCGAGAGGAAGTCGAGCTCGCGCTTCCAGACCTTCGCGTTGTAGGGATCCATGAAGTGGCGCGCGATGCCCTCGCCAAAGCGCCAGCGCACCCAGGCCCCGAACTGCGCCGGAGCGCGCGAGCCGTCGACCGAGCGGCGCTGCCAGGCCTCGATGTAGCCCTTGAGGCAGTCGAAGTTCGCCTGCTGCGGCAGGTCGCCGAGGCCGTTCTCGAACGGATAGTGCACCCAGCGGTCCGCGAAGCGGATCTTGGTGTGGCGCTCCTGCTCGACGAAGGCGCTCTCGCCGCCGGCACACTCCTTCATCCACGCCATGGCGCGCGCATCCTTGCTGTAGAGGATGTGGCCGCCGGTGACGTCGTAGGTGAAGCCCTCGACGCTCTTCGACGCGCACAGGCCGCCGACCGAGCGCGCCGCCTCGAACAAGGTCACGCGCTCGCGCGGCAGGCCGCCCTCGATCAGGAAGCGGGCCAGCGCGAGTCCGGAAATGCCGGCGCCGAGGATCGCGATCTTCACCGTGGTCGTTCCGCTTCGAGGAGGGGGAGGCTCGCAGCCTGCCACGTCGCTCCCACGATAGCGCCGCGCGCGCGGTCGGGCGAGCGCGGCGCCGACCTAGCGCGAGCGCACCAGCGCCGACCGGTCGATTTTTTCCCGCTCCAGCGCGCGCTCCGCATCCGCGAGCCAGCGGCGGCCGTCCTCGGTGTATCCGGCGGTCGGAGCAAGTCCCGGCTCGAGCCGACCCCAGTAGGCGTTGAAGCACTCCATGGCGAGCTCGCGCGCGTACTTGGCGAGACAGGACGCGAGCGCCACGGGCAGTGAGCGCGACTCCGCGCGCTCGGCGAAGGCGATCTCCATGCGCCGCGCGCCGCCGCGCCGCTCGGTCAGGCGATAGCGCGAGAGTTCGCTCGACTCGTCGACGAGCTCGACGGAAGCCTCGGGAAAGTCGACCGCGAGGATCGAGCCGTAGTGCATGCGTCCGCCGTGGCGATCGACCCACAGCTCGACGCCCTCCTGCGCGTGCTGCTGCCAGATGCGGCGGAAAATCAGGCGCGACTGCAGCCAGTGCGTGCGCGCCTTGTTGTCCGTCTCGTCGAAGGAGCGATTGAGCTCCGCCTCCGGAACCACGCGCACGCCGAGGTCGAGGAGCTCCACGCTTGCGCGCACCAGCGCGCGGTGCAGGTCCTCGACGCGCAGCTCGAGCAGCCCAGCATCGACATGGCGCGGCAGCGGCGCGGCGCCCGAGCGGTACCACGGATGCAGGTCGACCGATCCAGCGTCGAGAGCGAGCTCGCGAGGGTTGTCGAACAGGTAGCGTCGCGCGTCGGTGTGCGGGCGCCGCCCGGGGGCCTTCAGCGCGAGAAATCCGAGCGCCGTGGACTCGAGGCGGCGGCGGCAGCGCGCGGTGCGCTTGAACACCAGCTTCGAGTCGGCGACCACGAAGGAGCGCCCATCGGCCCCCGGTTGGTCGCTGACGGCCGGAGCGAGGGCGCGCCAGAGCTCATCGGCGCCGCACGGCGCGCGGAACACGCTGTAGCCGAAGGTCATCGGCCCGAGCAGGGGCCCGAGCCCGGCCTCGTCGACTCCAGCGTGGACCCTCAGCTTCGTCACGGCCGGCGAGTCAGGCGACGCGCAGGTCGTCGCGGCGGTTGCGCAGCACGACGAGCAGCGCCACGGCGCTGCTGCCGGCGACGAGTGAGATCAGCTGCGAGGTCGACAGCCGTCCGTCGAACCACACGCCGCGGATCGAATCGCCGCGGAAGTTCTCGACCACGAAGCGCAGCGCCGCATAGAGCGCGATGCCGACGAGCGCGACTTGGCCCTCGAAGCGCCGCCGCTTCAGCATCCACAGGCACACGAGCGCCACGATCAGAGCCTTGATCGACATCATCGGCTGCGTGGCCCACAAGAGCTTCCCGGCATTCTCCGCGCCGAACAGGCTGTGCTCGGGCAGCGGGTCGGGCACGCGCAGCGTCAGCGGGAACGGCAGGTGCTGCCAGCGCTCCGGCACGCTCGAGCCGTAGTCGTCCCCGACGAGCAGGCATCCCACTCGTCCGAGGGCCTGACCGAAGAAACCCGCGACGAGGCCGCAGTCCGTGGCGTGCAACACGCGTAGCTGATGGCGCTTCGCGCACCACATGCCGCCGACCATCGCGCCGGCGAAACCGCCGTACATCACCAGACCGCCTTCCCAGACGGCGAGGATCGAGAGCGGGTTCGAGAGGTACTCCTCGCCGGTGGGGGAGCCGCGCGCGATCTCGACGATCACATACAGGAGCCGCGCGCCCGCGACGACGCCGATCAGGATCCACATCGGGATCGCGCCGTAGCGCTCGATCTCGCGCGCGCGGTCCTTCGACTCGCGCGTGACGAGCCGCAGGAACAGGTGCGAGCCGAGCAGGAACCCCAGCGCGAGCATCACGCCGAAGGAACGGATCGGGAAGTGCAGCCAAGGCAGCTCGAACAGGATGGGATGCATCGCGGCGCCGGATTCTACGGATCGCGGCCGGGCGACGGCAGCGAAACTAGCGGGCGAGTTCCGCGCATCGCAGGGTGCGCCCGCGCTCGAGCGCGGCGGCATCGAGGCCGGGAAGCACCTGTTCCAGCGGCGTTTCGAGCTGCGCGGGCCGCAGGCCGTCCTCGAGGCCCGCGCCGAGTCCCTCGCAGAAGGGTGTGCTCGCGCGCGCCGCCATTCCGGGCGCGAACTCGACGATCGCGCGCTCTTCGACCTTCACGCCGCGGCGCAGCGTCCGTCCGAGCACGGCCCCGACGCCGCGCACGAAGTGCGGCAGGAGCTCCGGCCGCGTCTCGAGCTCGCGCGCGAGCGCCTCGAGCTCGGGCAGGCGCTTGGGCAGGTCCCACGCCATCGCGACCTCCCAGTCCGTGGCGAGCCCTTCGAGCGCGAGGCCCGCGAGCTCGTCGCCAGCGGCGAGGCGCGTGGCCGCGATGTCGACGAAGCGCGTGTCGAGGCGGCTCTGCATGCGCGCGAGGTTGCGGAACGCGACGCCGATGCCGCGGGCGACCTCCGGACGGCGCTCGGGCGGGAACTCGTCGAGCAGGCTCCACAGGTCGAGCTCGCCGCCGCGGCTCTTCTGCACGCGCTGCATGGCGCGCACGCGCCCCATTCCGAGGTACAGCGCCGAGCGCACGAGCGGCGGATAGCGCTCGGCCATCGCGCAGGCTTCGGCGGTGCTGTAGCCGTTGCGCGGCGTGAGCAGCTGGTTGGCGGTTTGCTTGACATTGAATCCGTCGTAGTGCGCGCCCAGATGCGTGTGCGAGAAGCTCCAGTCGACGAGGGCACCGTTGAACAGGCCCGCCACCAGCGCGGGCGCCGCGAGCAGCCACGCGCGACGGCCCTGCGCCAAGCGCACCGCGCCGAGCGCGATCACGAAGGTCGCGTAGAAGAGGTGCGTGTTGAAGTAGCGGTAACCCTCGGCCTCCATGGGCGGATCCTTGGGCGCGATCTCGAGCCCGCTCGCCGCGAAGGCGAGCGCCGTGAGCGGCAAGTACGCGCACAGGAACATCGCCAGCGCGTCCTCGACGCGCGTCGCGCCTTGCTCGGGCTTGCCGAGCGCTCCGCGCAGGAGCGCGCAGAGCCCGCGCCACGCCGCCGGGACGAGCAGCAGGTATCCCGCGACGAACGCCGCGAGAAACAGCGCGCGCGCCAGCATGCCCGACAGGCCACCGAAGTCGCGGTACTGGGTCGCCGCGAGCAGGTGCTCGCCCGCGAAGGCAGCAAGGCGCTCGAGGACGAGTCCGAGGTCCGTGCCTTCCTTGGTGAACTTGTTGTGCAGGAACTCGAAGCCGCGCCAACCCGTCCAAGCGTTGAGCGCGAAGAGCGGCGCGATGCCGAGCGCGAAGCCTGGGCCGAGCCAAGCGAGATCGCGCAGCGTCGCGCGCGGGCCGCGCAGGCCGAGGTGGAGCAGTGCGAGCAGCAGCACCGTCGAGAGCGCTCCGAGGAACACGAAGGCTGCGAAACCCCATGTGAAACCCGTGGCGAGCAGGCGCAGCGGCACCACGCCCGAGCGATGCATGCGCAGCGTGCACCACAGTGCGAGCGCGTTGAACGCCAGCGTCTCGAAGTGGTTGCCCGAGGCGAAGGTCGAGTACTTGACGAGCGTCGTCGGTCCGAGCGCGAAGACGAGCGCGGCGAGCAGCGCGGCGCGCTCGCCCGCGCTCTCGCGCACCGCGAGCCACAGGAACACGAGCGCGAGCGCGCCGAGGAACAGCGGCACGAGCTTGAGCGCGAGGTAGGTCTCGCCGAACAGCGCGTAGCTCGGCACCGCGAGCCAGCCGGTCAGGAGCTGCCCCGCGGAGTTGTCGTACACGCGCGACACGGGCAGCCCGCCTTCGACGCCCGCGAGCAGCGGCAGCGTGCCCATCGGGAACTGCTCGAACTGCGGCATCGCGAACTCGTCGAAGTTCGTGCCGAGCAGCAGCGCGCGCAGCGCCGCGTAGACGGCGAGCGCCAGCGCGAGCCCGAGCCAGCCTTGCCGCGACCTCTCCATCGCCTAGAGCTTTCCGCGGAGCGCCATCCAGCGCAGCCGCAGCACGGTCGTGTAGCCCTTGATCAGAATGCGCCAGGTCAGCGTCGACTCGCCGCGCTGGCGCTCGATGAACTCGATCCCGACCTCCGCGATGCCGATCCTCGCGCGCGCCGTCTTGAACAGGAGCTCCTGCACGATCGCCGGGCCCTTCGAGAAGGTGTCCTGCACGCGGATGCGCTCGAGCGTCGAGCGGCGCCAGCAGCGGAAGCCCGAGTTGCAGTCTTGGACCGGCACGCCGAGCAGCACGCGGATGTAGAGGTTCGCGCACAGCGTGATCAGGCGCCGCACTCCGCCGCGGTCGTCGTCGCTGCCGCCCGAGACGGCGCGCGAGCCGAGCGCGAGCCCGACTTCGCGACCCGGCTCGTCGAGGCGCGCGACCAGCGCGGGCACGAAGCGCGGCTGGTGGGAGAAGTCCGCGTCCATCTCGACCACGATGTCGGCGCCCAGCTCGAGTGCGCGCACGAATCCGGCGCGGCCCGCGGCGCCGCGGCCCTTGTCGCTCGTGCGGTGCAGGAGCTGCAGCCGCGGCTCGCTCGCCGCGGCCTCGGCCACGAGCTTCCAGGTGCCGTCGGGCGAGTTGTCGTCGATCACGAGCACCGCGTAGTTCGGGCCGAGGTCGAGCAGCGCGCGCGCGAGCGGCAGCACATTCAAGCTCTCGTTCCACGTCGGCAGGGTGACGATCACCGACGGGGCACTCTTGGAGCTCGCAGCGGGGGACATGGCGTGGCGATGGGGCCGTACGGTTCGAGCCCGCGACAGGGCCGCGGGGAACCGTACTACGGGGCCGGGGTACGGGCAATTGCGCGGGCGCGCTTGGCGGCTCGCGTGGTCGTTCGCTAGCCTCTCCCGCGCTGAACGTCCGAGTCGTTCCGGGGACCGCGCTGGCGGTCGCCGCAAGCCCGCACGAGAGGTTCCAGATGAGCCAGTTCGCCGGTGTTGGCGCGTCGCTGCCGAAGTCCAAGGTGTTCGTCGAGGGGCGCTACCGCAAGCTCTCCCGCGACCTGCCGCAGACGGTCTTCTTCTGCCCCGACTGCAAGGGCCATCCGCGCCGCCGCCGCGGCTGCGTGCGCTGCGAGGGGTTCGGCAAGCTGACGCGCGACTCCGTGCAGGAGCTCGTCGGCTGGGTGCTCGGCGCAGCCTTCAAGACGCGCAAGAACAAGTTCCACGGCGCCGGGCGCGAGGATGTCAATGTGCGCATGCTCGGTGAGGGACGGCCGTTCGTGGTCGAGATGCTCGGACCCAAGTGCTACGACGTCGACCTCGCGGCCTGCGAGGCCGAGATCAACCGCCGCAACGAGGGGCGCCTCGAGGTGCTCGGGCTGCACTGGACCGAGAAGACGCGTGTGGCGCAACTCAAGGAGGAGAAGCACGCCAAGGAGTACCGCGCGCTCGTGAAGGCGAGCGCGCCGCTCGACCCCGCGCGCATCGCGGCGCTCGTCGGGCCGCGGCGCGACATCGTGCAGAAGACGCCCGAGCGCGTGGCGCACCGCCGCGCGGATCTCGACCGCGAGCGCTGGATCGAGATCGTGAAGGCCGAACTCGCGCCGGCGGCGGAGGACGGAGCGTCGCAGATCGAGCTGGTGATCCGCGCCCAGCACGGCACATATGTCAAGGAAGCGATCAGCGGCGAGGGCGGCATGACGCGACCTTCGATCGCGGAGCTCGCCGGCGCGCCGTGCGAATGCGCCGAGCTCGATGTGCTCGCGATCCTCGGGACCGAAGGCGACGAGCGTCCCAGTCCGCGGCCCGCACCCGCGTTCGGTGCCTTCCTCGACCAGTGAACGCGCCAGCGAAAGAGCGTCGCGGTCTGCCGCTCGCGCTCGCGCTCGCCGCGCTCGCCGGCGCGCTCGTGCTCGCAGGTTTGCTCTCGTGGGCGCGCATCGCGCTCAACGAGGTGTACCTGCCGGGCGCGCTCGAGAATGTGGCGGGCATCGATCCGCGCGGCGCGGCGGAGCCGTTCGCGCATCGGGTGCTCGTGCCGCGTCTCGTGCGCTTCTTGTGCGAGCACTTGTTCGTCGGCTCGCAGCCGCGCGCCGTGTTCCATGTGCTCGACACGCTGTTCGCGTTCGCGGCGTTCGTCGCGACGGGGCGGCTCGCGAGCGCGCTCTTCGAGCGGCGCTGGATGGTGCATGTGAGCGCGTGGGGACTGTTCCCGCTGCTCGCGATCCACTACGTCGCCTCGCGCGAGTATCCGTTCTGGTACGCGTGGGACATGGCCGCGGTGGCGGTGTTCGCGTGGGGGCTCGTGCTGCTCTTCGAGCGGCGCTGGACTGCGTTCTACGCGCTCTTCGCGCTCGGCACATTCAATCGCGAGACGACCTGCTTTCTCACCTTCGCGCTGCTCTTCACGGGCTGGCGCAGCGAACCGAAGCTGCGCCTCGTCGCGCACTGCGCCGCGCAGCTCGCGCTGTGGCTCGGGATCAAGTGGTGGCTGCGCTCGCTCTACCGCCGCCAGCCGGGCGATGTCTACCAGTCGGCCTGGCTCGAGAACTGGGAGTCGCTGCAGGATCCGCTGATGTGGCGCTGGTACCTGCTCGCTTTCGGCGGACTGTGGCTGGTGCTGCCCTTCGTGCGCCGGCGCATCGAGCCCGCGTGGCTGCGCGATGTCGTGTGGGTCGCGCCCGTCTTCGCGCTGGGCATGTTCTTCGCCGGCGTGTGGAGCGAGCTGCGTATCTGGGGCGAGCTCGTGCCGATCGTCCTGATGGCGAGCCTCGCCGGGCTCTGCCCGCGGCGCACCTAGCGCGCGAGCGCGCGGTCGAGCAGCTCGTTCACGGCGCGCGAGGTCTCGAAGCCGCGGTGCTTGCGCAGCAACTCGAGCTCGGGGGGCGCGAGCTCGCGAGCGGCGAGGATCTCGGCGGCGAGCAGGCGGCGGGCGCAGGGACTGCCCATGTTGAGCACGCGGGCGAGGATTTCGTTGCTCGGGAGCGCCTCGATCTCGCGCCGGTCGTTCTCGCGCTGCACCTGGTCGAGGTAGCCCAGACCAGAGAGCGCCGCGAGCCCGCCGTCGTCGACCTTCATCGTGCCGTGGATGCCGATCTCTAGGCGCTCTTGGGCGAGCTTGCGCAGGCGCTCGACGACATCGGGGTGCGCTGCGGCGATGTTGCGGCGCTGGTGCGGGTCGGTGCGCAGGTCGAAGAGCTCGAGCGCGAGCTGCTCCCCGCACTCGCCTTCCGCGGTCGGCAGGATCAGCGACCAGCCGTCGGGGCTGATCACGGTCGTGTTGAAGCGCGTGAAGCTGAAGGCGCACTGCTTGCGGACCTTCGAGCCGTCGAGCTGGCGCAGCAGGCTCTCGCCCTGCAGTCCGCCCGGAGTCGGCAGATCGCACAGCTCGAGCAGCGTCGGAAAAAGGTCGACGTTTTCGACCGGCGCCTGCACGCGCTGGCCCGACGGCACGCTCGCGCCCGCGAGGATCAGCGGCACATGCACGAGCTCGCGGTGGACCTGATTGCCGTGGGTGGGCATCAGTGTGTTCAGGAGATCGGGCGTTTCGCCGCGGCGCAGCGCCGCGCCGCGCTGCCCGTTCATCAAGGCCACCTTTTCCCACAGGCCCTCGCCGTGGTCCGCTGCGAGCACGACGAGCCCCGTCGACATCAGCCCCGCGCGCTCGAACAGGTCGAGGAAGTGGCCGACGCGCCCGTCCGCGTAGCGCACATCGTCGTCGTAGCCGCCGATCTCCTCCTTGATGCGCTCGATGCCGCGCTGTGGGTCCGCGAGGCCGAGCTCGGCGGCCACGCGCGGCAGGTACTCGGCGCGGTCGCCGGGCAAGAGGTCCTTGCGCTCGCGCCACGCGCGCCGGCCCTCGGGCGGCAGGTAGGGATCGTGGGGCTCGGTGATGTGGATGTAGGTGAAGCTGCGTTGCCCCTGGGCGGACTCGAGCCAGGCCGCGATGTCCGCGTCGCTGCCGTACTCGTCGATCGTGAGGTAGCGCGAGAAGCCGCGCTCGAAGCCGTACTCGGGCTTGAGGATCGGGTTGGAGCGAAAACCCGCCGTCGCGAAGCCCGCCTGCTCGAAGCTCTCGGCGAGCGTCGGCAGCTCGGCGGGAATGTCGAGGCGTTCCTTGGCGATGTAGCGACCGGTCATCAGCGAGACCATCGAGGGGCTCGTGAAGGACGCCTGCGAGACCGCGTTCTCGAACAGCGTTCCGCGCGCTGCGAGCGCGTCGATGCGCGGCGAAGTCGGGCGCGGATAGCCCATGCACGAGAGGTGGTCGGCGCGCAGCGTGTCGACCACGACGAGCAGCACATGCTGCGGCGGCAAAGCCTCGGACGCTCCGCAGGCGGCGAGCGTGACGCAGGCGAGCAGCGCGGCGAAGCGTCTCATGGCGCGCTCAATCTAGCACCGCGCGCGGCCCTGTTCCGCCCGCCACCGGGCGCGCGCTCACACGCTCACGCCGAGGATCTCGGTCTCCATCACGAGCTTGCCCTCGACGAACGCTTGCGCCGCGTAGGTGAACATCGTGCTGCGCACGCGCACGGGCTTGGCGACGAGCAGGAGGCACGCGGGCGGCGTCACGATGCCGCGGAAGCGCGTCTCGTTCAGGCCGCCGAAACCGACGAACTGGCTCTTGTCGACGGCGTGAAAGGAGAGGAAGTGCCACGCGGCGAGCTGGGCCGCGGCCTCGAGCTGCAGCACGCCCGGAAAGATCGGACGGCCGGGGATGTGATCGGCGGCCCACCAGTCCTCGCCCGAGAGCTGCTTGCAGCCCACGACCAGCGAGCGGTCCTCCGAGATGTGCAAGACCGAATCGAGCAGCGCGAAGCGCTTGCGTTGCGGGCACAACTGGCGCACCTCGTCGGGTCCGACCAGCACGCGCGAGAGGTCGAGGGTCGAGAGGTCGACGAGCGGTTGGGAGGGCATGTTTTCTAACAGCTCGACCGGGGTGCGGGTGCGCAGCGCCTAGGGGCGCAGCCGAAGTTGGATGGGGGTCGGG
>Ga0194128_10001587_pt1 | contig 39198 bp, 40 predicted proteins | sample TA2KigCa65mmetaG_FD_148650 | JGI IMG/M metagenome (GOLD analysis project Ga0194128, IMG submission 148650) | Freshwater microbial communities from Lake Tanganyika, Tanzania - TA2015037 Kigoma Deep Cast 65m | ecosystem: Environmental > Aquatic > Freshwater > Lake | place: Tanzania: Lake...
TTCCCCCGCGGCGCCGGATTCTCCATCGCCGGATCGCGGAAGCGGCCGAGGCGCTGTACGCGACCGATCTCAGCGCGCACGCGGCCACGCTCGGCTTCCACTACCACGCGGCGGCGCTGTGGGAGCGTGCGCTGCCCTTCCTCCGGACGGCGGGACGCCACGCGCTCGCCGCCGGTGCGCAGCGCGAAGCCGTCGCGCGCTTCGAGCAGGCGATCCAGGCGCTCGAGCACCTGCCCGCGACGCCCGAGCACAAGGCGGAGGGGATCGATCTGCGCATCGATCTCCGGCACGCGCTGATCCAGCTCGACGCGTTCGCCGCGATCAAGACCCATCTCATCGCGGCCGAGCGGATCGCGCGGGAGCTGGGCGACCGCGGGCGACTCGGCCGCGTGCTGGCGCTGCTCGCGAACTGCCACTTCAACCACGCGGACTACGCGCTCGGCCGCGAGCTGTGCGCCCAGGCGGAGCTGATCGCGACCGAGCTCGGCGATCATGCGCTCGAGGCGACGGTCGTGATGTTCATGGGGATGGTCTGTCATCAGACCGGCGATCACGTCGCCGGCGCCGAGTACTACCGGCGCTTCCTGCGCAACGCGAACGAAGGGGTCGTCGGCGAGCGTGCCGGCACGTCGGGGCTCACGCTCGTCTACGCGCGCGCGTATCTCTGCATCTGCCTCGCCGAGCTCGGGGAGTTCACCGAGGGCTACGCCGCCGCCGAGGAAACGATCCGTCGTGCGGATGCGTTGCGCCATCCGTGGGCGCTCGCCCACGCGTCGCTCGCGATGTCGTGCGTGGCCACGCGCCAGGGGCGTCCCGAGCGCGCGCTCGCCTGCCATGCCTGGTATCGCGACGCGCTGCAATCCGGCGACGAGGTGTGGCCGCTCGTCGACGCGTGGGCGGCGTATGCGGAAGTGGTCGCCGGCCGCACCGCCGACGCGCTGCCGCGCCTGAATGACGCGCACGCGATGACGCTCATCGGTCCCGCGATCCAGCTCGGGCGCCTGCGCGAGGCACGCACGCTCGCGGCGGCGGCGCTCGAGACGGGACGCCGGCGCGGCGAGGCGAGCTACGAGGCATGGGGGCACTTCCTGCTCGCCGAGATCGCGGCGCGTGGCAGCGCGCGCGACGGCGAAGCGGAAGAGGCATACGGCGACGCGCTCGCCATCGCGCGCAAGCGCGGCTACCGCCCGCTCGAAGCGCTCGCGCGCCTCGGCCTCGGGCGCGCGCTGGCACGCGCGGGCCACGACGAGGCGGCGACGGAGATCGACGCGGCGCGCGCGCTCCTCCTCGAGCTCGGGATGACGCGCTGGCTCGAAACGGCGGATCCTCCTGCCCGCTGAGCGTCTTCCGCGGCTGGCGGACTGCACGTGGGTCGAGGCGCGCACACTTGCCCGAGACCGTCGCGTGGTCATCCTCCTTCCGCTCGGCGCCATCGAACAGCATGGCCCGCACTTGCCGCTGTCGGTCGACTGGCTCGGCGCGGAGGAGCTGGCGCGGCGCATCGCGCCGCACCTCCGGCGCGCGCGGTGGAAACCCGTGCTCGCGCCGTCGCTGCCGTATGGCGCGAGCCCCCTCGCCGCGGACTGGCCCGGCACGGTCTCCCTCTCGGTCGCGACGCTCCGGCAGGTGATCGTCGAGGTGGCGCGCGGACTCGCGCGTCACGGCTTCCGGCGGCTGGTCTTCACGAACTACCAGGCGGATCCGGGTCAGCTGCGCGCGATGGCGCTCGCGCGGCGGGACCTCGCGCGCGTGCGCGGCCTCACGATCCTCTTCGCGGGCTTCTCACCCGACCCGTCCGCGCCGATGCTCACACCGCGCGTGACGCGGCTCTTGCGGAGCCCGCGCCCCGATCGCGAGTGGCATTCGGGAGAGCTCGAGACCGCGATGATGCTGGAGACCGCGCCGCGCCTGGTCCGTCGCGCGGTCGCTCGCACGCTTCCGCCGACGTGGGTAGACTGGCGCGCGGCGCTGACACGCGGTGAGACGTTCCGCGCCATGGACCCGCGGGGCCGGGGCTACTTCGGTTCGCCGGCACACGCGCGCGCTCGGACGGGCCGCCGCGCGATGGCGCTCCGCGCGCGTCTCATCGCGGCATCGCTCTCCGAGGCGCTCAACGACTCCTGATCTGGATGAGCGGCAGCGCTCCTTCGACTTCGCCTTTCATGATCGGATGCTGATTGCCCCCGACGGCGCGAGACTTGCGCGTCACGTGGTGCTCGACGTAGTCGTAGATCTCCTGGAGCGTCACCACACCGTCGCGATCTCGATCGGCCGCGCCCTTGAGGCCTTCAACGAGGTAATACGTGAAGAGCCCATGGCGCAGGTCGTCCAGCTCCAGTGACACCTCGGACGTGCGCGACGCGGTGACGATCGCACGGCCTTTTCCGCGCGTGAGGCGGTCGAGAAACTGGTCGTCGACGGTAATCGCCCGCGACCGCTTCGCCGTGAACGTCCGTCCGCCCGCCGCCCCGCTGTAACAGGAATCGAGGAAGGCGACGAGCCGGTCGGATTCGATCCGGCTGAAGACCGTCTGCAGGTCGTCCATCGGGAGCGCCGTCGAGAACAGGTCTTCGGGGTCGGCATCGATGGGGATCAGATACTTCGCGAGGCCATCGCGCTCGAGACCGCGAGCGTCCACCTCGGGCGCACCGTGGCCGGCAAAGAAGACGAGCGTGGTGTCGTCCTTGTGCGCCGAGCGCGCGAGGAACGTCCCGAGCGCCCACTTGATGTTACGAAGGGTTGGCCTCCTCGGAGAACGATCGGTGAGGAGCAGGACGTTCTCGGGCTTGAAGCCGCCGACGTCGATCAGCGTGCGGTACATCGCGTCCGCATCGGAGACCGCATAACGCAATCGCGGGATTCCGGCGTGCTCGTAATCCCCGATGCCGATCACCACCGCCCAACGCTCGCGCTTCGATGGTGGCGGTGTCACGGGCGCGGCGGTGACCACGGTGGGCTCGTAGATGACGGTGCGGACTTCCTGCCGCGTCGTACCGTCTGGTTCGAGGGCACTCACGGCGACGGCGTTCACGCCGGGGCGCAACGCCACCGGGACCGTGACGAGCATCGACTTGGGCGCCGTCCGCTCGGACTGCTGGTGGACGTCGATTCCGTTGACGGTCACGATCGCCTTGGCGATCCCTCGGCTCGACGTGACGACCGCGGCGGCCATCGTCGAGGACTCGCGCACACGCATCTGGTCCGTGGGAAACCGCATCGCGAGCGTGAACGGGACTGGCTTCTCGTAGTACACGGTCCGCACTTCCTGCGAGAGCGTGCCGTCGGTCTCGGCGGCGGTGACCACGAGGGTATTCTGGCCCTCGCGCAGCGTGACGGGCACACTCAGCGGCATGGCCCGTGGTGGCGACGGCTCGGCGTGGCGCGTGATATCCACGCCGTTGACCGAGACCGTCACGCGGCTGATGCCCTTCCCGCCGACGACAAGCCCGGCGAGCCCGATCGTCTCGTTCTCGACGCGCGACTGATCGGATGGAGACGAGAGCTTGATCTGAAGCGGCGGAAGCGCGGCCACCCGCTGCTCTTCCGCGAGCCGCTGCGCCTCGGCCTGTTTCCGCTGCTCCTCCGCCAGCCGCGCGGCTTCCGCACGCTGACGTTGCGCTTCGGCGAGACGCTGCTCTTCCGCACGCTTGCGCTCCGCCTCCGCGAGCCGCTGCGCCTCGGCCTGCTTCCGCTGCTCCTCCGCCAGCCGCGCCGCTTCCGCGCGCTGACGTTGCGCTTCGGCGACGCGCTGCTCTTCCACGCGTTTGCGATCGGCCTCCGCGAGCCGCTGCGCCTCGGCCTGCTTCCGCTGCTCTTCCGCCAGCCGCGCGGCTTCCGCGCGCTGACGTTGCGCTTCGGCGACGCGCTGCTCTTCCACCTGCGAGTCGGCCACGGGCGACGGGTCGACCACGAACGTCCGCTCTTCGACGCGTTGCGTGCCGCCACTAGTGATGCGAAGCCGGACGAGGTTCGGGCCGGGCTTCAGCCGAAGCGGGAGGTGACCGATGCCGTCACGTGCCTCGTGACACGAGAAGCCGTCCTCGACGCGTTCGTTGACGACGGCGACGACCGTGCAGTCCGAACCCGCCGCGCCGACAGGGACCCTCAGCGTCACGTGCCTCCTGCTCAGATGCAGCGGCGACCCCGCAGGCGGAAACGAGACGGCGACGGGCGTTTCGTATACCACGGTGCGAGCCGCCTGGCTGGACGTTCCTGTCGGATCGACCGCGGTGACGAGCACCACGTTCTTGCCGTCACGCAGTCGGGGAAGCGGGACCTTGAACACGACGGTTCGCTTCGAGCTATCGGTCACCGTCTCCGTCGCGATCGGCTCGCCGTTGACGGTGACGGCAACGCTGCTGACGCCTTTGCCGCCACTGACGTGCCCGCTGAGAAGGGTCTCCTCGTCCGGCCCGACGACTTTCTGGTCGGACGGCGTGACGATCGCAATCTGCAGAGGCTCTGTCTCGGCCGGGTCGACGGCGACGAGATCGAACCTGAGCGCGCTCGTGCTGCTGTCGCCCATGACGTATTGACCGATCTCGGGCGCATACCACAGGCGGACCCAGCGGTAGGGCCGGAAGTTGGTCAGCCCACGACCGAAGTTCGTCGATCCCAAGATGTCGAACGCGAGGCGAAAGGCCTTGAACTTCCCGGCGGGTACCGTGACCTCCTCCCACGCTTCGACTTCCCAACGGAACTCAGCGTGGTACGTGTCACCGGATCCAGAGAGAAACGTTCCACGCTGCGAGCCACGCTTGCCGACTTCGAGAGGCCACGTGATCCGGGGCGTCGGCGTGAATTGGAACACAGGCATGCCGCCGGAGAACACGATCGGGACGAGGTCACGGGACAGACGCGTCTCGTGGCCCCCCTCGGCGGAGAAGACGTACGTTTCGGGGTCGATGCGTATGAGCTCGTAGACCCGGTCGGATCGGATCCAGCGGGCGCCTTGCTGATATGCCGGGCGCTCGGCGCGGACACCACTCACCACCGTGCGAGGACCGGAGGCAGGCGCGCGCGCCGAGGGCGAGAGCTCGGAGACGCCGGCGGCCGTCGCACACCCCGTCAGGCCGATCACGAGCGCCAGCAGGGCGAGGAGGAGGCGATGTCGGCGCATGACGGCGATCGTTGGGCCCCCTCTCCTGAGGCTCGACGGGCTAATGAACGCCGCGCAGGGTGGCCCCTTACGGCGGGCGCCCAAACGATACGAGGGTCCCGCCCGAGAGGTCAAGATCACGCGAGCCGCGACGAGATGCGGATCTCCGAGGTGAGCGTGCGGTGCACCGGGCACTTGTTGGCGATCTCGAGCAGCCGCGTCCGCTGCTCCTCGCTGAGGACGCCGGTGAGGATCAGCTCGACCGCGACGTGATCCAGCTTGACGTCCTTCGTCTCGCAGTCCTCGCAGTCGGTGACATGCTTCTTCGAGTGCTCGAGCCGGACGCTCACCGACTGGAGCGGCCAGCCCTTGCGTCGCGCGTACAGCGCGACGGTCATCGACGTTCAGGTGCCGAGCGCGGCGAGCAGGAGATCGTACGGCGACGGCCCGGTGTCGTCACCACCGGACGACCGCGGCTCGTCCGCGGTCAGCCGGTGCTCGCCGGCGACGATCTCCTGCTTGAAGCGCGAGCCGCCGCCGTGAACGGTGACGACAGCCATCACGGCACTCGCGGAGCGCGCGGCTTCACGCCGCGCGCGCAGCGTGGGGGGCATGGGGGGCGCGTTGCGCCGGAGGCGCGCCTGTATGTCCCCCCCCCATCTCAATTGACCGGGTACATCGAGAAGTCTTCGGCCTTCTCGGTGATGAACTCGAGCAGGACGGGGACACCCTCCTTCGTCTTCTCGATGCCGCGCTTGATCGCCGGCACGATCTCGTTGGCCTTCTCGACGCGCTCGCCGTGGCCGCCGAACGCCTTCGCCATCTCCGCGTAGTTCCCGCTGATGTCGGTACTGCGGTACTTCTTCGTCGCGGTGGCCATCACCTTGAGCTCGATGGCCATCGAGAAGTTGTTGGAGAGCACCGACATGATCGGGATGCGCTCGCGCACGCACGTCTCGAAGTCCATGCCCGTGAAGCCGATCGCGGCGTCACCCCAGAAGTTCACGCAGAGCTTCTCAGGATAGGCGAGCTTCGCGCCCATCGCGAGGCCGAGGCCGTAGCCGAGCTGCGTGGTCTTGCCCCAGCCGATGTAGCTGAGCGGCGCGACGGGCTCCCAGAACGGCGAGATCTGGTCGCGCGGGCTGCCGGCGTCGTGCGTGATGATCGTGTTCGCGAGGTCGACCGTGTGCATCAGGTCCCAGATCACCCGGTACGGCGAGATCGGCGAGCCGTCCTGCGTGAGCCGCGGCATCCACTGGTTCAGCCACTCGGTCTTGAGGTTCTTGATCTGCTGCGTGACGTCGGTCAGCCGGCCGCGCGGCTTGCCCTTCAGCCGGTCCTTGATCTCGACGATCAGCGCATCGAGCACGAGCCCCGCATCGCCGAGCAGCCCGTCCTCGACCGCGACGTCCTTGTTGAGGTCGGCGGCGTCCAGCGTCGCCTGGATGAGCTTCTTGCCTTTCGGCATCGGCACGCCGTAGTTCGTCGTGGTGAAGCTGCAGCCGATGCCGAAGATGACGTCGGCGTTCGTGAGGAAGTGGTGGAGCTGCTTGCTGATCGAGCGGCCGCCCGAGCCGAGCGAGAGCGGATGCGTCTCGGGGAACGCGCTCTTCCCCTGGAGGCTCGTGGTGACCGGGCACTCGAGCAGCTCGGCGAGCACCTTCAGCTGCGGCCACGCCTTCGCGTAGTGGACGCCCTGCCCCGCGTAGATCACCGGGCGCTCGGCGGCGACGAGCGTGGCGGCGATGCGCGAGACGTCCTTCGGATCCGGCGCCACTTTGAGGCGCGGCGCGGGCTTGTAGTCGAACGGCTCGGGCACGTCTTCACGGAGCAGGTCGACCGGGAATTCGACGAGCACCGGGCGCGGACGGCCGTTACGGACCTGCGTGAACGCGCGGCGCATCGCGGCGCCAACGACGCCGGGCAGGATCACCTGCTCCGCCGACTTGGTCACGTGCTGCATGTTGAGGAACGAGTTGAAGTTCGGCGCGACGTTCGTGATGCTCCGCGGGTAGCCGCCGGGGAGCACGACGATCGGCACCGAGTCGCCGTACGCCTGCGCGACGCCGCCGAACGCGTTCTCTGAGCCCGGCCCGTGCTGCATCGCGAACACGCCGATCTGATCGGCGGACGTCACCCGGCTCACCGCGTCGGCCATGTGGAGCCCCGTACGCTCCTGCCGCACGATGATCGTCCGGATGTCAGCTTCCGCCGCGGCTTCGATGATCTGGTTGACCGGATAGCCGATCAGGAACTTCACGCCCTCGCGCTTGAGGATCTCCGCAACCGCCGCTGCCGCTTTCATGGACGGACTCCTTTAGTAAGATGTGCCCCATTATGACGCCAGTGGAACGCGAGAAGCTGATCCAGCAGTACGCCGAAGGACCGCGCCGGCTCCGCGACGCGCTCGCGAACGTGCCCGAGGCCGCGCTGAAGTGGCGCCCTGCCCCCGGAGAGTGGTCGGCCCATGAAGTGATCTGTCACTGCGCGGATTCGGAGGTCAACGCGTACGCCCGCATCCGCTATGTCGTCGCCGAGAAGGAGCCGGTGATTCAGGGCTACGACCAGGAAGTGTGGGCGCGCACGTTCGACTACCACGCGCTGCCGCTCGACGCCGCGCTCGCGACGGTCGACGCCGTGCGCGCGACGACGGCCGCGCTGCTGCGCACGCTCCGCGACGCCGACTGCGCGAAGAAGGGCACGCACTCGGAATCCGGGCCGTACGGCGCCGAGCCGTGGCTCGCGATCTACGCCGACCACCTCGAGAACCACGCGCGGCAGATCGAGAACAATCTCGCCGCGCGGCAGAAGCCGCAGCGCTGACGCGCTGCGACCGTTGAACATGGGGCCCCACGACACACAGGCCCGCCTCCGGCGGGACGGACCCCACACCCCAGCAAAGGAGAGCGATCAATGGCGATCAAGCGTCACGGAGTAGGACCGCGTCTGAGCCAGGCCGTCGTGCACGGCGACACCGTCTACGTCGCCGGCATCGTCGCGGAGGATCCATCCGCCGACACGAAGGGTCAGACCGAGCAGATCCTCCGGAAGATCGACGGCATCCTGAAGGCGGTCGGCAGCGACAAGTCGAAGCTGCTCTCCGCGCAGATCTTCATCACCGACATGCGGAACTTCGCCGACATGAACGCGGTGTGGGACGCGTGGGTGGACAAGCAGAACACGCCGGCGCGCGCGACCGTCGAGGCCGGGCTCGCCAACCCGAAGATGCTGGTCGAGATCATGGTGCAGGCCGCGATCTAGTCTCCTCTCGCTCCTTCCGCGAACAGCGTGTGCGTGGCGGCGCTCATCGCCGCCACGCCGAACGCGCGGTGCAGCCGGCCCAGCATCAGGAACGCTCCGGTCACGAAGCCCAGTTCCACGATCTCCGCGTCGTCGAAGTGCGCGTGCAGACCTCGCATGAACGCATCGTCGATCGAGGTGTGATCACCGGCCAGCCGGTCCGCGAAATCGAGTGCCGCCCGCTCGCGCGGCGTGCAGCGCGAGACGTCCTCCAACTTCGGTAACAGCTCCTCGTACAACCCGCCCGCCCTCTCCGAGGGCTCACGCGCAGTCCGTCAGCGGTGGCATTCGTTGTGGGCGGCGATGCGGAGGCGCACGAGCTCTTTGAGCGCGAACGGCAGCCGCCCGCCGTACTTCAGCGGCCGATAGAACGCCAGGAATCGCTTGAGCGCGCCGGGACTGTGGGCGTAGATGCCGAACATCTCGTCGCCGGTGGCACGCGCCATCTCCGCGAGCTCGGGATCGGCGATCGCCTCCGGCGGCAGCACGCGGATGTGCGCCATCACGCCGGCTCCAGGCGGACGTAGTTCTGGTTGTAGGCCGTGCCCGTCCCCGCCGTGAAGCGCGGCTCGGTCAGCGCGTTCAGGCCGCGGTCGTACTTCGCCCAGTCGCCCTTCTCCACGAGCACGCTGTCGCGCCGCACGTCGTCGCGGCATTCGAGCATGACCGCCAGCGCGCCGCGCGCGGCGACGAGACGCGCGCGATCGCCGTGCTCGAGGCCACGCGCCGCCGCCGTCGACGAATGCACCTGCGCGGTGACGCGGCCCGTTCGGCGCCGGTCCTCCCGCACCTGTGAGTTGATCGCGCCTTCCGAGGCGAGGAATGTCAGATGCAGCGGGAACTCGGCCGGCGGAAGCACGGGATCGTCGTCGAGCGCCGCCGGGAACGCGAAGCGACCCGATGGCGTCTTGAACTTTCCCTCGGCCCACGGCACGCGCGGCGTGCCTTCGGGCCAGAGCCGGCCGCCGGCGGCGGCGAGCGACGCGTACGAGACGTTCTGGTGGCGGAACGTCGACGTGAGCTGGTCGATCCAGTACGCCGGGCTCCCCGCCATGTCCGCGCCGAAGCCGAGACGATCCGCGAGCTGCTGCAGGATCGTCAGATCGGTCCGGCACTCGCCACGCGGCGGCACCACCGGCTGCATGAGCTGCATCCACAGGTGGCCGTAGCTCGGCAGGAAGTCCTCCTCCTCGAGCATCGTCGTCGACGGCAGGAAGACGTCGCAGCACTCCGCGGTGTCGGTGAGGAACTGGTCGACGCAGACCCGAAAGTCGAGCGCCGCGAGCGCGCGCTGCGTCCCCGGCGTGTCGGGCATCTGGTTGACCAGATTGGTACTGGTGAAGAACGCGGTCGTGACCGGCGGGTCGGTCGTCGTGGCGAGCGCCTCGCCGAGCTTGCTCACCGGGACCGTGCGCACCGGCGAGGTGCGCCGCTCGAGCGCGATCGGCTTCCCCATCGTGGCCCACGGCCAGTTCGCGAAGTTCACGCCGCCGCCGGGCACGCCGATGTTGTCGGTCAGCATGCCGAGCGCCGCGATCAGCCGGTAGGTCTGCGCGCCGCGTGTGTATTGCTGGAGCCCGATGCCCTGCAGGATCGTCGCGGGCTTCGTGTCGGCGTAGTCGAGCGCGAGGCGCTCGATGGCCTCGCGCGACAGATCGGTCCGCCGGACGATCTCGTCCATCGACATCGCCTCGACGAGCGACACGTAGTCGTCGAAGTGATCGCTGATCGCGACGACCCGCGCGCGATCGATCGGTCGCGCGGCGAGAATGACCTTCGCCATCCCGATCGCGAGGTGGCCGTCGCTCCCCGGGCGCGGCTGGACGTGCCCGTCGCAGTAGCGCACCGTCTTGGTCGCCGCGGGGTCGATGACGATCGCCCGCGCGCCGCGCGCCCGCGCCTCCTTCAGCACCGGCATCATGTGGATGTTCGTCACCGCGGGGTTGCGGCCCCAGATCAGGAAGAGCCGCGTGTGCTCGGCGAGGTCGAGCGGGTCGTGGATCTCGCACGCGCCGAACGATTGCGTCGTCCCGTAGTCCGCCTCGCCGCCGCAGAACCGTCCGACGGCCTGGGTGACGCCTCCGTAGAGGTTGAAGAAGCGCTCGCCCATCACCTTGAGGCCGGCGAACGAGCCGTTGCCCTTGTGATAGAGGACGGACAGCGTGCCGTGACGCTGCTTCGCGCGCGTGAGCCGCTCGGCGATCAGATCGAGCGCGTCGTCCCAGGCGAGGCGCTGCCAGCGCCCGTCGACCTTGCGCAACGGATGAAGCTGGCGATCGGGATGGTCGAAGCGGTCGCGCAGGTAGTGGTTGACCTTGTTGCAGAGCGCGCCGCGCGTGATCGGGTGAGACGGATCGCCGCCCAGCCGCACGATGCGGCCGTCCGCCACTTCCGCCACGATGCCGCACGCGTCGAAGCAGTCGAGCGAGCACGCGGTCCGCCGAAGCTCTGTCGTCGCCATAGTCCTCCTCGCCCGACCATGATAGTCCTGCGTCGTGGGCGACGTCGTGCTCTGGATCGTCATCGGCGCGCTGCTGCTCCTTGGCCTCGCGGGCACCGTGCTCCCGTTCTTGCCCGGCACACCGCTGATCGTCGCGGCGGCGCTCGTCCACGCGATCGCGAGCGACTGGATGCCGATCTCCGTCGGCAGGCTCGTGATCCTGGCCGCGTTCTCCGCGTTCGGCTATCTCCTGCACTACGCGGCCGCGGCCCTCGGCGCGCGGGGCGCGGGCGGCAGCGCGTGGGCCTTCGCCGGCGCGCTCGGGGGCGGGGTCATCGGACTCTTCTTCGGCCTCCCCGGGCTGCTGCTCGGGCCGCCGCTCGGCGCGATCGCCGGCGAGCTGCTGAAGAGCGGCGATCTCAGGACGAGCGTCCGGACGGGCATCGCGGCGTTCATCGGGATGGTCGCGGGCGCGATCGCCAACGTCGCCATCGGCATCACGATGATCGCGCTGTTTCTCTGGTGGGTCGCGCGCGGCTGATACACTCGACGGGATGCGACTGTCCGTCCTCGACCAGTCCCCGATCCGCAGCGGCGGCACCGCCGCGGACGCGATCCACGAGACGCTCGAGCTCGCGCAGAGCTGCGAGCGGCTCGGCTATCACCGCTACTGGCTCGCCGAGCACCACTCGTCGAGAGGGCTCGCGGGCACGAGCCCGGAAGTGCTGATCGGGCAGGTCGCCGCGCGCACGTCGCGCATTCGCGTCGGCTCCGGCGGCGTGATGCTCAGCCACTACAGCGCGCTGAAGGTCGCGGAGCAGTTCCGCGTGCTCGAGACGCTGTTCCCCGGCCGTATCGACCTCGGCCTCGGACGCGCGCCGGGCAGCGATCAGCGGACGGCGTGGGCGCTCGCCGCCGGCGGCGGGATGCGCGACATCGAGCAGTTCCCGCAGCAGATCGCGGACGTCGTCGCGTGGCTGCACGACCGGCTGCCGGAACGCCATCCGTTCGCCGGCGTCCGCGCGATGCCCGCCGGGCCGACGTCGCCCGAGGTGTGGCTGCTCGGCTCGAGTGACGCGAGCGCGATCTACGCCGCCGAGCAGGGCCTCGCGTTCTCGTTCGCGCACTTCATCAACGCCGACGGCTCGGGGCCGCCCGTGACGCAGCTCTATCGCGACCGCTTCTGCCCGTCGCCCGAGCTGGCGGCGCCGATGGCGAGCGCGGCCATCTGGGCGGTGTGTGCGGAGACCGAGGAAGCGGCGCGTCGTCTCCAGCGCTCTCGCGAGCTGGCCCTGGTCCGCCTCTACACCGGCCGCTACGGGCCGTTCCCGTCCGTGGAAGAAGCGGAGAGCTTTCCGTACACGGCGCGCGACCTCGCGATCATCGAGCACGCGCGCGGACGCACCGTCGCCGGCACGCCGGACACCGTGTGCGCGCAGCTCGAAGCCATGGCCCGGGCGTACGCCGTGGACGAGCTCGTCATCGTGACGATCACCCACGACTTCAAGGCGCGCGTCCGCTCGTACGAGCTCCTCGCGGATGCCTTCAACCTCAGGGGATAATCGACGCATGAGCACGCGACCCGAGCTCGACGCCTTCATCGATCGCCGCCGCCGCTTTGCCGAGGCCGTCGGCGACGGCCTCGCGATCGTCCCCGCGGCCCGCGAAGTCTCGCGCAACAGCGACGTCCACTACGAGTTCCGCCAGGACTCCGACTTCTTCTTCCTCACCGGCTTCGACGAGCCCGACGCGGTCGCGCTCATCAACCCGAGTCACGTGAAGGAGCGCTACGTCCTGTTCGTCCGCCCGCGCGATCGCGAGATGGAGATCTGGAACGGCCGTCGCGCGGGCGTCGAGGGCGCGATCGCGACCTACGGCGCGGACGCGGCGTACCCGATCGATCAGCTCGATCAGAAGCTGCGCGAGTTCATGCTCGACCGTCCCGCGCTGTTCTACCGGCTCGGCAACCCGGCGTTCGACGCCCGGATCACGCGGCTGCTCGGGGAGCTGCGCGCGCTCCAGCGCCGCGGCCACGGCGCGCCGAAGCGCATCGAGGACCCGGGGCCGATCCTCCACGAGATGCGGCTGCGCCGCTCGCCCGCGGAGCTCGCGCGCCATCGCCGCGCGTGCGAGCTCTCGCGTGACGGTCACATCGAGGCCATGCGCTACGCGCGCCCGGGGCTCTACGAGTACCAGGTGCAGGCCGCGATGGAGTTCGTGTTCCGGGAGGGCGGCTCGCCGCGCAACGGCTATCCGTCGATCGTGGCGTCAGGACCGAACGCGTGCATCCTGCACTACAGCGAGAACCGCCGCCGCATGGAAGACGGCGACCTGCTGCTGATCGACGCCGCCGCCGAGTACGGGTACCACTCCTCGGACGTCACCCGCACGTTTCCCGTGAACGGTCGCTTCACCGGCCCGCAGCGTGCGATCTACGAGATCGTGCTCCGCGCGCAGCTCGCCGCCATCGAGGCCGCGAAGCCGGGCGCGCGCTACGAGGCGATGCACGAGGCCGCGCGCCGCGTGCTCGCCGAGGGCCTGGTCGATCTGAAGCTGCTCCCGCGCGGCGTGGAAGACTCGCTGGCGATGCATCACTACCGCGAGTTCTACATGCACGGCACCGGGCACTGGCTCGGCATGGACGTCCACGACGTCGGCGACTACAAGCTCCGCGGCGAGTCGCGCGTCCTCGACGCGGGCATGGTCTTCACCGTGGAGCCCGGCCTCTACGTCGATCCCGAGCGCGAGGACGTGACGTTCCGCCTGCGCGAGTACAGCGAGCAGGAGATGTGGGAGCGCCGCGATCGTCTGGGGATGACGGCGGCGAAGAAGCTGGAAGACGAGGAGAAGGCCGCCGCGCCGACGATCACGCACCCGGTCCCGCGCGAGTTCCGCGGCATCGGCGTCCGGATCGAGGACGACATCCTGATCACGCCGACCGGTCGCGACGTCCTGACAGCCGGCACACCGAAGTCGATCGAGGAGGTCGAGCGCACCTGCGCCGAGTCCCCGCGCCTCCCCCGCTGAGCGGCACTCGCGGAGGGCCGGGATTCACTCCCGGCCCGGAGCGTAGGGAGGCCTGGGGGGGGGCGTCTCGCACCCCCCAACTACAGCCGAGAAAAGTTCGCGATGATGTAGCCGGCGATCGAGTGACGCGAGGGGCGGATCGGGAGCTCGTCGGCCGGGAACCAGCGCGCGTCCTCGAGCTCGGTCGTGTCGACCGCGATGTCGCCGCCCGCGTACTCCGCCACGAAGCCGCACATGAGCTGGCTCGGGAACGGCCAGTTCTGGCTGCCGACGTAGCGGATCTCACCGACCTCGACGCCGACCTCCTCCATCACCTCGCGGCGCACGCATCCTTCGAGCGACTCGCCGTTGTCGACGAAGCCCGCCACGAGCGCGTAGCGGCCCGGCGCCCACTCCGCCTTGCGCGCGAGGAGCACGCGGCGGTTCGGCGTGTCACGGATCATCGTGATCGTGCACGGGTGCAAGTGCGGATAGTGCTCGTACGCGCAGCGCGGGCACTGCTTGCCCCATTCGCCGACGATGCGCGTGGTCGCGTCGCCGCACCGCGGACAGAAGCCGCTCGTCGACTCCCACCAGAGCAGCTGCGCGGCCATGCCGCCGAGCGTGAGCAGGTCGTCGGGAAGCTTGGTGCCCCGCATGGGCACGATCGTCTCCGCGTGGTAGCCCGGCGGCAGCGGCGCGTCCTTCGGCAGCGCGAGCACCCAGAACGCCTCGTCGCCGCAGTGGCCGAGACAGGCCGGCTCGCCGGTCGCCGCGTCGAAGCCCGCGGGGCGCTCGCCTTCGGGGAGCGAGATCTCGTGGCCGTCCGTGCCGACGACAACGCTCTGCTCCTGCATGATGAGCCAGCGTCCCTTGGGCGCGCCGGCGACGGCGCCTCGCTTCGCGGGCTCGAAGCCATTCTTCAGACAGCCACGGTTGAACGGCAGGTACGCGGCCAGCGGCGCCATCTCGTTCATGAGCGATTCTCCCACCACGGATAGAAGGGCGGCATGTCGACGCTCGGCTTGAGCGTGAAGCGCGCGGGCCGCTTCTCGACGAACGCGCTCACGCCCTCGTAGGCGTCGGCGCCGCGTCCGGTCCAGAACATGCCCTGCGAGTCGAGGCGATGCGCCTCCATCGGATGGTCGGCGCCGAGCAGCTTCCACAGGAGCTGGCGCGAGAGCGCGACGGACACCGCCGAGGTGTGATCGGCGATCTCGCGCGCGAGCGCGCGCGCGGCCGGCAGCAGCGCGTCCGGCTCCACGACGCGGCTGACCAGGCGCGCGCGCAGCGCTTCGTCGGCGTCGAACACGCGGCCGGTGTAGACCCACTCCGCCGCCTGCGCGATCCCGACGATGCGCGGCAGGAACCACGTGCTGCACGCCTCGGGCACGACGCCACGCCGCGCGAACACGAAGCCCATGCGCGCGGCGGACGACGCGAGCCGCACGTCCATCGCCAGCGTCATGGTGATGCCGAAGCCGACCGCGGGTCCGTTGATGGCGGCGATCACGGGCTTCTTCAGGTCGAACAGCCGGAGCGTGACGCGTCCTCCGCCGTCGCGATGGGTCTCGGCGGTGACGCCCTCGCGAGAGAACGTGCCACCGCCGCCGGTCAGGTCCGCGCCGGCGCAGAACGCGCGCCCGGCGCCGGTGACGATCACCGCGCGCACACGGTCGTCGCGATCGGCCTCGTCGAAGGCGGCGATCAGGTCCTCGATCGACCGGGGCGTGACCGCGTTGAGCTTTTCGGGACGGTTCAGCGTCACGGTGCAGACGCCGTCGTCCACCGCGTAGAGGAGCGTCTCGAAGCTCACCGGTGGATCAGGTCGCCAGCATGCTGACGCTCACCTTGCCCGGAGGCTCGGGCGTCGCAGACGCCGGCGGTGGCGGCGGGCCGAGCTTCTGGAGCTGCGGCATCACCTCGCTGGCGAAGAGCCGGAGGTTCCGCTCGGCCTCGTCGTACGGCATCCCCGCATAGCTGAAGACGCCGACGAAATGGTCGTTGCCGACGCGGCGGCGGATGTCCAGGATCTTCTCGTAGCACTGCTCGGGCGTGCCGGACACCTGGAGGTCGACGAAGAAGTCGATCACGCCCTCGGTGCCGTACGTGGCGATCTTCTCCGAGAACTTGCCGTAGTACTCGTAGCCCTTCGTCGTCTTCAGGTGATCGCCCGCGAACTGGTAGTGCGCGAGCACCGACTCGAAGTAGCCGCCGATGTAGCGCCGCGCCATCTCGCGCGCGCGGCCGGGGTCGGGGTCGCAGAACGTCCACCCGGCGCAGATTGGAGGAGGCGCGTCGATGCTATTGACGCGGCGATAGATCTCACGGTAGGCGCCGAGCTCCTTCGCCACCTCGCCCCACGGCTTCTGCGGGATGATGAGCACGCCGACGCCGAGCTCCGCCATGATCGGGACCGACTCCGGCGACACGGCCGCCGCGTACGTGCGGCCGCGGAACGACTTGAACGGCGCGGGCCGGATCGCCTTCTTCGGCTGCTTGACGTAGCGCCCGTCGAACTCGACGTACCCGGTCTCGAGCCCGCGCAGCAGCATCTGGGCGGATTCGACGAAGCGGTCGCGCGACTCGTCCATCGAGAGCCGGAACCCGTCGAACTCCACCTTCCCGGCGCCGCGGCCGAGCCCGAGGATCAGCCGCCCGTCGGAGATCGCGTCGAGCATCGACACTTCCTCCGCGACGCGGAGCGGATCGTGCCACGGCAGGACGACCACCATCGACCCGAGCTGCAGGCGCCGCGTGCGGCCCGCCATGTACGTGAGGAACTGCAGGACGTCCGGACACATCGTGTAGTCGGTGAAGTGATGCTCGACGGACCAGATCGACTCGAAGCCGAGCGGCTCGGCGAGCTCCGCGAGCCGGAGCTCCTCGCGGTAGACCTCGTGATCGGAGATTCGACGGCCGGGATTCTGGAAGATCGACGCCATGCCGACTCGCATGGCCGTCATTCTACTGCGATACGATCGCCCCATGACCTCCGTGCCGCAGGCGTGGCAGGCGGTCGGCGATCTCTATCACGCGTACCTCACCGGCCTCATCCTCACGACGGTGACGCGGCGGAGCGCCGACGACGCCGCCGAGCTCCTCTTCCAGGTCTTCCGCCGGCAACAGCTCGAGAAGTTCCTTCCGGGCCTCGCGAAGCTCGGGCTCCGCGGGCTGCCGGACGCCGTCGCGTGCGCGCAGTATCACTACCCCTCGAACGACGTCGGCGGCGTGCGCGTGGAATACATGCCGGAGTCGGAGCGCAAGGCGTGGGTGCGGTACGTGCCGCCGCGCTGGATCCATCCCGACGCGACGATCTGCGCGGTGCCGAGCGCGGTCACGCGCGCGATCCTCCGCGGCTGGCACGCGAACAACGGCGTGCTCCTCGGCAACCCGCGCCTCGGGTTCGTCTGCACGAAGATGACGACCGACGGCCAGCCGGGCCTCGAGGGCTACTACGAGGAGGCCGATCGTCCGCTCGCGCCCGACGAGCGGCTGCGCTTCGCGCCGGAAGAGGATGCACCGGACTTCGATCCCGCGCGCGTCCCCCGCCTCGACAGCGCGACGTGGCCGCCCGAGCGGCTGGCGAAGGCGATGCGCAACTACGCGATGACGTACGTGCGCACGATGCCGCTGGCGCTCGTCGACGTGTTCGGCGCGGACGAAGCGCGCCGGCTCGGCGGAATCACGGGCCGGCTCATCGGCATGCAGCTGTGGCAGAAGACGGCCGAGACGCTCGGCGCGAAGGACCACACGCCGGAGGGATTCGCGGACGCGCTCGTACGTCTCGGCGACGCGCAGGGCGACGCCACGACGTGCACGCGCGAGGGAGAGGGGCTCGTCGTGCGTCAGGCGTCGTGGCGATTGATGGGCGATACCGCGACGCTGTCGCCCGCGATCTTCGACGCGTGGAACGAGCTGTGGGTGGGCGCGCTGTCCGTCCACGATCGCCGCGCCCGGCTCTCCGTGGTGGAGCGGCCGGGCCCCGCCGGGGCCTCGATCGCGTGGAGGATCGACGCTGGGCGCCGCGCGTAAGCGCACGGGCCGGCCGCGCTATCGGCCGCTCTCCGAGTCACCGCTCTGGCCGGCGAACCGCCGGTACTACGATCGCGCCGGCGTCGAAGCCTGGCGCAGCGGCACCGTCCCGCACTACGTCACCAACAGTGTCGCGCTCGCCACCGCGTACGTGCGTGTCGTCTTCGGCTTCGTGCGCGACGCGCCGCGCGCGGCGGGTGGGCACTCGGACCGATCGCGGCTTTGCCGCGACCGGTCCGTTGGGGGGCTTGGGGGGCGCCCGGAGCCCCCCATCTATGTGATCGAGCTCGGCGCGGGAAGCGGACGATTCGCGTTCCTCTTCCTCACCGCGCTGGAAGCCCTCGAGCGGGACGCGGGCGTCGGCCCGCTGCCGATCCGCTATGTGATGACCGATGCGACGGAGAGCAACATTGCCTTCTGGCGACGCCACGAGGCGCTGGCGCCGTTCGTTCGAGCCGGGCGCCTCGACTTCGCCCGGTTCGACGCGGAGACTGACGGCGCGTTCCGACTGCGTCACGCCCGACGCACGATCTCGCCGCGCGCGCCCGTCGGCCGCCTGGTCGTCGTCGCGAACTACGTCTTCGACAGTCTCCGGCACGACGCCTTCGTGCTGCGCGGCGGCCGCGTGTACGAATATCTCGCCGCGGCGGCCCTGCCCGCGCGCGGGCGGGCCGCCGACGTGTCGCTCCCGTGGCGCGTGGGCGCGCGCGTGACGGCGCCGTACGGCGACGCCGCCTTCGATACGATCGTGCGCGACTACGCGACGTCCGCGCGCACCGGCCGCGTCGTCTTCCCGATCTCGCCGCTGCGGTGTCTGGCGCGCTTCGCGGCGCTGGCGCAGGAGGACATGCTCGCGCTCGTCGCCGACCGTGGGACCGCCACCGCGGCCGAGGCCACCGCGCTGCCGGTCAACCTGAAGCTGGCGCGTCACGGAAGCATCTCGCTGCCCGTGAACTTCCACGCGCTCCGCACGTGGGTGACGAGCCGCGGCGGCCGGGCGTTTCGTCCGGCGAGAACGCCGCGCCACCTGCACGTCGCCGCCTTCGTGCTCGGCGCCCGCGCCGGCGGATGGCCGTCCACACGCGCGGCGTACGACGAGGCGATCGCGCACGGCGGCCCGGATGCGCTCTACCACCTGCGCCACGCGCTCACGGACACGGCGGAGCGCATGAGCGCGAGCCAGCTCCTGGCCGTGATCCGCCTCTCCGGCGACGACGCCCGCGTGATGGCGGAATGCATCCGGCCGCTGTGGCGGCACGTGACGCACGCGGACGCCCGGCGGCGCATCGAAATCCGTGACGCCGCGCGCGCGGCGTGGGCGAACTACTATCACCTCGGCGAGGACTACGACCTCGCGTTCAACCTCGGGCTGCTGCTCTACGAGGCGCGCGCGTACGTGGACGCGCTGGCGCTCTTCCAGGAATCACTACGTCTCTACGGCGATGACGCCGCGACGCTCTGGAACGCGGGCCTCGGTTACGTCGCGCTGGCCAAGCCGGACGAGGCGACGGCGTCGTTCCAGCGCGCGCGGGCGCTGGCGCCGGGCTACGGTTCGGCCGGGCTCGCACTGGTCACATCACATGGGGGGACGCCTCCAGCGTCCCCCCAAGCCCCCCGGCGCTCCGCGCCCCGGCGAAGCCGTGGCGCTCCGCGGGTGCCGAATACTAGAGGTTGACGCCCTTCATTTGAGGCTCGGGATAGCGGAGGCCGGCGGCGGCGCCGGCGGGGATCGCGGCGGCGATCCGCTTGACGTCCTCCGGACTCAGCTTCACGTTCAACGCGCCGATGTTTTCCTGCAGCCGCGCCTGCCGCTTCGTGCCGGGAATCGGCAGGACGTCCGCGCCCTGGGCGAGCATCCACGCGAGCACGAGCTGCCCGAGCGTGCAGCCTTTCTCGCCGGACATGCTCTCGATCCGCTCGACCAGCTCGCGGTTGCGTGAGAGGTTGCCGTCCGCGAAGCGCGGATGGTCCCGCCGCCGGTCGCCGTCCGGAATGTCGGATCGATGCGGTGCACGTAGTAGAGATCGATCACCTCGACGCCGAGCCGCTTGAGGCTCGCGTCGCAGGCCTGCATGACGTACTCCGGCCGGCCGTCGACGAGGTTGCCGCCGCCTGCCGGGTTCTTGACCTGCCCGAACTTCGTGGTGACGAGCGCCTTGTCGCGGCGTCCCTTCAGCGCGCGTCCGAGCAGCTCCTCGCCCTGGCCCCAGTCGTCCATGTCCGAGGAGTCGAGGAGGTTCACGCCGAGATCCAGCGCCTTGTGAATGACCGCGATGCATTCGGCCTCGTCGAACTTGCCGTAGGTGCCCGACATCGACATGAGCCCGAGCCCGATCGCCGACGCCTTGATGCCACTGTTCCCGAGCGCGCGCTGTTCCATGCCGACCTCCCGTGGTCTCGACGCGGATTCTACCCGAACCGCGGCGGCGTTCATCCGCGTACGAGCAGCACGAGGCCGGAGACGAAGAGCAGCACGAACACGATGCGACGGAACCGCACCACGTCGACGCGCGTGAACAGGCTCATGCCCACCAGCGTGCCCGCGAGCGCGGGCACGAGGTAGACGCCGGTGAGCCGCACGACCTCGTCCGTGACGAGGCCCGCGATCGCGTACCCGACGAGGATCACCGTCTGGTTCACGAGGAAGAACGCCTGCAGATTCGCCTTGAACGTGCGTGGTCCCCACCCCTGCGTGGTCGCGTAGATGATGACGGGCGGCCCCGGCAGCCCGACCGCGCCACCAAGGACGCCGGCGAGCACGCCCGCGCCGACGCCCCAGCCCGGCGCGCTCAGTCGTCGCGGAAACTTTCCCGAGAACTCGAGCGTGACGACGACCACGAGCATGAGCCCGATGAGCCGGTTCACCACGTCGGCCGGCGCGACCGCGAGCACCCACACGCCGGCGGGCGTGCCGGCGAGCGAGCCGAGGAGCAGCGCGACGAGGGGCCGCGGCGTGACCTCCCGCCGTAACGGCACGTAGAGCACGACCGCGAACACGATCGTGAGCACCGTCATCAGCACGACGGCGTCGCTCGTCGTCATGATGAAGGGCAGGAACGCCATCGCGACGAGGCCGGTGCCGAAGCCGGCGAGTCCGAAGACGACGTGCGCGGCAACGATGACGACGGCTCCGAGCAGCCAGGCGGCGGTCACCGGCCGAGCCTACGGGCACACCGATTGCTCGATCAAGACGTGACTGCGGTGCATCACTTGCAAGCTTTACGAGGTGATCATGCAGCTCGACGGTCTCATCGAACGGCTGGCCGCGTTTCATTCCGGCACGTTGCCCGTCATCAGCCTGTATCTGGACGGACGGCCCGATCAGCACGGGCGTGAGCGCTACGGCGTGTTCGTGCGCAAGGAGCTCGCCGCGCGCGCGCGTGCCTGGGCGGATCGCTCGCCCGAGCGCGGCAGCTTCCATCGCGACGTCGATCGCATCCTCACGTGGCTGCACGAGGAGGCGCGTCCGTCGGCGCACGGCCTCGCGATCTTCGCGTGCGCCGGCGCCGCGGACTTCCGCGGGCTTCTTCGAGGCGGTGCAGCTCGAGGGTCCGGTCGAGCAGCACCAGATCTTCGTCGGGGCCACGCCGCGGCTCCTGCCGCTCGCGCGCCTCCTCGCGGATCGCCATCAGCGCTACGCGGCGGTCGGGCTCGACACGCAGAGCGCGCGCATCTTCGTCTTCGGGCTCGGCGAGCTCGAAGCCACCGGCGAGATCGAGGGCGAGAAGACGCGGCGCACGATGACGGCGGATGGCACGTGAAGGACGTGATCGACGCGCTCGACGACATCGTGCGCGCGGAGTCGCTCCGTCGCGTGGTGTTCGCCGGCGACGAGGTCGTGGTGCCGCTCGTCCGCGATCAGCTTCCGAAGGCGCTCGCGGACACGGTCGTCGACTTCATCAAGATGGACGCCTCGGCCGGCGATCGCGAGGTGGTCGAGCGCACGCTCGACGTGGGGCGTCGGGCCGACGCGTGCGAGGACACGGAGGACGTCGAGCGCGTCCTGGGCGCGCAGCGCTCGGGTGGCCTCGGCGCTGCGGGCCTCGAGGAGACGCGCGTGTCGCTCGTCAACGGCCAGGTGCGCGAGCTCCTGCTCAGCGCGGACGAGAACGCCATCGCGGGAGCGAACGGGCAGGCCGGAGCCGAGATCGCCGAGGCGCTCGTCCACCAGGCCTACGCGACGTCGGCGCGCGTGAGGTTCATCGACGATCCGTCGCTCCTCGCGCCGGTCGGTGGCGTCGCCGCGCTGCTGCGATTCCGCGTCGGAGGCATCGCCGCCTGAGCAGCACGAACAACGTCCATCCGGATGAGTGCCCGCCGGCCGGGCGTTACTCCGGCGGCTATCCGGCACCGAGGTCACGGGGGCCGACACCCTCATCCCCGTCCTTTGCGGCGGGCCTGCTCGATGCGGCTTCACCCGGATGCGAAGCACCCGCGGCGGGCCCTTAGATACTACACGGCGCTCTCATCTGATAAGGTGGGCACGCGATGAGCACGCGCGAAGCGGTCTTCGTGGCCGGGCTGGACGCACGCGTCGACCGGATCCTCCAGGACTGCTCGGCCTGTGGACGCTGCGTCGAAGTGTGTCCCACCGCCGAGCCCGGCGGCGTCGATCGTCGCGATCCGACACAGGTCGTGCGCGACGTCCTCGCGATCCTCGGCGGCGCGGGCGATCCCGCGAGCGCGGGTGCCCGGTGGGCCGAGACGTGCACGGGCTCGGGCCGGTGCATCACCGCGTGCAACGACGGCGTCAACCCGCGGTTCATGCTCGCGATGACGCGCGTGAAGCTCAACGAGGCCAAGGCGGCGGAGCAGCGCCGCGCGACCGGCCAGAAGGCGTTCAACACGATGTCCCAGGGCGTGAAGGTGCTCTCGCGCCTGCAGCTCCCCGCGGACCTCGTGGGCCGCGTGACGCGCTCGGCGCACGCGAACGAAGGCCCGGCTCCCGACGTCGTCCTCTATCTGGGCTGCAACGTGATGCGGACCCCGCACATCGCGCTCCTGTGCATGGACGTCCTCGACCGCATCGGCGCGCGGTACGCGGTGTTCGGCGGACCGGCGAACTGCTGCGGTGTCCTCCAGTTCCGCGCGGGCGACACGAAGACCGCGGGCCGCGTCGGCGGCAACACCGTGGCCGGCTTCGCGGCGACGGGCGCCGCGACGGTCCTCACGTGGTGTCCCACGTGCAACATCCAGCTCGGCGAAGTCGTGATGCCGTCGACGCACGCCTCGCCGAGCCAGGCGCCGTTCGCGCTGGACCACGTCGTGCCGTTCATCGCGTCGCGGCTCGATACGCTGCGCGCTCACTTCGTCCATCGCGTCGACAGGCGCGTCGCGCTCCACGAGCATCCCGGCGTCGCGGGCGTGACCGAAGGGGCCCTGAAGATCCTCGGCGCGATCCCGGGGCTGACGATCGTCGACCTCGAGCAGCCGCGCGTCGGCTACATGTGCAACTCGCTCGCGCCGGTCCCCGCGTACAAGCGCGCGCTGCACGCGCGGGAGCTCGAAGCGGCGGCCGCCGCCGGGGTGGACGCGCTCGTCGGGGTCTACCACGCCTGTCATCGCGAGCTGTGCGCGCACGAGACGACCTACCCGTTCCGCGTGGTGAACTTCCTCGAGCTCGTCGGCGAAGCGATGGGCGTCGATCGTCCGGATCTCTTCAAGCAGTGGAAGATGATGCAGGACGTCGATCGCGTGCTCGCGGAGATCGGCGGTCAGATCGCGGCCGCGGGGCTCGACGTCGACGCCGTCCGGGAGGTCATGGCGACGGCCATCCTCGGCGAACAGCCGCTGCCCGTCGGTCGCTTCTTCCCCGAGTAACGGCCGCGTCTAACGATCGGGGGGTGCGCCCGGCAGCCGAGGCGCGGCCGCCGGCTCGACCGCTTCCACGGACGCCGCAATCGGCATCGCGCCCGCGGTCACGCTACGCTTCAGCGCGACGGAGACGAACCGTCCCTCTCTGAGGTGCGCGAGCGCGCTCGCGTCGAGCCCCGCGGTGTTGACCTCGTAGATCCGGTCGTCTTCCCCGCGCAGGACGAGGATGCCCTCGCGGTGCCGCAGCACCCAGCCGCGCGCGGTGCGGGCCAGGCCGAGCACGTCGGTGAGCGCTTCGAGGGCCGTGGACGGCTGCGTCTGCGCGACAGCCGCGGGAGCGACAGCAGCGGCGGCAACGAGCGTTGCCAGCACGGTCGTGACGGGTGCCTTGACGTCGGTCATCGCCGCCGGGGTGATGCAACTTTCAAACCGTCACAGATCGGATTACAGTCCCCGCGTGGAGAGCGCCGTCCGCCGCTTCGAAGCCGCGTTCAACGCGCAGGACGTCGACGCGCTCGTCGCGTGCTTCACGGACGGCGCGACGTACACGGACACGTTCTTCGGGCCCCACACCGGCCATGCCGCGCTGCGCGAGATGTTCGCGCGGATGTTCCGCGAGGGACGGGATTACGCCTGGCGCATGGAGGTCGTCGTCGAAGACGCGCGCTACGCCGCCGCGGAATGGAGCTTCGGCTACGTGGCGACCGACGCGCTGCCCCGCAGCGCGGGCCGCAAGGTCGCGTTTCGCGGGATGAGCCTGTTCGTGCTCGACGGCGGCCGGATCGCCGACTACCGCGAGTACTTCGACGAAGGTCTGGCGCTGCTCCAGCTCGGCTTCGCGCCCGAGTCGCTCGCGAAGGTCCTTCGGCGCCGCCTCTAGCCGGCGGCGATCACGTCGAGCGCGATCTCCACCGCCCGCCGCATCAGCGTCAGGTCCATGCTGGGCTGATCGAGTCCCGACGCCGCGACCATCGACGGCAGCGGCGGCACGTGCATGAAGCCGACGCGCGGCGGGGCATCGTGCCGCGCCACGGCGTGCAGCGTCGTGTACAGCGTCTGGTTGCAGAGATACGTGCCGGCCGTGTCCGAGAGATACGCGGGAATGCCGGCGTCGACGAGACGCGCGACGATCGTGCGCGACGGGAGCGTCGTGAAGTACGCCGCCGGCCCCGACGGGACGCACGGCTCGTCCTGTGTCTGACACCCGGCATTGTCCGGCACCGCGTAATCCATCACGTTGACGGCGACGCGTTCGAGCGCGATGCGCGCGCGGCTGCCCGCGAGGCCGAGTCCGAGGACGGCGTCGGGCCGCACGGTGTCGAGCAGCGCGAGCATGCGCGCCGAGGCCTCCGCATGATGGACCGGCAGCACCGTCGCGCGAACGACGGCCTCGCCGACGCGGTAGCCGTCGAAGCCGCGCGCCAGCTCCTCGGAGGGATTGGCCTTGTACGGCGTGAACGGCTCGAAGCCCGTGACGAGAATGATCATGCGGAGAGCGCGCCGCGGAAGCGGCGAATGACGCCACGCGCGGCCGCGTCGCCCTCGAGATGAACGCGCGTGGTGCCCTCGTCGGCGGGCGCCGTCCGCACGCGGACGACCGCCGCGGACGACACCCGGGCCTCGAGGGTCCCGGCCTCGCTGTCGTAGCGGGTGATGCGCGCGCCCAGCCGCCGCAGCGCGGCGGCGCTCGACAAGAGCGCCGCGTCGGGTTCAGCCGCGACGATCACCGCGCGCGCGGGACGCCACCACCACCGCATGCGCGCACGATAGCACGCGCCGCGCGTGCCATCCGCCCCGATGGCACCGCGATCGATGCCACGAGCGTGCGCCAGACGGACGAAGAAAAGCGCTAGGGCTCGACGGGCGTTTCGGGCCGGCTCGCCCACTCCGTCCAGGAGCCGTCGTAGACCGCCGCGTCGGCTCGACCGACGCGGTGGAGCGCGAGCGCCAGCACCGACGCGGTGATGCCGGAGCCGCACGTCGTCACCACCGGGCGCGTGAGATCCACGCCGGCGGCGACGAAGGCCTCGCGGAGCGCGGGTGCCGGGCGGAGCGTGCCGTCAGGCGCGTGCAGGTCGTCGTACGGCAGATTGAGGCTGCCGGGGATGTGGCCGCCGCGCAGGCCCGCGCGCGGTTCCGGCTCGGTGCCCGCGAACCGGCCGCGCGAGCGCGCGTCGACGACCTGCTCGCTCTTGCTCGCGAGGTTCGCCTTCATGCGCGTGACCTCCCGGACGAGCCCCGGACGGAAGCGCGCGGTGAAGCGACGGGGCGTCGGGGTGACGGGATCGCTCGTGACCGGACGGCCTTCGGCGCGCCACTTCGGCAGCCCGCCGTCGAGCGCCGCGACCGCGTCGTGGCCGAAGACGCGGAACGTCCACCACACGCGCGCCGCGCTCACGACGCCGCGCGAGTCGTAGACGACCACGCGATCGTCGTCGCCGATTCCGAGCGCGCCGACGGCCTTCGCGAAGACCTCGGGCGCCGGCAGCATGTGCGGGAGTCCGCTCGAACGGTCGGCGATGGCGTCGATGTCGAAGAACACGGCGCCGGGCAGATGCGCCTCGGTGAATTCGCGCGCCGGATCGCGCTTCGCCTGCGGCATGTGCCAGCTGCCGTCGACGACGCGTACCGTCGGATCTTCGAGGCGCGCGGCCAGCCAGTCAGTGCTGACGAGGGCGGCGCTCACGCCCGTATCTTACGTGAAGAGCGACTCGGCGGCCTCCATCAGGGATTCCGAAAGCGTGGGATGCGCGTGGATGGTGAGCGCGAGGTCTTCGGCAAGCAGCGCGGCCTCGACCGCCAGCGCGCCCTCGGCGATGAGCTCGCCCGCGCCCGGGCCGACGATGCCCACGCCGAGCAGGCGGCCGGACTCCGGATCGACGACGAGCTTCGTCAGCCCGTCGGACCGGCCGAGCGTCGTGGCGCGGCCCGACGCCGCCCACTGGAACTTGGCGATCTTCACCGCGCGTCCGTCGCGCTGCGCCTGCGCTTCGGTGAGACCGCACCACGCGACTTCGGGATCGGTGAAGACGACCGCGGGCACCGCGACGCTGTCGAACGCCGCCGGCCGTCCGGCGATCACCTCCGCCGCGACCTTGCCCTGCCGCGACGCACGATGCGCGAGCATCGGCTCACCGGTCACGTCACCGACCGCGTAGATCGCAGGATCCGCGGTGCGACACCGCTCGTCGACCGCGATGAGGCCGCGCGCGTCGGCTCGCGCTTTCGTGTGCTCGAGACCGAGACCGTCGGTGGCCGCGCGCCGCCCGACGGCGACGAGCACGCGATCGAAGCGCTCGGTCCCCTTCCCCGCGAGCTCGGCTTCGATGCCGCCCGCGGTCTCGCGGACCGACGCCACCTTCGAATCGAGGTGGATGGCGGCGAACAGCCGCTCGCAGCGCCGCGCGAGCGGCTGCACGAGGTCGCGATCGACGCCGGGCAGCAGGCCGTCGGTCATCTCGACGACGGTCACCGCGCTGCCGAGCGCGGCGTACACCTGACCGAGTTCGAGGCCGATGTACCCGCCGCCGATGACGAGCAGGCGCTCCGGGATCTCCGCGATCTCGAGCGCGGCCGTCGAGTCCATCACGCGCTCGCTGGCCGGGAGCCCCGGCAGGCGCGCGGGCACGGAGCCGGTGGCGATCACGGCGTGGCGGAAGCGAATGACCTGCGGCTCGTCGCCGCCGATGCGGATCGCGTGCGAGTCCTCGAACGTCGCGCGTCCGCCGACGACCTCGATACCCTTGCTCTTCGCGACGCCGGCGAGCCCGCGCGCGAGCTTGCCGACGACGCGCTCCGCCTTCCACTTGCGCAGCGGATCGAGCGAGATGCGCGGCTCGCCGAAGTCGATGCCGAAGTCCTTCGCGCGCTCGGCCTCGTGGAGCACGGCCGCGACGTGAAGGAGCGCCTTCGACGGGATGCAGCCTTCGTAGAGGCACGCGCCGCCCAGCCGCTTGCCGGCGTCGACCACCACGGTCTCGAGCCCGAGCGCCGCGCAGCGGAACGCGGCCGCGTAGCCGCCGGGCCCGCCGCCGATGACGGCGACGTCGACCTCGTTCACGAGATCGCCCATGACCATGAAATGCCCCTTACTCGGCTAGAACCGTGGGTGGCGAGCTCATTGCCCCTCTCGAGCCCCAGCCGGCACCGCTAGAGTCCGAGCAAGAGCTCGTCCGGGTGCTCGAGCCTCCGGACGATGTCGGACGCGAAGCGGGCGCCGTCGGCGCCGTCGGCCACGCGGTGGTCGAACGTGAGCGAGATCGGCAGCAAGAGGCGGGGAACGATCTGGCCCTCGCGCACCGCGGGCTCCAGCCGGCCGCGGGCGACGCCGAGGATCGCGACCTCGGGATAGTTGATGATCGGCATCGCGCCCGTGCCGCCGAGCGCGCCGATGTTCGTGACGGTGAACGTGCCGCCCTTGAGGTCGTCGAGGCTCGCCTTGCCTTCGCGCGTGCGCTGGGCGAGCGCGGCCAGCTCGCGGGCGAGCTCGATCACCGGCTTGCGATCGACGTCGCGAATCACCGGCACGATGAGGCCGCGCTCGGTCGCGACGGCGACCCCGAGGTGCACGTAGCGCTTGACCACGAGCTCGCCGGCCGGAGCGTCGAGGCTCGCGTTGAACTGCGGATGCGCGCGGAGCGCGAGCGCGGCGGCCTTCAGGAGGAAGCTCGTCAGCGTCAGCGTGACGCCCTGCTCCTTCGCGCGCGCGAGGTTGCGCGTGATCAGCGCGTCGAGGTCCGTGATGTCCGCGCGGTCGAAGTGCGTGACGTGCGGGACGATCGTCGCCGACAGCGCCATGCGCTCGGCGATCGTGCGGCGCAGGTGCGAGAGCGGCTGGCGCTCGATCGGCCCCCACTGCTCGAAGTTCGGCAGCGGCGGCGGCTCGAGCCCGACGCTCGCGAGCGGCTTGGCCGGTCTCGAGCTCGCGGGCTCCCGGGCTTGCGCCCGCCCGCTCGTGGCGCCGTGGCCGCCGGCCGCGGCACGCACGTCCTCGTCCGTGACGCGCCCGCCCGGACCGCTCGCGGTCACGGTGCGGAGGTCCACACCGCGCTCGCGCGCCAGGCGCCGCGTCGCCGGCGTCGCCGGCACCGGACCATCGCCACCCGAGCGGGCGGCGGCAGAGCCGCCCGGAGCCCGCGAGTCCACTTGGCGGGCGTGGCCGCGCTCGATCGTCGTGCGCGACTGCGGCGCGAGCTTGCGCGCCGGGTCCATCGTCTCCGCGGCCTGCTTGCCGCCGCCGGCGGCGGCATCGTCGAAGGTCACGAGCACGGCGCCGACCTTCACCGTCTGGCCGGCCTCGACGTGGATCTTCGCCACGCGCCCGCTCATCGGCGACGGGATCTCGACGTGCGCCTTGTCGGTCTCGACCTCGAGGAGGGGCTCGTCCTCGCGGATGACGTCGCCCTCGCGGACGAGGACTTTGACGATCTCGGCTTCGGTCAGGCCCTCGCCCAGATCGGGCAGGACGAACGGCCGCGGCATCTCAGTAGGCGAGCGTCTCGCGGGCGACCGCCACGACGCGGGCCGCGTCGGGCACGTTCGCCTTCTCGCGCGCGAAGCCCGGGAACGGCACGTCGTAGGCGGTGACACGCCGGATCGGCGCCTCGAGCGAGAGGAAGGCGCCCTCCATGATCGAGGCGACGACCTCCGCGCCGGGGCCGAAGCTCTTCGGCGCCTCGTGGACGATGAGGATGCGGCCCGTCTTCTGCGCGGAGGCGATGAGCGTCTGCGCGTCCAGCGGTGCGATCGTCAGCAGGTCGATGAGCTCGACAGATATGCCGTCCTCAGCGTGGAGCGTGTCGGCGGCCTCGCGCGCGACCCGCATCATCCCGCCCCAGCCGATCACCGTGAGATCGCGGCCCTCGCGGTCGACGACCGCGCGACCGAGGGGCATCGTCTCCGACTCTTCGGGTACCTCGTCCTTCGCCGCGTGATAGAGCGCCTTGTGCTCGAAGAAGATCACGGGATCGGGATCGCGGAGCGCCGAGACGAGCAGCGCGCGTCCGTTGCGCGGGCCGGACGGGATCACCATCTTGAGCCCGGGAATGTGCGCGTAGAACTGCTCCTCGGACTCGGAGTGATGCTCGAGCGCGCGCGCGCCCCCGCCGAACGGCATGCGGATCACCATAGGCACGGTGAGCCGCCCCTGCGTGCGGGTGCGGTAGCGCGCGGCGTGGTTCTCGATCTGGTGGAAGCACTGGAAGGCGAAGCCGGAGAACTGGATCTCGCACACGGGCTTGAGCCCGTAGAGCGCCATGCCGACGGCGGTGCCGATGATGCCCGCCTCGGCGAGCGGGCTGTCGATCACGCGCTTGCCGCCGAACTTGCGATGCAGGTCCTCGGTGACGCGGAACACGCCGCCGTCGACGCCGACGTCCTCGCCGATGATGACGATGTCGTCGTCGCGCTCCATCTCCTGGAGCAACGCGAGATTCAGCGCCTTCACCATGTTCAGCCGGGCCATCGTCAGCGCCTCGTCATGCGCTGGCCGCGCATGGGCAACGAAGTGGTGTCGGTTCCGTCGTCGCCCCGCCCAGGGGTCACCTCGGCAAGACGCTCCATCATCTCCGAGCGCTCGCGGTCGAGATGCGGCGGGCGCTCGGCGTACACGTGATCGAACACCATGAGCGGATCCGGCGCCGGCGCGGCTTCGAAGCGCTCGACGGCCGCGGCGATCTCCGCGTCGAGCTCCTCTTCCACGCCCGACGTGCGGAGACCCTTGCGCTCCAGGTACGGGACGAGCCGCGTGAGCGGATCCTTCTTCTCCCACGCCTTCACTTCGTCCTCGGAACGGTACTTGGTCGGATCGTCGGCGGTGGTGTGGACGCCGAGCCGATACGTCACGCACTCGATCAGCGTCGGCCCGTCGCCGTTGCGCGCGCGGTCCACGGCTTCCTTCGTCACGGCGTACACCGCCAGGAGGTCGTTGCCGTCCACCTGGATGCCGGGGAAGCCGTACGCGAGCGCCTTCTGCGCGATCGTGCGCGCGTGCGTCTGCTTCTTGAACGGCACCGAGATCGCCCACTGGTTGTTCTGGCACACGAAGACGACCGGGACGTGCCACACGCCGGCGAAGTTCGCCGCCTCGTGGAAGTCGCCTTCCGACGTGGCGCCGTCGCCGAAATACGCCATCACGACCGCGTCGTCGTCCCTGTATTGCGCCGCGTACGCGAGGCCGACGGCGTGCGGGAGCTGCGTGGCGACGGGGATCGTGATCGGGAGATCGCGCTGGCCGGGCGCCGGGCTTCCGCCTTCCAGATAGCCCGCGAAGAACATCAGCATCTTCTCGATGGGCCATCCGCGCCAGAGCATCGCGGCCGTCTCGCGGAAGGACGGCACCATCCAGTCACGCGGGGTGAGGGTCGCGACGCTGCCGATCTGCGCGGCCTCCTGCCCCTTGATCGGGGCGAAGGTGCCGATGCGACCCTGGCGCTGCAGTCGCACCATGCGCTCGTCGAGGCGGCGCCCGAGCAGCATCGCGCGGTACATCCGCTGGAGCAGGTCGGGGGGAATGTCGGGATCGAGGGCGTCGTCGAGTATCCCGTCGCTGTCGAGGATCGACAGGTAGTCGATCTGAAACCGTGGCTCCACGCGTGTGCGCGGCATGGCTCGTTCTACACTCCTATCTTACTCGCCGATTGGCGTTCGATCGAGAACGATCACACGCCGTGCCAGCCCGGATCGCGTGCGGAACGCCGCTGTCGGCCCCCCCTCAGGCGGCGGCGCGGAGCTGCGGGTCGCGGGGATGCTGGACGACGCGCTCGTAGCCCGGCGGAACGTGCCGGAGGATCGGTCCGGAGACCTCGGCGAGCACCGGATCCCAGCCTTGAGGGACGGAGACTTCGACGCGTCCCGGCCGCCACGGCGCGTCGGCGACGACCTGCAGTCGGCCGAACCACGCGGATGCTGGTTTCAGGCGTGAGGTCGACGGTGCGGGTCGTCAAGCCCGTCCCGGGGCCCTTCCACGGCTCCTGCTCCTCGATGAGCAGCTTGCCGTCGGACCGGATCTCCTTGAGGACGCCCGAGACCTTGCCTTCGCCCTCGGCCGCGACGGCGGGGACGGAGGCGAGGAAAAGCGCGACGATCAACGCGGACGCGATCTTGCGCGACATAAGCTCCCTCCTCGAGTGGGGCTTCAGTGAGGCTTCGCGCTCATGTCGCAAGGCCGGTGCCAGCGACTCTTGAATGGCGGTGTCCGTCGGCACGTCGTATGAGGGGCGACAGCCCAGCATCTCCACATCAAAGGGAGGCTCAGCGCAGGTGATGAAAAGATTTGCACGCCTTGGGAGTGCCATCGCGATCGGACTCAGCCTCGCCCTCGTCATCCCGCCCCTCAGCCACGTGGACGCGCAGCCGTCGAAGGCGGCCGCGAGCGCCTCCACCGGATCGTTCGCGAAGCTGGCGGAAGCCGTGAAGCCCGCGGTGATCAACGTGAGCGCGCGGACCAAGGCCTCCCCGTCCCGGGGCCCGCGCGAGGAGCGGCCCGGTGACGAGTTCTTCAAACGGTTCTTCCCCGACGCGCCCGAGCGGTCGCCGCGACGCGGCCTCGGCTCCGGCGTCATCGTGGATCCCTCCGGCATCGCGCTCACGAACGCGCACGTCGTCGAGGACGCGGCCACCATCGAGGTGGTCACCGTCGACGGCGCGAAGCATACCGCCAAGGTCCTCGGCCTCGACAAGAAGACGGACCTCGCGGTGCTGCAGCTCGACGGCGGCACGAAGAAGTTTCCCTTCGTCTCGCTCGGCGACTCCGACGAGGCGCAGGTCGGTGACTGGGTGATCGCCGTCGGCTCGCCGTTCGGCCTCCAGGCGACGGTCACGTCCGGCATCATCAGCGCGAAGGCGCGGCAGATCGGCGCCGGCCCGTACGACGACTTCATCCAGACGGACGCCGCGATCAACCCCGGCAACTCCGGCGGGCCGCTCGTGAACATGCGCGGCGAAGTGATCGGCATCAACACGGCGATCGTGAGCGGCGGATCGGGGATCGGGTTCGCGATCCCGTCGAACCTGGCGAAGCGCGTCGCGTCCGAGCTGCGCACGTCCGGCAAGGTGACGCGCGGCTACCTCGGCGTGAGCCTCCAGCCGCTGAGCCCGGATCTGGCGGCGTCGTTCGGCGTGAAGGAAGGCAAGGGCGCGCTCGTGGCGGACGTCTCCGCGGACGGCCCGGCGGCGCGCGCGGGGCTGGAGTCCGGCGACGTCATCGTCGAGTTCAACGGCAAGAAGGTCGAAGACCCGTCGGCGCTGGCGCGCGCGGTCGCGGTGGCGAAGCCCGGCGAGACGAGCAAGCTCACGGTCTGGCGCGACCGCCAGCAGACGACCGTCGAGGTGAAGCTCGGCGAGATGCCGGCCGAACGGACTGCCGCCGCGCCGTCCGAGCGCGGCGGCGGCAGGGGCGCGTCACCGTTCGGGCTGACCGTGCAGCCGGTCACCCCGGAGATCGCGCGTCAGCTCGAGCTGAAGAACCCGGCGGGCGTGGTGGTGACGCGCGTCGAGCCCTCGAGCCCGGCGGAGGCCGCGGGTCTTCAGCGCGGCGACGTGATCGTGGAGGTCGACAAGAAGCCGGTGAAGTCGATGGAGGACTTCGAGAAGCTCGCCGCGCAGGTCGCCGGCAAGCAGGTGCTGATGCGGGTGCAGCGCGAGGGCAGCGCGCTCTACATCGCGATGGCGCCGCCCACCCGGTAGCCCGCGCGTCAGCGCGCCGCGGCGTCAGCGGGTGTGACGGGCGTGTAGCCCTTCGCGACCATGCAGCGGTCGTAGGCGGCGCCCCGCCGGGCGTCTTCGAGCGGGACGACGAAGGTGTCGATGATCCCGCCGACGATGGTGTCCGGCAGGTCGCCGTCGCGCTCCGTGGCGCGGGCGCACTCCACCTCGTCGAACGTCTCTTGCTGGATCGAGGTGTTGGCGCGGCGCCACTCGGTGCCGGTGATGTCGAGGACGCGGGTGCAGCCCGTCAGCAGCAGAAGCCCCACCACCATCAGGCGCCGGATGATCATCGGCCGTCAGGATAGCATCGGCCGTTCCACCGGCAGCCAGTCTTAGGCAGCGGCGCGCGCGACCCGCCGAGGCTCGCCGGGTCGCGCCGCCGCCTCGATCTCCGCGTCTACCTCCGCGCCGACAAGGAGCACGTAGCTGGTCAGGTAGAGCCAGAGCATCAGAAGGATCACGCCGCCGATCGAGCCGTACGTCGCCGAGTAGTTCTCGAAGTGCCCGACCCCAGCGCCGGTCACCCGCCGGCGCGAGGTAGTAGACGAGCTCGATGCCGACGAGCGCGCACGCGATGACGATCACCACGCTTAACACGGTCCACAGCGTCGAGAAGAGGTCGCCGAGCCCGAACCAGTTCGCGATCCCCGCGCCGATCACGCGCCCGAACACGATGAGCGTGAGCGACGCGATGATGAACACCGAGAATCCGGCCGTGAGCGCGATGGCGACGAGGCGGCGCCTGAGCCACGACCGGCGCTCCTTCACGCCGTAGACACGGCGGCGTCCGGCGGGAGCACGTCGCGCGCGTAGACGAGCAGGCGCTCCTGCAGGCCCTCGACGGGCAGATACCCGAGCAGCGCGGTCAGGAAGAGCAACGCGGGAAAGAGCGCGAACAAGAAGTAGTACGAGAGCGCGGCCGTGCGTGGCAGCGTGATCGTGACCGAGGTCGAGACCCCCCTCAACGCCCAGACGCCGGTGAGCAGCCTGTCCGTGCTGCAAGGCAACATGGACGCGCAGGCGCGAAATCCACAGACGCGCGCGCCCGTCGGGACGCCGCAGACCATCAACGTGATGCAGCAGTTCCGCGTGGTCGGCCTGCTCCCGACGATCACCGCGATCCGCCCCGATCAGCTCGGTCCGATCCGCGCCGGGCTCCAGCCCAAGTCCAAGCCGCACGGGCAGCAGAACGACGGACAGGTGAAGGCGCAGCAGCAGCAGACCGCGGCCGCGCTGGCGACGACCCTCTCGGGCCCGCCGGGACATCGGCGCTCGTCACACCCGCCCCGGCACCCACCCCCACGACGTCGCAGCCGACCAACGCCGCCGCGCCCCTCACGCCGCTCGACAACGACACCGACAACTCGTTCGTCAAGACCTCCACCTCGTCGCAGTCGTCGACGACACCGGGGGCGGTGGGGACGAGCGACAACCCGACCGGCAATCCGTTCGCCGCCGCCAAGGTCGCTCTGGTCGGCGGCCTGCTGACGAATCCCGGCTTCGAGACGGGAGACTTCACCGGCTGGACGCTCACCGGCGCGGGCGGCGTCATCTCGTCGTTCGGCACGCTGACGCCGCGCGAAGGCAACCGCATGGGGCTCATTCACACCGCGACCGGCACGACGCTGAGCGGCTGCGGCTCGGGCGCCGAGTGCACGCGGTCCACGCTGAGCCAGACCTTCACGGCGACGAAGTCGATCGTGACCGTCAGCGCCCGCGGGCACCTGCTGTCGAACGAATTCCCGACGTACACCAGCTCGAACTCGCAGTTCAACGACCGCTATCGCCTCGAGCTGCTCGACGCCTCCGGCAAGACCTTCACGCTGTTCGAGCAGGGCGTGAACCAGACCAGCTTCGTCTCCTCGTCGTCCAGCGCGTCCGCGGCCGGCTTCACCCTGTCGTCGGGCAGCGGTATCGCCGCGCTCGACCTCATCAAGAAGACCTCGGTGATCACGCCCGGCTCGACGACGCTGCGCGCGTCGGTCGCCAACGTCTCGGACGGGGGCCTCCACTCGGCGCTCATCCTCGACGCGGTCGAGGTCCTGCAGGATCCGCCGGTCTTCTTCCTCACGAACGGCACGCTGGCCCCCGGTGGCGCGCTGCTCACGCTGACGAACGACAACCGGTCGTTCGACTCGGTGCTCCTCGTGTGCTGCGGCGCGCACGCGATCCTCGACGGCCCCGCGCTCGTCGCCACCAACACGACGCTCGACGCGCCGTTCGGCGTGGCGCTGGCGATCCAGGGCGGCCGGATCACGAGCACCTCGGCCGGGCCGCTCGTGCAGCTCGACGGCGGCAGCTACTCGCTGGGCACGGCCACGAGCATCTTCGACGTGGACGGCGCCGACGGGAGCGACCAGCCGCTCACGCATCGGGGGACGTTCCTCGACGTGGCGAACGCCAGCGTCAGGACGAGCAGCCTCATGATCGTCGACACGGCGCTCCTGGAGGCCAGCGCGCCGCTCCTCAACCTGAGGAACAGTACGCTGACGTCGAGCGACAACGCGCTCGACATCGCCTTCCGCGCCAACGTGAGGAGCGCGGGCCCGCTCTTCGCGCTCGACCGCAGCGCGCTGACGGTCGCGAGCGGTGCGCTGGTGAACCTCCGCAACGGCAGCACGCTCTTCGTCAGCGGCGACCTCGTGCGGCTCGCCAACGGCAGCACGCTGAACCTGCTCAACGGGCCGCTGGTGAGCGTGAGCGGCAACTCGCGGCTGAACGTCACGGGCGGGCTCGTCTCGTTCGCGGGGGCCGGCAACGCCGTGAACATCACCAACAACCTCTGCAGCATGTTCGGCTGCTCGAGCGTCGGCGGACTGAACGTGGTGCTCACGGGCGGCGCCACCGCGGCGAACGTCACCATCGGCGGCGCCTTCAAGGGCGCGGGCGCGGTCAACCTCGGTCCCAACGCCGCCGCCGTGGTGGTCAGCGGCGCCGGCAGCAAGGTCAACGTGGGCAATTGATCATCATGGGGGGCCGCCTCTAGCGGCCCCCCCAAGCCCCCCGCGCTCCGCGCCCCGGCAAAGCCGGGCCGCTGCGCGAGCGCCAGGTCTAATTGAGCGCGACCTTCTCCCGTCGCCGCCCCGCGGACCGGAGCGCTCGTGCGATCTCGCGGTGCTGAAGCGCGCGCGGGACATCGGCGCTGAAGGGGCGTTGCCGAAGCCGCTCTCGCGCGAGGCGTTGCTCGCGCTCGTCGAGGGCCTCATCGAGTGATCTTCTCGAGATCCTTGCGGAAGCGCTCGCAGGGATCGCGATCGCCCATCCGCGGCGTCAGCCACACGTAGTCGGCCGGCAGCGCGGGCGGCGCCGTCATGTCGCTCGGGACTTCCACGAACGCGATGCTCGCCGTCTCGGCGTCCGGCAGCAGGCGCGCGACGCCCATGTCGCGCCGCACGTGCCCGACGCCCGCGATGAGTACCGCGCCGTCCCCACCCGAGGCGCGCATCGCCGCCGCCATGTGCGCGTCGCGTGCGCGCTGCACGGCGACGAACGGCGCGATCGCGTGCTCGGGCAGATGTCCGCAGTGGCCGTCGCGGATCTCGTCGGCGAGCCGTTGCCGCACATCCTCGGGAAGCGGACGATCGAGGCCCATCCGCGCGGTCTCCGCCGCGTCGAGCGTGCCGCGGCGGACGGCGGTGGTCGCGTCCCGCGAGAGGTTGCCGGCGACGACCGGCAGCTTCGCAGCGAGCGCGATGGCGACGATCGGCTCGTACATCGACCACGCCGGCCATCCGGAGCGCCGCCAGTCGAGCGCGTCGCCGAGGCCCCGCGAATCGGTGGGTGATGCGGCGAGGTGACGCGCGATCGTCTCCGCCTGATCCGCTCGAAACATCTCGAAGACGGCGGCGGGCCGGCGCCCCGCCGCGACCAGCTCGCCGAGCACCCAGGCCTGCAGACGGTGGTGGTCGGGGTTGTCGTGCTTCTCACCGAGGAGCACGAAGCGTCGCGCGGCGACGCGGGACACGAGCGCCTCGGGCGTGACCGCGGTGCCCGCACGCACATCCCAGATCGTGCCGGTCATTGGATGCTCGCGGCCGAGCGGGCTTTGCCACTCGGGAAGTGGCGCCGCCGCGAGGCACACGAGCGCGGCGAGGACGATCGACGCGCGTCTCATACATCGACTCTACGCGAGGCCGGCGAGCAGCGCTGCTACGCGAGGCCGCGCAGAACGCCGATGGTGCCGGTGACGATGCCGCGGTCGTCGCGCAACAGGCGCATCGCGCAACGGACACCGATCGCGCGGGCGCCGCGCGCGGGGAACGTCGTCACGTAGTCGCGGAGCGGCACGCCCGTCCGGAGCCGGCGCATGATCCGGCGCGCCTCGTCGACGCCGCCGGGATAGAGCTCGCCCACCGGCCAGCCGACGAGCTCGCCGGGCTGGAAGCTGCGCGTCCGTGATGATCAGCGTGTCGCCGGGAGTGTGGCCCAGCGACGCCAGGATCGTCGCCGATCCCGGGGTTTCGTCGGTGAGGACGGAGCCCTGGTCGCCCATCGCGGAATCTCGGGGTGCAGAGGAATCGCAAGGGTCATGCCCGACCTCGGCGACGGTTGCCTTTCCCGATCTTCCACGGGTTTACAAGACACCCGGCAATCGGTGCCGGGGAGAAGCTCCGGGGAGCGCGCCCGGCGGGGCGGGAGGTTACGGGGCGTGTCAGGCGCCCCGGAAGACGTCAGCCCACCCCTGCCGCCAGAATGGGCTAGGCGACGCGCTCGAGACGCTCGGACTTGGCCTGGCACTCCACGCAGCGCGTGGCGAACGGCAGCACCTTCAGCCGCTTCGCGGCGATCGGCTCCTCGCACTCGACACAGACGCCGTAGCGGCCGGCGTCGATGTCGGCGAGCGCACGGTCGATGAGCTTCAGGTCGCGCGCGAGCCGCTCCACGTTGATGGCGGCGAGCTCGTCGTCGTGCGAGCTGGAGGCGCTCCCGTACGGATCCTTGGAGATCTCCGTTCGGTCGCCGTCCTCGCGGGTCGAGCGCATCGCGGTCTGGATCGCGCGGCTGATCGTCATCCGCCGCCGTTCGAGGTCTCTCCTGAGCGCGTCCATGTCCGCCTCCCTTCGTGACGCCGCGTGCGCGGCGCGCGTTCTCGTGAGGGAGGGGCACGCGCTGTGCCAATCGCGCGCGCGGCGCGTTTGCCGCCGATCTCGCGGCGGTTTCCGCGCGCGGACGCCTGGAGCGCGCGCCGCGCGCGACGGCCTCGGTGCTCAAAGAATGGAATTTTTCCAGGCGCGACGCCTCACGCGGCACACCGCGGGGCGCTCGCTGGCAGGTCGGTTGCTGGGTGTGGGTCCCGCCATCGGCCGCACGCGGTTGCCGCCGCGCGGGGCGTGCCGATGGTATGCTCATCGCCGATGGACGTCTTGAAAGGAGCGTTCCAATGCCCGTGAAGCTGTTCGTCGGCGGCCTGTCCTTCACCACCTCGAACGACAGCCTCCGGGCGGCGTTCGCCCGGTACGGAGTCGTGGAATCCGCCGCCGTCATGACGGACCGCGAGACCGGGCGCTCCAGGGGCTTCGGCTTCGTCGAGATGGCCACGACCGAGGAAGCGGAGCGCGCGCTCGGTGCGCTGAACAACACGAATCTCGACGGCCGCACGATCCGCGTCGACAAGGCGACGCCGCGAGGATCCGGTCCGCGACCGGGAGGCTTTAGTGGACCGCGATCGGGCGGTGGCGGCTACGCCCCGCGCTCCGGGGGCGGCGGCTACGGCGGCGGTGGCGGCTTCTCGCCGCGGCCAGGCGGCGGCGGTGGCGGCTACGCGCGGCCGGCGGGCGGCGGCGGCTTCGGTGATCGGCGT
>Ga0194128_10001588_pt1 | contig 39188 bp, 33 predicted proteins | sample TA2KigCa65mmetaG_FD_148650 | JGI IMG/M metagenome (GOLD analysis project Ga0194128, IMG submission 148650) | Freshwater microbial communities from Lake Tanganyika, Tanzania - TA2015037 Kigoma Deep Cast 65m | ecosystem: Environmental > Aquatic > Freshwater > Lake | place: Tanzania: Lake...
TTTTGGCTGTGGCCAAGGCGGCGAGGTCCGAGCATCCCCAACGCGGGCTGTAAGGACCGAGCCAACGCAGGCCACGGACAAAAGACCCGCCGCCCGGAGGGTTTTCGCGCCAAAGGCCGCCTGGCTTTGTTGCTCCTCAGTCGAAGATCCAGGGAGGATATTCTCCTTCGTCGCGCCTCGCCATCCGGCCTTTGGCGCGAAAACAGGGGCCCCGCGGAATTTTCGGACACGCTCTTAGCCAAAAGCGGCAGCCGGCGCCGGCACTGTTCAGGAGTCCAGCCAATGAACTGATCTCGGTCTTTGATGTGGAAGGCGGCCGAGATCCAAGTCGCCACGGCCAGCCACTGCCCTTTGTAGACAAAGGCATAGCGTAGATGCTCCCCGACCAAAGTGACATTGTGAAGGTAGTGATGTTCGTTGATCAAGGCGTCGCACCGTGCGATATCCTTCGGTGAACTCAGCAGTCGAATTTGGCCATGCTCCAAAACATGTTGCTCCTCGGCGGAAAGGTCGCGGCGTTTGTGTTTGCTCATGCCGCGAGCGTAAAACAGTGAAAGAGGAATGTTCCGAAAAAAATGCCAACCCTCGTATCTCCAAACGGCTACCGAGGAGGAACGACGCGCCCTACGCTATCCTCACGGTTGGAAGTCGATTGGCCTGCGGCCAAACTCCTCCGAGTCAAACAACGTTCCAGATCTCTAACGCGCAAAGGCCGCCGGGCGTCAACTTCCCATCCAATCCCAGCGCCCCAGCCCCTTTGACCAAATTCAATTTGGATTTTCCCGGCGGCACGCCAATCGAACTGGTGCGCGCCATAGAGAAGGCATCCCCAAGCCACTCAACGCCATCGTTCCGCTGGAGTTGAGCAACACACGGCTCCCGGAGTTGCGTATGAAAAACGTGGACGTGGCGCAGTTGTTTCAAGCCCTTGAGTTGGCCAGCCGGAAAACCGTGACTTACATGTCGGGAAGAATGTCCGACTTCTACGGCGGAAATTTGCCAACGGGAATGGGGCGCGCAATGTATTCGAGCCAGCAGACATCTTTCGGCCTCTTCGACCGGCGCGGCGCCGCCTGCCAAAACCGGAAGTTATTTTTGCACAGACCCTTAGCGTAGCGCAGAGTTGCACTCTGCTGTATCGCGGAATTGCATTCCGCAGGGGTTCGACAAGTTCCAGGACTCTGAAACTCGCCGACGCGCTGCCGATTGCAAATCGGCGATACGGCAGAGTGCAACTCTGCGCTACGGCGGCTACGAATAGAGCGATAGAAATTGGCTTCGGAATGCCGTTTCCTGTTCAGGCACCCGCTCCCGCAACTTCTCCTTGGGCAGCGCGCCGTGTTGAAACCGGCGTTTCGGAAAGACCGGCATTTTAAGGCCGGTCACAGCCTTGATGCCGCGCGAAACGATTTCGCCCTTCAGCGCGTAGAGCTTCTCGGTGTCGTAGTTCGTCAGCGTAATGAACGGAATGCCTTCGGCGACTTCGATCACCGCCGGGCGTGTGAACGGGCTGAACCCGTCGAAGCCAAAAAACTTGGCCGGCGCGTAGGTGCGCGTGTAGCTCCGGCTCAGCCCGCCGCTGTAAGTGAGCGAATGCTTGATTTTGCCGACGCCCCAGCCTTCCTGGTACAACATCAGATTGTTCACGACGCTGCGGATCGTCAGCTCCGGGTTTTCCTCGATCGGATAGTCCTTCAAATTCTCGTCCCCGCCGTCGCCATCGATCAAATACTTCCACTGCGGATAACGCCCGCGAATGCCCCGGCACAGCGCCACGGCCATCGTCGCGGACTCAATGTCGAGCGGCTTGTAGTCCTCGACGATGCGGATGGTTTCAGCGATGTCGAGGCTGGCCGGGTCGGCTTCAATGGATTCGAGGAACAGGCCCCGGCCGAGTTGCTCAAGAAAGCCGCGGGCTTGCTTCAAGTCCGGGCCGTCGCCGAGCGACAGCGTGAACGCTTTCAACCGCCCCGGATTCATACCGAGCTTCTGCAGGCAATGATACGTCAGTACGAAAACGGCGCCGCTGTCGATCCCTCCGGAGAAGCAAACGCCGATCGGTTCGCGTTCCGGCACGTGCCGCAGCCACTGGATGATTTCGCCGGTCAAGGTGGAAACGTAGAGCGACCCGATCTCGTCGAGATCGGCGTTATGAACGTCACGCGGCGGCGTGAAGTAGCGCGTGTAAGCCGGATCCGGGTCCGGGCAGCCGACGAGCTGAATTTCCACGACGTAATGCGCCGGAACCATCCGCGTGTAGCTCGGATGGAATTGACCGTCCAGGCCTTCGGACTTGAGCCAGGCGTAAATCGAGTCAATTCGGTCGGCAACGATGAGCGCCGGACCTTCGTGGCGTTTGGCGAGGAAATAGCGCATGGGACGGTCGAGCGAGCGCGCCATGCGGACGATTTTGCCGTTCTTGGCCAACAGCGCGAAGGAGCCGTCAATCTCCCGCACGGCCTCGGCCTGGCCGCTGAGAACGCGGTTCCGTGCTGCCTCGGACGACATGTTGAAAATGCGATTCAGTGTTGGATCCAGCAGATCCACGACGCGTTCGAGATATTTATCCATAGGTCTTGGGACTTGGCGCTTGATCGGTGTCAGCTATCTCCACTGCCCTTCGGTCATTTCGCGAAGGTTCAATTTGAAGGGGTCAATCACGGCGTGTTTGATCCGCTGGCGTTTCCACGTGTAGGTCACGTGCACCGATCCGTCGTTCGCCTGTATGACGGCCGGGTAGGAAAACTCACCGCCGGGCTCGAATTCCAGGATTACCGCGGCGAACCACTTCTTGCCTTCGGGCGAAATCGCGACGTTCAACACGCCACGGCCCCGGTCCGTGTGGTTGTAAACCAGCAGCGCGCGTCCGTCGCGAAGCACCGTGGCGTCGATCCCGCTGTTCGGATTGGGCAGGTCCGTGGCTTTCATGCGGCTCCAGGTATGGCCGCCGTCCTCGGACCAGCTTTCCCTGATCTGCCGTTGTTTGGTGCGGCAAAGAATCTGCATTTTGCCGGAGGGATACGCCAGGATCGCCGGTTGAATCGCTCCGAATTCCATCGCGGCGTTCAGCGGCGGCGTGCGGGACCATTGCTGGCCGAAGCTCCGGGTGCTCTCCATGTGCACACGCCAGCCTGCGTCCTCGGTGCTCGAACCACAGACGATTCGGTTGTCATCCAGCTCCACCGGCTTGTTCTTGATCGGGCCGTAAATGTCATTGGGCAAGCGCCGAGGTTTGGACCATGTCCGCCCGCCGTCTTCGGATTTCATGAGCATTCCCCACCACGAGGACGGTTTTGGCCCCACCTTGTAGAAGAGCAGCAACGGGCCTTTCGACGGCTGGAACAGCACCGGGTTCCAGCACGGATAACGAATGTGCTTCTCGTCGTCCGCGCCGTTGATGACCTCGACCGGCTCCGACCACGCGTTGCCCTCGTACCGCGACAGCCAGATGCCGACGTCGAGCGCGCCTTCGCGTGTGCCGCCGAACCACGCGGCCATCAATCCCTCGCGCGTCTCCACGATGGTCGAGGCATGACACGAACGAAACGGCGCCTGTTCAAAGATGAATTCGGACTTGAGAAGGCCCGGTTGTGCCGAAGCCGAATCGACGCCTTGGGCACGGGCTGCCATAACGAAAACGATCGGGGCGATCAACGCCGCGCCACACGAACGCAGCGGTCTGGTCCAATGAGAACGGTGCGCGGACCCGGAACCGAATGGCGCCGGCAGTATCGCGCCAGCGTCTTGGAGTGCGCCAGTCCTCTGGCGCGTTTGGCCGCGGCCCGGAAAGCGGCAGAGGACTGCCGCAGTCCAAAACCTGGCGGATCTTTTCTGGCCCGGGACGAGGATCGGAAGCGGTTCGCTTGCCCAAAGGTTCCTGGAGAGTTCCCACAGCTCTCGCACCGTGCGCACGGACCATGAATTGGTAAGGACGCGTTCCACCGCGTCCCTGAAATTGTCTTTTCGATCGCTGCGTAAAGTCAGGGACGGAGTGGAATCCGTCCCTACCATGTTCATGGGAAAAATGAATGTCCGTTTCATGGGTCACTTCTTAGGCGCAGTGGTCATCGGAAAATCGTCCGTCCGAAACGGTGTGGCCGGCAAGCCGTCTTTGTTCCAGAGATTGACCACGGGATAATTCGCCCAACCGTAGCGCACCGCCACTGGCTTCGGAACTTCCGGACAACTCACAACAACTTTGTCGCCGTCAATCTCCGCTTTCGCCCAAACGAACTTCTTGTCCTCGCCGGCGATGGCGAATCCTTTCAGCGCGCCACCGCGCGCTTCCAGGCCGCCGCCCACGTTGTCGAAGCTCAGGATGATCTTGCCTCCGGCGGCTTTCATTTTCTTGTAGGTCGGCCCGGAGTGCACCAGACGCTTTTCCCCGTAAGCAATTCGGCGCGCCGCCAGGGCCAGTCTCGCCCCGACCGGCTCCTTCTTCCGCGGATGAATGTCGTTTTCTTCTCCAACATCCGTGATCACCGCCATCCCGACTTTCGGCAGGGCCTTCGTGGCGAGCAGTTGCGCTTCGCGAAGCTCGGCCCAATTGCTCTCGGCCGGTTGATCGAGGATCTTGGTGAACGGGGCGAGTTGCGCCTCCAGGAAAGTGAAATCGCCTTGATGCCAGTCGCGCCGCCAATTGCGGATCATGTCGGGAAACAAGGTGCGGTATTGCTGAGCCCGGCCCGCGTTGGACTCGCCCTGATACCAGATCGCGCCTTGGATCGCGAAGGGCAGCAGCGGCGCGATCATGCCGTTGTAAAGTTCGGTGGGCTTCCAAAACGGCTTTTGCGGGGGCTTTTTGTCCGAGGTTTTGCCCTGCTTTTTCAATTCCGCTTGTTCGGCCTCGAACTGGGCGAGCGCGGTTTCATATTTTTTGAGCGACTCCGCATAGCCGTCGAGAATCGCCTGCTTGTAATCGGGATCCGCTTCGAGGACGTCCTGGCTGATCCAGACTTCGGCGGGCGAACCGCCCCAGGACGTGTGAATCAATCCGACCGGGACGCCGAGGGCCTTCTGCAAATCGCGTCCGAAGAAATACGCCACCGCGGAGAAATTCGTCACCGTGTGCGGCCCACATTCCTTCCAGCTCGCTTTGACATCCTCGACCGGTTTGTCCGCCTTCAGCTTGGGAACCGTGAAGAGCCGGATCGACGGATTGGCCGAGGACGCGATGGCTTTTGCCGGTTCAAACGTCAGCCGCAGCGGCCATTCCATGTTCGACTGCCCGCTGGCCACCCACACTTCACCCACGAGCACGTCCTTCAGTTCGATCGTGTTTTGGCCTGCGACCTTCAAGATGTCCGGGCCGCCTGCCTTGAGTCTCGGCAGTTTGACCATCCATTTACCGTCCTTCGCGGTGGCGCTGACTTTGTGGCCGCGGAATTCGACGGTGACCTTCTCGCCTTCGTCCGCCCAGCCCCAAACGGGGACGGGCTTGCCTTGCTGAAGAACCACTCCGTCAGAGAAAAGGGCCGGCAAGTTGACGTCCGCCCGGAGGCCGGCGGTTCCGGCGAGGAGGAGCCACATCGTCGCCCCAGCCAAGGCACGCCGCGGCCCGCGTCTTGAAGTGGTAGGGCGAGTCCGTCCCGGCGAGCCGCTCGACGTGCGTGGAACACGTCGGACTAGGCTCGCTGGGGACAGGCTCGCCCTACCGTCTGGTTCATGGGAAGCCTCCGCGTGATCCGCGGTTTGATCGGGCGAAGCGGAGAGAAAACGGTTCAGGAAAATGTGGCTCGGTTCCATGCGGATAATCGACTCGAATCCGCACCGCGCGTCAACGCTGAAAGGATGAAAGGTACGGCAAGCGCGGGCGATTCGAAACTGGGATCAAGGCTCTCTGAGCAGGAGGTAACAGCAAACGGAGGGATGGAATCCTGTTCAGGCTGGGTCGTGCTGTCGTCTCGTCAATTGGTCTGTGCGGCAATTGCGATGGCTTTCTCGGTGTGATCCCAGGAGTCGGCGTAGTTCTTCATCGCACCGCCGTAATTGCCGGTGGTCACGTCAGCGTCCCCTTGATCCAGGGTCGCTTTGGCGAGGCGGAGCTCTGCGTCCACTTTGGACTGGTTTGCGGGCAGCAGCGCGATGAGAGCCTGGTTTTCCAGATAGAGCGTTTCCGCAATCAAGATGGGTCCAAGTTCACTCCCCCATTGGCGGTGCCTCCGTCGTCCTGCGCTTGGGATCGGAAGCTCCGGAACTTGTCGGCGCGCGGCCGATTCCAAATCGGCGATACGGCAGAGTGCAACTCTGCGCTACGCCTTCGCGCCTCCCCGGAGCGGCGTCCTCATTCGGAGATGCACCCGGACGCTGTGACGTTTCACCGACGCATGATTTTTTCGATTTCGTCAATCTCGATGGGAATGCTGGCCATCAAATCCACCGGGCCGGACTCGGTCACGAGCACGTCGTTCTCCAGGCGAACCGCGAAGCCTTCTTCCTTGATATAGATCGCCGGCTCGACGGTCATCACCCAGCCAGGCTGCATCGGCTCCGTCGTGAAGCCGACATCATGCACGTCCAACCCCAGCGGATGGCCTAGCCCGTGCATGAAGTATTTCTTGAAGGCCGGCTTGTCCGGATCCTGCCGCTTGATCGCGCGCGTGCTCAGAAGCCTCAGATCGACGAGCTCTTTCTCGATCATTTGCTCGCCTTCCTTTTGCCAGTCCTTCGGCTTCTTGCCCGGGACCAGGCCTTTGATCGACTGCCGAAAAACGCGCAGCACAGCTTCATAAACTTGTTTCTGTCGCCGTGTGAAACGGCCGTTGACCGGAATGGTGCGGGTGAGATCCGAATTGTAGTTCGCGTAGCTGGCCGCGACGTCCAGCAGCAGCAAATCCCCGTTCCGGCATGGCCGGTCGTTCTGAATGTAGTGCAGCACGCAAGCATTGGCCCCGGAAGCGATGATCGGCGTGTACGCGAAGGCGCCGCGCCGCCGAATGAACTCGTGCGCGAATTCGGCCTCGACCTCCGTTTCGCTCACGCCCGGCTTCACGAACCGAAGCACGCGGCGGAATCCCGCCTCCGTGAGCGCGCACGCTTTCTTGATGACTTCAACTTCGGCGTCGGATTTGACGATCCGCAGCCGGTGCATCAGCCGGGCCAGCCGCTGGTAATCGTGCAGCGGATAGCGCCGTATCGTGTCCGCCACGAACCGCGATTCGCGAGTCTCGACTTCCACGACGGCGCGTTTGTGTTCGTTTGAGTTGAGGTAGACGCGCTCGGACTCGCACAGGAGGCGGTGGAACAGCGGCCGAAGCTCCGAGAGCCAGTGGATCCGTTCAATGCCGGAGACTTCGCGCGCTTCTTCTTTGGTCAGCTTGTGGCCTTCCCAGGTGACCAGGTGCTCGTTCGTCTCGCGGAGGAACAGCATTTCGCGCTGCTTGTCGTCGTCGGCGTCCGGAGCGAGCAGAAGGACGCTTTCCTCCTGTTCGACGCCGGTGAGGTAAAAGAGATCGGAGTTCGGGCAGAGGCGAAGCGTGCCGTCGGCGTTGGTCGGCAGAACGTCGTTGGCATTCACGATGGCCAGCGAGTTCGGAAGCATCAGCTTCTTTAACTGTTGGCGGTTGGTTTTGAACAGTTGGGGATCAATGGGGGCGTGTCTCATATCTTCTTGACCACGGATTCTACGGATTTCGCGGATGCGGAAGCGGTCTTATCCGTGTCATCCGTGTCATCCGTGGTTGCATTAAGGTTCGTGGAAAGTTCCCTTGGTCTCGGAACCATGCACTCTCCCCATGAACCCGGTAGGGCGAGTCCGTCCCGGCGAGCCGCTCGACGTGCGTGGAACACGTCCGACTCGGCTCGCTGGGGACAGGCTCGCCCTACCGTCTGGTTCATGGAAAGGGAACATCGTATTCCAGCGGCCGAGCAGTCACGCGGTTTGAATCTCTGAACGCGCCGCAAACGATTCACCCTCTCCCCTAAGATGAGGGCCAGGGTGAGGGAGAGAGGAGCGAACTGCTCTTCCACGAACACAAGGTCCTGGCAACGATTTCCCAGAATAGCCATGGCCCGGTCCATCTATCGCTTCGCCTGGGCTCCACTCACAGAAGTTTCGGCCGTGATCGCGACGAACGTTGGGGCGACGGCGTTGTTGAAGCTTTCCAGCGTGATCCTCTGGATCGGCGCCGGGTTCTTGATTTCGCGGCTGAACGTCCGAACCTGCCCGCCCGTGAGCAGATCGGGCACTTGCTTCGACTCCGGACATTCGTGCGTGCTGTTGATGTAATCGACGACATGGACGCCGTTGGTGAGGGTCCACAATTCGCTCCGGCCATCCGCGTGCGTCACGGTGATTTTCGCCACCGGCATGCCTTTGGCTTCGTCGCCGCCATACGGCCAGGCCCAACCCCCGACGCCGCCCAGGAAATGCAAGCGGCTCGCGGAGAGATTGAGGTTGCCGACCTCGACACGTTGCGGGTATTCGCGCGTGATGCCGTTCCGGCCTTTGAGCACGATCAGGTTGTTTCCATTCAGCGTCTTGGCGGGGGCGACAATCTCGAACGGCACTTCACCCGCCTTGACGACGCCGAATTTCCGGAAGCGCAACGACTCGCGCCAGCTTTCCCGGTTCGCGTAAATGCCCTTGCTGCTGTCCGCCGTGCACGCGGAGCGCAAATCGACGAACCGGTATTTCGTGTCTTCGCTGGAAATGTAAGCGAGCAAATCGCGCAAGCCCTCCGCGCCCAGCGTCTCGAATCCTTCGGGCATGAGGGAGAGGTTGGTCGAGCGCCGGCTCTTGATGTCGCGCTGCTGAATCGTGTAGTCGCCGCTGGCGTTGCGCAGAACCAGCTCGCGCTGATTCTCGCGGGCGATCACGCCGTCGTAAACCAGCTCGTCCTTGGTCTCAATATTGAAGCTGATGAAATTCGGCTCCACCAGTTTGTTCGGATCGAGGATGTGCACGAGCAATTCGGCGGCGCCGTGCGCGCCCATGCCCGTGAGGTTCGGCGCGAGATCGCGGCCTTCGTTCTTGAACACGTGGCAACCGGCGCAGTTCAGGAGGAAAAGCTTGTGTCCGTTTTCGAGATTACCCGGCTTCTCCACTTCGGGACGGAACTTCGCGAGGAGCGCTTCCTTTTCCTTTTGCTCCGGACCGCGCAAGGCGTCGATGGTCTCATTCGCGAATTTAGAGATGGCTTGGTCCGGGTGCGTGCGAAGGCGATGCGTATCCGAAGGGCCGAATGCTCGGGCGGGGATTTGTTTGTCGGCGAGTGCCTGGACCAAAGCTCGAGTCCACTCCCCGCGCTTCAGCACTTGCGCGAGCACGGTTTCACGCAAGTCTCCGGAAACCTTCGTGAGGGCTCCAATCAGCGCTTGTCCGGCAGCCAAATCACTGATGGCGCCAAGCGCCTCCGCGATGCGCCGCTGGGTGGCGGTTGAACTGGAGGAACCGAGCATCGCCGCGACCTTCGGCACAATCGAGGCGTCCATTTGCCGCACGCCGAGCAGGTTGATGGCGACCTGGCCGCGCGCCTCGTCGGAAAGAGAAGCGTCGCTCAGTTTGCCGGCAAGGCGGGTGACGAACGGTTTGAGGTCCGCGCTCATGGCTCCGGCTTTGTCCCAACGCCCAATCAAAGGCAAGGCCGCGCCGGCCACTTCCGGCGTGGGCGATGAAAGCACCGCATTGAAAGCGGCCTGCAAATCCGCGGCCCATTCGGCGGCGGTGTCGGTTCTCAGATTTGACGCCAGGCTTTCGAGCGCAACTTGCTTTTGTCCATCCGCACTGGCTGGTGCTTTGGCGAGGAGGGCAATCAACTTCGCTGCCGGCGCCACGTCTCCCTTCAGCGCCAGTTGGCGCACCACGTGGCGAACGAAACTTTCGTGCGCCGCGCCGCGGTTTGCCGCGAGCGCCGCTTCGACAAAGAGCAACGGCTCCTTCGCCGCGACGCCGATCGCCGCGGATTGCAGCCAGCCGTCGTCCAGAGACGGCCAGGCTTCGACGATGGCCTGAGCGATTTCAACGGACGGCTCGAAGGTTCCCAGCGCCATCAACGCCTGAATGCGCGCGCGCGCATCGCCATCGTTCAACTGCGATTTGATGGCGTTGAGTTTGGTCGCGCCTGAATTGGCTTCGCGGTCCGCCAGGATGCGAAGCGCGTTCTTGCGAACGGCGGGATTTTTGTCCGCCACGGCATTGACCAGGACGTTATCGTCCAGGCGGCCGAGGGCATTCAACGTGTGAAGCGCCACGACCTGGGCGATCGGCACCATGAGGGGGCTGGCGGCGCGGGCCACCGAATTGAGGATTCCAACCTCCCGGTCGTTGACTCCCTTTTCGCGCAAAAGCCTGGCGGCTGTGTCACGCACCCAGCCATTCGGATGATCGAGATTCAAAATCAATTGCCCCGGCTCCACTTGATGAAGGCGCGGAACGGAAATCCGTTTTGCTTCCTTGTGCTGGACGCGCCAGATGCGCGCGAAATGGTGGTCGCGATCCGGGCGCGTGGCGGCGTTGTGCGCGCCGTGCCGGGGGCCGCGCGTGTCGTTGTGGATCGCGGCCTGATTGTAGAAGTCCACGACGTAAAGCGCGCCATCCGGGCCGACGCGCGTGTGGATCGGACGGAACCAGAGATCCGTGCCCGCGATGAACTCGGTCTCCTCGTGGCCGGATTCCTTGCTCGCGGTGAAGGTCGCACCTTTCGGTTTCAAGAATTCGTGATGGACGAGATTCACCGTGGGTTCGGAGCTAAAATGCGAGCCGTTAAATCGCTCCGGCCACGCGCCGCCGTTGTAGAGGCACGAACCGGCCGAGGCCGTGAACATGCCGACCCAATCAATCTGAATGTACGGCGGACGCGTGTGATGCACCGCCGGGAAAACCTTCTGGTGATCCGGCAAAACCGCCGACGCCCGGATGCCGCCGATGTTGCCGCGCGCCAAAATCTTCTCCGGCATCACGACGTGCAAGAAATGCTCCCCGCATGTCGCCGTGGTGTAAAACGCTTCGCCGTCCGGCGCGAAGTCAAAGCCCCAGGTGTTGCACGATCCCGAAGCAACTTGCTCCAACGCCGTGCCGTCCGGCCGAAAGCGGATGATTCCCGCCGTGACGCGGCCAAAATTCTTCGAGCCATCGCCGGATCGCGGATTGCCTGCGCTGTAGCCGATCGCGCTGTAAATCCAGCCGTCCAAGCCCCAGCGGAAATTATTGATTACCGCGTGCGTGTCCCCTGTGCCGAAGCCCGTGTAAAGCACTTCAACTTTGTCAGCTACGCCGTCGCCGTTGGTGTCGCGAATCCAGAGAATGTCCGGGGCTTGCGCGACAATGACGCCGTCCTTGTGCAAGACGAGCGAAGTGACCAGTTCCAAACCTCCCGGCACGCCGTGATCCAGGTCTGCGAAGATGTGCTTCTTGTCCATGCGCCCGTCGGCGTCGGTGTCTTCGAGCCAGGAGATGCGGTCGCGCGCGGGGCGATTTTCTTTCTGGCTCTGGAAATTCTCCGGATGGAGCGAGCGCTGCGGGTTGATGGGAAGGTCGTTCCGGTTGATGGTGCGGCCATTCGGATACTCCGGTGTCTCCGCGACCCAAAGGCGGCCTTGCGGGTCCCAGTCCAGCGAAATGACTTTTTCCACCAGCGGCTCGGACGCGACCAGGTTCGCACTGAAATCGGGATGCACCTTGAGTTTTGCGGCCGCTTTCTCCGGCGCCGTCGGGCCGCCTTCGGGGTATTTGAGCGACGCGATTTCATCCGGTTTGCAGAATGCATCGACATTCTTGCGCCCACCAACCCAGGCGATGCCCCGCAGCAGGAGGGCGCGGTAGTGAGGCGTGTTGAAGGAAGCGTATTCGTGGCCCGGAAGCGAAACGAACGCGCGATACGGTTTGGTGCCGCCGTCCCAGGTCTTCTCGTAGGTCCAGATTTGCGGCGCAATCACGAACACGCTGTGGAAGGACGTGGCCAGCACGTGGACGTCCGGCGCCATGTCCAGGTCGAAGTAAATCTCGTCCTTCCAGTCGAAGTTGGAGGCGCCGCGCGTGATCGGATGCGTGGGATCGACGAAGTACTCGCCGACTTCGCCCTCGAACCACTTTGTCTTCGTTTCGCCATCCCAACGCCACGCGCCGCCCTGAACTTTCTTGGCCCACTCGTGCTGATCTCCGCTGACCACGCCGTCGTGGATGACGACGAAGCCGCCGCCGCGCCGGAGGAAATTCTCGAAACGCGCGCGTTCTTCACCCACGATTTTCATGCCGTCGTCGGCGAAGATTATCAGCACGTCGGTGTTTTCGAGTTGGGTGGCCGCCGGAAAACTCATCGCGCCGTCGGCTTGGCAGCCGCGCTCGGCCAGGAGTTTGGTCCAATCCGCGAGGAAGCGCGGATGATCGTGCTGGCCGGGGCCGTGAGTTTTGACGCCGGCGCGGATGAAGACGCGAAGCGGAGAATCTGCTTGGGCCAGCGTGGACACTGGATTGGCGGCCAGAGCGATGAGCCAGGCCAGCCCTGTCAAAAGCCGGCCAACGGACTTGGAAGGTGTGGGAAGGGAACGGGCTTTCATCATAGGTGGTGACACTCTTAACACTGTTCCGCCAGACTTGGAACTAAGAACAGCACTTGCCACTTACCAGTAATTCTGCCCATTGACCTGATTACACCCTGGAACTTGTCGAGCCCCTGCGGAATGCAATTCCGCGATACGGCAGATTACAAATCTGCGCTACGCGCTCAGGCTCAGAGCGTGTTTGGAAAATGGGCTACCAGCCCGTTTTCGGCGGCAACTTGCCGCCGAACATTGCGGCAGGCTGGTAGCCGGCTGGTAGCCTGCCGCAACAGGCCAGTGGCCTGTTCCACCCAAAAGGCATTTTCAAAACGCGCGCTCAGAGTCTCTGTCGCTCGCGCCGGCGGTAGAATCGCTCCTTCTTCTGGGTCTCAGCGCGCAGCAGCGCTTCGGCGGACCAGCCGCGGCGCTGCGCGTAATCCGTCAACGCGAAAAGCTGTTGAGCGACGCCCGTTTTGGTCCGCCGCCGGGTTGCCCGCCTTGCGCCGGCGGAGAGGCTCAGGCCCGCTTTGCGGGCCTTCTTGACCAGTTTCTCCGCGCGGAGAAGCGCCGGCAAATGCCTGGGGATGCCATCCAGCGCGGAGGGCCGCGCGTGCCGCGTGCCTTCCTTTTCCGCGCGCTTGATTCTGTCCCATTGCGTCCAGACACCTTCGACGTCTTTGACCCGCGCATTGCCGAAAACGTGCGGATGGCGCCGAATCAATTTCTCCACGATGTGGCGCGCAACTTTTTCAAAATCAAACGCGCCGCGCTCGCGGGCAAGCTGGCAATGGAAGACCACTTGAAGCAGCAGGTCGCCCAGCTCTTCCATCATTTCGTGGTCGTCGCCGGCTTCAATGGCGTCCATCAATTCATAGACTTCCTCGACCGCGTGAAAGCGGAGGCTCAGGTGGCTTTGCTCGCGATCCCACGGACAGCCGTTGGGCGCGCGGAGCCTGGCCATGACGGCGAGCAAGTCGTCGATTGCAGTTTTCTTCTTCATCACAAGTTTTGGGCAAAACGAATTAATCCTGGAAAAGGGAGTTCAGCCACAAAGAACGCAGAGATCACAAAGAACAGTAGTTTTTACGACAGTCCATGCTCTCACCGAGCGATGGGAATCTCTGCTTCGCCAATGCGTTTTCTCTGTGCTCTTTGTGGTCTCTGTGGCCAATCCATTGCCGTTTTCGAATTCATCGGCGCGAGGCTCCTCGCCTATCCCCGATAGCCAATCGCCAATCACTACAGAACCACGAGATTGTCGCGGTGGATCACTTCGGCTCGCGGGAGTTTCCCGGCCTGGATAGCGTCCGAGTCGAAATCGCAAATGCCGCGCGCAAATTCAGTCCCGTCCAAATCGCAAATGCGGACAATGTCTCCGGCGGCGAACTGGCCCTCACACCGCCTGACGCCGGGAGGCAGCAGACTTTTGCCGGACTCGCGCAAGGCCTTCTTGGCTCCTTCATCCACAAACAGCGCGCCTTTGGGGTGATGGAAGAACGCGATCCATCGCTTCCGGCTTTTCAATTTGCTGGATTGCGGCACGAAGATCGTTCCTTCCTCCAGCCCGTCCAGAATGCGGGCCAACACCGCGCTCTTCCGCCCGGACGCGATGACCATGGGGATTCCAGAGCGGACGACCATTTTGGCCGCCTGGATTTTCGAGGCCATCCCACCGACGGACGTCGCGCTCGCGGTCCCCAGCGCCAGATGTTCGACCGTTTGATCGATTTGCTCGATCAGCGAAAGAATCCTGGAATCCGGCCGGCGGAAGTTTTCCATCACGCCTTCCACCGAGGTCAGAACCACCAGCAAATCCGCGGGCAACAGACACGCCACCAGCGCCGACAGCTTGTCATTGTCCCCGAACTTCAATTCGGTGAAGGAGACGGCGTCGTTTTCGTTGATGATCGGGACGACGCCGCGGCCCAGCAAAGTCACGAGCGTGTTGCGCGCGTTGAGGTGGCGCTCGTGATGCTCGAGATCATCGTGAGTCAACAGCACTTGCGCGACGTGGAGTTTGAATTGGGCGAACAGCTTTTCGTAAGCGGCCATGAGGCGGGTCTGGCCGACGGCGGCGCAGGCTTGCAGTTCCGCCAAGTCGGAGGGCCGTTTCTCGCAGCCCAGCACGCCCATGCCCGCGCCGACCGCGCCGGAAGTGACCAGGACGATTTCGCGTCCGGCCTGGCGCTGCTGGGCGATCTGCGCGACCAATTGCTCCATTTGCGCGAGATCCGGCTGCTTCCGCGCGTCGGTCAGCACGCCGGTGCCCAGCTTCACGACCAGCCGGGTCACGTTCTGGAGCAAGTTTTTCCGCACGGCGAAAGGTGGTAGCAAAGGGGGGCAACGGTGTCGAGAATCGTTGCGTAAAACGTAATGCGTAATCCGTCAGGAGTGATTCGTCGTTCGAGGGCCTTCTGCTTCGCTGCGTCGTGGATTTCACTTTTTCACTCACCCCGTCCCGCTCCCTCAGGGCCCTCAGGGAGAGGGCTGGGGGCGCCGGTAAAGAGTGTTGCAACGCTGAGGGCAGCCGTCTTTGATCTCTGCCGTGCAAGATTTCATTGCCAAAGCTGCGACGCTGCTCGAAGCGCTGCCGTACATTCAGCGGTTCCGCAGCCAGACGTTCGTCGTGAAATACGGCGGCAGCTTCATGGACTCGCCCGATCCGGAAGTGCGCGACGGCGTCGCGCGAGACATCGTCTTCCTGGAAGCTGTCGGCATTAACCCGATCGTCGTGCACGGCGGCGGCAAAGCCATCACGCGCGCGATGGATGCCACGGGATTGAAAGCCCATTTCATCCAGGGCATGCGCGTCACGGATGAAGCGACGGTGAACGTCGTCGAGCAGGTGCTGTCGCGCGAGATCAATCCGGAGATCGTCAAAACCATCAACGCGCTCGGCGGCAAAGCGCGCGGATTCTCCGGCGCGGAGATCTTCACCTGCCGCAAGTTGATGCTGAAAAGCCAGGAAGGCCAGGACATCGATATTGGTTTCGTCGGGGACGTCACATCCGTGAACACCGAGCCGTTGCGCGAGTGCATTCGCCGAAGCATCACGCCGGTGATCAGCCCGACCGCGCGTGGCGCAGACGGCAACATTTACAATTGCAACGCGGACGTCGCGGCGGCGCAGGCGGCCATCGCACTCAAGGCCAAACGGCTGGTCTTCATGAGCGACGTGCCCGGCCTGCTGCGCGATCCCAAGAACGAAAAGTCGCTAATGACCCACTTGCGCATCGATGAGGTGGAAAGCCTCAAGCAAGCCGGCGTCATTGACAAAGGCATGATCCCGAAGGTCGATAGTGCCGTGACCGCCCTTGGGGCCGGCGTGGAAAAGGTTTCCTTCGTCGATGGCCGCGTCGATCACGCGATCCTTTTGGAAATATTCACGGACGCCGGCGTTGGAACCGAAGTCGTTTGCTGACCGGAACGAGCATCGAGCAGTATCCCTCAGTTAAGCCAGTTAAGGTGGGGCGAGGCTCCTGCCGAGCCAATGCCATCGAAGAAAAGCTCCGCAGGAGCGTCGCTCCGCCGATCGTTAACTGCGAGGTTACATCGAGCAAAGCATTGAACCCGTTGATCAAACCTGCAAAGATCAAGCGGTGAATGATTCCAGAGTTATTCCTGCACCACCGCCGATTGTCCGCAACGATGTGGCCGCGATCCAGGCGCTGTTTCAAAAGCACGTCATCCCAAGCTACGGGCGCTTCGATCTGGTGCTCAGCCATGGCTCGGGCAGCTACGTCTGGGACGTGACCGGCAAGCGTTATCTCGATCTGGGCGCGGGCATCGCGGTGTGCGCGCTGGGCCATGCGCACCCGGCCATCACCGAAGCCCTCGTGGAACAGTCGCGCCGCCTCGTCCACGTTTCCAATCTTTACTATCACGAACCGCAAGGCCGGTTGGCCGAAGCGATCGTGAAGCTGCTCGCGCCTGGCAAAGTTTTTTTCTGCAACAGCGGAGCGGAAGCCAACGAGGGCCTGTTCAAGGTCGCCCGCAAGTTTGGACATGCGGAAGGCCGATTCGAAATTCTCACCGCGCAGAACTCCTTTCATGGCCGGACGCTCGCGGGCATCTCCGCGACCGGCCAGGAGAAAGTGAAGAAAGGGTTCGAGCCGATGGTCCCGGGCTTTCGTCACATTCCCTACAACGATCTGGAAGCCGTGCGCAAAGCGATTTCGCCCGCCACGGTGGCGGTGCTCATCGAAGGCGTCCAGGGAGAAGGCGGCATCACGCCGGCCACGCCCGATTATCTGTTGAGCCTGCGGGAGCTGTGCAATGAACGGAAGCTGTTGCTTCTGATGGACGGCGTCCAGGACGGCCATTTTCGGACGGGCCGATTCCAAAGCTTTCAACGGATTCTGGAGGGCGCCGCGAATGGAAAACCATTTCTCCCGGACGGACTCTCGATGGCGAAATCGCTGGGGGGCGGCTTTCCCATCGGCGCGTTCTGGGCGCGGGAACCGTATGCCGATGTGCTAGGGCCCGGCACACACGCGTCAACGTTCGGCGGAACGCCGCTCGGCTGCGCCGTCGCCCTGAAAGTTTTCCAGGTGATCGAACGCGAGCGTCTGGATGAAAACGCGCGCCGCGTCGGAGACTTTCTGCGGATCGAACTCTCGCGGCTGGTTGAAAAAATCCCCGCCGTGTTCAAATCCGTGCGCGGTCTGGGCCTGATGATCGGCATTGAGCTCGCTTTGAACATTCCGGCCTTTGCCAAAGAGGAGAAGGCTGCGTCGCTGCAGTTTGTGAACCGGCTGCACGCGGCGGGGCTCCTGACTATTCCGGCGGGAACGAATGTCGTTCGCCTGCTGCCTCCGCTGAATCTGAGTCTGAGCGAAGCCGGGGAAGGCGTGCGTGTCATCGAACGCGTCGCGGTCAATCTGGGGAGTTAATTGCCTTGAGACTTTCCGGGATTTTGTGCCTCTTGTCTGCTTTATGACTCCTTTGGACGGCCGCGTATGAAACATCTGTTGAGCGTCGAGCAGCTTTCGCGCGACGCGATCGAACGCATTTTGACCGCGGCAACGGCCTGGAAAGCCGAACGTCGCACACCCTCCCGGCAGCCTCTCGCCGGCCAGACCTGGGCCTTGTTGTTTTCCAAATCCTCGACGCGCACGCGGGTCTCGTTTGAAGTCGGGATTCGCGAACTCGGCGGCCAGAGCCTCTTTCTGAGCGCCAACGACATTCAGTTGGGCCGGGGCGAATTGATCAAAGACACCGCGCGCGTGCTGGGCCGGATGATTCACGGCGCCGTCATCCGCACGTTCGCGCAAGCCGATGTCGAGGAATTCGCCGCGCATTCCGGCATCCCCACGATCAACGCGCTGACGGACGACGAGCATCCGTGCCAGATTCTCACGGACATTTTCACGTTTCAGGAAAAGCGCGGACCGATCCAGGGCAAGGTGGTGACGTTCATCGGCGACGGCGCGTGCAACGTGCCGGTCTCATGGATTTTCGCGGCGGCGAAGCTGGGTTTCGAGTTCCGGATTGCGGCGCCCAGAGCTTTCCAGCCCCCGGCTGCCTTGTTGAACCGGGCCAAAGGAAAAATCTCTTGCACGGAAGATCCGCGTGCCGCCGCCAAAGGCGCAGACCTCCTCTACACCGACGTCTGGGTCTCGATGGGGAAAGAAGCCGAAGCGGCCGAGCGCATCAAGATCTTAGGCGGGTATCAAATCAATCAGGCGCTCGTGAAACTTGCCAAACCGGACGCCCTGGTGATGCACTGCCTGCCCGCCTACCGCGGCAAAGAGATCGACGAAGCGACCTTCGAGGCCAACGGCCAGACCATTTTCGATCAGGCAGAGAACCGGCTGCACGTGCAGAAGGCGATCCTGGATTGGATTGCGGCGTCAGGTTGATGGGTGTCGAGACCCTTAATGAGCTCCTCGAGTTCGTGGTTCATTTCCAGATACGTGCCGACAACCATCGCCTTGAAGCGGTGCGCCCGCAGGCGTCAAAGTTTGTTTTGGAAGTGATGTTCGGTGAGCTCCGGCAAGTCATCCATGCGCGTTTGGTGGAGGTGATTCAATTCAAGCGTTCAAACGGTCCTGAATCTCAACTCGCCGGCTTTGCGTCCGATCCGGCAACCTCGCCGATGTGCACCGGTTTGTAGCCGCCGATCGCCTTGAAGTACAGGAGGAGGCACAGGTAAACCAGGGCCATCGTCGCGGGGATGAAGGAATCCGCAACCAGCGTTTTGCGATCCCCGCTGATGCTCGCTTCATAGACTTTGCGTTCTGTGGCCGACAATTTGTCCAGCGCCGCTTTCGGATCTGTGTTCCCGGTTTTGGCCAATTCCCCGCGCGCGGTATTCAGTTTCCCCTGCACCTCGCCGAGTTTCTTACCGTCCAAACCTGTGGCCTCGCCAAACACCATGGGCAGGAATCGGCTCGGATTCTCGGCTTTGTATTGAGCAAACACCGCGGCATCCGCCGTGTTCAAGGCCTCGCCCGCAAAACGGTCTTTGGCGTAGCCGAGACCCGGAGCGCCGATCAAGCCGGCCGACATCATCCCGATGCCGCCCATGATGGAAATCGCAACCGCGCCCGTGCGCGGGAAACGGTCCGACGCCACCGCGAGCATCGTGGGCCAGAAGAAGGTCTTCCCCACCGCATAGACCGTCAACGCGAGCATCGCGCCACCGAAGGACGCGATGCCGCTGGTCAGATTCAGCCCGACACACGCCAGGATGGCGCAGGTCAGCAAAATCCCCAGAGGCGACAGCCCAATCCGCTTCTCAATGAAGTCCGCGCAGAACCGCAGCGCGAACATGGTGAAGGACGTAAACACGAACAACCACTTGCCTTGCTCGGAGGTCAGAATGTTGCCGGTGATGTTTTGAATCCAGTTGTCCGTGCCGAGTTCCACGGCGCCCACCAGGGCGTGCGCGACAAAGAGCATAAACAACATCCAGTGGCCGATGGCTCCTTTGGTGATGGCGGCCACCGCGATCAACAGGACGGCGCCTATGATAATTGAGGAGGCGTTGCCCAATCCGAGGATGCCCTGGCAGAACATCACCAGCAGCCCGCACACGATCAATCCGCCCAGGATTCCAACATCCTTGAACATCTCGCCGAGACTCAGACCCTTTTCCGACGCTTCCGATTTCGGAAAGTGTTGCCCCAAGAACATGATGCCGTAAACCGCGGCCGGAATAAGGAACAGCGCCATCTGAACCTTCCAGTGGATCTGGAACTTGTCGTCCAGCACCCAGCCGCAAGCGCTGCCGAGCACCAGGCCGGCGGGCCAACTGGCGTGCAGGATATTCAAAAAGTGCGTGCGATTGTGGAAAAACAGCGTCGCCACGAGCGGGTTGGCCACGGCTTCCAAGGTGCCGTTGGCATAGGCGAATAGCCAGGAACCCCAGAAGAGCAATTGCCGGACGGTTTCTTTGTCCATGTTCGGGTTCGGAGCCAGAGTGACAAAGGCGGACAAGATGTGGAGCGCGAAAGCAGCCACCACCAGCTTGCCGTAGCCGATTTTATCGCAGATCACGCCGCCAATGATGATCCCGAAGCAGAATCCTGTGAATCCCGCGCCGCTGATATTTCCCAATTCTGTGGCCGTGAACCCGAACTCAGCGCCCCAGTTGTCCAGAATGCCGCCGCGAATGGAGAAGCCGACGCCGGCGGCGAGGATGGCCATGAAACCGGCCCAGAGGAGTCGTTTGGCATTGGCCTCAGTTCCGTTTGCGTTTCCGTTGCTCATAGGATTATTGGTGGTTTGGTTGTGGGTTGGTTGGGTTGGTCTTCGGAGGTGATTCCGTGCGCTCAGTAAACGTCTTCGTGAGTGCCGATGTCTTGAAGCAAAATGAGTTGTTGTCCCGGTTGATCGCCCGGCTCGATGGTGAAAATTGTCCGACAATCGTATCCGCACGAGCAGGCCCAACAGCCCAGGAGATGCCCGCGCAACGAGTGCGTCTTGCGTTTGGGGTCAAACGGGTCCAGCCGCGGCCGATCGAGAGCGGCCTCCACTCGCGCCAACCGTTCCAGGTCGGACCCGATGTAGCGGCGATATGCCCGTCGAAAGCGCCCACTCGGAATGACGACCCAGCGCAGTCCATTCATGGTCTGGGCAGTCGCAGGCTTCTCCGCAACCGCTGTTTCATCTTTTCGTGAGACTCGATTTTGAGACGACCGGCAGCCAAATCCCGACGCGCTTGGGCGATGTCTGCGGCCAACTCCTTCCGCCACGTTTCTGCGCGGCGCTTACGCAGCACCTCGATTAACATGTCCTGATCCTCGGGGCTCAAGGCCGAAGCCCGATCAAGCACATCGCCGAAAGGACTTGTTTTCATACCGGCCAAACTTCGCTCAAATCGTGAACGCCGGCAGCTTCACAATCTGGCCGCCTTTCAACGCCGATTGATGCGCGCACAGGCCGACACACGTCCAGTTGGCCGATTGTTTCGCGTTTGGGAATGGATCGCGGTCTTTCACCAGCGCGGTCAAGAACTCATGCACCATGTGCGGATGCGATCCGCCGTGGCCGGCCCCTTGCGTGAAGCTGAGGTGTGTCTTCTTCGCCAGGTCATAAACGCCCTTGGTTGTGAAGCGCTGGATCGGTTTGGGCAGCAGCTTCGCGTAGTCGGGCGCTTTGATCTTCTTGGGAATCTTAGGTTCCGGCAGTTTTGCCGTGTGGAGGACGTGCGGCTCGTGTTCGATGAGCGTCCATTCAAATGTTCGCTTCGAGCCGTAAACGTCGATGCTCTCCCGATACTGCCGCGCTACGTCGAACAGGGACCGGTAAATGCGGGCGCTCAGGTCGGAGTTTTTGAACTTGATGTGCGTGGTTTCCACCGCGAACGGGGAGTTGTATTTCTTGATAAGTTCCTTGCGGATCGTGCCGGAACCGAAACACGAAACGTATTCGGCCGTGGCTCGTGTCAGGCCGCAGACCGGGCCGACGCAATGCGTCGCGTACCACATCGGCGGGAGGCCGGGCCAGTAATTCGGCCAGCCGTCCATGTCTTGCTGGTGGCTGGCTTGAAGGAACTGAATTTTGCCCAGCGCGCCCTTCTCGTAGAGTTCCTTGATGTAAAGAAACTCGCGGGCATACACGACGGTCTCCATCATCATGTATTTGAGGCCGGTCTTTTTTTGGAGCTCCACGATCTTGCGGCAATCCTCGATTGAGGTCGCCATCGGCACGGTGCACGCGACGTGTTTGCCGGCTTTCAAGCCTTCGATGGACATCCAGGCGTGATCCGGGATGGGCGAGTTGATGTGGACCACGTCCACGTTCGGGTCGTTGAGCAGTTGGCGGTAATCCGTGAACCGTTTTTCCACGCCGAACGCGTCGCCGATCGCTTCCAGCTTTTTGGGATTGCGCTGGCAGATGGCGTACATGCTGGCGTTCGGATGCCGCTGGTAAATGGGAATAAATTCGGCTCCGAAACCAAGCCCGACGATAGCAACGTTAATCTTCCCTTGGCTCATGATGGTTGAGGCGGTCGAATTCTGGGCACAAAATCGCTTCCGGTTCGTTCCTGCAGGAACATGGGCAACGGTAATGCGCGGAATGACACCGTTCTATCGCGAAACTGTCAACGGAAAAGTGCCCGTGATGCCGTGATGGTCCGTGATGGTATGCCCTCTGTTGAGGGTGGGGCGAGACTCCCGCCGAGCCAATGCCATCGCGAAGAAACCCGTGAAGCCGGTGTCATGCCGGCAGCGTCTTGCCAAAGGATTAGGTTTGGAGGAATACTCGCGAGCATGGAAGCCGTTCAAAACCCGGTGTTCGTCACGGTCGAAGATTATCTTGCGGGCGAACTGCAGAGTGAGCTTCGCCATGAGCTATACCCAAATCGAGACGCTGGAGGAATACGTCCTGGTCGCGCAGGACAGAATGGAAGTGACCGTGTTCCACCAGATGGGGTTTTTCAGTTTCTCCCGGAGGGAGATCAGAGAATAGCCCAGCCTTTCAAGGCTGGGAACGAAAGTGCGTGGGCCGAGTCCCGACGGGACGGCTGATTCAGGGCTGAGTCCTGCCACTTCGCAAGCGGACCGCCGGCGGCCTCAAGGAATTCGATGCCGAAGCCGGTCTCTGTCATGGAGACTCAACCGTCCCTTCGGGACTCGAATAAGTCTGCTCTACAATCCTCATCCTCCCAAGGCCGCCGGATCGCTCACGTCCCCTTTGTTGAAATCCACGTATGCCTCGGTCAGATCAGCGGCATAGATGACCGCACTGGAGGGGCCGAGATTCAAGTGGATGTGGAGGTCGAATTCCTTCGCGGCCACGGCGGCGCAAAGCGCTTTGAATGGCGTCCGCGTGGGCTGGCCGCGTTCGAGGGAATAAATCAGTTTGCGGCTGCCCGGAGCGCTATAGGCAATATCAACCTTGTCTTCGACCACCGTCGCGGCGCTGTAGCCAAGGGCATCGATGATGCGGCCCCAATTCGGGTCGCCCCCGTTCCAACTCGTTTTGACGAGGGCGCTGTTGGCGACGGCGCGGGCGGCGGCGGCGGCCTCGGCAAACGATTTCGCGCCGTTCACACGCACGGTGACGAAGCGGGAGACGCCCTCGCCGTCGCGCACGATCATCTTGGCGAGTTCGAGGCAGACGTGGTTCAGGGCAGATTGGAAGCACGCCGGGCTGCGCAATTGCGGACTGCGGATTGCGGATTGCGGGCTTTCAGAAATGAGCCTCCTCATGTCGGCGGCTGCGATTCGGGGATTTCCGGCCAGGCCGTTCGCCAGCACGAGCACGGTGTCGTTGGTGCTCATGTCGCCATCGACCGTAATGCGGTTGAAACTGTTGGCCACGGCTTCGTTGAGCGCAAGTTGAAGGGCCTTGGGTTCAATCGCGGCGTCAGTGGTAATGAAACACAGCATCGTGGCATGGAGCGGGACCGCCGCGGGACGCTCGCCCGTCGCGCTCATCCCGGGTTGAATCATGCCTGCGCCTTTGCACACGCCGGCAATTCGGGCGCTGTGACCGCCGAGTGGGAACTCAACCGCGATTTGCTTGGGCCGCGTGTCGCTGGTCATGATCGCCTCGGCGACGTGGCACCCACTTTCGCCAGAAGCGCCCAACACCTTCGCCGCCGCCTCAATCCCGCGCTTCACATTGGCCATCGGCAGCGTCACGCCGATGCGTCCCGTGGACGCGACGAAGACGTGCGCAACTGGAATCGCACCGCGGCGTTCGTGAGAACGCGGACGTTTTCCGTCGGAAGAGCGAAGCGACCGCGAACAAACGTTCGCGGCGACGGCTTGAGCCGTTAGCCGGGCCATTTCCTGGGCATCCTTCAAACCTTGTTTGCCGGTGCACGCATTCGCGTTGCCAGAATTCACCACAATGGCTTGCGCCGTTCCTTGCTTCACATGTTCGAGGCAAACCTTGACCGGCGCGGCGCAGACCTGGTTTGTGGTGAACAAACCCGCGACCGTGGCGGGAACTTCCGAGACGATCAAGGCCAGGTCGCGCTTTTTTCCTTTGTTTGAGCCCTTGCCAGTGCCGAGGCGCTTGATGTCGCAAAACACGCCGCTCGCGAGGAAGCCCTTGGGCGCGGTGATAGAGCCGGAGATTTGTTGGAGTGAACCTTTCATCAAATTTGATTCTCTATCCGTGCTTTCCGTGTGATCCGTGGTTGCTCGGTTCCGGCTGCGTCGGGCTGTGTTCATCCGCAGTTTCCCTCGTTCCAGGTTAAGTCAAACCCGCTGTTTCCGGATATCCGTGCATGATGTTAAAGCATTGGATGGCCTGGCCGCTCGCGCCTTTCACAATGTTGTCCTCGGCGCTCATCACGATCAGCCGGCCCGTGCGTGGATCGAGGCGCCAGGCGATTTCGATGACGTTCGTTCCGGCGACATTCTTGGTGTCGGGCAGGGCCTTGCCTTCGAGCACACGAACGAACGGTTCGCTCGCGTAAGCCCGCCGGTAACAAGCCGTGATCGCGGCGTTCAATTCGGCGGTCTTTGCGCCATCAGCGGCGTGCTCGGCCGGCGCCAGGTAAAGCGTCGTGAGAATTCCGCGATTCACGGGGATCAGGTGCGGCGTGAATTGAATGACGATTTTCTCGCCCGCCGCTGCCGAGAGTTCCTGTTCGATCTCGGAAAGATGCCGGTGCTTGGGGAGGCCGTAGGGCCGGACGCTCTCGTTGCATTCCACGAACAGGTAATCGAGTTCCGCCTTGCGCCCCGCGCCGCTGACACCGCTCAGGGCATCGGCGATGATGCTCGTGGAGCGAATGAGTTTTTGCCGCAGCAACGGAAGCGTGGGGAGCAGAATGCTGGTTGGATAACAGCCCGGGCAAGCCACGAGCGTGGCCGTCTTGATCGCAGTGCGATTCCATTCGGGCAGGCCATAGACCGCTTCCTTCAGCAATTCCGGCGCGGGATGTTCGTGCGCGTAAAATTCCTGATATACGGCGGGGTCTTTGACGCGAAAGTCCGCGCTCAGATCGAGCACGCGGCAGCCGAGCTTCAAAAGCGGAACGGCGTATTCCGCCGCGACGCCGTGCGGGAGGGCCAGAAAAACCGCTTCCGCTTGCCTGGCCAGCACCTCGGCGTTGGGTTCCGCAAACCTCAATTCCCCGGCCCGGGGGTAATGGGCGAATCTTGGGAAAACCTGGGCGACTGACTGGCCCGCATACTGCCGGGAAGTCAGCGCGACCAACTCGGCCTGCGGATGCAGCAAGAGCAGCCGGACGAGTTCCTCGCCCGTGTATCCGGACGCGCCGACGATGGCGACTCTAGTTTTCATGCGCCGTGTGATAGCCAGTTAAACCTGAAATCCGAAGCACGAAATCCGAAATCCGAAACAAATCCATCTGAATTCGCTTCGGCCCGGCCAACAAAAAGCCCCGCCGGAGTCAACCAGCGGGGCTCGACAAATTCTGTTCCGTTTAGCGTTTGCTGTATTGGAATCGTTTGCGAGCGCCGGGTTGACCGTACTTCTTGCGTTCGCGCATGCGCGGATCACGCGTCAGCAGGCCTTCGCTGCGCAAGGCCGAACGAAAATTGGCGTCCGACGCCAGGAGCGCGCGCGCAATCCCGTGGCGCACGGCGCCGGCTTGCCCGGTCAGCCCGCCGCCGGTCACGTTGACGCGCACGTCGAATTTGGTCGTCGTCTCCGTGCGCGCCAGCGGCTGCAAAACCATCGTCCGCTGGGCTTCAATCACAAAGTAGCTTTCAAACGGCCGGCCATTGATCGTGATTTTGCCGGAGCCGGGAGCAAGGCGCACGCGGGCCACGGCGCTCTTGCGCCGGCCGGTGCCGAGGTACTCAGTCGTTTGTGCCATAGCTGAATCTTAGTTTTGGGCCGCGATCGTCGTGGGCTTTTGCGCAGAGTGCGGATGCTCGCCGCCGCGATACACTTTGAGCTTGGTCAGCAGCACGCGCCCCAGCCGGTTCTTCGGGATCATGCCTTTGACCGCGTGATGGATTAACCGTTCCGGATGGCGCGCCCGAACTTGCTCGACCGTCCGGTATTTCTCGCCGCCCTTCCAGCCGGAGTAGGACATGAACTTCTTCTTCGTTTCCTTCTTGCCGGTCAGGAGCACTTTCTCCGCGTTGACCACCACCACGAAATCGCCGGCGTCGAGGTGATCGGTGTAAATCGGCTTGGTTCGACCGCGCAAAATATTCGAGATCTGGACCGCGAGGCGGCCCAGGACGGCGCCGTTGGCATCGATCAGATACCACTTGCGCTGGTCCAAATTGACTTTGGGCAGATACGTTTTCATCGAAACTCTTCGTGTCAAAGAGCGCAGAACCTAGCAAACAAGGAAGTGAAGTCAATAGTCATTTCAGGCTCAATTTGGCCCGTTCACGCCGGCGGTCCTTTGTCGTTTCGTTCGCGCAGGTCCCGGCGCAGTTTCACGATTTCTCGTCCGCCTTTCGCCCCCACGTAAAACAGCAGCGCCGCAAACCAGGCAATCGATCCGAAGATCATTGCCGTCCAGAAGAAAACAAAAAAGTAGGTCATGAGGAAGCCCTGGCCACGGCGCGGGAGGAACCCAGCCAGGAACCGGCGAACATCCCGAGAAACGCCAGCGCAAAGGAAGAGGCCCCGGCAATTTCAGGAGCGATTTGATGCGCCGCATCGACCCGCGCATTGACGATCAGGAAGGTCAGCGGCCCGATCGCGCCCAGGACCAGCGCCGCGCACGCGCCGTATCGATTCGCCCGAGGCCAGTACAACGCGGCCACCAGCAACGTGAACACGCTCGCCAGATAGATGTTCCCCGTGACCGCCAGATAATCCCAGACGTTCCCTTTCAGTTCGTAGAGCAATCCGTAGAAAACCAGAAACACGCCGATCGCGCAGACCAGAAGCCGCGTCAACAGCAGCCGTGTGCGCGGCGCTGGAGGTTTCTTGAAGCACGGCATCAACAAGTCGTTGTAGATCACCGTGGCCCAGGTCAACAGGTAGCCGCTGTCCGTGGACATCTCCGCCGCCAGCATCGCGGCGATCACCAGGCCGAGAATCCCGGCGGGCAGAATCGCCGCCAGGTAAGCGGGCATGGCCGTGCGGCTGTCCAGACCGGAAGCCAGGCCGCCGTGACTGGCGAAATACGCAAACGCGGCCGCGCCAAACAGCACCGGCAGAGCGAATCGACCCACGAAATAAAAGGAAGCGCGGCGGTACATGCTCTTGGCGGTTTCCTCATTTTTGGCGCAGAGCACGCGGGTGATCTGCGTTTGCCAGGTCGTGACCACGGCCACTTGAAAGAGCGCCTGCCACAGCAGATAGCCCCAGCCCAGGCTGGTCGGGTGAAACGGATTGAACGGATGCGACGCCAGCCTGGCGCCATCCGCTCTCGTGCCGTCCCAACTCATCCAGAGTTGCCCCATGAGCGTGTTCCAGCCAATGTCGCGAATGACAAGCATCGAGGTGATCACCAGGCCGACGCTCATGATCAAGAACTGAAGATAATCCGTCACCAAAACCGAAAGCATCCCGCCGAGCACGGTGTAAAGCAGCACGATCGCCAGCAGGCCAATCATAATCAGTTCGAGCCAGTACACCGGCAACCCGGTGACGTGGACCAGGAATTCGCCGCCCACGCGCAGAAAAACGCCCATGTTCAGCACGCCGCCCAACACGACAAACAAGCCGGCCAGCCAGCGCACCTGCGTTCCGAATCGCTGCTGAAACAATTCCGGGATGGTCATGACGCCGGAGCGCCGAAGCGGACCGATGACAAATCCGGTGCGGCCCACGAAATACATCGCGCCGGCCATCAACACGCCGACGGTCGCTCCCGCGAAGCCTTTTTCGTAGCCCAGTTGAGCGGTGTACATCACGGTGACCAGGCCCAACTCGGTGGCGGCGAGCGAGGCGATCCCCAGGTTCAGATCCATCTCGCGTCCGGCGACCGCAAAGTCTTCCACGCCCCGCACGAAGCGCCGCATCCAAAGCCCGGCGCCCATGCACACAAGCAGATAAAGACCGACGATGAGGATGTCGATTAGAGACAAAGTCACGGCGATTTAGGACGTTGTCGCCATTGGTTGTTGGCCGCGTTTGCTGCGGCCTTCTTTTGACACGAATTACACGAATTTTCACGAATTAATTCTCTCCCTTCTCAAATCCGGGCCAAATCAACGTCGGTGGGGCGACGCTCCCGCGGAGTCTGTCCGCGACTCCTGTCCTTGCCCAATTCTACCCGCCTTAATTCGTGCTAATTCGTGCAATTCGTATCGTCCGCCCAGGTCCGCCCAGTTCAAATCCCTTGTTCGCACTTGCGCCTTGGTAGGGCGGCTTCTATTTTTTCGTTTTATGAGACTTTTCCGATTCCTGCTTCTTGCAACCGCCGTGTTGATTTCCAGCCGATCGCTGGCGCAAAACTCAGCCGCTGAAGCCGCGCTGGAGCGCAAAGCGAACGAGGAACGTTTCGCTCAACTCAATGCCAGAGTCGCATCCATGATAGAAACGGAGGGGGTTCTGCGGTCGAAAATCCAGGAATTGGAACAAAGTGTGGCCTCGCTGAGCCGGGAGATCAGGCGGTTGAAGGACGACAACGCCCACTCGAACACCCGCCTGGTCACGCGCGAAGAATTCAACACGCTCGTGGAAAAACTGAAGGAGATCGACAAGAAACGGGAAGAGGACAACCGATTGATCGTCAACAGCATCAACACCCTCAAGGATATTGCCAAGGTTCCGGCGCCGACTCCTTCGCGTCCCAAGCCCTCCACAGACCATACGGAGGCGCTGGAAACTGTCGATTACAAGATCAAGGAGGGCGATCTGCTCTACAAGATTATCGCGGCCTACAACGACGAATATGCCAGGCAGGGTCGAGGGCGGATCACTCTCGAGCAAGTCAAAGAAGCGAACCCGGAATTGAATCCCAACCGGATTATTCCCGGCAGAGTGATTCGAATTCCAGTCCCGCCCAAGAAATGACCGGCTCCAGGCGAACCGGATGGTATGCCCTCAGTTGAGGGTGGGGCGGGGCTCCCGCCGAGCCAATGCCATCGAAGAAAGGCTCCGCAGGAGCGTCGCCCCACCGTCGGTAACTGAGGGTTACTCCGGGCCAAATCTCCCGGTTGATTCTCCCCTGGCTTCGGAGTTATGGTGTCCTGGCGTGGACCTGGACCGATGGCTTATCAAGCATGCAAAACTCGGATTTGACAGGTTTTAGCATCGTCATCATCGAGGACGATTCGCTGCTCCGGAAACAAATCACGGCGTATCTGGAGCGCCTCGGCGCGGATGTCACCGGCGTCGATTCCATTCAACGGGCCCGGAAAGTCATCGCGGACCTGAGCTTCGACTTCGCGTTGCTGGACGTGAATTTGCCGGACGGTTTGGGGATCGATTTGCTCCGGGAGAAATGCTTTTCCAGTTACACGGGCGTCATCGTCATGACGGCAGAAGGCCGCATTGAGGGCGCAATCGAAGCCATCCGCCTGGGCGCCCTGGAATACCTGGTCAAGCCTTTCGATCCCGCGCAATTGCCGCTGGTCATCAACCGCGCGCGCCGTGCGAAACAAACCGAGCGCCTGACCGAACACCGCCGGAGCGACGTCACTTCAGGCGGCATTTCGTTCTTCTTCGGCTCGTCGCTGGCTTCGCTCCAATCGCAATTGGAGAAGATTCTCGCTGCCGACCGGCGCCTGGAAAGCAACCTTCCCCCGGTCCTCATCGAGGGCGAGACCGGCACGGGGAAAACGACGATCGCGCGGTGGATTCACCACCAGGGTCCGCGCGCCGGCCAGCCGTTAGTCGAAGTCAACTGCTCGGCGTTGCCGGAGACTTTGGCCGAGTCCGAGCTGTTTGGACACGAGCGCGGAGCTTTCACAGATGCACGAACTGCGCGCATGGGCCTTTTCGAAGCCGCGAACGGTGGAACGCTGTTCCTGGACGAATTGCCCAGCTTGTCGTTGCCGCTCCAGGCCAAGGTTCTCAAGACGATTGAAGACCACAAGATTCGGCGCGTCGGAGGGCATAAAGAAATCGCCATTGACGCCCGCGTGATCGCCGCTACCAACCGCGACTTAAAATCGATCGTCGCCAGCGGCCAATTCCGGGAGGACTTGTATCACCGGCTGGATTTGTTCCGGGTTTACATTCCGCCTTTGCGCGAGCGCGGGGACGATATCCTGGAACTGACGGAGAAGCTGCTCGACCAGTTGTCGGCCCGTCATCGCCTGCCGCGCAAACCGATCCATGCGCAAGGCCGGAAGAGTTTGCAGGCTCAACCCTGGCCCGGCAACGTCCGTGAACTGGCGCACGAACTGGAACGGGCCATTGTCTTTGAAGAAGGCGAGGAACTGAAGTTTGAGCACCTCGGCACAACCGCGCCTGAAAAACCGGCCACGCTTGCGGTTGCGGATGACTGGCTTAATCCGGCGTTTCAATTCCCGCCGGAGGGTTTTTCCATGGAGGAAGCGATCAACCGGCTCATCCAGCGGGCTCTCAAACAGACCTCGAACAACGTTTCGGCCGCGGCGCGCTTGCTCGGGGTTTCAAGAGACTACATTCGCTACCGGCTTTCGGGGCAAAAAACCAGCAGCCTCCGTTGGGGACTTAAACCCAGTTGCCGTCTGCGAGAGATGGACTTGGGAGACTCTCACCGGAAAACAGTGGCTCGTGCTCCAGCGTTGTTTCGAGCCATCTCGCGTCTGGGAAACAGGTTAAGATGCGCCTGTGGCCTTGGCACGTTCTCTGCCGCGGAATTGACGAGACGCAAAAGCGGAATTACGGCGTTTTGTATTTTTGTAGCTATGCACCAACCAACAACAATGACCTATGAAACTAACCAAAACTCTTGCGCTCGTCTCGGGGGTAAGTCTGCTCCTGGTCGCGCTCGCGGCCCACGCGGCTGACACCGCCAAGCCCGGCGAGTTGGATCGATCCAAGAAGCCGGCCACCGCGACCCAGCCTGCGACCCCGGCGAAGACCCTCACGCCGACGACGCCTGGGGTGCCCGCGAGGAAACCCGAAACGTCGCCCACCACACCTATAACGCTCGGAAACACCGTCGATCCCAAGTTGATCGAATCGACGATCGACAAGGCTTTGACGGTTAATCGGAACCAGAAACCTGCCCGACCGGATCACAAGGACAAATCCGAACGGTCCGGTCCCTCGGACGACGTCAAAAGGCTCATGGATTTGTTCAAGGAAACTCGCAACGAATTCCTGGAGCAGGAAAAGGAGTTGAAGCAGAAATACACGGCGGCGAGCAAAGTAGACCGCGAAAAACTCCGCGATCTGATCAAGGAAAAGCGCCAGGCGTTTCTCGATCGCCAAAAGGAACTGCGAGACGAGCTTCACAAACGCACGCAAGACGTCCGAGATCAGCTTAAAGACCATCGCGAAGTCATCGACGCCGCCAAAGATCAGGCCAAGGACGAAGTCAATCGCCGCAAAGGCGGTCGCGACTGAGACGATGGTTTAGAACGTAGCTGCTGGTTAGAAACCCGTTCAACGCCAGCAGTCACACCGCCAGGCAGCCAGAGGTTGTCTGGCGTTTTTGTTTCATGAGCGCGCGCCCCAGCGAGCGTTTTCATGCGCGATTCACTCGAACAAGCTCGCGAACGGTGAAAACCTCAAATTTCTAAGTCCCTTGGAAGAAATGCTGAACCAAGGAGTGAAATGTCTCAACCGCTCGGTCGCTCGCCGGTAACTGCGAAGACTGCTGGAGCAGCCAAATACGCAGATGCTCGAAATGCGATCCAGGGAAGCGTTGGCAAGCTTACCAATACACCCGCTACCGATGTCGAGGGAGGCTGCGCGCGCTGGGAACAAAAGCGCTTGGAACCATAGAAATCTGACGTGTCATGATTCACCATAGACCTGCCATTGCTCGTCGCGCGGCAAGCTGTTGAACCCTTCCAAGACAGATTGGGCTTTCGTGCTCATGCTTTGAACCATATCCGCCCCGCATGAAAACGACAAGCACCCCCATCGGGAATGTCGGGAATCTTCCCTTCGATGAGGACTCGCCCACGGTCAAGGAGGCACTGATGCCGCAAGCCGAATCGAACGCCGCTTCGCGATGTCCGGACAAACGTGCGACTGGAACCGAGTCGTGGCGCTACCGGGCGATCTCACAAATTCGTGTCACATTCTTCGTCTGCGTCTATCTGCGGTTCAACTGCGGAGTTTTGGTTGAAACTGGCGCACGGCAAGATTGTTTGGTTAGACTTTCCCAAAACGAACCGAACCGAAATTCCTCCCATGAAACACTACGAATTGAACCACGTCGCGATTCACGTGCAGGACGTCGAGAAAAGCTGTGAATTTTACCGGAGCGTGCTGATGCTGGAGCCGATTCCCCGTCCGGCCTTCACCTTCCCCGGCGCGTGGTTCCGGCTGGGAACGATTCAAGAACTCCACTTGATCGGAAACCGCACCGAGCCAGTGTTTGCGGGAAACCGCAGCAACCACTTCGCTTTGCGCGTCGATGATCTGACGCCCTGGGAACAACACTTCCAACGGATTGGCGTGTCGTATTTGCCTCGGCGCACGCGGCCCGACGGCGCGCTGCAAATGTACGTCAAAGACCCAGACGGCCATGTCATTGAGTTGTTCACGCCGCCGGGCGGGGCGGAGTAACGGCGTGGCGGGGGGCGGAGGGAGTGGTGGAGTGATGGAGTATTGGAGTATTGGCTTTCAGCCTGAAGCCGGGTGGTGTAATCCGAGTAAGCTCGAATTCACGCGAATTCACCCACTCCATCACTCCATTACTCCATCACTCCATTACTCCGTGCTTTGAAGAATTCCCGAATCACCGCAGCCACGCGTTCAACCTGCGCCTCAGTCAATTCCGGGTAAATGGGGAGGCAAAGGCACTCGCGCGCGGCTTTCTCGGCTGCGGGGAAATCTCCGGCTTTGTGGCCAAGCGCGGCGTAACACTTCTGCAGGTGCAAGGGCAAGGGATAATGAAGCGAATACCCGGTGCGGTTCGCTTCGAGATGCTTTTTCAAATCGTCGCGGCGCGGATGCCGAATCGCGTAGAGATGATACACGCTTTGCGCGTAGCCGGCCTCGCGCGGCAATTTCAGAGGCGTGCCGCTCAGCGATTCGTGGTAGCAATGCGCAATCCGGCGGCGGGCGGCGTTCCATCGCGCCAGATGCTTCAACTTGACTCCGAGAACCGCGCCTTGAATGCCTTCCATCCGGTAATTGAACCCCACCTCGTCGTGGAAATAGCGGGCCGTCGAACCGTGATCGCGCAAGGAACGGGCGCGCGCCGCGAGGGTCGGGTCGTCGGTGACCAGAGCGCCGCCCTCCCCGCACGCGCCGAGGTTTTTCGCCGGATAAAAACTGAAGGCGGCGAGCGAACCGAAAATCCCGACCGTTTTTCCCCGATAAGTCGCGCCGTGCGCCTGAGCCGCGTCCTCGATTAATTTCAGGTTGTGCTTCCGGCAGATCTGCAGGAGCGGATCGAGATCGCACGGATGGCCGTAAAGATGGACCGGCAAGATTGCTTTCGTGCGAGGCGTGATCGCTTTCTCCACCCGGCCTGGATCCAGATTGAACGTCGCATCGTCGATATCGACATAGACCGGACGCGCGCCCACGTAAGAAATGGCCCAGCTCGTCGCCGCAAACGTGAACGGCGTTGTGATGACTTCGTCCCCGGCGCCGATGTTCGATAGAATCATCGCGATGTGCAGCGCTGACGTTCCGCTGTTGAGTGCAATCGCGTGGCTGGCCCCGCAAAATCGGGCGAAATCCTGCTCGAACTGGACGACTTCCGGCCCCAGACAAAACGCGTTCTGATCCAGCACGCGCGCAATCGCGGCGTCGATTTCCTCGCGCAGCGGCCGCATCTGCGCGCTCAAGTCAAGATACGGAATAGCGTCGTCCATCAGCTTATGGTGCCCCACTTAGGAACCCAGGCAACATCAGCTTTCTGCCTTCCAGTTCCTCAGCGCGTGCTCCAGCGCTTCTTCAACCGGTCGCATCTTCACGCCGGCCCCCAGCAGCTTCCGTGTGTCCATAACGCAGTTGGACCGCGGGGTCCGGGCCGCGAACTGATAGAACTCCTCGTCGCTCGCCCAGAACTCGAAGGAGCGATTGGGCTGAAGGATCTGCTGAATCATCTCCACCACGCGCCGGGTCGTCGTGAAACCCGGATTCGTCACGTTGTACGTCCCGAACGGCGCGCGCAGTTTCCATAAATCCAGGCACGCGTGGACGAAGTCCGCGCGGTGCGAAATGGAGTTTGTGTTGTCATAGACCTTTTTGTAGCGCTGCACCTTGCTCAGGTAGTTTCGGGCATTGTCAAACTCGTCGAACGGGATGCGCAACCGCCAGATGTAACACTGGCCCACGCCGGCGATCGCTTCCTCGGCCAACGCTTTGGTGCCGCTGTAAAAGCTGCATGGCGGATTCCGGAATGTGAAGTTGGTTTCGTCGGTTTCGGAGAAACCCTGGACGGACTCCGGATGCTGTTCGACGCGCGAGCGCACCTCGGGCCGGATCAAGTCCTTTTCCACTGCCAGCGACGTTCCGTGTTTTAATTTCGCGCCGTCATAGATGCACCCGGACGACACGTGTCCCCACGGGATCCCCGTGGCGGCGCAAGCGTGCGCGATCGTTTGCGGAAGGAGCGTGTTCCCCGCGAGCGTGTCGGCGCGGGCTGTCTCGCAGGCATCGACGTTGGGTTTGCCCGTGTAGCCTGCGGCGTTGATGAGGAAACTCGGCTTTTGCGTCCTCAGGAAATTCAACAGCGTCTCGAACTGCGTGTAATCCACTTCTTTTCGCGAAAGTCCGATGAAGGGAAGGCCGCGCTGCGTGAGGCTCCGTGCGAAAGCTCGGCCGATATAGCCGGTCGCGCCTAACAAAACGATCATAAGGTTCAGGAAAGATGACTTGAGGATTGAATCAACGCCCCTCCGCCAGCCGTCTGGCTTCGGCAACAACTTCGTTCAAGTATTCCCGGTATTCACAATTCGGCATCCGGTCGGTCAACGCCGCGAGTTGATCCAGCGAAAGAAACCCGCGGAGAAACGCCGCTTCTTCCGGGCAACCGATCTTGATCCCTTGCCGTTTCTCGATGGTCTGCACAAATGCCGAAGCTTCGTGCAAACTGCTGCTGGTGCCGGCGTCCAGCCAGGCGAAGCCGCGGCTCAACCGATAAACCCGCAACTGCCCGCGCTGGAGATATTCCACGTTCACGTCGGTGATTTCGAGTTCGCCCCGCGCGGAGGGTTTCAAGGCTTTGGCCACCGCCACGACGTGATTGTCGTAGAGATAGAGGCCCGGCACCGCGTAATTGCTCTTGGGCTGCCTGGGTTTCTCCTCGATGGAGATCGCATGACCGTCGGCATCGAATTCCACCACGCCGTATCGTTCCGGGTCGTGGACGTGGCAGCCAAAGACGCAGGCGCCTTTGCGGAAATCCACGAACGCCTGGCGGAATTCGTTCCCGCCGTAGAAAATGTTGTCGCCCAGGATCAGCACCACCGAGCTGTCGCCGATAAACGAATCGGCAATCAGAAACGCCTGCGCGATGCCGCCCGGCCGCGGTTGCTCGCGATACTCAATGGACAAGCCCCACGCGGCGCCGTCGCCGAGCAACTGGCGGTATCGCGGGAGGTCGTGCGGCGTCGAGATCAGGCACAACTCGCGAACGCCGTTTTCGATCAGCGTGGTCAACGGATAATAGACCATCGGCTTGTCGTACACGGGCTGGAGTTGTTTGCTCGCCACCTGCGTCAGCGGATACAACCGCGAGCCGGCGCCCCCGGCCAGGATAATGCCTTTCATTGCGCGGAATCCTAAGAAGCCTGGGAACGTCAGAAAAGCCAAATGCGAGGCTTCCCATGAACCTCACGGTAGGGCGAGCCTGTCCCCAGCGAGCCGGTCTGGACGTGCTCCACTCACATCGAGCGGCTCGCCGGGACGGACTCGCCTTACCGGGTTCATTGGCCATGAGCAGGTCCGATAGGCACAGGGAGCTTTCCGTGGGGATTCCCAACGGTTCATCAGCCGTGTACAGACCCGAAAGGAACATGGCGCTTTCCATGTCAGGTTCAATTCATTATTCTCCTCGGTGTCATGAACACGGAGCGCATTCGTAAAAGGCTGATCAACGGGTTTCGTCCTTTCGCCATTCACCTGTCCAGCGGCCGCAAATTCGTGGTGCCGTATCCGGAGTTCATTATGGTCGGCAAAAGCGTCGTTGCAGTCCTGGGGAACGACGATTCCGTGACCACGATCGACGCGCTCCACATCGTGGCTGTCGAGGATTTGCCTCGTAAACACCGGAAGCCAACAAAGTCCTGATTGCCCACAGTGGCCTGTGTTTGGGTTGGAATGGCAAGCCTGAATAAGCCTGGTTTTCTCGTGTCCGCTTTGCCTCTCGCTTCCTGTCTCCTGGTGTGTCTGAGTTGCGCGGTCCACGCTGGCGGAACACTGAGAGAATTCTTCGATCGAAACTCGCACATTGCACCCCTGAATCCGGTAGGGACGCGTTCCACCGCGTTCCACCGCGTCCCTGATATTGTTTTTCGATCGTGGAGTAAAGTCAGGGACGGAGTGGTCCGCGTTTGGCGAAGCGGACGTCTTTTCTGGGGAAACTGATCGCGGGGCTTGGGAAAGCCCATCCGTCCGTACCCGGTTCGTGGGGAGGAGGCCTCACGCTCTCACCCGGTTCGAGTCCTGGAACGCTCCCCGGCCGCAGCCAGACCTGGGAAGGCGGCGGCAATTACGTCTGGGAAATCAACCATGCCGCCGGCACCGCAGGCGCTGATCCCGGCTGGGACTGGATCAACATCTCCGGCACACTCAGCATCCACTCGACTCCCTCCAACAAATTCAACATCAAGCTGACCACGCTCGCTCCGGACAACTCGGAGGGCGAAATGCATAATTTCAGCAAGCGCAGGAGTTACACCTGGACAATCGCCACGGCCAGCAGCGGAATATTCGGGTTCTCCGCTGATGCCTTCAACCTGGATGTGTCGGCATTCCGAAATTCGATGGACGGCGGCGCTTTCGGGATCGAGATCGCGGGCCACGATCTCAACGTGACGTTTTCGCCACGGCCTTCGCCGCAGGCGCGTTGGTGGGGCGAGTTGATGGTGAACCGCTGGATTCAGGCGGGCCTCGGTTTGGGCGGCCTGACCGTCGTCTTCAGCCTTTTCCTCTGGCGTATGCGCACACTTCGCCGCATTCACGCGCTCGAACGGGAAAATGCCTTGAACCAGCAGCGCCACCAGATCGCCCGAGACCTCCATGACGAAATCGGCACCCGGCTCACTCAGATTGCCCGCCTCTGCGAAACGGACCAACGAAGCGAGGCCTTGCACAACATCTTGAAACATGCCGAAGCCAGCCTCGTGGAAATGCGTGTGCGTGTGTCAGGAAGCGCCGTCGAACTTGGCATTCAGGACGACGGAAAAGGATTCGCGTCCGCGACCCTCAAGTCCAACGGCAACGGGTTGGCCAATATGCGCCAGCGTGTGGCGGAATTGGGCGGAACCTTCGCGCTGGAATCCGAACCTGGCCACGGCACGCATCTGCGCGTGAGCGTGCCTTTGCCGCCGGCTCATGCACGCGTCCCATGAACCCCATCGCCGGTAGGGCGAGTCCGTCCCGGCGAGCCGCTCGACGTGCGTGGAACACATCCGACTCGGCTCGCTGGGGACAGGCTCGCCCTACCGCAGGCGAGCGTTGAAGCGGCCGCGCCCATCCGCGCTATCCGCGGTTAAACCGCCAGTCGTACTTTCATCTGATTGCTTTGCCTTCTCAATTGGGCCACCATGCGTGCGCCTTGAGCAGCATCAATCCAGAGCCACATGCCATCGGCCTGGCCTTTGTGGAGGACCACGCCGAGGAACGCGCCCGTCTGATCAAGCTCATCAAAAACTCTCCCGGCCTTGAACTCGTGGCGGCCTGCGCAAGCGCTGAGGAAGCCCTGGCGATAATCCCTCCCCTGCGCCCGGAGGTCATCATCTTGGATATTCAACTGCCCGGTCTTTCGGGCATTGATTGTGCCGCCCGGCTCGCGGCCACCTTGCCTTCGGCGCAAATCATGATGCTGACGGTGATCGAGGATCACGAACGGCTTTTCCAGGCCCTGGCCGCCGGCGCATCCGGCTACTTGCTCAAGAAAACGCCGGGAACCAAAATCCTCGAAGCCATTCGGGAGTTGCATCAGGGCGGCGCGCCGATGTCCGGGCAAATCGCCCGGCAAGTCGTGGCGTTCTTTCAACCGCGCAAGACGGAGTATTCTGAAGCCGTCCGGCTTTCGCCCACCGAGGACACCATCCTCCGCTGCCTTGCCCAGGGACTTCTCTACAAAGAAATCGGCCAGCGGCTTGGCGTCCAGATGAGCACGGTGCGCACGCACATCTGGCACATCTACCGCAAACTCCACGCGCGCAACCGGACCGAAGCTGTGCGGAAGGCGTTTCCCAATGGCCTGCCGCCGTAGGGCAGACGCTCAAAGCGTGTTTCGAAAATGCCTCTTGGGTGGAACAGGCCACTGGCCTGTTGTGGCAGGCTACCAGCCGGCTACCAGCCTGCCGCCATCTTCGGCGGCAGGTTGCCGCCGAAAACGGGCTGGTAGCCCGTTCCACCCATTTCAAAATACGCCCTATACGCCCTCAGTTGATTTCCCAATCCGTTTCCGCTACACGTAGCGTATGGAAACAACAGTGAGCGGCCATGAAACCGCAATTTGGAGCCGCACAATCCAGCCTGAGAAAGGCGGCGTCACAATCAGCGGGGTGATCAGTGGCAGTGGTAACCTGGCTATCTCTGGGTCTGACGGTCCCACGCTTTCAGGCAACAATACTTATTCAGGCTCTACTTCCGTTGGTAATGACCAGAACCTGACCGTTGGCCACGCCAATGCCTTAGAGCGTGTCCGAAAATTGCGCGGGGTCCTGCGGCGAGGGATTTTGGCTGTGGCCAAGGCGGCGAGGTCCGAGCATCCCCAACGCGGGCTGTAAGGACCGAGCCAACGCAGGCCACGGACAAAAGACCCGCCGCCCGGAGGGTTTTCGCGCCAAAGGCCGCCTGGCTTCGTTGCTCCTCAGTCGAAGATCCAGGGAGGATATTCTCCTTCGTTGCGCCTCGCCATCCGGCCTTTGGCGCGAAAACAGGACCCCGCGGAATTTTCGGACACGCTCTTAACAGAAATAGGTGCGCCAAGAAGACCAACCGCATGTGCCGGTGCCACGCTGGCCAAGACCGGTGCTCGTAATGGTCGAGGCCCAACTCGGATTTACCTTCTTGGAAACAACGTTCGACCGGCCATCGAGCCGCGCTGACGCGGACCAGTT
>Ga0194128_10001593_pt1 | contig 39137 bp, 39 predicted proteins | sample TA2KigCa65mmetaG_FD_148650 | JGI IMG/M metagenome (GOLD analysis project Ga0194128, IMG submission 148650) | Freshwater microbial communities from Lake Tanganyika, Tanzania - TA2015037 Kigoma Deep Cast 65m | ecosystem: Environmental > Aquatic > Freshwater > Lake | place: Tanzania: Lake...
CAGAAACTTCAGCCACTCCTGGTGAGGATGCCGGGCCTGACATTGGCCAATAACCTTGCCTTCCAAAACATTGAGGGCGGCAAATAGCGTCGTCGCGCCGTTGCGCTTGTAGTCGTGGGTCATCGTCCCGCACCGCCCCTTCTTGAGGGGCAAACCCGGTTGTGTCCGGTCCAAGGATCAACGGCTGACCAAAGCTGAGTTCACCGGACTGGCTAACACTTGGTTTGGAAAACTCGATTCCGACAAAGCTGGCAAAGTGAACCAAGAACAGTTCATGGAAAAACCGGCCGACATCTTGGAACTTCCACAAGTTGGCGGTCCGGGAGCGAATCCCGATGCCGGACCGCGACGAGGCGGCAATCAAGGTTTTCGCGGACGCGGCGGATTTGGCGGCGCGGGAAACATTGGTTTCAGTCTGTTCGCGGCTGGTGATACGGACAAAGACGGCTTTATTACCGGTGCGGAATTTAGCGGGACTTTCGCGAAGTGGTTTACTGAGTGGGATCCGGACAACATCGGCGCTTTGAGTGAAGAGAGGCTTGCGGGCGGTTTGAGAGCTTCTCTGCCGCAGCAGGGCTTTGCCGGCTTTGGCGGAGCTGGCGGCGGGCGCGGTCAAGGCGGCGGCGGTGGCTTGGGCCCTGGCGGGTTTGGCGGTGGTGGTCCTCAACCTCAGCCTCTCACGCCTGAGCAAGTTGGATTAATTCGTGCTTGGATTGATCAAGGCGCGAAGTAATCGAGCTGCGCTCTGGGTCTGAGCTGAACGTGTGAATTACTTCGCGTCGGGCCGCACGGTTTGGGAAGCAAACCGCGTTTTCATCTTCAGCAGGTGCGGCTATGAACTGGTTTCAAGCGGCCGTGATGCGGCCACTTCGATTCGATCCACGATCTGATTGCCAACGGTGGGTTCTGGGTCCACATTATGAATCCGCGTCGGAAATATTGTGTTGCCGCCGCTGGAACTAGCCTGATTGCCAAACTCACATTCATGGCGCGGCGGCAAACGCAACTGCTGGGTCCAATTCTTGGCGCGCTGTTCCTGGCCTTATTAGTACAGAGAGCGAACGGCGCTGAAATTTACCTCGACCTTGCACCTCCAGGTCCCATGATTCAAGTGGTTGGCGACAAGGACGACGAATGGCGTTTTCAGGTCACTTCCAATTTCTTCAATTGGGCAAGCGCGCCCGCTTTGGGCACGATGTTTTCGGACAGTCTTCCCAAGGCAATTCCAACCAATTACCTCGGCGCGAGCGTTCAATTCTTTCGTGCCGTGCGGACAGAAGGGCTGTTTGACGACGAGGTGCTGCGAACAATTCGTTTGACGTTCACGAATTCGAACTGGCAAACCCGATTGACCAGCGGCCGGCTGAGTGGATTGAACACGCCTTGCGCGTTAGTTCTGGACAATGGTCTGACTAATAATGGCGTCGGTGCGCGCTACAAAGGAAACACTTCCTTCGAGGCCGGAGGCGCTAAGAAATCACTGAACCTCGAAATGGACTTCCTCGACCCTGAAGGACTGCTCATGGGCTATAGAACCGTCAACCTCAACAATGCCGCCGGGGATGAAACGCTCATGCGCGAGCCGGTTTATTTCAACGTCATGCATGAGTTCGCGCCGAGCCCTAAAGGCGCAATGGCCAAGCTTTTTATCAATGGCTTGTACTGGGGTGTCTATTCGTTCGTCGAACAGGAGAACACCATCCTCGTCAAGGAATGGTTCCCGAGCAACGATGGCGATCGTTGGCGCGCGCCGAACATCGGCAATCCAGGGCCCGGCGGCGGCGGCGGGTTTGGAGGCTCGGCTTCAGCTTTGACCTGGTTAGGTTCGAGCATCGCCGCTTACCAGCCGAACTACCAGTTGAAGACCGATAATTCCACGAATGCCTGGGAACGTCTCGTTCACGTCATCGACGTGCTGAATAACACGCCGTCCGAGCAGTTTCGCGATAAAGTCGAAGAGGTGCTCGCTGTGGATCGCTGGCTTTGGTTCCTGGCCGTGGAGAATGTTTTTGCGGATGACGACAGTTACTTCAACAAGGGCGCCGATTACGGTTTCTATTACGAAGTGGAAAGTGGGCGGGTTCATCCTATCGAACACGACGGCAACGAATCTTTCTTCGCCAGCGACGTTCAACTTTCTCCGGTTCAAGGGATCAACACTTCGAATCGGCCGGTGCTTTATCGTTTGCTGCGCGTTCCTGAGCTAAAGCAGCGATATCTCGCTCACATGCGGACCGTTCTTCAAGAACGTTACAATCCGACTTATTTGATCCCAGTGATCAATCGCCTTAGCGCTCTCACGATGGCCGATATTATCACGGATCCGAAGAAGAACTTCACGATGACGGCTTACACGAACGACCTTAATGCCCTTAAGAGCTTCGTCACGTCGCGCCATCGATTTCTGACGAATCACGCCGAACTCCGCTCGGTTCCGCCTCGCATCACTACGGTCTCGGTCCCCGCGCCTGCGCCGATGGCTGGCGAAATCCCGCTGATCACCGCCAAAGTCGAAGCCAATGCGGACGAAGGAATCGATTCCGTCTGGCTCTACTGGCGCGGGAAATCTTACGGCCGTTTCGCGGCGACGCAGATGTTCGATGACGGCACGCACTATGACGGGCTGCCCGAGGACGGTGTTTATGGAGCCGCCATCACGAAGTATCCGGCCGGCACGAAAGTGCGCTATTACGTCGAGGCGCGGTCGGGCAATGTCGCCAAAGCGGCAGCCTTCTCACCCGCTCGGGCGGAACAAGTGACCTTAAGTTTTCGCGTCCGCGCCAGCGAGGTGTCGGACACTCCCATCGTTATCAACGAATTGATGGCCGATAACACGAAGACCTTGGCCGATCCGCAAGAGCAATTTGACGATTGGATTGAATTGCACAACGTGTCCGACGAGGAAGTCGACCTTACTGGTCACTATCTGAGCGACAATCCGGATAATCCGCGCAAGTGGCAGTTTCCCGATGGAACCAAGATTGCCGCGGGAGCTTATCTGATCGTTTGGGCCGATGAAAATGGCATGGACACTCCTGGCCTTCACGCTAACTTCAAGCTCTCCAATAACGGTGAGCAAGTGTTGCTGGTGGACACTGACGCACGGCTGAACGGCTTGTTGGACTCGGTGACATTCGGTTCGCAAAAAGCTGATGAATCCTACGGTCGAAAGGCTGCTGATCCTCGCTTTTTCCGGTCAATGCCTCCAACCCCGGGCGTGGCGAACAACTAAATCGAAGCAGACAACATTTGGCACAGTCCGCGGTTGGTAGGACGAACCTGCTGGTGAGCCGACAGAAGCACTTCGCGATTGGGTCCGTGCCTGCAAAGGCGGCGCGCCCGCCTGCTCAAATTTCAGCATCGCCGGCAATTATACCGAATGGCTGTTGCTCGGTTCGGTGGCCGTTCACTACGAAGGCAAGCTGTTGTGGGACGCCGCCAAGGGCGAGGTGACCAACATCAAAGAAGCCAACGAATGGGTGAAGCCAGCGTTCCGCAAAGGTTGGGAACTGACGGTGTGACCGCGAGATGACCACGAAAATCGGATCCGCATCGTAACAGTTTATTGCCGGATGCGAGCAAACTTTTGTCTCATATGAGACAAAAGTTTGTCGGCGGATACTGCATCATCGCTTTCGTCACTTTTTGCAACTGCAAACAAAACGCTCCATTCGCTCGGCGGCAATTTCGATCTGCTCTAACGCCGTGGCGAAACAGCAACGCACGTAGCCTTCGCCGCTCGGTCCAAAAGCACTGCCGGGAACGCACGCGACTTTTTCCTGTTCGAGCAGCTTCAAGGCAAATTCCTTCGAGCTGAGCCCGGTCGGTTTTACGGAGGGAAACGCGTAAAAGGAGCCCCTCGGCAAATGACACGAAAGCCCCATCGCGTTAAGCGCGCCGACAATATAATTGCGGCGGACGCGGTATTGTTCCCGCATCTCGATGGTATCAGCTTCGCCATGGAGAATGGCTTCGAGCGCCGCCTCTTGGCTTATGACGCTGGCGCACAGCATCGAGTATTGATGAATGCGCATCATCGCCTCGATGATCTCAACGGGACCGCAGGCGTAACCGATGCGGAATCCAGTCATCGCATAGGCCTTCGAAAAGCCGTGCAAGAAAACCGTGCGCTCGCGCATGCCCGGCAGCGACGCAATGCTGACATGCTCTCCTTCGAAGGTCAGTTCCGAATAGATTTCATCTGTGATGACCAGCAAGTTATTCCGCAAGACGACATCGGCGATTTGCAGCAATTCGACCCGTGTCATCGTTCCGCCTGTCGGGTTCGTCGGGAAATTCAACAACAAGACTTTGCTGCGCGGGGTAATGGCTTTCGCGATGGCCTGGGCTGTGACAGCGAATCCGTTTTCCGCGCGACAAGCCACAGGCACAGCCACGCCATGGGCGAGCGCGACGCTCGGCGAGTAACTCACATAGCACGGTTCATGGTAAAGTACCTCATCCCCGGGGTTGATGACTGCCCGCAAGGCGATGTCGAGCGCTTCGCTCACGCCGACGGCAATGAGAATCTGATTTCTTGGATCGTAATCGAGGCCGAAGCTCTTCTTGAGATGCCTGCTGATGGCCTCACGCAGTTTTAGAAGCCCTAGATTCGAAGTGTAACTGGTTTTGCCCCGTTCGAGCGCATAAATGGCCGCTTCGCGAATGTGCCAGGGTGTTACGAAGTCCGGCTCGCCGACGCCCAGCGAGATCACGTCCGATTGACTCTGAACGATGTCAAAGAATTCACGAATTCCTGAACGCGGAATCCCGGCAACGTGCTGGGCGACGAATTCTTTTGGTTGGAATGGCGAGGCCATGGAAGTGTGTACAGAAAATTCGCGCCGACAACCGTTCATCACGTTGCCGACGCGAAAGCGCTAAGCCGCGGCTTGGTCCTGTTTGCGCCGGATGATTGGCTTGGCTTCTTCCAACACCACCGGCCGAGTGATTTTCACCGACAAGATATCGTCGCTCCCCGGGACTTCGTACATCACGTCGAGCATCAGTTTTTCGAGAAGACCGCGCAACGCGCGCGCGCCGGTTCCCTTCTTCAGAGCTTGGGCCGCCAGCTCTCCCAGAGCATCCGGCAGAAATTCCAATTGGACGGATTCCATTGCCATCAGCTTTGCATACTGCTTGGTCAGGGCATTCTTCGGTTCCGTCAAAATGGAAACGAGTTGGGACTCCGTCAATTCATCCAGGACCGTCACCATGGGCAGCCGGCCAATAAATTCCGGAATAAAGCCGTAGCTCAACAGGTCTTCCGGTTCGATATCATGCATGATGGCATTGCGATCGAGCGTGGCCAGCTTGTGTCCGCGGTCCACCGCGCCGAAACCCATCACACGATTGCCGACGCGACGTTGAATAATCTTTTCCAGGCCGACAAACGCGCCGCCGCATATGAACAGAATATTGCCCGTATCGACGCGGATATATTCCTGCTGAGGATGCTTGCGTCCTCCCTGTGGGGGGACATTGCAAATCGTGCCTTCCAGAATCTTCAGAAGCGCCTGTTGCACTCCCTCACCTGAAACATCGCGCGTGATCGACACGTTTTCGGTCTTGCGCGCAATCTTGTCGATTTCATCGATATAAACGATGCCCATTTGGGCGCGCTTGACGTCGTAATCAGCGTTCTGGAGAAGACGCAGAATAATGTTCTCGACATCTTCGCCGACGTAGCCTGCTTCCGTTAAGGTCGTGGCATCGGCAATGGCAAACGGGACTTCGAGGATGCGAGCCAGCGTGCGGGCGAGCAGCGTCTTGCCGGAGCCCGTCGGGCCAACCAGCAGGATGTTGCTTTTCTCGATTTCGACATCGGTCGCCCGATCCATCATGAGGTCTTGATTGCCTTCGCGATTCGAGACGACTGCTCCTTGCTGAATTCGCTTGTAATGATTGTGGACCGCGACAGCCAGCGTCTTCTTGGCGTGGTCCTGGCCAATGCAATGCAAATCGAGCTCGCGCTTGATCTCGGCGGGCTTCGGGACTTTAAGTTTGATCGTGTTCTTCTTGCTCTCCGCGCGGAGCTCCTTGTCGAGAACATTTTTGCAAACGATAATGCAGCTATCGCAAATATAGACGCCGGGACCCTGGATGAGTTTCTTTACCTCTGCATGAGATTTGCCGCAAAAACTGCACAGCGTCAGTTGCGATGGACGCGCCATATAATTTAGCCTTTCTTGTCGCCCTCGGTCTTTTCGGCCAAGCCGGGGATTTCTTTCCTTGATTGGACGACCTCATCAACCAAGCCATAAGATTTGGCTTCTTCCGAGGTCATAAAATTATCGCGGTCACAGTCTTTTTCGACTTGTTCTATCGGCCGGCCGGTATGCTTGGCAATGATGCCATTCAACCGCTGCTTCAAGCGGAGCATGTACTTGACGCGGATTTCGACGTCGCTCGCCGGACCTTCAGCTCCACCCAGAACTTGGTGGATCATAATATTCGAGTTGGGCAGAGCATAACGCTTGCCTTTCGTTCCGCCGCACAACAAAACTGCGCCCATGCTCGCCGCCTGGCCAATGCAGTACGTGTTCACGTCGCAGGTCAGGAATTGCATTGTGTCATAAATAGCCAAGCCGGCCGTCACGCTTCCACCGGGCGAATTAATGTACAGATGAATGTCCTTTTTCGGGTCGGCCATCTGTAGAAAAAGCAGTTGAGCAATGATGACGTTGGCCACCATGTCGTCCACGGGCGTGCCCAGAAAGACAATCCGATCTACGAGCAACCGGGAATAAATGTCGTAGCCGCGTTCGCCGCGGCCCGTCTGCTCTACAACCATCGGAACCAGAAAATTTTGCATCGTGAAAAAACTTTGCCGACTAGGACCCGGAACCTATCGAACTAACAGTAAGGCGTCAAGCATGCGTAGCACGCGTACGGCCGTGAAATGACGAATGACGAAATCTGAATGACTAACGAACGAACAAATGACGAAGCTCCATTAGACCACGCGACGCCGTTCGACAGCCGTCCTCGTTCGTCATTCGGAATTTCGTCATTCTTTCGTCATTGGTCGTTAGCCATTCGTCATTAACTGAACATTACCGTCATCACCCCACCGCACCGCTGCTCACATTGACACGTGCCAGAGCCGCTGTTAGCTTGGGCGTTCCTGACCGAAATCGAATGGATTACAAGAATACACTTAATCTGCCGAAGACCGACTTTCCCATGAAAGCCGATCTGGTGTCGCGCGAACCCCAGCGCTTGGACAAATGGCAGGCCAGCCACTTGTACGAGCGCATCCAAGCCCGGCGGACATCAGCCGAAACATTTATCCTGCACGACGGCCCCCCCTTCGCCAACGGCGATGTCCACATCGGCAATGCTCTAAATAAGGTTCTGAAGGACATCATTGTCAAATATCAGAGCCTCCGGGGCAAAAGCGCGCCTTACGTTCCAGGTTGGGATTGCCACGGCTTGCCCATCGAATTCAAGGTCAGCCAGGAGATGCGCAAGCGGGGCGACACCAATGTCGATCCCGTCACGATTCGGAAAGCTTGCGATGAGTACGCTCGCAAATATATCGACATTCAGCGGACTCAATTCAAACGGCTCGGCGTGTTGGGCGACTGGGATAATCCGTATTTGACGCTCGACAAAACGTTTGAAGCAAATGAATTGCGCTTGTTCGCTGACATCGTCGAGAAAGGTTTCGTTTACCGTGGCAAAAAGCCGGTGTACTGGAGCATTCCCTGCCGGACCGCGCTTGCCGAAGCCGAAGTCGAATACAAGGATCACGTTAGCAAGAGCATTTACGTGAAGTTCCCAGTCGTCGGGCAGCCGAATACGTTCGTGCTGATCTGGACCACAACGCCCTGGACGTTGCCCGCCAATCTCGCTGTCGCATATAACTCCACATTTTCCTACTCGCTCGTGCATGTGCAGGGAGAAAGCTACATTCTCTCCACCTTGCTGCTTCCGACCGTTGCGCAGAAGTCTGGCTGGACCGGTTACGAGATTCAGCGAAGCCTTGATCGCGACGACCTCGGCCAGATCGAATTTCAACATCCGTTTATCGCGCGCAGCGGACGGCTTCTTGCCGGCGATCACTTCGTCGATAACAGCACTGGGACCGGTTTTGTTCATATCGCTCCGGGTCACGGTTTGGAGGACTACAGCCTCGGCTTGCAACAAGGGCTGCCGATCTATTCGCCAGTCGATGACGACGGCCGATTTACGCACTCGAATGAGTTGCCGCTCGAAAAACAAATGCCCGCGGAATTGTTAGGCAAAGCGATTATCGAGAAGCAGGGAAAGAGTGAGGCGAACGAAGCTGTTCTCCAAATTCTGCGCGCCCGCAACGTGCTGCTGCACGAGGAAGATTATCTGCACAGCTATCCGCACTGTTGGCGCAGCAAAACGCCGGTCATTTTTCGCGCGATGGATCAGTGGTTCATCAAGATCGATCATCAGAATTTCCGCGAGGCTGCGCTGCAAGAAATCGATCGAGTCGATTGGATTCCAGATTGGGGGAAAAATCGGATTGAAGCGGCCGTGAAAGGCCGTCCCGATTGGTGCATCTCCCGGCAACGCACGTGGGGAGTGCCGATCCCGGCGTTTTACGACGCGCAGGGCAAAGCCATTCTCGATCCCGCGATTGTTCGCGCGGTGGCCGACTTGGTTGCCACGCATGGTTCGAACGCATGGTTTGAAAAGACCTGCAGCGAACTCTGGGCAATCGTGCGTCCCGCAAATTGGAACGGCCCAGAACCGGTCGCCAAATCCAACGACACACTCGATGTTTGGATCGATTCCGGTTCCTCATCCCGTTCTGTTTTAATGCAGCGAGCGGAACTCAAACGCTCCGAACGCGACTGGCAGGCAGACATGTATCTTGAAGGCAGTGACCAGCACCGTGGCTGGTTTCAATCCTCCCTGTTGTTGTCACTCGCTGGCAATGGCTCGGCTCCGTTCAAAACCGTCCTGACGCATGGTTTTCTCGTGGACGCCGACCGCGAAAAAATTTCCAAGAGCAAGCAAGGCCAAGGTGGATACGAAAAACCACAAACCTCCGAAACCTACGTCCAGAAGCACGGGGCCGACATTGTCCGCCTCTGGGTCGCTTCGCAGGATTTTCGCAACGACATCGTCGTAAGCGAAGAACGCGTCAGCAAAGTCGGTGAAACTTACCGGCTCATCCGAAATACGCTTCGGTATCAATTGTCCAATCTGTACGACTTCGAACCGGATAAGCGCTCTGTGCGAGACGAGCAACTCACCGGCCTCGATCGCTGGATTCTGGGCGAGTTTGCCAAACTCGAAGCCGACGCCGCCGCCGCTTACGATGCCTCCGAGTTTCATGTAGTCTATCAAAGGCTCAGCCAGTTCGCCGCCGTTGAACTGTCGGCAATTTACCATGACATCGTGAAGGATCGGCTCTACACCGACGCAGCGAATTCGCATCGCAGGCGATCGACACAAACCGCGCTTTACCGAATGATCGTCGGTCTTTGCAGCATGCTCGGCCCGATTCTCGCCTTTACCGCGGACGAGGCTTGGGAGTTTGTGCCGGGGGATGCCATGGATTCGGTTCATTTGGCCGATTGGTCGCCGGTCAATTTTCCGAGATCCGCAGCCGAGCAAGAGACCTGGAAGACTCTTTTTGCTATTCGGCAAATGGCATTGCCGGAGTTGGAAAAGGCGCGCCAAGCCAAAGTGATTGGAAAGGCATTGGAAGCCAAAATCAGCCTGATTGGCCGATCGGAAATGCTCGCTGTCGCTGCCGCGGAACGCGAGGCCCTGCGCGAATTGCTGAACGTCTCTCAGCTTGAAATCGCCAACTCCGGGTCGAATGACATCTTGTTTCAGGTCGTCAAGGCCGACGGTCAGAAATGCGAGCGCTGCTGGCACTGGGAAGCAGATGTGGGTCGCAATCCCGATCAGTCAACGATTTGCGGTCGTTGTGTCGAAGCAATCAAAGAAGTGTTGGAAGCCGCGCATGCGTAGGCGAACACAGACTCCGCGGTTCGGAGAGAGTCGCGCTCAGGCGCGTTATATGGAACGAAGAGAACGCAATATCTGTACTTAACCCGACGCATTTTATCGAAACCGCGATCGCTGGAATGGCGTCATTACGAGCAGAATCCGATTGAAACAGTCCTTTAGAGCTTGTGTCGTTCATTGAGTCTTTCAATCCGTATCAGCTGGCGGCCGGACGTGACCTGGACGCACATATTCATTATCATGTTCTGGGAAATCCTCCGTCGCACAGCATTCCCAATTACTCCACCGATCCATCGGAAGCCGACAAACTAAAACAAGCCATCGAAGCGGAATATGAGCTGACGATCGAAATCGGCCAAAGTCATGTTCGACACAAACCATGGTTTGCGCGCTACGAAGTGAATGAGGGCAACCCCACGGAAGTCTTGGCCGAGTCGTATCCTCTCGCGATTTGCCGTCTCGTTATTCTGCGCGCCACCAGAAGCTGATCCAGGACGGGCGTCTCGCCTAAGACGTGTTTGTTGCGGCGTTGTAGCGCAGATTTGCAATCGGCGCCGCGTCCGCACCTTCCACAACGCCTGAACTTGCGGAAAGTTCGCAGAATGCGTACGTGTTTAGCGCGCCTGCCATCGTCGTAACGCGGACTTTCAGTCGGCTGTATCACTGATTTGACGGCATACCGTCCGCATCTTCCGGGACGCTCGAATTGGCGGACGATCCGGAGACTACAATTAATACAATTCTGCGATACAACAGGCTGAGAGTCTGCGCTACGCTATATACGGACGGCGGGACGCCTGTCTGTGTCGGTGACATTAGGTCAGCAAGCAAACTATGTTAAAAGATCGGACGCGAAAGCGACGGATAAGACGCACCAACGCAGTGGCGAAAGGCGCGCCAAATTCCAGTCTTGGCTCTAAACTTGCCCGAGTTAAGTTGCTGCTTTGTGACGTGGACGGTGTGTTAACAGACGCAACCATTGGCTTGGGCGATGTCAGCGAAACCAAGCGTTTCCACATTCAGGATGGGCTTGGCATGCGTCTCTTGCAGAGGGAAGGCATTAAAGTGGGCTGGATTTCCAACCGGCCGTCGTTTGCCACGACGCAAAGGGCTGCCGAGTTGAGAATTGATTTTCTCCATCAACGCGATGGAAACAAAGTTGTGGCTGCCGAAGAGATTCTGGCCAAAACGGGGCTGACTTGGGCACAAGTCTGTTTCGTTGGCGACGACGTCGTTGACCTTGGTGTGATGAGGCGCGCTGGAGTTGCGATTGCTGTCGCCAATGGAATCGCCGAGGCAAAACTCGCGGCCGACTACGTCACGATGGCGTCTGGCGGTGGCGGCGCAGTGCGCGAAGTGGTCGAACTTATCTTGAAAGCGCAAAAAAAATGGACTCGATTAATCAAAGAATACTCGGTGTGAACCAACGCCTTTCAACTCGGCTTGCTGTTTGGGTGGCGGTCTTCCTTTGCTTCGCGGCATTTGGCGGATTTTCGTATCGCGTCCAGTCGCAAGCTCCCTTCGGCAGCCAATTCAAGGACTTCACCGCTCCAGCTAACGATGATCAAGGCAAGCGCCGGAGCATCCTCAAAGGAAGATCCGGCAAGCGATTGGCGAACGGCCAATTGGAAATCCAGGGCATGACGGTCGAAACATTTCGCGATCAATCCAAGGACATGATCATCGAAGCGCCACAGTGCATCTTTGATCCGAAGACGAAAATTGCGTTTTCTTCCGGTGAGCTGGTCGTTCGCACGGTCGATGAACGATTCTCGATTCAAGGTCAAGGCTTTCGCTGGCAACAGGACGATTCGCGCTTGGTTATTTCAAACGAAGTCCAAACGGTGCTTCGCAAGCGGCTCGTAGCCGCTGCATCACGATTGAATATTCCCGCGACTCAAAACGTTCCCAAACCGTCCACGAACACAACGAATGGATCAACCCAGACGAACCGAGTCTCAGGAGCGAGTGAGATTCTGGAAGTTCAGTCTCATCGGTTCGACTACCGCTCCGATCTGGCTGTCTTTCAGGAGAATGTTCGGGTCGAAGACGAACAAGGCACGTTGACTTGCGGAATTCTGAAAGTGTTTTTTGCGCCGACGGACGGCAAAGCTGAACGCATCGAAGCCGAGCGGGATGTGCTTTTCGACAAGGACGACACGCGTGTCACCGGCGAGAAAGCCGTCTACCTGCTCAAGGATAAATTGGTGACGTTTTCTGGAAATCCGAAATGGAAGATCGCCGAGAAGGAAGGTTCCGGCGATATCATCATCCTTAACGATGAAACAAGGTCATTCCGTGTCGAACGGAATGTCTCAGTGAAGCTGCTCCCCGATAAGATGGCACCGCTCGACTGGCTGGGCGCGCGTGCAACGACCAATGCTCCACCGGAAACTGCTCGGCCAGTGACAGTGTCCGCCGATGCATTGGAGTACAACGCGGAGCTGGCGGTTTTCCGAGGCAACGTCCAAATCGCGGACCCGCAAGGAGCGTCGCTGTTCTGTCAAACACTCACGAATCGTTTTAACGCAGCAGATGGCAAACTGGTGGAGCTGATTGCGGACGCCAACGTGCAATTCAAGCGGGACCAGACCATCGCCCGCGGCGAACGAGCCGTGTACCGGACCGCCGAAGATATAGTCACCATGACGGGCAACCCGACATGGAAGATCGAACAAGGCGAGGGCAAGGCGGACACGCTTATTATGATCCCCAAGACAAACAAGATTCGAGCGGAAGGGAATGTCGCGATGAAGCTGCTTGGTCCGGTAGTCCGTTCGTTGGATTTTTCGTTGCTGAAACCTGGCAGCCAGACGAATGTGCAGACGCAGGAGATCGAAATCTTTTCGGACGAACTCCAGTTCAAAGCCAGTTCGGCCATCTTCCTGAACCGTGTTCGCCTGATTCATCCCCAGCAGCGGGATCAGGAAGTGACCTGCACCGTTTTGGCCGCGTTCTTCGTCGAACCTGATGGCAAACTAGACCAGATCATCGCGGAGGAAAATGTTGCCGTTCGGCAAGGAGACCTTCGGGCCATTGGCGAGAAGGTTGATTATTGGGTGGCAAAAGGCACGATGGAGCTGACCGGCAAACCGCAACTTTCCATGCCCGGCCGGCGTTACAACGCAGAACGGTTTATTCTCGACCGCGCCAATGGCACGTTCGGCATGAAAGGAAATTATAAGGTTGAAATCGAGCGCGATGCTGTCGAATCCGCGCACTTGCAGTTAGCGCCGGGAAAATGAATTAAGCTCGCTATGCAATCCGAGGCGCCCAACTTGGCAGGACAGCGCGTCCAGCCTGTCCAGGTGCACCTCTCCGTTTGGACAGGCGAGACGCACTGTCCTACCCACTGGTTCATGAGGAGCCTCCATTTCTTTTTGACACGCATTTGGCCCGTGCACGCGCGGCGGAGCGCGGAAATGATCTCATGAGTCTGATTACTACTGAAGACCTTGTAAAAGCCTATCGCCAGCGGCGCGTGGTGAACGGTGTCTCCATTAATGTCTCCGCCGGCGAAGTGGTCGGATTGCTTGGACCAAATGGCGCCGGAAAAACCACGACATTTAACATGGTCGTCGGCTTGATCGGCCCGGACGAAGGCCAGGTCTCTTTTCAAGGGAACGACATTACACGTCTGCCCATGCATCAACGCGCGCGTCTTGGGATAGGTTACCTCACTCAAGAACCGTCCGTTTTCCGCAAGTTAACAGTCGAGCAGAATATCCTGGCGATCCTGGAAACGTGCCGGCTGGACAGAACAGAACGGCGGGTGCGCTTGAAGCATTTGCTGGATGAATTGGACTTGTCTTCGCTCGCTCACAACAAAGCTTATACGCTGAGCGGCGGGGAGAAACGCCGGCTCGAGATCACTCGCGCTTTGGTCACCAGCCCCAAGTTGCTGTTACTGGATGAACCGTTCAGTGGCATCGATCCGATCGCCGTCTATGAGGTGCAAAAGATCGTCCGGCGTTTGAAAGAACGCGGGCTGGGCATCCTGATCACCGACCACAACGTCCGTGAAACATTGAAACTCGTGGATCGCGCGTATCTGATTCACCATGGCCAAGTCGTTTGCGAAGGGAGCGCGGAATTTCTGGTGAACGATCCGAAAGCGCGGGAAATCTACCTGGGCCCGGAGTTCAATTTGTAGGTCAGCTGAAACCGAATGCGAAAGTGGCAACGCCGTCATAATCCCAGGATCGGTTTGTCAGCTTCCACAACGGCGCCTTCACACACCCTACGATTCCCGCGAGCTTGGCTTGCGCTCCAAGCCAAAGGAAATCTGTGGACGCCGATGGGGCGGAATCTGGATAGCCTCCAACAACGAATTGACGCTGCTCGAAAGCAACAAGAAAAACGCTGTTCACGGCTGTGGTTGGATAACGTAGCCGGTCCGATGCACATCGAGGAGGACGGCACGGCTTGGATTGGAGACCGACTGGATTGAATCGGTGGCGGAACGGGCAACTGTCCGGCATCACGCCCGCCGACGGTTTGTTCCGCGACGTGCTCATTCGATGCCTCTTATCTTACCGCAACTTGCCGCCCGGCTCTTACCGCTTCGAAGTTCAAGCCTGCAATAACGACGGCGTCTGGAGCACAACAAGCGCCTTGTTCGCGTTCGTGATTGCTCCGCATTTCCATTCAAAGTGGCGAGTGGCGCGCCGCACCGAATGGCGCCGGCCAATCAAACAGTCCTGAAAGCTCCCCGAGCGCCGGCCTGTTTGATTAAAAGAGTTTGGCGGCCAGTTCGGCATCCTTGGAAGCAAAGAATCGAGGGTTGCAACGACCTCGCGCGCGGCAGATTCCGCAGCCGGCGTGATGGGGCTGCGGAGGAACTCTCCCCAGGCCACGGCACTCATTCCGAGAGGTTCCGTCGCGGAAATCCAACCATCGATCTTAAGCGCGGCAGGTGAACCCGGAACCAGCGCGTCCACGAGATAATTGGCATCCAGATGAATCATGAGGCTGACTCAGCGGCGTGCAGCGCCGATGGAAGCCTTCCATTGTTCGGCCTGTTCCCGAGTAAGCTGCATTTCGCGTTGCAGTCTTTTGAAAGCTTCTCTAGCGGTCGCCGGCGCTTCCACCGGCTTCTGCGACTCTAGAATTGTCAGCAAACCACTCCCGGCGGCAGGAAGCTTTTCGGGTTGGGAATAATCTGGCCGCGGTCAATTTCGACTTCGAGCGTCACGTAACTCATGGAGGCACCTTAGCGGCTGAGATCGCGCCGTGCGACCAGAAATTTCTGCCTGAGACGGCGAGTCACGCCGGCATGACACAAATGGAAATTCTATAGCCGCAATTCTAACCTCACGCCGCTCTGGCCTCAGGGTAGATAACAACGCCTTCGCGCTCAATTCGTTCCTTCAATCGTTCCCCGGTCAGTCGTTCCGGGCGGACGATGTCCAGTTCATAAATCAAAGGAGCATTTTCCAAAGCTCCGCAAAGCTCGGCCCATTCCGCAGGCGTCGCGTCCGGTGCGGAAATCGCTAAGTCCAAGTCGGACGCGCGGTGGGCTGAGCCAGCCGCGCGAGAACCGAAGACGCGCACTTCGTGGACAAACGTAAACTCCCGGACGGCGTTTCGCAGGACCGCCAAATCTCTTTCGCGGAGCGCAAGTTCTTTCATGCTCAGTCCCAATCGAGGCGGTTAATTCTTTCGGCCATGGCGCCAAGAACCGTGACATAATCTTTGACAATGTTCTCATAAATGCGCTGGGCCAAGGCTTCATCGTAGGCATGGCTAGTGAGATTGCGGTCTTCGAGCAACTGCAGCCAGACGTCCGCTTCCTCATGAGACCGGATTAATCCTTCCGCGAAGGCCTTTTTTAAAGTTGACCGAGGCCCACCGCATTCCAGTCCCTGTCGTTCGAGGTAGAGCTTGAGGCATTTCCAGACGAGTTCGAACGTGAACTCAAACCGCTGAATAACAGCATCGCGGACCAAACCGCTTTCGGGTTGCGCGACCGCTTCGCGCAACCGATCGGCGGCCCGTTGCAATTCCGCGTTCCGTTCGGCAAATCGCTCTTCGCTCATGCGCGCAACATATCAGTTTGAATTTCGGACGGAAAGCTTTCCAGCGATTCGATCGGTACAACCGCTGGCTGGAAGCCAACCTCGATGAAGCCTGCCAGAAATATCCAAGGCCGCTGCATCGCTGGTTATCGGGACGAAATCGTCGCCATCGGTGATTCGCTCCAGGAGGTCTATCGGATCGTGCGCCACAAAGGTCTCCCTGAAGATTCGTGCGCGTTCCAAAGTTCTATCTTGCCTCCGTTGCCTGGCGAAACACCCAAATGAATGACTTTCTTCGGCTCATTGCCCAACCGAAACACATCTGCAAAACCGCCGTTGCCGAGTGTTCCAAGCTGAACGGTCATCCTTGATCCGTCCTTGATCACTAATGACCGAGCTTCAATCTTTTCGAATTTCCCGGCCGACACCATGGCAACCGCGTTTGTTAGATCGGCGATAAGAATTTCCGCGCGCTGGTTGTGCTCACGAAGTTTGTCCACTTCCAGCGTAACGCCGCCTCGCAAGATATTCCAGACTGTCTCAGTTTCGGGCGGCAACAAGGGCGAGGCCTTCGTCGATGTTTTTCAGGATACGTTCCACTGAACTCCGCGCGCGTTCAGTTTCTGGCGCACCTTCGGCTAGTAAAACGTTCCACTCCTGCCGCAGGCGTGGGGGACCAAATTCGAGTGCGATATCGAGCAACCGCTGGAATTCGGCACGCAACAGGGCTGCGCGGATAAAAACCGGATCATCGGCTTGCGGATCGGACCAAACCAATCCTCGGTGTCGTTCCCCAAAATCGCGCCGCGCCTGTGTCATGGCGGCAGCTTAGCCTGGTTCAAGGGCCAGCGCAATTCGCCGAAAAGAACGTCCTCGCCTACCGTGATCCCTTCGACGACTGCCGAACAAATCCAACGACGGCCCGCAAATCTTTCCTTTACGGAACACGCCTCTCGCAGCACGCTCTCCGCCATGCAGCGCGACGTTGTCACCGTCGAACGATTTTACACCGAGCACGCCAGTTCATTGCAATTGCACCTCGTAGCCGGCGCCAGCGGGCTGAAGCGCATTATTCGCGAGCCTACGGTGAATCGCCCTGGGTTAGCCTTGGCGGGCTTTACGAAATATTTTGCCAGCAAGCGCGTCCAAGTGATTGGCAATGCGGAATCGCACTTTCTCAAGTCGCTTTCTCCCGAGGAACGCGCCCATCGTTATAACACCTTGTTCAGCCACAAAATTCCCTGCCTTGTGTTTTGCCGCGGCTTTCATCCGGACAAACTGTTTCTCAAAGCTGCCGAACAAGCGGAGATTCCAATCTTCAACACGCCGTTGATCACGATGAAATTCATCAACCTCGCCACCCTGGCGATGGAGATGATGTTTGCCCCTCGCGGGACGGAAATGGGAAGCATGGTCGATATCCTTGGCGTCGGCGTGATCGTCCGGGGCGAAAGCGGCATTGGCAAAAGCGAGTGCGTGCTGGCTTTGATCGAGCGAGGGTACAGCTTGGTCTCCGATGATATTACGAAAGTGACGCTGGTTGATGGTCGCGAAGTCATCGGCACAAGCGCTGAAATCACCCGCAATCACATGGAGGTTCGAGGCATCGGCATCGTAAATGTGGCGGCGATGTTCGGCGTGAAAAGCATTCGAAGAGAAAAGAAGGTGGACCTCGTAGTCACCTTGAAGGCTTGGGATGATGTGCCCGACGTTGATCGGTTAGGCATGGACGAAGACCACGTTAAGATTCTGGGAGTGGCCGTTCCCCAGATTACAATTCCGGTGCGGCCAGGCCGGGATCTAGCGAGGTTGATCGAAGTTGCGGCTTTTCAAACGAAGTTGAAGGCATCGGGTTACAATCCGGCCAAAGAGTTGAATGAGCGGCTCATTGCGAAAATGTCCAAGGCGACCTCTCTTTAGCCCAACACCCGACGAACTGACTCCAAAAGGCAAAAATTCGTTGGCAAAACCGCAGAGTTTGCCTGATTATTTCACACGGTTACAGCAATGAGTGCAGTGCGGAAAATAACAGAACATGCGGAAATCACCAAAGAGTTCGTGGTAACGAACAAATTGGGTGTTCACGCCCGCCCGGCAGCTATGTTCGTCAAAACGGCCAATCGTTTTGACTGCGAGATTATTGTCGAAAAGGATGGAGAGGCTGTGAATGGGAAAAGCATCATGGGAATCATGATGCTCGCGGCCGGGCCCGGAAGCAAATTACACGTCCACGCCAAAGGCCAAGACGCTGCCCAAGCACTGGTCGAGTTAGAAGCGCTGCTCAAACGTAAGTTCGACGAGGACTGACGAAGAACGTGATGCGTAACACGTGATACGTGATGCGTGACACATGACGCCTGCACCTGGTCACGCATCACGATCCCACGATCCACGTCTCCCTTGCCTTTTCGATCTTCGCCCCGCACAATTCAGCCATGGCTGCTGTTGATATTGATGTTCATTACGTAGCTCATTTGGCGCGTATTTCCCTCGAACCCGAGGAAGCCCAGAAACTGGGCGCTCAACTTGGTCAAATTCTCGGTTACATCGAAAAGCTGAACCAGTTGGACGTGACCAACGTCGAGCCGACTGCTCATGCCGTTCCTCTCGTCAACGTGACGCGACCGGATGACGTTCGTCCTTCGCTCCCCAATGACCAAGCGCTTGGCAATTCACCTGCCAAAGCCAATGGATTGTTCGTGGTTCCCAAGATTGTGGAATAGGCAAGCTTCGTGATCATTCACAAACGAAACGCCTGAATTTGGTTCCACACTCATGCTCAATCAACTCACGATCTCCAATCTCGCTGCTAAATTGGCGAAACGCGAAGCATCCGCTCGTGAAGCAGTGCAATCGTGCCTCGACCAAATCGCTCGCGTCGATGGCCGAGTCGGCGCCTTCCTGAGCGCCGATCCTGCCGACGCTTTCAAGCAGGCTGACGCGGCCGATCGCGCATTGGCCGAAGGAACCACTCACGCGCAAAAGCCGCTCTTGGGTGTTCCAATTGCGATCAAGGATGTCATCGCCGTCAAAGATCAACCGCTCTCCTGCGCATCTAGAATCCTCCAGAAATATGTTTCGCCCTACGACGCGACGGTGGTTGAAAAGCTCAGGGCTGCCGGTGCGATAGTTTTTGGACGCCTGAACATGGATGAATTTGCCATGGGCAGTTCCACGGAAAATTCCGCGTTCGGCCCGACAAAGAATCCGTGGGATACCTCTCGTATCCCGGGCGGTTCTTCAGGCGGTTCGGCGGCCGCCGTGGCAGCTGATGAATGCATCGGAAGCCTCGGATCAGACACTGGGGGATCCATTCGACAGCCAGCCGCTCTTTGCGGGTGCGTCGGTTTCAAGCCGACCTATGGCCGGGTCTCGCGCTATGGATTGGTTGCCTTTGCATCGTCTCTCGATCAGATCGGTCCGCTAACGAAAGACGTTCGCGATACAGCGACGTTGTTGGAAGTGATCAGCGGGCTGGACAATCGGGACTCAACTAGTGTGCCTCAACCCGTCCCGCGTTATGCCACGATTATCGGAGAGGGGATTAAGGGCCTGAAACTCGGCCTGCCCAAAGAGTATTTGGTGGGAGGAATAGACCCGGATGTGAATAACGCGGTTCGCATTGCCGTCGCTCAACTGCAAAAGCTTGGCGCTGAGATTCAGGAAATCTCGCTGCCACATACTGATTGCGCGGTGGCGACCTACTACATTGTCGCAACCGCTGAAGCTAGCGCGAACCTCGCCCGTTTCGATGGAATCAGGTATGGTTTGCGCGTTGATGGGACGGACCCGATTGAACTCTATGCCAAGACACGCGGGACAGGATTCGGAGCCGAGGTCAAACGGCGCATCATTCTGGGAACGTACGTCCTGAGCAGCGGCTATCACGATGCTTATTATCTGCGCGCCCAAAAGGTCCGCACCCTGATCCAGCAAGATTTTCTGAAAGCCTTCGAACATGTGGACGCAATCGTGACACCGACGACTCCCACGGCCGCATTCACGATCGGAGAAAAATCGGGCGATCCGTTGCAAATGTATCTTTCAGACATTTTCACGATCTCGTGCAATCTGGCGGGGATCTGCGGCATTAGTTTGCCGTGCGGATTTACCACTTCGACGCCAAAGCTTCCGATTGGTCTCCAGTTGCTCGGGAAACCGTTCGGCGAGGAAACCATTCTCAAGCTTGCCCACGCCTACGAGCAAAGCACAGGGTGGCATCGAGAAAAGCCGCGGCTCTAACTCGGCACGAGAACGGTGAAGCAAATCGTCCGTTTCAGCGATGTTCGTTTCCCGCGGGCAACGAACCGAGCGAGATGATCTTTATGCCTGGCACTCGGAAAATGGGTTTTCCCGGCAGCTCGCTAGTGATGAACTCCTCGGCGCCTTGACGAATAGCCGCCGCGACGTTCAGAGCGTCCCCCGCTGAAAGTCCATATTTTTGGGCCAGCGCGAGAGCCTCGTTTCCAAGCTCTGGACTGAAAGGTTCACTCCTGACAGTAGACCGGAAATGTTCATTGTAGAATTGCAGTTCTACACGTCGTTTCTCATAAGTCGGTTTCGGCAACAATTCTAATTTCACATTATCGGAAGTAAAAAATGCCCGTTGGCCATCGGCCATAATGTCCAGAGCAACCTCCGCCAGCACCGAAAGTTCGCCGCGCCAGGCTGTCAACAACACACCCGAATCGAGAAATGTCCTCAATGCCACCGCCCTCGTCGTTCCGCCAGTTCCCTGGCAATTCCCTCCTTGTCTAGAAATGGCGCACGTTCCCGGCGTCCCTTTTCGAGCAAGGCAGCTAAACGCCGTCCGCGTTCAGTCTTCGGTTTCCATTCCGGTGAACTTCGCCGCGAAATCTTTTCTTCCAATGCATCAATAATGAACCGGCTGCGTCCTTTGCCGGCCGGCGGCATGCGCTGCAAAACATGTGCTGGAATTTTGACACTAACAAGTTTCGTTTCGGTCATACCTTTTGGTATTACCGAGATTTTCCCGGTCTGTCAAACTGTCGAATCCGTCAAAATTACGGCAACGAGCTGTGGGTGCCGTCGCAGAACGGCATGTTCTTGGAATGTTTGCAGGCGCACCACGCAACGGTTTTCGCCTCGGTGATTTCGATCTCCTTCGGTTCAAGCCCTGTGCCTTTGTGCGAACCATCGCAAAACGGCTGACTTGCGGAACGACCGCAAGCGCACCACCAATAAGTTCCAGGCTCGACCTTTTGCACAATCGGTCGCTTCTGGAAAATGACAGGTTCATTCATACCTCACCCATTATAACGATGTAACCCATGTAACGATTTAACTCATTTAGTTCATGGCACCGGCTACTTCTTCTTCATCGATTCATCCACCTGCGCCGCCACTTTGAGACGAAGTGCGTTTAACCGGATAAATCCAGTGGCATCGTCCTGATTGTAAGCTTTGGTCGGGTCGGCTTCCATGGTCGCGATGTTTGGCCGGTACAGGCTGACTGGTGATTTTCGGCCAGCGGTAATTATGTTGCCCTTGTAAAGCTTGAGGCGCACCGTGCCCGTGACATTTCTTTGGCTGTCGGTAACCAACGCTTGCAAGGCCATCCGCTCAGGCGAAAACCAATACCCGTAGTAAACAAGTTCGGCATATTTGGGAATGAGCGAGTCTCGCAAGTGCATGACTTCGCGATCCATCGTGATGCTTTCCATTTGCCGATGCGCGAAATGCAGAATGCTGCCACCGGGCGTTTCATAAACACCACGCGATTTCATTCCTACATACCGATTTTCCACGAGATCGACGCGGCCGATGCCATGTTTGCCCCCAAGCCGATTGAGCGACTTCATCACCGGGAGCGGGTCCAGACGCTTGCCGTTCACTCCGACGCAGTTGCCGCGCTCAAAATCGAGCGTGACATACTCCGCTTTGTCCGGGGCGTCCTCAGGCGAAACGCTCAGCTTGTACATGTCCTTATGTTCTTGCGCCGAAGCATCGAGCCACGGGTCTTCCAAAATTCCGGCCTCGTATGAAATGTGCAGGAGATTGCGGTCCATCGAATACGGTTTCTTGGCCGTAGCTTGCACCGGAATCTTCTTCTCGTCGCAATATTGAATCATCTCCGCCCGCCCCGGGAATTGCGCGCGAAATGTGGCGTCTCGCCACGGGGCAATCACTTGCAATTCGGGCGCGAGCGCGGCGGCCGTCAATTCAAAGCGCACTTGATCGTTGCCTTTGCCGGTTGCGCCGTGCGCGATGTAATCAGCCTTCTCCTCGCGCGCGATTCCAACCATCCTTTTCGCGATCAGCGGCCGCGCGATGCTCGTGCCAAGAAAATACTGGTTCTCATAAACGGCGCCAGCCTGCATCATCGGAAAAATGAAGTCGCGCGCGAATTCTTCCTGAAGGTCCTCGATGTAGACTTTCGAGGCGCCCGTCTTCATGGCTTTCTTGTCGAGTCCCTTGAGCTCCTCTTCCTGGCCGATATTCGCGCAGAACGCGATCATCTCGGCGTTGTGTTTTTCTTTGATCCACGAAAGAAGAACCGACGTGTCAAGGCCACCCGAATAGGCTAGCACAATTTTCATAGTTCAATCCAAATCCAAATCCGCTCGAAAAAGTTCAGCCGGGACTAAAAGGCAAATCCAACCAATAGAAAAGAAGATTATTCTAAATCAAATGACAAAACATCGCGTCACGCAACTTGGGTTCGAACCATGTGCTTTTCGGAGGCATAATTCCGCCGGCATCAGCAATGGTGATCAAGTCGTCGATGCTGGTGGGAAACAGGGAGAAGGCGCACGCGCAACCGCCGCTCTCCACCAACTTCTCCAGCTCGGCGGCGCCGCGAATCCCACCGACGAATTGGATGCGCTCGCTCGTGCGCGGATCGTCCACGCCGAAGAGCGGCGCGAGCACATATTTCTGCAGCAACGTCACGTCGAGTCTTTCGATCGGGCCGGTTGTCGCGGCAAACTTCGGCCGGAAACTCAGCGTGTACCACTGCCGGTCGAGGTAAAAGCCCAATTCATGCTTTCTGCGCGGCTGGGGTGAGCCCGGCTTTTGAAAAACAAAAATGACTTCCAGACGTTCGAGCAACTGGGCCGCGCTTTGCCCGTTGAGGTCTTTTAGCACGCGATTGTAAGGCAGAATTTGCATTTGGTTGTGCGGGAAGATCACGCTCAAGAAGAAGCCGCTCGAACCAGCGCCTCGTCGGCTCTGATACACACGGGCGGCTGCGGCGCTTCGATGATGACCATCCGCAATGTAGAGCGCCGGGATGCGCGCAAATGCTTGCTCGATAAAGCGAAGATCAGCGGGACTCGTGATGGACCAGGACGTGTGCCTAACTCCGTCGGGCGCCGTAAAATCAATTTCTGCGTGGCTCGACGATTTTGCTCGAACCAACTCGTCCAGCTCCGGCTGCGCGCGATACGTCAGGAACACGGGCCCAGTTTGAGCGTCCAGCGATTCCATATGCCGAACGCGATCATCTTCTTTGTCCGGACGCGTCAGCTCATGTTTTTTGATAATGTTGTTCAAGTACTCTTCACAACTCGCGACGGCGACAATGCCCGTCTGGCTGTGTTGACCCATGATTTGGCGGTACAGATAAAACGACGGGCGCGCGTCCACTGCCAAAGCCGATTCGGCCTGGAGTCTCGCGAAATTCTCGCGCCCCTTGGCGTAGACGTCGGGGGCATAAACATCGATGTCGGCCGGCAAATCGATTTCGGGTTTACTAACGTGAAGAAAGCTTAAGGAATTCCCCGCCGCGATTTCGCGAGCTTCAGCGGAAGACATGACATCATAGGGGAGTTCGCAAATTCGAGCGGCCAACTCGGGTTTGGGCCTGAGAGCGCAAAACGGTTTGATCGTTGCCATAAATCTGCGGCGAACATAGATATGTCTCCGTTGAAACGCACGTTTTATTGAACCACTAGTAATCGATTCTTCGGCTCTGCATTATGAAGTGGTCATTTAGCTTTCTGTTGATCGGCGCTTGCTTGCTCACGTTCCATCTCTGGTTGAGTCTGGAAAGGCACTGGATCGCGGTGAGCGCTGCGTGTATGGCGGCGCTGCTAAACGTGGCTTTGGTGCGAGCGCAAAAACAGGGATACTTCGTGAACGGCTGGGATATGGTTTTTCACGGCGCAGGGATCCTAGATATGCTTATTGAAGGCTTGTTCATTCCGATCCACGACAACTACGGTTTCTATTTTTGCGCTCTCGGATTTGTGGCGGCGTTGGCCGCCTATCGGGCCGTGGTTGCGCGGCGGAGAACCTTCCAATGGTGAAGGCTTAAGATTCGGGAAACAACCGGCCAATGGCTCTTCGCTCTTTCTTGGTTGGCCGGCCGAACCCGGCAGGTCGAACGAACACAGGTTGCTGGCTTTGTTCCTTCAGTTTCTCGTACTCGGAAGCCGGTGTTTGGTCCTCGGCATGCTGCGGAACCAGCTTAGCGCCCACCCGCTTATCGATCACTCCCACGACTTTCAGGGTCTTGGTCATGATTCCGATCTTTATTGCGATGACCTCATTGGCTCGAATCTCTCGCGACGGCTTAATCGCCTGTCCAAGAATCTGGACATGGCCTGCTTTGCAAGCCTCTGACGCGAGAGTTCTCGTTTTAAAAACGCGGACCGCCCAAAGCCACTTGTCAATTCTGACAGCATCCATTTTGCAGGAATTTTATCCTTTCCGCCACCCAATGAAAGCCCATGTGAGGTTTCGCATGAACAAGACCGCATCTCTTCTTGCAGACAAGGCTCACTAGGCATTGCCGTTGGGATTCATTCCACCATGGATTGCAAGAAACTGAGATGCGCAGCTAGGCAGACGGTAGTATTCGAACGTCGGCGGTGCTTTCCGCGACGAGGATGGCAGTCTTGTTCACGGAGCGATAGATCACCGCCGAAACCCGACGTGCTCTAAAACACGCGTCACCTTTCAATACACAATGTCGTAAAAGAGAGCCGCATTCATCCCAAAGGCTTTCTCCTGGATGCGTGCTGGATAAGCGTCGAAGTAACTCTTCACAATTCCAAAGGCCTCGCCGTAGCTTGCGGACAGCAAACAAACCGGCCAGTCCGTGCCAAACATCAACCGATCCTCGCCAAAAGCGTCGAAAACAACGTCAAGATAGGGACGGAAATCCTCCTGTCGCCACTCCCTCCATTTCGCCTCCGTTGGCAGCCCTGAAACCTTGCAGAAAACATTGCCGCACCGGCCGAGTTGGCGAATCTGATCGTCCCATGGTGAAGTCGTCCCGCTCTTGACAAGCGGCTTGCCCATGTGATCGAGAACAAATTTTTGCTTCGGAAATCGCTCGACAACTTTGATCGCCGCTGGCAGTTGTTTCGGATAGACCAGCAGATCGTAAGGGAGATCGAACTCTTTGAGGCAACCGAGTCCGCGCAAAAACTGAGGGCGCAACATGAATTCGTCGTCCGGCTCATCCTGAACGACGTGGCGGACTCCAACGAACTTTGGGTGCCTCGACAGTTCGGCCAGCTGATCCGAGACCCGTTCGGACTGCAAGTCCACCCAGCCGACGACACCTTTGATTAAAGAATACTGGTCCGCCAACGTCAGGAGCCATCGAGACTCTTCCAGGGTTTGCCGCGCTTGCACGACGATCGAACCGTCCAGCTTGGCTTGATCAAGTTCCGAAGCTAGGTCGGGCGGCAGATAGTCTCGTCGAAGGCGGCTCATTTGATCCGTCATCCACGGGTAGTCGCGAGGCTCGTACCGCCAGAAATGCTGATGCGAATCAATTCTCAATCCGATCGGAACCATTTAATTTAACGATTTAACCATTTAGCTCATTCAACCTAGTCAAACCCATTCCCCTGCTGCCTCACCAATGCCACGTCACCGCCTGACACTGGTCCGTTCTTTCAACCATTGAAAATCTGTCGTCGGTGTCGCGTCAAAGGTCCCGCCCACACCGCCCTTTCGCGGTGGACGAACGGTGCCTCCTGCACCGCCCACAACCCATTTGCGCACTTCGGTGTGTCCATCTGTGAATGAGAGACTGGCCGCACCGTTATGATAGGACGCGGGCAAGTTGCCCCACTTGTATTCGTCCAGATTGTTCACGAAGAATCCGTCATTGATCGTGTCCGGATGTTCGTCGATGAACAGGAATGTTCCGGAGGCATTCACGAGTTCCGCTGACTTTACGAACTGCTTGTACTCGGGATTGAATCGGTTCGTCAGAATTCCCGTGTTACCCACCATCGCATTCATCGACATGCTCCGGATGCGTGGTCCATTCGCGGCGAGCGATTTGTCTGACGGACACTTGAAGACGGCCGCTGACTTGTTCGCGTACGAGGAAAGCTTGGCTTCCGTGAGGAAAATCAAGTTTGTGTTGTCATCGCTGGCCTCCCAATCCTGCACATTGTTGGCCCAATTCTGGCGTGCGGATCGCACTTCGTCGCGGCCATGATTGTTGACAAAAAAATCGTCGTGATCGTCGGCATACAGCGACCAGGCCAGCGTCAATTGCTTTGTGTTGTTGAGGCACATGATTCCTTGAGCCTTCGCCTTCGACTTGCTCAGCGCGGGCAATAGAAGTCCTGCCAGTATGGCAATAATCGCGATGACGACCAGCAGTTCGATCAAGGTGAAGCCCGCAGCGAAACCAGCGAGGCGAGGCTCCTGCCGAGTTCTGATATCGCGTGGGAGGTTGCCAGAAATCAAAAGGGTTCGGCGGGAACCGCCCCTTACCGGTCGGTTGCCGCTTCGCCACTTCGCGCTGCGTGAGTCGTTCGTCATGCAGTCATTCTTTCGTTGTCGTCATTCGACATTGGCCTGAATCATTGCACTTCCACGATGGCCTTGATTACCCCTGACTCCGGCTTAAGCCAGCGCGGGAACTCGCCGATCACTTCGTCAAACTTCGCTTTGTGCGTAATCCAAGGACGCGTGTCGATTTTTCCGTCTTCAATCAATTTGATGATGCGCGCGAAATCAGCGGGCACGGCGTTGCGCGACGCGAGGAAGGTCATTTCGCGACGATGCATGATGGGATGGCTGAAAGTAATCTCCGCCGTCGTGATGCCAACAAAAACCAGCTTCCCTGTGTGAGAAACATAATTAACCGCGTTAGACATCGACTTGTTGCTGCCGGTCGCGTCGATCACAATGCTGGCGAGCGATCCATCCGTGATTTTTTTAAGTTCCTCCAACTCTGAGCCGTCACCCTTGGCCACAATCGTGTGGTCCACGCCCATTTTCGTTTTGCAAAAGTCCAGACGCTGCTCGTTCAGGTCCAACACAATCATGCGCGCTCCCGTGAGCTTGGCAAATTCAAGGGTCGAAAGACCGATTGGACCTGCGCCGATGACCAGAACATTTTCCTTCGGCTGGGGCTGGCATCGGTTCACCGCGTGGCATCCGATGGCGAGCGTTTCCACGAGAGCCAATTGCTCAAGGGCGAGCTTGGCCGATTTGTGCAACTTGCGCGCCGGAACGATGAATTGCGGTCGCATCCCGCCGTCGGTGTGGACACCCAAGACTTGCAGTGTTTCACAGCAATTGCTGCTGCCACGCCGGCAAGCGAAACAGGTTTGGCAATTCATGTACGGCTCGACCGAACAACGATCGCCCGCCTTCACGTTCGTCACGCCTTCCCCCACTTCTGCGACTTCGATTCCCAATTCGTGTCCGGGAATGCGCGGATAACTGTAGAACGGCATCTTTCCGAGGTAACCCGAGTAATCCGTTCCGCAGATGCCGACGCGCTGCACGCTGACAAGCGCTTCACCCACGCCCGGCTGACTTGGTGGATCAATTTCGATTTGACGAAAACGTTCCGGTTTTTCGAGTTGTATAGCTTTCATGCAAAATATCCGACAGCCTTTCCGACTGGCAGTGGCGAGAGTCTGCCGCAGAACCAAGGCTCTCGGCAACAATCTTCCCCGCGCCGAACCGCCCTCCTCCGTCTTCCGTAGCGGCGTCTCGGCAGATCGCAGCAAAAACTCGGGTTGTTTAGCAATGGCGACGCTCTTCCGAGACGCCGCTGCGGCCCAGACAAAACAAACCATTGTCATTTGCCTGTCGATCGGTTTTGTTTAGGTTAGCTTGGATGGCGAAGCAACGGCCGGCGCGGCATTGCTTATCCGATTGTCATAACTATGAAATTGCACTTGTCTTTCGATAAATGTCTTAACACCTCCGTTGTTCTCTGCTCATTCGTCGCGGTGATGTTCTTGGTCGGTTGCGGCGGGCATGAATCCCATGACGCGACTGCCGCCTCGACTCAGGAACTCGAACGGCTGCGCGAGGAGAATAAGGAGGTTCAACGCTTGCGCGCTGAGAATCAGCAACTTCCTCAGCTTCGCAAAGACAATGCAGAGGTTCAACGGCTCCGTGCTTCCCAGGATGAACTTGCGCGGCTTAAGAAAGAAAACGAAGAGTTGCGCATCCAAATCGCGCAATTGCAGCCGACGAACCGGCCACCGCAATTGCTTCGGCCCAGGCCGACTCAGCCTTAAGGCCCATTTGCTCGCTTCACCTGTAACGGCGTGTTTCCTATGTCCCGCGCAAGCGCGCGCGGTCGTTCCCAGGACCTCTGTGACCACATTGTTCCGAAAAAACTGGCGAAAAAGGCGAAAAAGGATTTACCCGGTGGACACGAGATTGACCTGTGTTAAGTTAGCGTCCCCTAAACTAAGGGCTTCTTTTAAACACGCTGTGCCCGCCCGGAACGGAGGGGGCGGGATTTTTTCGGCGCCGAAAGCCCTTCTGAACCTCGCGATGACCGCATTCGCCGTCGCGCCAATGTTGTGTGCTTCGCTTTCGGGACGCCTTGGGCGTAACGCAGACTTGTAGTCTGCCGTATCGCCGACTTGCAGTCGGCACGGCTTTAGCCTTGTCGAACGTTCGGGATCTTGCAGAAGACTGCGGATTGAAAATAATTGAAAATCCGCGATACAGCAGAGTGAAACTCTGCGTTACCACCAAGGCGCGTTCGAACGGGTGGTACTGTCGAAGATGCGCCCCGGCACGCACATCATGGCAAATCGCTCTTGGCAGCCTGAACCGCTTTTGATTATCTGGGCCCGCCGAATGAACAAACTGCGTTGGCTCCATCTGCATTTCGCATTTCTTCTTTGCTGGGCCGCCTCGGCGCAGGAACAAAGCCAAACACAGATCGTCATCGAGCCGTTAGTTTCTAACGCCGAGAGCGAAATCCGTTACGATTTCAACCGTGGTTTCTGGGAAGGAACCAACGGCGTCGTCGTGCGATACAGCACAAACACTGTGTTAACTGCCCAGCGCGTCAGCCTGGACGAGAAAACAGGCGAAGCCACGGCCCAAGGCGACGTAAAGCTCCAGAATGAGGACCGACTCTGGCGGGGCGAGAGCATCGTGTACAACTTTAAAACTAAACAACTGCGGGCCGATGCCTTTCGCCTGGGCACGCCGCCATTTTACGCGTTCGGGGAAGGCCTCACTTCCGCAGGCACAAACCAGGTTTACACGGCAACTAACTCCTTCCTGACCACGGACGACATTGCACAGCCCTCCTATCGCATTCGAGCCAAACGCCTGAAACTGATCGCTGGTAAATCGATTGAGGCAGAACAGGCGACATTTTATCTGGGTGATGTGCCGGTCATGTTTCTCCCCTATTACTCGCGCAGCTTGGGCCCGCCTCCAAATCATTTTGTTTTCACTCCGGGCTACCGAAGTCTTTTTGGTCCGTTCATGCTCGGTTCTTACCAATGGCGCTGGAGCACGAACTTGAGCGGTGCTATCCACTTGGACTACCGGCAAAAACGCGGCGTCGGCCTTGGGCCGGACTTGGAATATCAATTGGGCCCGTGGGGGCAAGGCAGCGCCTCTTTTTATTATTTGCGCGACGAGGATCCGGGGCTCGACCCGGATAATCGACCCATTCGCGAAGATCGGCACCGCATCGCCTTTGCCCATCGCGCGACGCTTCTCACGAATCTCACCGCGAAACTGGTCGTTAACGAACAAAGCGATGCTCAAGTCGTGCGAGATTTTTTCGAGTCGCTCTACCGCGATGATCCGCAGCCGAAGTCCTTTCTCGAAGTCAATAAGCTTTGGCCTAACTACAGTTTGAGTTTGCTGGCTCAACCGCAACTCAACGATTTTTTTCAAACCGTGGAACGTTTGCCGGACGTCAAGCTTTCGGCCATGCGCCAGCAACTTGGCATCTCGCCTTTCTATTATGAAGGCGAAAACTCGGTGGGCTATTTCCGTTTCCAACCTGCGGAGGACTCGGCCACGAACGACTACGCCGCTTTTCGATCCGATTCCTTTCATCAGTTGCTTCTGCCGCAAACCTTTTTCGGCTGGTTGAATGTGACGCCACGCGTTGGCGGACGCTTCACGCACTATCGCGAGACGGAAGGCCGGGGGACAGATTTCGACGAGCGAAATCGCGGTGTCTTTAATACCGGCGCCGAAGTGTCGCTCAAAGCGTCTCGCGTTTGGGGCGGAGCGCGCAGCAAGTTTTGGGAAGTCAACGAACTTCGACATATTATTCAGCCTTCTCTCAATTATGTATTCGTCCCCTCACCCAGCCGAGCTCCGCGCGAATTGCCCCAGTTCGACACTGAGATTCCTAGTCTCCGGTTGCTGCCCATTGATTTTCCTGATTACAACGCGATTGACGCTATCGACAGCCAGAACGTGCTCCGGTTGACCCTGCGCAACAAAGTGCAAACGAAGCGCAAGGGCGAGGTCGACAATCTAATTCATTGGGCATTGTACACAGATTGGAGACTCGACCCGCGGCGCGACCAGGGAAGCTTTGCCGATCTTTTCTCTGATTTGGATATAAGACCGCGGTCCTGGGTCACGCTGAGCTCAGAGTTGCGTTATGATTTGGAAAACGGACACATCAATTACGCCAATCACCTGGCGACCTTGCAGCCGAACGATGTTTGGGCGCTGTCGCTGGGACATCTCTTTTTTAAGGATAACCCGGCGTTCGGTCCCGACTCGGGGAACAATCTATTTCGCAGCAGCCTTTATTATCGATTTAACGAGAACTGGGGCGCACGCATGACCCATCACTACGAAGCGCGCGATGGCATGCTTGAGGAGCAGTATTATACGCTCTACCGCGACTTGCGAAGTTGGACGGCGGCGCTGACCTTTCGCTTTCGCGAACATCGGACTCGGCAGGATGACGTCACAGTGGCAATTACTTTCTCTTTGAAGGCATTTCCACGCTACAATCTGGGCCGAGACCGCGACAAGCATTGGTTGTTGCTGGGAAGTTAACGCAGCCGCGTAGCTGCGTTGGACTTTGTGGATTAATGCTACGGCTTGCGTCGATCTTGCGGTTCGGTCGATTGATGGTTCAGCGGTTCTGCTATGTGGATGGATCCAATAATCGGTAATACGTTGATTCGCGGCATCAGCGTTGTACTAGGAAGCTACGCGTTGGGTTGCATTGCGACAGGCTATTACCTCGTCCGATTCTTCACCCGGGAAGATATTCGACAACATGCCAGCGGCAGCATTGGAGCCAAAAATGTCGGACGCCGCCTGGGCACATTCGGATTCGTCGCAACATTTCTGGCAGATTTTGCCAAAGGCGCTTTGGCTGTCTGGTGCGCCCGCCGGCTGACGGGTAGCGAGCCTCTCGAAGCTGTCGCGTTGTGCGGCGTCCTTTGCGGTCATCTTTGGCCAATTCAGCTTGGCTTCCGCGGCGGCAAAGGGATGGCAACGTCCGCAGCCGGTCTTTTAGTTTTTGATCCAATCATATTCTTCATCATGGCAGCGGTTTGCCTCGCGGGCCTGGCTTTGCTGCGACGCACTGTCATGCCGGCTCTCTTCTCCTACGCGATCGCGCCTGTCGCGAGCGTTGCCCAGCTGCAACCGCTTGCGCACACGGCTGGAATCTTCGCTGTGAGCATCCTCGTCTTGATTTCGCATCGCGCGAATCTCGCCGAAGAAATCGCTGCGATTAGCTCCGATCGAAAACTCAAAACCGATTCCAGGAATCTCCCTTCGCAATCGTTATGAAAGCTTCTTCCCCATTTGAGTTCAAAATCGCCACGGAAGACTGGGAGTTCGAATTGGTTCACCGGCTCAATTACAAAACGTTTGTCCAAGAAATCCCTCAACATGAGCCGCGCGAAGCGCCGCGCCTGGTCGATAAGTTTCACGCCGAGAATACATATGTGCTCTGTCTGTCCGGGCGGGATCTCGCAGGGATGGTCGCCGTGCGCGGGAACCGCCCCTTTTCGCTGGATCAAAAGTTGCCGAATCTGGAAAGCTACCTCCCGCCTGGACACACCATTTGTGAGATCCGCCTCTTGGCTGTGGAAAAGAATTTCCGGCTGGGACCTGTCTTCCAGGGTTTGCTCGGTTTCGTGGGGGAACACTGCAAACGCCAGGGCTATAATATGGCCATCATTTCTGGCACAACGCGCCAGCAGAAACTTTACAAACACATCGGCTTTGTTCCTTTCGGTCCCCTTGTCGGCACACCCGAGGCAATGTTCCAGCCGATGTATCTGACATTGGAGGCATTTGACAAGAACACCCGTGAACTGTTCGGCGCCAGTGTGTAGGACAGGGCGCCTCGCCTGTCCTGCTTGCGGTGTACGCAAATGTTGAGACAGGCGAGACGCCTGTCCTGCGTGCTTTGCATTTATTTATTCATCGCATGGCCAATGCGGCGAGGCCTAAAAAGAAAAAGAATCCGGCCACATCTGTGACCGTCGTGACAAGGATGCTCGAAGCCAAAGCCGGATCGATTTTGAAAGCTCGAAGCGTGTAGGGAACCAACACTCCCGAGAACGCCGCGGCAATCATATTCAGCACCATCGCCATCCCCACAACAACGCCCAAGACAACACTGCCCTTCCACAGGAAGCTGACCAATCCCACGATCAAGCCAATGGCGGCGCCATTCACGAGGCCAAGGGTCAATTCCTTCAGCAACGCTTTCTTGCCGTCACCAATCGAGAGCTCGCCCAAAGCCATGTCTCGGATTATCACGGTCAAGGTTTGCGCGCCGGCATTCCCGCCTTGACCCGCGACAATCGGCAGGAAAATCGCCAGCGCGGTCCAGGCCGCAATCGTGGTCTCAAAAGCCCCCACCACCGCGCCCGCGAGAAAGGCTGTTGCCAAATTGATGCACAGCCATGGAAGCCGGCGTCGAATCGACTTCTGCCACGGCGTTAGCGCGCGTTCTTCACCCGAAAGCCCAACCATCAATTGCATATCTTCGGTCGCCTCTTTTTGGACGATGTCAATGACCTGATTTGCGGCGACGATGCCGACTAATCGGCCATCCTGTTCCAACACGGGCAACGCCATATAATGATAATGTTCGAAGAGCTGCGCGATTCGCTCTTGATCATCCTCAACGCTCACGTGCTTGACGTCACGATTCATAATTTCTGCGATATCCCGGTCCGGTCGTTGGAAAACCAGGTCACGCATCGACACGATCCCCGCAAGCTTCGACGCCGAGTCTGTCACGTATAGATACGAAATCGTTTCCGGGCCCATCGCTTCCGCTTTTCCCCGGAGCAGCCGCTGGCATTCCTCGACCGTTTGATCCGTGCGCAACGTCAGGAACCGATTGCTCATGATCCCGCCCGCACTGTCCGGACGGTACTGCATCAGCGCCGAGATATGTTTGGTTTCTTCAGCGGCAAGCCCCCGCAGCACGTCGCCGCGGTGCTCGACTGATAACGTCAGGAGGAGATCGACCGCTTGAGGGTCCGGAAGTTCGTGGACCAATTCAGCTAGTTCCGACGCGCTCAGCTCGGCAACGAGCGTCGGCCAAGCCTCGGCATTTAGCTCTGCCAACACAGCAGCGCCCTCTTTTCGCGGTAACTGCCGCAAAACCTCTCGCGCTTCCTCGGGCGGCAACCGCTGCAATTGATCCGCAACATCGGCTGGATGGGAGATGGGTTTTTCCATAGCGCACTCACTATGGCACGAGACGCCTAAGCTGTCCTCCTATCTATCTATCTGTCTGCCTATCGCACCCTGTCGGACCTTTCATTAAGACTTGCGCTGCCAAACCACGGCTGCGGCGCCAACTAAGCCTGCATTCACGCCGCAAGCTGCGGGGAGGATAGGCAAGTTGCGATTTGTCTCCGACCAAATGTGTTCGCGCGTCGAGGTAATGAGCGCGTTCCAATACAAACCCCCAGCCAGTCCAAGCCCGCCCCCAATCACGACGGCTTCCGGATCAAGGACGTTAATCATCAAGCCGACGGTGGCGCCCAATGCTATGCCCGCTGATTCGACAACTTCGACCGCGATCGGGTCGCCCGCCGCTGCTCCAGCCAAGACATCCTCGGCGCTGGTCCGTCGGGATGGACTCCGCACGTCGCTCGACGCCGTAGAAAAGTGTGTTTCGTCCGGAACACACTTTTGTGCGTAGCGCGCCACCAACGCGGGGCCTGATGCAAGCTCTTCCAAAATCGGCTCTGTGACCTTGCCGCACTCCGTGCAAACGGTCGTTATCGAACTGCTCGCCAACGTGCCGGCGCATCCTCGCGCGCCGGCATAGGGACGTCCGTCCTGAACCAGACAACTGCCGATTCCCGTTCCAATCGTAACGAAAAAGAACGACTTGAAAGGTCGCCCAGCTCCGAAAATCGCTTCACCAAGAGCAGCCGCGCGGGAATCGGCCTCCACGAATGTCGGCGCCAGATGCGAGAAATGCGAAGAAACACAGACGCTACGCCAGTCCACGGTGCTCGCGCTAATCAACTTGCCTTGCAAGTCCACAAGTTCGGGAACGCAAAGGCCGACTCCATCAATTTCGTAACCGCAAGATGTCGCATCCTTGGTCAGGCTCTCCGCGAGCGCTACGGTGTCAGCCAAGACTTTATTGCTGCCCCGTTTCGGTTCTGTAGGAATGGCGCGCTGACGCTGAACATTTCCATCCCGCGTGACAACGCCACCAGCAATCTTGGTCCCTCCGACATCCAGCCCAATCGCGCATCGATTCGCGGCATTGCCTGATTCCAATTCAGCCATGCGTCATGACTTTTCCGCCAGGCCGCGGGCCAAAGCGCGGATATAAGCGGCATTGCAACCGCAGCAACCGCCGAGATAAGCGATTCCTTCGCTTCGCGCCGACCGAGCAAATTCGCGAAACGTCCGGCGCGACACCTGGATTGTCTCAAGTTCGTCCGGGAACTGCCGCATTCGCGTGAAGCAAGGTGTATCATCCGTTGTCCGGAAGGCTGCTGGTTGCGCAGCGACCGGAACTCCACCGGCGTCTCGCATTTCGCGAAGGATCGGCAACATTCGCGCCGGCTCTTGTTCACAGTTGGCGCCCACGGCATGCGCGCCCGCTGCTGCCATCGTTCGCGCACAATGGGCCGGCGAATGACCATCGCTACTCTCTGTCAGAACAGGACGAAAACTTAACGTCGCGACAATCGGCAATCCGCTGGCGCGCGAGCATTCGAGGGCAATCAACATTTCATCCAGACGAAAGAACGTTTCCAAGATTAGAAAATCCACGCCCGCATCTTTCAGCAACCGGATTTGTTCGGTCAGAAGATCGCGGACATGAGCGGCGGCCGACGGACCTTCGCGTTCGAACAATTGCGTCCGCGAAACCGAGCCCGCCACGAGAGCGCGATCGCCTGCAACCTCACGTGCCAGACGAACCGCGGCTTGGTTGATTTGTTCAGTTTGCGCGCCGTAACCGGCGCGGCTTAGCTTTTCGCGCGTGCCGAAAAAGGTCAGCGCCTGCAAAACCTGCGAGCCGGCCTCAAGAAATTCTCGATGCAGTTCGCGCAACGCTTCGGGATGTTCGATGGCGGCCTCAGGCGTGAATTGGCCGCTGCCACGCCCCGTACCGACTTTCTCGCGCTCTGAACCGCTGTCCACATAACCGCGGCGTTCCAATTCGATTAAGTAGCCACCATCGCCCAGCACGACGCCGTTCTTAATGAGTTCGGTAATATTTTGTCGCATAGTTAATCCGCAAATCTTTAGTTGATGCAGTAGGACAGGCATCTCGCCTGCCTCAGCTAATCCGGTTCAGCGAACAGCAAGACAGGCGCGACGCCTGGCCTACCTTTGAATTTGCTCGTGTGTCGCATCACTGGCCGCGCTTTGACTTGCAGCCGGCGCAGTTTCGCGTGTCAGCGCGATCACGCCGACCAGACTTAACACGATGCCGGCAATTTCCCGACCGCTCACGCGCTCTCCTAATAGTCCAATGGCCAGCGGCACCGTGACAATCGGATAAAGACTAGCCAGCGGGGTGACAATCGAAGCTTTTCCGCCACTGCCATAGGCAGCGATCAACGTGAGATTGCCGAATCCCAAAAGGACGCCAAGCAAAATGACGCAAAGCCAGTCTTTGCCAGAGAGGCTCCAGTTCATCGATTGTGTCGCCACTATGACAACCGCAATGGGCACGAACGCGGCTAAAAAATACAAGGTCGAGAGTTCATTCGAAATAAACTCCGTTGAAACCTTTTGCAGCAACGCACCCAAACCCCAGAGAACGATTGGAATCAGGGCATAGATGAATGCGCTCGACGAGAAGGAAAGTTCGCCCCAATTAAAAAGGCTGATGGCGGTCAGCGCGATGACAGCTCCGGCCACTTGGACCGTATTCAATCGCTCTCGCAGCAAACGCATGGCCAGCAGCACCGTGACCAGCGGATAAAGAGCGGTGACCGGAACAAGCGTCGCGGCTTTGCCTCCGCGCGCCAGCGCTTCGTAAAGCGCCATATTGCCGAGACCCACTAGAATTCCAGCGGCGAACGCGTAGAAAAAACCTCGGCGTTTGTCCCGGCCGACGGCAATCTTCTTCGAGAAACCGAGCGCGGCCATAACCGGCAGAAGGCCGAGGGTTGAAAGCGCCTGGCTTTGCGCAGCTGACATCGAATTGCCGATGACTTTCGATACGACTCCCCAGCCGCCCCAAAACCACAAAGTCAGCAACGAATAGAATAACCATTTCGGCATAACCTCATTTCTTCCGAGTGCGATCGTGAACTAAGTGGGCTGGCTCCGCTTCGATTCTCGCTTCAAAGTGAAGCGGCTCAAACGTGCTCTCGATGGCCCTGGCCTGTCCATCGCGGCCTGAAGCCTGCGCTTTGATCATGATTTCCAAAACATGAAAAGCATGTTCGGGCGTGACCACAGGGCGAGCTTTCCCACGAATACATTCTACGGCGTGACGCAGCCCGTCGGTCCAAGGCCAATCAGGATCGGTTTCTTTAAAGAGTTGCCACGATCCCATATTGTTTTGCCAGAGTTCGTAGCCGTCCGGGTCCCAATCGTCCCCGAGCATCTGCAGCGTACCCTTGGTGCCGTACAGTTCAATCGCAGGGGAGCGATATTGCTGCAACGTAAAGCCCGTCGTCACAACGCCAAAAGCTGACTCGCCAAAATCGATCAACACGTGTGCGTTATCTTCGGCTTGAGCGCGCATCGTCTTGCCGTTAACAACGCGCTCAGGAATGGCGATTCCGGTCATTGCTGTCACGCGCTTCGCGGGACCAAGCAGACCAGTCAACGTTGTGATGCTGTACACTCCCAGGTCGAATAGCGCTCCACCGCCAGGACGATAAAACCAACTGCCCCAAGACGGTCCAGCCCATCCATACCGACCGCGGGCGGAAACGACTTTGCCAATGTCTCCGCGGCGAATGCGGCAACCCATTGTTTGAAAGGTGGGACTCAATACCGTAAAAGGAGCGCAGAACAAGTGCCGTCGGCTCCGCCGCGCCAATTCAGCAAGCTCACGCGCTTCCTCGAGGTCAACCGACATCGGCTTCTCGACCAGCACATGTTTGCCCGCCTTCAACGCTGCACGCGTGAGCGGGCCATGCGCTAGCATCGAGGTTAACACCAGAACGAGCTCTACATTGCGGCGCTCAATGATTTCGTCGGCGTCGGTGGTGAAGTTTGCGATACCTAACTGCTTCGCGATTCGACGTTGATTGCGGCGTCCGCAAGCGGCGACAATCTCGGCCTGGCCTTTCGCTTGGAGCCGTTCGAGCAACTTCATGTACGCGCTCAGCACGCTGCCGCAACCGATAATGCCGATCCTGACTGGTTTGGATTTCAAGCTCTCTTCGTAGCGCACAGTTTCACTCCGCTGTATCGCCGACTTGCAGTCGGCAGCGCGTTCGCTGAGCGTAGGCACTCAACCCTGCGGGAAGGCCACAGAATGAGAATCTGCCAAGCAGCAGGTGAACGTTGCCCCTCTCCCTTACCCACTCCCCATCCGATGGGGCGAGGGAAAAGAAAAAGAGTTTTTGCGAACGGTCAATGTCCGATGGCTGAACGCGCTCAACGTTCAGGTCTTTTCCCTCCCCCCATCGGATGGGGAGTGGGTAAGGGAGAGGGGCAACGCGACTGTCAGCTACTGCAGTCTTCCGTCGCCCAAGGGCGGCTGAAAGTCTGCGATACAGCGGAGTGAAACTGTGCGTTACGAAGAGCTTCGGTTGCATTCTTACGGCTTGGCTGAAGCGGCGTTTTTTCTCACACACCGAAAGCCGTAGATATCATAGCCGAAGCAAACGTCCGAGTAGCCGGGGTTCTCATTGTAACGATAGCCCGATCGGCAACTCTCCGCGCTGAATCGCCAACCGCCACCGCGCAGCACCTTATTCTGGCCTTCGTTAGGCCCGCGCGGGTCTTGCTGCGGTGATTCTTGATAATAGTCCACCTTGTAGAAGTCGTTGCACCATTCCCAAACGTTCCCGCAAATGTCGTAGAGGCCCCAAGGATTGGGTTGCTTCTGTCCAACCGGCCGCGGGTGGCCGCCCGAACTTTTCTCAAACCAGGCGTAATCACGAAGCTTTGCAGGGTTACTGATAGGCATTTGCTTTTTCGACGTGGCTGAAGTGTGCCTGGCTGGGGGTGGCCATTCAAGGCGAAACGCGGCAGAATTGTCGCCCCTGGCGGGTGCTTGGTCGGCCTTCGGGGCTGCTGGGCGGCCGCCTGCCCGCCTCGAAGGCGGTCGTAGCCTCCAGCAAGGCCGCTCAGGGCACCACATCGGCTGGAAAGGGTGTTGGCGCTGACCGTCCAAGGTGCAGTTCACCGTCGAGCAGATGCCCCGCCGCGCGCGCGGCGCCACTGCTCCACCGGTTCCGCTGGCCCTGAGCCTCAGCCCGCAACCGAGACCTTCGCCGAGGGCGGGGCGCGTGCCGCTTGCTCCTCCCACAGTCCGCAGTGGCGCAGAAT
>Ga0194128_10001596_pt1 | contig 39111 bp, 26 predicted proteins | sample TA2KigCa65mmetaG_FD_148650 | JGI IMG/M metagenome (GOLD analysis project Ga0194128, IMG submission 148650) | Freshwater microbial communities from Lake Tanganyika, Tanzania - TA2015037 Kigoma Deep Cast 65m | ecosystem: Environmental > Aquatic > Freshwater > Lake | place: Tanzania: Lake...
GCCGTCGGTCGACTCGCGTCCGTAAGCCGCGGAACCGACGATGTCGCGATGCAACCGTTTCATGTCCCAGCCCGAGGCGGTAAACCGATCGGCCAGCCAATCGAGCAGTTCGGGATGGCTGGGGCGTTGTCCATTCATTCCGAAGTTGGCGACGGTCGGCACGATCGCTTCGCCGAAGTGCCGCAACCAGATCTGGTTGACGGCGACCCGCGCGGTGCGCGGATGGAGAGGGTCGGTGATCCAATTCGCCAGGGCTAACCTGCGTCCGGTGCTGTGGCGAGGGAATGCGGGGCCCAGTGGAGTATATTTGGTGTCGGTCGACGCCTGCGCCGCCGACTGTGCCTCCGCCAGCGTTTTCTTTGATGTGTCGAGTTTTGCCTGACTTGCGGTCACTGCTTTCGTTCGCGTCTCGTCATCCGCATAGCTTGCTGCCACCACCGCTTCGTGTTCGCGTTCGGCCCGATAACCATCGCGTTCCGCTTTCAACACCGCCAGGGACCGTTCGGCGCGGGCCGCGTTCGCGGCGGAAGCGGTGTCTTCCTGCTCGGCCCGCTGTCGCTCCGCCGCGATCCGCGCCGTCAATGCGTCGCGCTCGGCACGAGCGATTCGAACAGCGAAATCCGCCAGCACCCGTTCCGTTTGAGCGCGCGCCACGGCTTGGGTCTCTGGAACATACGGCGAGCGGATCTTCTGATTGGTCGATTGAGCCACCTGGAAATCGAGCGGCATGGGATCGATGAGCAGCTCAAGGAACTCGGCCGAACCTTCATGGGTCCACAACGCGAACTTGCCGTCCTGGCGGCGCATTGGCATCGTATACGCAATTGCGATTTCGCCGTTCACCCAGACATTCAGCTGCTGCTCGCGCACGGCGATGTCGAGTGTTATTTCCTGGCCGATCTTGACCGGCCAGGGGACGATGCCCGCCGACGGATAAACCTCCGCGCCGTCTTGCCGGTGGAACGCCTGGACTGTGGAGTCATTGGTCGCCGTATAGACCGCTTGAGCGGCCCGCGTGTCGTTCATGTCGAAGAACAGGCCGACCGAATGAATCGAGCCGGCCTCCAACGTGCGATAACGAAGCCTGGCAACAAAGTTGCGAGGTGGAGTCACTTCGGCGACGATCGTGGAAAAGCTCCCGGGGACTTTCTGCGCCAGCTTGCCCGGCTCGTGCTCCCATTGGCCGGAAATCGTCCGCCATACCTGCTGGTCGAACCGGTCGAACGTCTCGCGAAACACTGCACCCATCCGCGCTGCCTCGTCGGGCGGACTCGCGGATTCCCGCATTGTGAACCGGTCCAACTCTTCCTGCCGGCGAGTCAGCTCCTGTCCGCGAGCGAGCAACTCCGTCTCCGCCTGGATGATCACCGCCTCGGCGTCGCGTTCCAGACCGGCGACGATCCGTGGCGCCAGCATCGGATACCAGGCCTGCAACGGCAATTCGATCGGTTGAATCGAACGGATCTCCAGGCCAAAAATGCCGGGAACTCCGGGATCGAGCGGCTGGGATTCATCCGGGTAGCGGTTGTCGCCGCGCTTAAAAAGAAATGTCTTCACGTCGGGCTGTTTGTCGAAAACCAAGTCCACTCCCGTCTTTAGTACTGCGCCAAGCGTCGCATCTTTTTCGGTGGCCAGGTCCGGTCCCAAGGGGTCGGTGCGGACATCGTGCGGCTCGAAGAATGCCCGAAATCGGTAGTAATCACGCTGTGCGATCGGATCGAACTTGTGGTCATGGCAGCGAGCGCACTTCATGGTCGTGGCGAGAAACGCTTGCGCGGTCTGTTCGATCGTCTCAAACATCCAGACATTCCGGTCAAACTTGTACCAGTTTCTGCCGAGGAATCCGGTAGCGCAGACGGTGTCGGGATCGCCAGGGGCCAATTCATCACCGGCCAGCATCTCGCGCAGCATTCGATCGTATCCGCGTCCGGCGTTCAACGAATTCACGACCCAATCCCGCCAGCGCCAGATCTGCCGCTGGCTGTAGCGGATCTCGTTGATGCCGCGGCTGCCATACCAGTCACTGTATCGCCAGATGTCCATCCAGTGCCGGCCCCAGCGCTGACCATGTGCTGGACTCGCAAGCAATTGATCCACGGCCCGCTGGTAAACGTCCGGCGAATCATCCGCCAGGAATTCAAGCAACAGGTCTCGATCGGGCGGTAATCCAGTGAGATCCAGCGTCACGCGCCGCAACGCTGTCGCCTTCTCCGCGGGCGGTCGTGCGATCAGTCCCCGCCGTGTCAACTCGATCGACAGAAACGCGTCGATCGGGCTGTCGGTCGGGATGCCGTCGGCGAGCGGCACTTCGGGACGTTTCACCTGCTGATACGACCAGTACTGTCGTGGATCCTGATCGGGCTGCTCATCCGGCGGTACCACAGCACCTTCCGCAATCCAGCGGGCGAGCAACTCGACTTTCGCCGGGGCTAGTTTCACTCCTTCACCCTCGGGCGGCATTGTGAATTCAGCTCGACCCGCGACGACCTTCCAGAGGAGACTCTGATCCGGTTTGCCCGGCACGACTGCGGCTCCTGATTCTCCCCCCTTGCGCAGCGCCTCGCCCGTATCGACGCGCAGCCCATTATTCTGTTTCAGCGCTCCGTGGCAGGCGGAGCAGTGTTCGCGCAGAATCGGCTTCACTTCCCGTTCATAGTCCACGGCCTGACGTGCCACAGCCGACGTTGCGCCATCGCCGGCGTAAACGACCAGCGCAACGATCGCATGAAGGGCAATTCCCGCCATGGTCATGGTTGGTCCTCACTGCAATGGTGGGATGATCGGAACACAGGGACCAGCCTCACGAACGCGCCACCGAGGTCTGGAAAATCGCCACAGTTTTCTAATTATGACCGAAAGTCAGCGGGAGTACAGCCCGGAAAGTACATCGCCGACGGATCGTCCCATCAAAACGACCAGGCACCCCGAAACGTGTCGCCGGGAATCAAAGCACGCCGAATTGCCGGAACGCTTCCGTGGCGAGCATGCCGCCGCGGATGGCGTCGCGAACGAGGTTTTCCGAATGGACCTTATTCCAGGCCCGGCGGATCGCCTCGTTTTCCACAACCTGGGGCACGACCACTACGCCATCGTCATCGGCGAAGACGAGATCGCCGGGATGAAAAACAACTCCGTCAATTTCCACGGGAACATCGAGGTCGATGACGCGCTGCCGGTTGAGGCTGTCGTAGACCGACGTCGCACGGGCATAGACCGCGAAGCCCATTCTGGACATCGGTACGACGTCGCGAATGGCGCCGTCGACGATTGCGCCGATGCAGCCGCGGGCCGAAGCGGCAGTCGAGAGCAATTCGCCCCAGAGGGCCGAATGGACAGAACCACCGGCCGCCGCGATCAGCACGTCATCCGGCCGGCACGCGTCGACGGCCTGTAGTTCCAATTCATAGGGCCGCGGATCGTCGTGATACATATCCGCCCAGAGCGTGGTTTTGCAGCGGCCGACGAGCAGCCCTTTTCGGGTCCATGCGGGTAAGGGAACGCGGGGTGACTGGTGGCGGTAGCCGAGTCCATCGAGCGCGTCGGAAACGACGGCGGCATACAGCGACTCGCGCATCATCGCCAGGGTGATTTCGGCCGGTTCGTTTTGCATCGTGCGGTCTCCCCTCGGGCCTGAGTGTGCTATCTTGTCGGCTGCTTTGCAAGCCAACCGAGGAGAATTCCCGTGCGCGTCGGTATCGTCGGATTCCTGCATGAGTCGAATACGTTTATTCGTCAGCCAACCACCTATCGGCATTTTCAAGAAAACACGTTGCTGCGCGGCGAGGCGGTACGCGAATATTTTTGTCGCTTATACCACGAAATTGGCGGATTTTTCCAAGGGCTCGAACAGTCCGGACTGGATGCGGTCCCGATCTTCGTGGCACGGACGTTGCCGTCGGGAACGATTACCGCCGACGCGTTCGAGACGATCGTCGAAAAACTGATTGAGGAGACGCGCGGCGCAGGAACGCTCGACGGCCTGCTGGTCGCCCCTCACGGCGCGACGGTCAGCGAAAAATTCCCCGACGCGGACGGCGAGTGGCTGACGCGTTTGCGACAAGCGGTGGGTGCAGCCCTGCCGATCGTGGGAACGCTCGATCCGCACGGCAATCTATCGCCCGCGATGGTGGCGGCGTGCGACGCACTGGTGGCCTATCGATCGAATCCGCATCTCGACCAGCACGCGCGAGGGCTGGAAGCGGCCGCGTTGCTGGCGCGCACGCTGCGCGGTGAGATCCGCCCGACGATGGCGGCAGCCTACCCGCCGATTGCGATCAACATTGAGCGTCAGTGCACGACCGATGCGCATTGTCTGGCACTGTATGCGGAGGCCGATCGCTGGCTCAGACAACCTGGCGTCCTGAGCAACAGCATCATGTTGGGTTTTCCTTACGCCGATGTCCGCGAAATGGGATCAGCCTTCCTTACGGTCACCGATAACGATCCGGATCTGGCCCAACGCGCCTCCCAAGCCCTGGCGTCGTATTTATGGCAACATCGCCAGGAATTTGTCGGGCATTTCGTCACCGTCGAACAGGCAATCGCCGAAGCGTTTCGCGGCCCCGGCCCCGTCTGTCTGCTCGACATGGGAGACAACGTCGGCGGCGGATCACCCGGCGACGGCACGCAGATTGCGCAGTCCTTGATGCGACTTCCGCAGGTCCGCTCCTTTGTCTGTCTGACCGATCCGCAGTCAGTGGCGTTGGCGCGGGAGGCGGGCGTCGGTGCCCGTTTGCCGATGCGGTTGGGGGGCAAGTCGGACGATATGCACGGGGTACCGCTGGAGGGTCTGTTTACCGTGCGTTCGCTGGCCGAGGGAAAATTCGAGGAACCGGAGCCGCGCCATGGAGGCTTTTCGCGGTGCGATCAAGGTGAGACGGCAATCGTCGAAACGGATGACGGATTGACCGTGATGCTCACAAGTCTGCGCATGCCTCCGTTCAGCATCCGCCAACTCACGGCGTTTGGTATCGAACCGCGTGATTACCGGATTCTGGTCGCCAAAGGGGTCAATGCGCCCGTGGCCGCCTATGCGCCGGTCTGCTCGCGACTGCTGCGTGTGAATACCTCGGGCTCGACGACCGCCGATATGCGGCAATTGAATTATCTTCACCGACGACGGCCGCTGTTTCCGCTGGAAACCGACTTCGAGTGGTCGGAAGTATGACCGACACGACGGCCAGACTGGCGGCGCGGCAGGGCACCTGGCGACCGCTGCTGCGGCTGGCGATGCCGGTGATGGCCGAGGAATTCCTGAATCTGCTGGTCGGTTACACCGACTGGTGGCTCACCGGAAAATTTCTGGGTACGACCGAACATCAGGCGGCGATGGGGCTGATCGCGTACGTTCTGTGGTTACTGCCGAGCATGTTCTCCGCTGCGGTGATTGGTGCCACGGCGTTGATCGCCCGACTGGTCGGCGCCGGCGACCTGCCGGGGGCGCGCCGCGTCATGCATCAGGCCTTTCTGGTGGGTGCCGTCCTCGCGGCACTGGCCACCGCCGGCGTGGCATTTGGGGGCGAGACATTCGTACGATGGATGCGGCTTGACGCCAGCGCCGTTCCGCTGGCGATGGAGTATATCGCGGTGCTGGCCTGGATCGTGCCCGCGATCATGGCCGAACAGGTGGCGATTGCATCACTGCGCGGGGCCGGCGACACGCGGACCGGTCTGCTCGCCAAGGTCGCGGTGAATGTTGTCAATACGCTGCTATGCACCTTGCTTGTGACGGGCAGTTGCGGCGTTCCGAAACTTGGATGGAAGGGCCTGGCGATCGGCGCGTCGGTAGGACATCTGGTCGGTGCCGTTGTTTTGATCCTGGTTTTGCTTCGCGGCCGCGCCGGACTGCGATTCGAGTGGCGTGAATTGCGCCCCATCGCGTCGATCATTCGCCGACTGTTGCGCGTCGGCGTCCCGGGCGGCATGGACGTCCTTGCCGTTGTCGGGTGCCATCTGACTTACTTCGCGATCATTAATACGCTCGGCAAGGAAGCGACGGCCGGCCATGGACTGGGAGTCCAGATTGAATCCCTGGCGTATTGTCCGGGCAGCGCATTTCAAGTTGCCATTGCGACGTTGGCCGGTCAACTGCTCGGCGCGGGGCGGGCTGACGAGGCTGCCCGGACCGTGCGCCGAACCAGCCTGGCTGCGGTGGCTTTTTATTCGGCGGCAGGGGCCGTTTTTTACTTCGGGGGCCTGCCGCTTGCTCGACTGTTTACTGCGGCTTCCAACGATCGGGCAGCCGAGTTGGCGGCCCTCTACCTGTCGATCGTGGCGATCTCCATGCCGAGCCTGGCCCTGGTGGTCGTCTTTAGCGGCGCATTGCGAGGAGTCGGCGATACGGTCTGGCCGCTGGCCGTTACCTTTCTCGGACTGGCCATCCTTCGCATTCCGGGCGCCTGCTGGCTGGCCTGGGACGAATGTACCATTTCGTTCCTTGACCTGCGGATTCCCGGATGGGGGTTGGGTGTGATCGGCGCCTGGTATGCGATGGTTTTCGACGTCTTCGTCCGCAGCGGGTTGTTCCTAGGAAGGATCGTCCACGGTGGCTGGAAAAGAACGATCGTCTGAGCCTGGCTGACTATTCCGCTGCCGCCGTTCTCGGTTTATACTGACGATCGCCCGCCCGCATTTACGTAGCGGTCCGCGTAACGGAACCTGCTGCGTCGGAATGACTTGGCGTAGCCTGCCGGCTGCCGTGCCAGGATGGCCGCAGCGAGTGGCACCGCGAATACCGCTAAAAACCTGTCCTGCCTGTTGCCGTCCGGTCTGCCCGGCTGCCGAACCGAGGAGCCTGCCATGGTTGACGAGCGTTCGCCAGATAACTGTTCCCTGATGCTGCGACGGAAAATCGTCGCCATCTGTTGGCTGATGGCCGGCGGAATCGCCGGAGGTTTGGCCGGTAGGGCCAACGCCGAGGAACCGAGCAAGCCGGTGAGTTACTCGCGGGAAATCCGCCCGATCTTCCAGGCGCAATGCCATGGCTGCCATCAGCCGGCCAAGAAGGGCGGCGGGTACGTTATGACGACCCATGAAGGGCTGATGCATGGGGGCGAATCGGGGGAGGCTGCGATCGTGGCCGGCGAGCCGACCCGAAGCGCACTGCTGGGGCAAATCACGCCCGTGAATAATGAAGCGGCAATGCCGAAGGGAAAGTCACCTCTCAGCCCGGCCCAAATCGAACTCGTGCAGCGCTGGATCGCGGAAGGGGCCAAGGACGATTCGCCCGCATCGACGCGCCCCCAGTTCGACATGGAACATCCTCCCGTTTATCCGGCGCCGCCCGTAATCACTTCGCTCGACTTTTCTCCCGACGGCGAGTTACTTGCCGTTTCCGGCTACCACGAGGTGCTGCTCTTGAAATCCGATGGATCAGGGACGGTCGCCCGGTTGGTGGGGTTGGCGGAGCGCATCGAATCGGCCGTGTTCTCGCCGGACGGGCGGTTGTTGGCTGTATCGGGCGGTTCGCCGGCCCGGATGGGTGAATTGCAGATCTGGGACGTGGCGGAAAAGTCGCTGAAATTCTCCGTGACAATCGGTTACGACACTCTTTATGGCGCTTCCTGGTCGCCGAACCAGAAGCTGATCGCCTGCGGCTGCCCCGATAATACCGTGCGTGCATTCGACGTCGAATCGGGAAAGCAGCTGTTTTTCAACGGGGCCCACAATGACTGGGTCCTGGACACCACGTTCTCGGTGAATTCCGACCACTTAATCAGTGTGAGCAGGGACATGTCGATGAAGCTGTTTCATCTGGAGACGCAGCGGTTCATCGATAATGTGACGAGCATCACACCGGGCGCGCTCAAGGGCGGTCTGAATTCGATTACCCGACACCCCGCCAGGGATGAATTGCTGGTCGGCGGCGCCGATGGCGCTCCGAAGATCTTCAAGATGGTGCGCGACAAAGCGCGGCAGATCGGTGACAACTCCAATCAGATCCGCGAGTTTTCGGCCTTGCCCGGGAGAATCTACAGTGTGGCCTACAGCCGTGACGGCAACCGCATCGTGGCCGGAAGCAGCCTCGACGGCAAAGGCGAGGTGCGTGTGTACGATGCGAACGACGGAAAGCAATTGATGCGGGCGGAAGTTGCCACCGGTGGCATTTACAGCGTAGCGTTCCGACCCGACGGCACGCAGGTCGCTGCCGCCGGGTTTGACGGACAGGTGCGGTTTTATCAGGTCAGCGACGGCAGTTTGATCAAGGAATTCCTGCCGATCCCGATCGAGACCGCCAAGGTCGCTGGAACCGATCCGCCCGCGGCGGCCGTTGTCGGCCCGGTTCGATAATCGGTGTTACAGAGAGTACAGGACGATGAAGAGGTGCAGGATGAACGTCGTTTTCTCGCGGATCACAGCCAGAATCGTCATCGCGTTTTGCGCTGTCGGCATGCTCGGAAATCGTGGTACGTCTGCGGAGTCGCTGCCCGAAGGGATGCTGGTCGAAAAGCTGTTGGTGCACCCGGCCGAGATGGAACTCCGAGGCCGCTTCGATTACCGGCAGCTGCTCGTTACGGGCAAGCTCACCAGCGGGGAATTGGTCGATCTGACGCGCATGGTGGAATATGCTCCCGGCAGTACGGCAGGCAGTTCGACAAGTGCCCCGGTGACCGTAACGCCCCAAGGGCTGGTGAGCACGGTCCACGACGGTGAGGGCCGGCTGCTGGTTCGTTGGAAGGACCTCACGGCGAGCGTCCCGGTCCGCGTCATGAACGCTGCCGAGGCAGCTTCCATCAGCTTCGTGCGGGACATCCAACCGGTGCTCTCAAAAACCGGCTGCAACCAGGGAACCTGCCATGGGGCCAAGGACGGCAAGAATGGCTTTAAGTTGTCGCTGCGCGGCTACGATCCGATCTACGATCATCGGGCGCTGACCGACGATATTGGGGCGCGGCGGTTCAACCGCGCGGCGCCCGAGCAAAGCTTGATGCTGCTCAAGGCCACCGGTAGCGCGCCGCACGTGGGCGGCGTCCGCATGAATGTGGGGGAGCCGTACTACGAGATGCTCAAGCAATGGATCGCCGAGGGAGTGAAGCAGGACCTGTCGGTACCACGGGTGACCAAAATCAGCGTCACGCCTGCCGATCCGATCGTTCCTTTGCCTGGAATGAAGCAGCAGATGGCGGTGATGGCAACCTATTCCGACGGATCGACCCGCGATGTTACCCGCGAAGCATTTATCGAAAGCGGCAATATCGAAGTGATCGAGGCCAGTCCCCAAGGTGTTCTAACGATGCTGCGGCGCGGCGAAGCACCCGTGCTGGTCCGTTACGAAGGCGCCTACGCGGCGACGACGATCACGGTCATGGGCGACCGGACCGGTTTCGTCTGGCAGAAACCCGATCCGAATAACTACGTGGATGAACTGGTCTACCGCAAGCTGGAACGGGTCAAGGTCCTGCCGAGCGACCTTTGCACCGACGAAGAATTCTTGCGCCGAATCTACCTGGACCTGATCGGTGTTCCGCCTACCGTGGATCAGGTTCGTGCGTTTCTGGCCGACGGTCGAGCCAGCCGCATTAAACGGGATGATGTGATTGATCAACTGGTGGGCAGTCCGGGCTACGTCGAATACTGGACGAACAAATGGGCCGACCTGTTGCAGGTCAACCGCAAGTTTCTGGGCGAGGAAGGCGCGCTGGCGCTGCGGAATTGGATCAAAAGTTCCGTCGCGACGAACCGCCCGTACGACGCGTTCGCACGCGATGTCCTGACGGCGGTTGGCTCCAATCTGGAGAATCCGCCGGCGGCCTATTACAAAGTCTTGCGCACTCCGCAGGACATGATGGAAAACACGACGCATTTATTTCTCGCCGTGCGATTCAACTGCAACAAGTGCCATGACCACCCGTTCGAACGTTGGACGCAGGATCAGTACTATCAACTCACCGCATTCTTCGCGCAGGTGGGCCGGAAAGAAGATCCGAGCTACCTCGGTCAAAGGATTGGCGGTTCGGCGGTCGAGGGTGCCAGTCCGCTGGTCGAGGTCGTTTACGATACCGGAGCGGGAGACGTCAAGCATGACCGCACCGGCCAACTCACATCACCAGCATTCCCCTACCAGCCAACGCTCGCGCAATCCGCGGACGGAGTACGACGACAAAACCTGGCCGACTGGATCACCTCGAAAGATAACCAGTATTTCGCGCGCAGCTACGTCAATCGCTTGTGGGGTTATCTATTTGGCCGAGGGATCATCGATCCGATCGACGATATTCGAGCCGGGAATCCTCCTTCGAATCCGGAACTGCTCGATGCGTTGGCGATCGATTTTGTTGAGCACAAGTTCGACATGCAGGCGATTCTGAAAGCGATCTGCAAGTCCCGTGTCTATCAACACTCCATCCGCTCCAATCGTTGGAACGCGGATGATGAGCTGAATTACTCGCATGCGATTCCCCGGCGACTGCCGGCAGAGACGCTGTTTGACGCCCTGCACGTGGCAACCGGATCCGTACCCCGGATTCCGGGGGCGCCCGCCGGTTTCCGGGCCGCGGAATTGCCCGACGCCGGCGTCTCGAATCCGTTCCTCGAGGACTTTGGTCGACCGGTGCGCGAGAGTGCCTGTGAGTGCGAACGGTCGAGCGGGATGGTGCTGGGCCCGGTGATGAAACTGATCAACGGGCCGACCGTTGCCGACGCGATCGCCGACCCCGCCAACGAACTGGTCCGGCTGGTCGAGCGTGAACCCGACGATCGTCGGCTGATCGAGGATGTCTTCCTGCGCTTCCTGGCTCGCCGACCTTCCGATAGCGAATTCGCAGCCGGACTGCTCGCGTTACAGCAAGCCGGAGAGGATCACGAGCAACTCGTCGCGCGACTTACCGCTTACGAACAGAGCCTCGCGGAGCGGCAACAGGAATGGGAGAAGACGGCAGGCAAGCCGACGGTCTGGAAAACGGTTGAGCCGTCTGAACTCAAGTCGGACGCCGGGGCGATGTTCCACAAGCAGCCCGATCAGTCAATCACCGTGACCGGCAATCTGGCCAAAGACGTCTATACGGTCGTGGTGCCGACCGATTTGATCGGTATCACGGGTGTGCGTTTGGAAGCGCTGCCTGATGCCGCGTTGCCGGCCGGCGGACCGGGCCGAGCCATGAACGGCAACTTCGTTATCAACGAGCTTCAAGTATCGATTGCGGCCGCCGCATCGCCGGGGCAAACGGCAATGCTGGCATTGAAGAATCCGCAGGCGGACTTCAGCCAGGAAGGCTGGCCGGTTGCCAATGCGATCGACGGAAACGAGGGTACGGGGTGGGCGGTTTCGCCATCGTTCAATGTGCCACACTTTGCGACCTTTGAGACCGCCGCGGACGCGGGAGCGACCGGCGGATCGATCGTGACGATTCGGTTGAGCCAGCAGTTCGACGACGGCAACCACGCACTCGGACGCTTTCGCATCTCTTTGACCAATTCGCCGCGGCCTCTCGGTCGCTCGAATCTGCCCGAGGCAGTCCTGGCGGCGTTGCAGGTCGATGACCAGCAGCGCTCGCCCGAGCAGAAGCAGGTGCTGGCGAATCATTTCCGCTCGATGGACAGCGACTACCAGTCGCTGTTGGCAGCGGTGCAGCGGAGCACGGAGGCGATCAAGAACCGACGGTTGCTGGGAGTCCAGGATCTGGCCTGGGCGCTGATCAATAACCCGGCGTTCTTGTTCAACAGGTAATGCGCGACGAGCAGACCATCCTGGAAACACACGCGCTGGGAAAGCGGTACGGAAACCTTTCCGCCCTGCGCGATTGTTCGCTTGGCGTTCATCGCGGCGAGATTTTTGGTCTGTTGGGACCCAACGGCGCGGGCAAGACGACCCTGCTGCGACTGCTGCTCGGTTTCACCCATCCGACGTCCGGCTGGGCACGGATTTCAGGATTGGATTGTGAAAAAGACTCCGTGCGCGTGCGTCGCGAGGTCTCCTATTTGCCTGCCGAACCACGGTTTTTTCGATCGATGCGTGGCCGCGACGTCGTACACTTTTTCGGGCGGATGCGCGGTGATCATAGTGGCCGTGAGGGGCAGCGGCTGGCCGAGCGATTGGAACTCGACCTGTCCCGACCGGTCTCGCAGATGTCGACCGGCATGCGGCAGAAACTTGGCCTGGCCGTCAGCCTCGCCAATGCGACGCCGCTTGTCATTCTGGACGAGCCGACCGCCAATCTCGACCCATCGGTCCGCGGCGACGTATTGAATCTCGTGCGCGAAGCGCGCGCCGCGGGGCGAACCGTGGTCTTTTCGTCGCATATCCTCTCGGAAGTGGAAGAGATTTGCGATCGGGTTGTTATCCTGCGGGCCGGTACGGTAGTGCACACTCAAGTCATGTCCCAGCTGCGGCAACGGCATCGGATCCGTGCTCAATTAAATGGCGAATTTCCTGCGCCGTCACCCGAGTTGGCCGAACAATTGTCGATTCAGACCGACAACGATGGACGGTTGACGATCGAAACTTCCGGTGAACTTTCGCCGATCCTGGGCTGGCTTGCCACCCTGCCGCTGCGGGAGGTCGTGATCGAGCCGGTCGGCTTACGCGCGGTCTACCAGCAATTCCACGGAGATCGTCGGGAATGACCGCGCTCATGCTTCGCAAGTACCTGCGTGAAGGGCGCTGGCTGATGCTGGCGACCGGTGCCGCGATATTCGCCTTCTGCTGGCTGCGCATCTGGATGGTCAGCCGGATCGACGCCGAACGATTCAAAGGCATTATCGACCTGCTTCCGTCGGAATGGCAGAAGTTTTCGCCGGTCGAAATTCAATTCTTGATTACGTATACCGGCCGCATCGCCGCCGCGTTCAGCGAACCCATCGTGTTGTTCGGAACTTGCGCCTGGGCAATCGCCCGCGGTTCGGATGTTGTCAGTGGCGAGTTAAGCCGGGGCACATTGGAAATGTTGCTCGCACAACCGGTGAGCCGCGTGCGACTGATCGTTTGCCACGCTCTGGTGACGACCTTCGGCACGCTGTTGTTGGCCAGCCTGGCATGGCTGGGCAACTGGTCCGGGATCGAGATGAACCAATTGCGCGAGGAGTATCGCCCCACGGTGCCGCTGCCGATCACCGGGCTGCTTTCGGGGATCGAGGTTCCCAACCCGTTCGCGGCGCGACAGGTTCGACTGGTGCCGATGAACCAGCGGGTGCGGTCGACCGATCTCCTGCCGGGGGCGGTCAACCTGTTCTGCTTCGGCTTTTTTCTGGCCGGTTTCACGACCATGATCTCCGCCTGCGACCGGCACCGCTGGCGCACGATCGGCGCCGCCTGTTTTTTGATCGTGGCGAGCATGATCAGCAAACTGGTCGGAATGGCGGGGATCGGTTTCGACTGGATGCGGCACGCCTCCCTGTTCTCGGTTTATGAACCGGAGCACCTGATCATGATCGGGCACCGATACCCAGGCCAGGCGTGGCGGTTTGTCTGGTCGGACGAAGCGGGGCAGGTGCGCGGCATGGGGCCGCTGGGATTCGATACGATTCTGCTGCTGTCAGGCCTCTTGGCTTATGTCGGCTCGGCGGTTATTTTTCATCGGCGGGATTTACCCGCTCCGACCTGACGTCGCCCCAAAACCCGGCCCGGTTGCCGACCCGTATTCCAACTGACTCGTCTTCCAAGGAGTTTCGCATGCATAGCGCCGAAGAAACGCTTAAGTCGCTCAACCTGGAATTGCCTCCTGCACCGAAGCCAATGGGCGTTTACAAACCGGTTGTAATTTGCGGCACCATGATCTACGTCTCGGGGCATGGCCCGCTGAAAGCCGATGGCACGCTGATGACCGGACGTGTCGGATCGGAAGTAGATCAAGCCGCCGGCTACGCGGCGGCCAAACAGACTGGCCTGGCGATTCTGGCCAGTCTTCGCGCCGCGTTGGGGAGCCTCGACCGGATCGGTCGCGTCGTGAAAACGCTTGGCATGGTCAATTCCACAGCCGATTTTACGCAACATCCGGCGGTGATCAATGGATGCAGCGAGTTATTCGCGCATGTCTTTGGACCGGATCATGGTGTGGGAGCGCGCAGCGCCGTCGGCATGGGTTCGCTTCCGGGGAACATCTCGGTGGAAATCGAAATGATCCTGGAGTTGAAGAGCTGAATCGGCCGGGGCCCCGGCCGGATTTGCGTCAACTGAGTTTCCAACCGTCAGGCAGGCAGGCGTCCTTCACGACAATCGGGATGCCGTCGCGGACCACGCAATCGTCGGCGTCGACGCTGTTCTCCAGCCCTTTCTCGTTGACCAGCCGTACGTTCCGGCCGATGCGGCAGTTCTTGTCGACGATCGAACCGATCAGCAGCGAGCCATCGCCGATGCCGACGGCGGTCGATGTTTCGTTGGCGACGCCGTCGAAATCGTAATCGTCCGCTCCCATCAGAATCGAATCACGAATCGTGACGCCGCGCCCGATAATACTTCGCGAGCCGATAATGCTGTTCTCGATGACGGCACCCTCGCCGATCCGGCAGCCGTCCGCGATCAGGCTGCGGCGGACGGTCGCGCCGTCGATCTTGGAGGGCGGCAGGAATTCAGGCCGGGAATAGATCTCGGCGCCAGGATACGCCAGTTCAAACGGCGGATGCGGGGCGGCGAGGCTCAAGCAGGAGTCGTAATAGGATCGAATCGTACCGACGTCTTCCCAATAACCGTCGAAAAGGTGGACCTGAACGCGGCGGCTGCGCACCGAAGCGGGGAAGATCTCTTTGCCGAAATCGTGGTAGTCGGTCTTGGTGAGTACATCCAGCAAGGTCGCCCGATTGAAAACGTAAATCCCCATGCTGGCGAGCAGATCTCGGCCGCGACTCTGTACGCCGCGGCGATCGATCCAGGAAGGATCCATTTTCACCAGGTTCATCTCTTCCACGGTTTTCGGCTTTTCCAGGAATCCCTGGACCCGCCCGTCTTCGTCCACGCGCATGATCCCCAGACCGTGCGCCTGTTCCCGCGTCACCGGCATCGCCGCGATCGTCACGTCCGCCCGCGACTCCTGGTGCGTGCGAATCATGTCGGCGTAGTTCATGCGATACAACTGGTCACCCGACAGGATCAGTACGTAATCGATGCCGTTCTGCTGAATGTAGCGTACCTGTTTGCGGACCGCGTCGGCGGTGCCCTGGTACCAGTCTTTCCCGCCCTCCTCCATCGTCTGCTGCGCGGCGAGGATTTCCACGAACCCACCGCCGAAATGGTCGAAGCGATAGGTCTGCCGGATATGCCGATGCAGGCTCACGGAAAGGAACTGGGTCAGCACGTAGATTCGGTTCAGGCCGCTGTGCAGGCAATTGGACAGCGGAATATCGATCAACCGATAGTTGGCTCCCAGCGGCACCGCGGGCTTGGAACGGTATTTCGTGAGGGGATAGAGTCGGGTCCCGCGTCCACCGCCCAGAACGAATGAAAGCACATTTCGCATTGACGTTTCCGTCGCTTACTTGACGACAAAGTTGACGAGTCTACCCGGAACGACGATCGACTTGACGATCTGCTTTCCGGCCAGCAGTTCGGCGATGCGTGCGTCGGCGCGGGCCGCGGTCTCCAGGTCGTCCGGCGAACAATCGGCCGGCACGGAGATTTTGGATCGCAGTTTGCCGCAGATCTGCACCGGTACCTCGATACTCGTGTCCCGTGTGTACGCTTCTTCAAACGGTGGCCAGGGTGCGTGGGCCAGGCTCTGCGAATGCCCCAGGAGCTGCCAGAGTTCCTCGGCGATATGCGGCGCGAACGGGGAGAGCAACAGCACAAACGCTTCCATGGCCGACCGCGGGCGTTGCGATTCCTTGGTGAAAAAATTGACGAATTCCATCATCCGCGCGATCGCCGTGTTGAACTCCATCCTCTCCAGGTCGCGGGTGACCGCCTGAATCGTCTTGTGGATCACGCGGTTCTGTGCATCGCTCGGCAGGCTGTCATCAATCGCCGGGCTTAAGGCGATCGCTTCCAATTTTTCGTCGACGATCATCCGCCAGGCCCGGTCGAGAAATCCTCGAACACCGCTTACCCCCGCCATGCTCCACGGTTTCACCTGTTCCAAGGGCCCCATGAACATTTCGTACAATCGCAGCGAATCGGCTCCGAAGTCGCGTACAATCTCGTCCGGATTCACGACATTGCCGCGACTCTTAGACATTTTGTTGGCGCGGCTCTCGATGCGGATCGACGGCAGTTCGCGGAGCACGAACAGGTCACCCTTCTTCTCGACCTGTTCGGGATCGACTTTCCGCGCCTGCAGTGCCGTCGGCGGAGTCGTCGCTGCGCCGCCGGTCGGCGTCTTGATGCGCATCACCGGCGCACCATTCGCGTCCTCGGCGACGTCGCTGGCACTGATCCAATTCCCTGACGCGTCCTGGTATCCGGTAAATTCGATTTCGCCAAGGATCATTCCCTGGTGAACGAGCCGCGCGAACGGCTCGGGAGTACTCACGAAACCGCGATCGTACAGTACTTTGTGCCAGAAACGCGCGTAAAGCAGATGCAGTACGGCATGCTCGGCGCCGCCGACATACAGGTCGACCGGCATCCAGACTCTCTCCTTTTCGCGGTCGACAGGCGCCTGCGGGTTCTTCGGATCGATGAAGCGCAGGTAGTACCAGCACGACCCGGCCCATTGCGGCATGGTGTTGGTCTCGCGGCGATAACGCTGCCCGTCGATGACCGGGTACAGCCAGTCGTCGGGCGCTTTGGCCAACGGCGGCTCCGGGCGCCCATGCGGCTTGTAATCGTCGAGTCGCGGCAGGTCGACCGGCAACTGGTCCGGCGGGACCGCACGTAACATCCCGGTAGGCTGCCCCGCCCCGTCCAATTCGTGCAGAATCGGAAAAGGCTCGCCCCAAAACCGCTGACGGCTGAACAGCCAATCCCGCAGCTTATAGTTGACCGCGCGTCGTCCGATCCCTTCCGCGGCCAGTCGCTCCGCGATCCGTATCTTGAACGGTTCGGTTTCCATGCCGTCGAACTCGTTCGAATGAATCGCCCGACCGACGCCGGCGTAGCACTGCTCACCAGCAAGTAACTTCGCGCGATCCACTTCGCCAACCGACCCCGGATCCACGACCGCCACGATCGGCAAGTGAAACTCGACGGCAAACTCGAAATCGCGCGTATCATGAGCCGGCACCGCCATAATCGCGCCGGTCCCGTAGCTGATCAGCACGTAGTCGGCGATCCAGATCGGAATCGGCTGACCGTTCACGGGATTGATCGCATGGGAACCAGTGAACACGCCGGTCTTCGCCTTGCTGGCCTCCGTTCGCTCCCGATCGCTGCGGGTGGCGGCTCGCTCGCGATAGGCAGTGATCGCGGCACGCTGCCCCGCCGTCGTCAAACGGTCGACGAACGGATGCTCGGGCGCGATCACCATGTAGGTCGCTCCGAACAAAGTGTCGGGACGCGTGGTGTAAATACGGAGCACATCCGCTCCCGGCTGTGCAGGGAAACCGCGGCGCGAACGCTCGCTTTTCCAATCGGAGAACTGCTCGGGCGATCCCAGAAAAAAATCAACTTCGGCGCCGACGCTGCGACCGATCCAGTCGGCCTGCAGTTTCTTCGTGCTGTCGGGCCAGCGGACCAACTCCAGATCCCGTTCCAGCCGATCGGCATAGGCCGTGATCCGCAGCATCCATTGCCGCAAGGGAATGCGCTGCACAGGATGGTTGCCGCGTTCACTCTTCCCGTCAATGACCTCTTCATTCGCCAAGACGGTCCCCAGGGCGGGGCACCAGTTCACCAGCGCGTCGGACTGATACGCGAGCCGAAACTGGTCCTGATACTTGCGAATTTCCCGCTCGCCTTGTTCGGCGACTTCGGAGGGAACCGGCAATTCGGCGATCGGACGACCTCGACCGGCCTCGTCGTCGAACCAGGTGTCGAACAACAGCGTGAAGATCCACTGCGTCCAGCGGAAATAGTCGACGTCGGTCGTCGCCAGTTCGCGATTCCAGTCATAGCTCAGGCCGAGCATCTTCAATTGGCGGCGGAAATTGGCGATGTTGCGCTCGGTCTGCACCCGCGGCGGAGTATTCGTGCGGATCGCATGTTCCTCGGCCGGCAGTCCAAAGGCGTCGAAACCCATCGGGTGCAGTACGCTCTTGCCACGCATCCGTTCGAAACGGCAGACGATATCGGTTGCCGTGTACCCCTCGGGATGGCCGACATGTAGTCCGTCGCCGCTGGGGTACGGGAACATGTCGAGTACGTAAAGTTTGGGACCGGTCGGCAGATCGGGAGTACGAAACGTCTCGTGCTTTTCCCAATAGGCCTGCCATTTCGGTTCGAGTTGACGGGGTTGATAGCGGGGCATCGGTCGTTTCTAAGTAAGTAACGGCTGGAAAACGGGTTGAGCATGCCTCGGGCCGCGGTAAAGTTGAGTGATTCTAATGCGTTTGACCGCCGGTGGCAAACAGGCTACGATCGAACAACCAGGAAGTCGTTCACGGACCTTCGCGATTTGGCGTTCGACGGCCGGGATTGACGCCGAACGGAGTCGGACGGCCCGCCGGCTTCGCCGCTCGTCTGAACCCGTTGTCACCTGTAACGCGCGAATTCCCTATGCTCCACGGTGCTCGCCGACTTCGCCTCAACGCCGCCGAACGTGATGCAATGCGCGCGGCAGGTCGATTCAACGCTCAACTGATGGACTACATTCGCGACTTTGTTCGCCCCGGTATTACCACGGAGGAGATTGATCGGTTGGTCCATGAATACACGCTTGGTTACGGTCACGTTCCCGCTCCGCTGAACTACCAGGGTTTTCCTAAGAGCTGCTGTACCAGCATCAACGAAGTGATCTGCCACGGAATTCCCGGACCTTACCTGCTGAAGGAGGGTGACATTGTCAACGTCGACGTGACGACGATTGTGGGCGGCTGGCACGGCGACCAGTCAGAGACGTTTCTCGTCGGTGCCGTTTCGGAGGAAGCTCGCAATGTCACGCAATGCGCACTGAACGCGCTCTACCTCGGCATCGAGGCGATCCGGCCAGGCGGGCGAATCTCCGATATTGGTGACGCGATCGTCAAGGAGGCGAGCCGTTGGGGATTCAGCGTCGTCCACGAATATATCGGGCACGGATTGGGACGCCGGTTTCACCAGGAACCGAACATCCCGCATTTCCCGACACCTCGATCGCGCAGCGAGAGAATTGAACCCGGAACATGCTTTACGATTGAACCGATGATCAATGCGGGATCGCGGTATACGGTAATGGATCCAACGGACGGCTGGACCGTGCGAACCCGGGACGGACAATGTTCGGCTCAATTCGAGCACACGATCCTGATGACAGAAACGGGCCCGGAAATGCTCACAAAGACCCGGCGCGGGCCGCAAAAAGGGCACAGTTTTTCTTGAAGTGCCACTGGGTTTTCTTGAAGTGCCACTGGAAGGCGCTCGATAGCCGGGCGCTCGACGGTCGAACGAGCGATGGGCGGGGCGGTCGAGGTCACCGGTGGCCGGCGTCCATCACGCGATAGGGGATCGTCGAACTTATGGCACGCATACCGGGCCCTTGCGCGTTCGTGGGCCGCCATCATCGTTGTCCGGGCGGCAGCGTTCGCCATTCGGGCCTTCAATCCCTCGCCCTCCGTCGCCCTCCGCCAAGCGGTACTCGTACTCGCCCCGTCACTCGCGTTCCTTGGCTCGGTTCTGATCGCGGAGGATCGGGCGGAGTTCGTCGACGAAATCGCGCACGTCCTTGAATTGACGGTAGACGCTGGCGAAGCGGACAAAGGCGACCTGATCGAGTTTGGCGAGGTGCGACATCACCAGTTCGCCGAGCTGCTGGCTATCGATTTCATCCTCGATCGTCGCGTAGACGATACTTTCCACCGCCGAGACCGTGGCCTCGATCTGTTCGTCGCTGATCGGCCGTTTCCAGCAGGCGCGCTCCAAACCCGCGCGGATCTTGTCGCGTGAGAACGGCTCGCGCACGCCGTTCTTTTTCACGACCTTGATGGCCATCTGCTCCAAGCGCTCGTAAGTCGTATAGCGACGTTCGCAGTGCAGGCACTCGCGGCGCCGGCGAATCGAGAAACCATCGTCGCAGGAACGCGAATCGATGACCCTGTCGTTATCGACGCGACAGAACGGACAACGCATGCGTCCCTGCTCCTGGGGTCTGTTCGGCTATTTCTTCGACCAGTCCCGCCGCTGCCGCGAACTGGGAATGTTCATCTTCTGACGGTACTTCGTGATGGTGCGGCGTGCCACGTTCAGGCCTTGCGCCTTGAGCGCGTCGACCAGGGCATCGTCGCTGTACGGGTCCTGCTTCGATTCCCCGTCGATCAGCCCCTGCAGCTTGATACGGATGATGTCCCAGGCGACGTCGTCCCCCTCGTCGCTGTGCGTGCCTCCGACAAAGAACCGTTTCAACGCCAGAATGCCTCGCGGGGTCTGGAGCCACTTGTCGTCCACCGCGCGACTGACGGTGGTGACGTGCACGCCGACCTTTTCGGCGATCTGCTGCATTTTCAACGGCTGGATATGCTCCGGACCGTCCTCCAGAAACCGCGTTTGATGGTCGACGATCGCCTGAGCCACCTTGGTCAAGGTATTGCGTCGCTGCTCGATCGACTCGATCAGCCACTGCGCCGCGTTGATCTTCCGCTTGATATATTCTTTTTCCTCGACGGTCGCGTCGGCGCTGGCCAGACGGTTACGGTAATACTCGCTGATACGCAGTGTCGGCGTGCGGTAGTCGTCCAGAATCACGCGGTACTGGCCCTGCTCGTTCCTTTCCACGCGCACGTCGGGAGTCACCACGGGCACGAAACTGTCGGCGAACACGGCGCCCGGCTTAGGATTCAGCTTCTTCAGGGCCGCCCAGACCGTTTTGATTTCCTGCAGCGACATGCGCGTCGCCTTCTGGATCAGCGGCATGCGGTTATCGCGGAGGTCCTCGAGGTGATTGGAAATGAGCTGCTTGAGTTCCTCGTAATACTCCATGTCGGGCGAGAGCTGCAGCAACAGGCACTCGCGCAGGTCGCGGGCCGCGATGCCTCGAGGGTCAAGTTCCTGCACGATGCGCAGCGCTCGTTCGGCCAGCTGCAGCAGTTGCGCGTCGGCATCGGGAGGCAGCAGGTCGCGCAAGCTGCTGCGAAAATAGCCACCGTCGCGGGCGTCCAGCGTCGAGATGATCCGCTCGGCCATTCGAGCCAGCGCCGGATCGAGTTCCAATTCGCCCAGCTGATGCAGCAGGTAATCGTTCAGCGATTCCGGGCGCGTGGCGACATTCGCCATCGAGTCGTGGCGGCGCTCATCTTCCTCTTCCAGCCGATTCGCCGATCGTCGCGGCCCTTCGTCAAAGAAGTCGGGGACTTCCCGATTCAAATTCTCGAGCCGTTCGAAATCCTCCGCCTGGTCCTTGGTGGTATCAACGACCAGTTCCCGCTCCGACTCGGCCGGCGCGTCCGGGTTCTCGCGTTCCTCTTCGGCACTCGGCGCCGGCTCGACATCCTGCACTTCCAGAATCGGATTGTCGGCCATCTCCTGTTCGATGCGTTCCTGCAGCGCCATCATCGGAAGCTGGAGTATCTCCATCGACTGGATCATGCGGGGAGCCAGTTTCTGGACTTGAACCTGCCGTGCTTCCAAACCAAAGGAAAGTCGCATGCCGTTTCTCGCGATGAACGGGCCAGCGATCGGCTCGCGGCTGCCGATCAGCAGCCCGCCTCACCTCGCCTGTTCAACTCTATCATCTAATTCTCTCTTAACATCGCGTTCCCTGCCGAGTTCCCGAAGCCTCGCGCTCGAAAGCGTCGCCAACACTGCTTTTCAAGCATATTTCTGCCGGCTCACCAGAGCGTCGGCCAGGATTTCTTTGTTCGTATGTTCCAGAATACTGCCCGTGGTAATGCCGCGCGCCAGCCGCGTAATCGTCACAGGATATTCGGCCAGCAGATTCGAAATAAACAGTGCCGTCCCGTCGCCTTCCACGGTCGGGTTGGTTGCCATAATGATCTCGCGGATCGCGCCCTGTGCCACGCGATCGACGAGTTGTCCGATCGTCAATTGCTCGGGGCCGACACCATCCAGCGGCGCAATCCGCCCCAGCAGCACGTGATACCTTCCTCGAAAGACGCCCGCCTGCTCCAGTGCCATCAGGTCGCGTGGCTGCTCAACGATACAAAGCTGCGTCGGATCACGTTGCGGATCGAGGCAGATCCCGCATTGTTCCGATTCCGCCAGATTGAAGCAGGTCTGGCAGTAGTGCACGTTTTCCCGAACGTTGCGGATCGCATCGGCCAGGGCCAAGGCTTCCGACTTATGGATCCGCAGCAGATGGTACGCCAGCCGCTCCGCTGACTTCCTTCCGATCCCCGGCAATTTGGCGAATTCGTCGATCATGCGAACCACGGAATCCGCAAGTTGGGTCACTTTGATCCTCCCAACATTGAATCCATCAGCTTGCTGATGCCGGGAACATCCAGACTGCCGGTAATCTCCTGCATCGCCTGCATCTGCGCCTGCCGTCCTTTTTCCAAGGCCTGGTTGATCGCCGCCGGCAGCAGATCTTGGATCATTTCCTGTTCCTTGCGTTCGATCAGCCGCGGATCGATGCGCACCTGCAATACCTCGCCGATCCCATTGACTTGAACTTCGACCAGCGTCCCGCCGCTGGTGCCGGCGAATCGTTCGCCGCGCAGTCGGTCCATCGTCTCCTTGTAGCGGCCACCAAATGTATCGAGTTGCCGGATCAGGTTAGGCAGATTGAGAAGGTCTTTGAGCATTTGCGTCGTCCATTACGGCGTGGCGATTCGGCACACAGCCCAGGTCCGAGTTCCGCCACGACGGCATGTCGCTCAAGGGGCTGGTCGCCGATTCTCGCTTACTTCAAGCACTTCCGCGTCAAACAGCAACCGGGCCTGTTCCACAAGCGGATGATTTTCCGACTCGCGCATGCGCTGGCGTCGATTCACCGGAATTCGACGCTCCACTGGGACCTCCTGGGCAGGCGCAACTTCAAAGCTCAACTGGATTTTCCGCCCAGCCAGCGTCGAAAGCGCCTGCTCCAATCGACCCTTGCGGTCCGCCCGTTCGCATTGCTGTTTTTGCAGATTATACTCGTTCGAAAAGCGAACGACCAGTCGATCTGGCGCGCCGATTGCAACATCGCTGTAGAATCGGGCCAGGTCGGCGGTGATGTCGTCAATCGAAGCGACAGCTTTTTCCCAAAGTTCGCGCGCCGACTCCCCGGTGATGGCAACGCCCCGACCGGCAGGTCCGCCCTCCAATCCAGTTACCGATGGAAGGACGGCAACGGGCTCCAAGGTCGCGGCAGCAGCCTGCGGAGACGGAGCCGGAGGCGTCGCATCAGGAGGAGGTTGGTTGGTCAGCTCATTTTTTTTTTGAATCGGCTCGCTTGCACTCGGCGCAACAAGGCCTGCCATCGCGGGTGCCGCGATCGGTCCATCCTTGCCCAGTTTGCAAATCAACTCGCCGAGGTCTTCCAGCTGTTCCAGGTGGCAGATGCGGATCACCGCGATTTCCAGCAGCGTCCGCAGATGAACGCTCTGCCGCATCTTGACCACAGCCTGATCGAGGATTTGCAGCATCGCCAGTAACGTGGCGGCCCCGAATTTTCCGCCTTGTTCGGCCAGCATCGGATAATCGGAAGCGGTCGTGTGCAACATCATGTCGGCCGGGCAACCGACCGTCGCCGCAAGCATATCACGGAACACGCCCAGCAGTTGTTCCGCGAGTTGCCCTGCGTCGACTCCCTCCTGCAAGGCCACATCCACGGCGCGCATCGCCCCGGCGGCGTCACGGGACAACAACTGCGCGACGAGCCCGGACAGACTGCCGCCGCGGGCGGTGCCCAGCATCTGGTGGACGGCGTCGACCGTAATCCGGTTTCCGGCGAATGCCAGCAGTTGCTCCAGAAGCGACTGGCTATCCCGCATCGATCCGGCGGCGCGGCGGGCGATGAGCTGCAGTGCCTCCGGTTCGGCCGTGGTCTGTTCGGCTTCCACGATCTGTTGCAGCCGCGCGAGGATCGAACGGGTTTCGACGGGCGGAAAATCGAACCGCTGGCAGCGCGACAGAACGGTGATCGGGATTTTCTCCACATCGGTCGTGCAGAAAATGAACTTCACATGCTCGGGGGGCTCTTCCAACGTCTTGAGCAGCGCGTTGAACGCCTGCGTCGTGAGCATATGGACTTCGTCGATTATGTAAATCTTGAACCGCGCGCGACTGGGCCGCACGTTGACGTTCGATCGTAGCTGCCGAATCTCGTCGATTCCGCGGTTGCTGGCGCCGTCGATTTCCAGGACGTCGATATCCTCCCCCGACGCAACCCCCTCGCAAATGTCGCATCGGTTGCAGGGATTGGGAGTGGGACCATGCTCGCAGTTCAACGATTTGGCGAGAATCCTGGCGGTCGATGTCTTGCCGACCCCGCGCGCGCCGGTGAACAGGTAGGCGTGCCCCACGCGATTGGTGTTAATCGCATTGGACAGCGCGTGGGCGACCTGATTTTGTCCGACAAGTTCCGAGAATCGCTGCGGCCGATAACGCCGAGCGACGACAATATACTCCCGGCCCGATTTGTCGGCGGGTTGACCGATGGTCATGAACAGGCCTTTCCGTTTCGCCGGGGAGCGGCCGCCAAAAAACAGTGCCGCTCGCCGCGGCAGGACTGGTCCGAAAACGGGATCGGCACCCGACGGTCCCGGGATCGCCGCAGGCCGGAAACGGCTGGGCGAAGAGTGACCCTCGCACAAGAGTACCCCGCTTAGGGCTGCACCCGTTAAGGCCTGACCCGGTTCACGGCTCCCCCTCGCAAGGGTCACTCTTCGACAAGCGTTCGCCTGTGGAAGCCCCCTCGAATCGCCCCACGCACCAACCGAAGGCTGCCTGTAGTTGTATTCCCCTGAAGTGAGCGCGTCAAAGGGGGCGACGCCAGTTCAACGTTGCCAGGCGGCCAGTCAGGGCGGAGGGACGACGAGCAGTTTTCGAGCCGAGTCGCGCGTGATATTCTGTTCGCCGTTGTCGACCGTAATGACCAGCAGTCCCGCTTCGGATCGGTGCGATTTCAAGAGACCCTCGGCGCCCAGCCGCAACCCGGTCTCGGCCAGATAACGGAGAAAATCCGACGACTGATCGAGTACCCTCTGCAACTGGAAGCGCTGGCCGACAGGCCATTCGTCCAGGGGCGTACCTGCGGCGACTTTCATCGTACCGTCGGCGCGAGGAATCGGGTCGCCGTGCGGATCGGTACTGGGGAAACCGAGTGCCTGATCAATTCGATCGACCAGCCTGTCGCTGACCGCATGTTCCATATTCTCCGCTTCGGCGTGCACTTCGTCCCACGACAACTGCAGCGTTTGCACGAGAAACAGCTCGATCAGCCGATGGCGACGGACGACCCGCAATGCCAGGGCTTTTCCCGCCTTGGTTAGCCGCACGCCTTCGTACGGGGTGTACTGCGCCAGCCCGGACTCACTGAGCGTCCTCAACATGCTTGTGACCGTCCCAGGAGCAACCTCCAGCGCCGCGGCCAGTTGGCCCGTGAGCGCAGGTGCGTCGGCCGCACCGGAGATCTGGTAGATCGTCTTCAGATAGTTCTCGATGGTCAGGCTGGCCAAGTTGGTACTTCCGGCAAAACAGACGCTCGGTGCAGGACTCGAAGGCACTTCACACCTTCCTCCATTGCGTCAGGTTACTCGAAATCCCCAGTGCATTGCAGCCCCGAACAAAATTCACCATGATGGTGGCATGACACGGAATCAGCATGGGTCACTGAATCTGCTGGCCTGGGAACTCGTCCGCGAATGGCTGGAACAACCCGCGCGATGGCGCATCCAGCCGTCGCACGCAGGGGGCGTACTGCTTGTCGACTGCGGGATCTCGGCAGCCGGTGGGCTTGCGACGGGTTGTCGCCTGGCGGAAATCTGCCTGGGTGGCATGGGCCGCGTGCGATCGATGGCGCCTGCGACCGCTTTTGGCGGCGGCCCGACGATTGTCGTCGAGACCGATCACCCGCTCGAGGCTTGTATTGGGGCTCAGTACGCCGGTTGGCCGATCAAATTTGATGATTTTTTTGCGATGGGATCGGGGCCGATGCGGCTGCGACGGGGGCGCGAAGCGGTGCTTGTGGAACATCAACTCCACGAACAGGAAGCGTGGGCGGTCGGTGTCTTGGAATCCCGCCAATTCCCTTCCGAATCGGTCTGCCAGCAGATCGCGGCCGAGTGCCAGGTCCAGCTGGACCACCTTTGCCTGCTGATCGCCCCCGTCTCCAGCCTGGCCGGAACGGTCCAGGTCGTGGCGCGCAGCGTCGAAACGGCGATCCACAAGCTCCACGCGATCGGATTCGATATCCGGCAGATCCGTTCGGCCTGGGGAGCCGCGCCCCTTCCGCCCGTCGCCGTCAATGACCTGCAGGGGATCGGGCGGACCAATGATGCGATCTTGTACGGCGCGGAGGTCACCTGCTGGGTGCATGCCGACGACGACCTGTTGCAGCAGCTTGGCCCGCTGGCGCCAAGCTGTTCGTCGCGCGACTATGGACGGCCGTTCGCCGAGATATTCTCGGCATTCGATTACGACTTCTACAAAATCGACCCGCTGCTGTTCAGCCCCGCCGTGGTGAATTTCGTCAATCTTCGCACCGGACGTTGCTTTCGCTTTGGCCAGACCCGGCCCGACCTCTTCGGAAAATCGTTCGGATGCGAATCGGCGTCCTAGCCCAACCCGGAAGCTGGTATCTGGCCGACTTGACGCGCGCCGCGCAGCGGCGCGGCCACTCGGTGCTGCCTCTCGAATTTCGATCGCTCCAGTCCACCGTCGAGTCGCAATCGATGCGCGTGCAGGATGCCGATGGAACTCCGTTGAACCTGGATGCGGTTGTGGTCCGCACGATGCCTCCCGGCTCGCTGGAGCAGGTCGTCTTTCGCATGGACCTGTTGGGCCAGTTGGACGAACTGGGCGTCACCGTCTGGAATGCACCCCGCTCGATGGAGTGCGCCGTCGATAAGTTCCTGACAACGGCACGCATGCGGCGTGCCGGGTTGCTGGTGCCGGCGACCCGTGTCTGCCAGACCGAAGAGGCGGCGATGGTCGCCTTTGAGGAACTGGGGGGCGATGTCGTGCTCAAACCGCTGTTCGGCGGGGAAGGCCGCGGTATCACGCGACTCACCGATCCCGATCTGGCACAACGCGCATTCCGCCTGCTCACACAACTCGGCTCCGTCATCTATCTGCAGAAGTTCATTGCCCATCTGGGATGTGATTATCGCATCCTGCTGATCGGCGACGAACCGTTCTGCATGTGCCGTCGCAATCCGTCGGATTGGCGATCCAATGTCAGCAGGGGAGCAACGACCGAGCCCTGGCGGGCTTCGGATACCGCACTGGAAATGGCGCGGACTGCGGCACGCGCGGTAGGAGCGGCAATCGCCGGCGTCGACCTGCTGCCGGGGCGAGATGGGCAACTGTACGCAATCGAAGTCAACGCCGTTCCCGGCTGGCGGGCGCTGGCCCGCACCGTTCAGGTCGATATCGCCGATCGCATCGTGGCATGGGTCGAACGTCCGGGTGCCACTCAACCAGCGGATGGACAAGGATGAATGGCACCGAATCTTTGCCGATCGGCGCGCGACTCGGCCGGATCGCCGCCCAGTTTCCAGATCAGGTTGCGATCGCGATGCCGATCGGATCGCGCCGGCAGCGCCCGCGCCGCTACGCAACATACAGCTTCCAGACGCTGGAAGACGCGAGCAATCGGCTGGCCAGCGGGATGCTGCGGTGGGGCATTCCATCCGGCGCCAAACTCGTGGTGCTTGTGCCGCCCAGCTTCGAGCTGTTCGTCGCGGTCTTTGCCTGCTTCAAAGCGGGAATGGTCATGGTGCTGGTGGATCCGGGACTACCGCGCCGGGCGTTGATCGATTGCCTTCGCGAAGTCAACCCGGACGGATTCCTGGCCATTCCCAAGGCCCATTGGATTCGCTGGCTGCTGCGGTCCCAATTTCCCAGGGCGCGCTTCAACATCGCGACGCGCGGCCTGCTTCCGTGGGGAACGACGATGCGCGGTCTGATGCGGCAAGGCGACCCTTCGGACCGTCCGGTGCCGGCGGAGCGCGAGGATCCCGCCGCGATTATTTTTACTTCCGGAAGCACCGGCCCGCCAAAGGGAGTTCTCTATACGCACGGCCTGTTCGCCGCTCAGGTGGAATGGATCCAACGCCGCTACGAAATCGCGCCCGGCGAAATCGACCTGCCCGGCTTTCCGTTGTTCGCGCTGTTCAACGCCGCGATGGGGGTCACGACCGTCGTGCCCGACATGGACTTTCGACGGCCCGCGGCGGTCGATCCGCGGCTGTTCGTCGAAGCGGCCAACCAATGGAAGATTACCCAGGCGTTCGGTTCGCCGGCGCTTTGGAATACCGTCGGCGCGTACTGCCAGGCGTCGGGAGCGCGCATGCCGAGCTTGCGTCGAGTTCTTTCGGCAGGGGCGCCGGTTCCGACGCACGTGCTGGAACGGGTCCAGGCGGCGGTGCATCCCCAAGCGGAAATCCACACGCCTTACGGTGCCACCGAGGCGCTCCCCGTTTCCTCGATTTCGGCCAGGGAAGTGCTCGAGGAAACCGCCGCGTTGAGTCGCTGCGGCGCCGGAACCTGCGTGGGTCGACGGTTTCCGGGCGTCGAGTGGCGGGTGATTGAGATTGTCGACGGCCCGCTGGCGGAAATCGCTCAAACCAGGGAGCTGCCTCCCGGGGAGATCGGTGAACTGATGGTCAGCGGACCGGTCGTAACGCGGCGCTACGTGACTTCGGTTGACGCCAACCGCCTGCACAAAGTCGTCGATGGCGATCGTGTCTGGCACCGCATGGGCGATGTCGGCTATCTCGACCGCGAAGACCGATTCTGGTTTTGCGGACGCAAATTGCATCGAGTGCGAACGGCGGAGCGCACGCTGTTCACGATTCCATGCGAGGCGATCAGCAACGGCCATCCCGCGGTGTTTCGCTCGGCACTGGTCGGCATCGGTCCGCCCGGCGCGCAACGTCCGGTGCTGATCGTCGAGCTCTGGCCCGAGCATCGCAGGCGCGCCGAAAACGATCGGTCCAACCTGATCCAGGAAATCCGCGCACGATGCGCCGCCAGCCACCTGACGGAGTCGATCGAGGACATTCGCATCCACCCTTCCTTTCCGGTCGATATCCGGCACAATTCCAAGATCTTCCGCGAGCAGCTGGCGGTATGGGCGGCCGCCGCCACAGTACCCCGTGAATAACGGCAAAATTCCGTTCTCCCAAATCGGCATGATTTGCGCATGACGACGATGAAAGCCCTGGTGACCGGTTCGAGTGGATTCCTTGGACGACAACTTGTCGCCCAGCTTCGCGCTCGGGGCGACAGCGTGCGCGGGTTTTCGCGGCGAGCCACCCCCGAACTGGATCGCCTCGGCGTCGACTGCCGCCGCGGTGATCTTCGTGACGCGGAAGCCGTCGCGGACGCCTGCCGGGGCGTCGACGTCGTTTTTCATTGCGCGGCAGTCGCGGGTATCTGGGGACGCCGGGACCATTACGACGGCATCAACGTGCAGGGCACACAGCACCTGCTCCAGGCCTGCCAAAACCTGTCTGTCGCAGCGATTGTCTATACCAGCAGCCCCAGCGTGACGTTCGACGGTACGCCGCAACGAGGCGTCGATGAGCAAGTCGGCTACGCAAGCCGCTGGCTCTGCGACTACCCCCGCTCCAAGGCGCAGGCGGAACAGTCGGTCCTGGCCGCCGACCGACCTGGCGGCCTGCGAACGTGCGCCCTGAGGCCCCATCTGATCTGGGGCCCGGGCGACGAACATCTGGTCCCACGGCTGATCGATCGGGCCCGGCGGGGACAGCTGCGGCAGGTCGGCGACGGCAGTAACCGCATCGACATTACGCACGTGGAAAACGCCGCGCTCGCCCACCTGCTGGCGGCTGACCAGTTGCTGTCGGTCGATCCCGTCGGGGGCAGAGCGTATTTTATTTCGCAAGGGGAGCCAGTGAACTGCTGGCAATGGATCAACGAACTGCTGGCGATCCATGGCCTGCCGCCAGTCCGCCGGCGGATTTCGCTTGCCTGGGCCTGGCGCATCGGCGCGTTCCTGGAGTTTCTGCACCGGGCGATCGGCAGCGACAAAGAACCGCGGATGACTCGATTTCTAGCGGCTCAACTGGCAATGGACCATTACTTCGACATTCGCGCCGCACAGCGGGATTTCGGTTACCAGCCTCGGATTTCCACGGCGCAGGGAATGCAGGATCTGGCGGCTTGCCTTGGCAGGCGAAAGTAGGTAGTTTCCAATGCAATGTCGCAATTTGTGCTGCCGATCGCAGGCCGGAGAACCCGATGTCGTTGAGCGAGAATTCGATGGCCGACCGGCCTGAACTTGATGGCGAAGGCGCCGCGCGGCGGATCGTGATCACCGGGATCGGTCTGACTTCGCCTGTGGCGCACAACCTGGTGGAATACCGAGCGGCCCTGCTGCAGGGCCGCAGCGGAGTGCGCAAATACGAAATCCGCTATGTCGGTGAGACGCTGGCCGGCGTCTGCGAATTCGACAACCTGCGGTACCAGACGAAAAAGGACTTGCGCCGGGGTACGCGGGCTGGCAGCATTGGGATCTACTGCGCGAACGAGGCGATTCGCGATGCCGGTTTGGATTGGCAAAACGTCGAGCGGCATATGGTCGGCGTCTATCTCGGTGTCACCGAGCACGGCAATGTCGAAACCGAGAACGAAATCTACCTGATCAAAGGCTACAACTACGACACCAGTGTCTGGTCGCATCATCACAATCCCCGTACGGTCGCCAACAATCCGGCGGGGGAAGTCGCGTTGAACCTGGGAATTACCGGCCCCCATTACACCCTGGGAGCGGCCTGCGCGGCGGGCAACGCGGGATTGATCCAGGGAGCACAGATGCTGCGACTGGGGGACTGTGACCTGGCAATCGCCGGCGGGGTGTCGGAGAGCATTCACACGTTTGGAATCTTCGCCAGCTTCAAGAGCCAGGGCGCTTTGGCCACGCACGCCGATCCGACGAAGGCCTCGCGGCCTTTCGACAAGCAGCGCAACGGCATTGTCGTGGCGGAAGGCGGCTGCGTGTTCATCCTCGAGCGTCTGCCCGATGCCTTGCGACGCGGAGCGCGAATCTACGGCGAAATCGTCGGTTATGCCATGAATACCGATGCGACCGATTTCGTTCTCCCGAATGCGGAACGGCAGGCGGAATGTGTGCAGATCGCCCTGCGGCGTGCCGGGCTCCGGCCGGATCAGATCGATATTGTCAGCACCCATGCCACCGGAACCGATTCCGGAGATATTCAGGAATGCGCGGCGCTGCGCAGCGTCTTTGCCGACGCCCCCGGCACCTGCTTTAATAACACCAAGAGTTTTATCGGGCATGCCATGGGAGCCGCCGGGGCGCTGGAACTTGCCGGCAATCTGCCCGCTTTCGTCGACGATCTCTGCCACGCCACAATCAATGTGGACGAACTCGATCCCGCCTGCGAACTGCCGGGACTGGTGCTCAACCAACCGAAAACAATCCGCAAACCCACCTATATCCTCAACAATTCCTTCGGTATGCTGGGCATCAATTCGGTTGTCATCATCAAACGGTTCGCCGCATCGACCCAGGGGTCGCCCGGGGCGTAGTCCCGGCTCGAGGAGGTTATTGCATGGTTCCCGCGGAAATTCGCGAAGAAGTTCTTGATATTCTGTCCGACATTTCCCCGGACGAAGACTTGAGCGGGTTGGTCGACGATAAGCCGTTTCGCGAGCAACTTGAACTCGACAGCATGGATTTCCTCGACATCGTCATGGAACTCCGCAAACGCTACCGTGTGCAGATCCCGGAAGAGGATTACGGGAAGCTCGCCAGCATGGGCAGCACCGTGGAGTACCTTACGCCTCGACTGGCCGAAGTCGCTCGTCGTTAACGTGCATGTCGGCGGCGTTTGGCGCCGCGCCGCCGTTGCTGCCGGCGGCCAATTGGAGCGCATCGCGATGACAATCGCGGATGCGCCGGTCGAGTTCCGTAACAAGTTGTGCGTCGTCCCAAGCCCGAAACAGTTCCGGTGGTATCGGCATTCCAGTAACGATGCTGATTGTCCCCAACCCGGGCCAAGCCCTGCCACGAGGCCAGACCAGGTTGGCCCCGGCGATCCCCACGGGGATCAGCGGCACATCGCCGCGGCGCGCCACGGCACAGAATCCAGGTTTTAGTTCCCCGATCCGGCCGTCGTGGGTGCGGGTGCCCTCGGGAAAAATCAAGACCAATTCCCCGCGTTTCAACCGCCGCAACGTTTCTTTCAGTCCCGCCAGTCCGATCCCTTCGCGTTCAATCGGAATCGCGTCCAGAAACTCGATCAGAACGCGCAGCGGCTTGGAATGAAAGAGCGACGATCGCGCCAGGTAATTCAAGCGACGATCGCAGGTCAATCCAACGAGTACGGGGTCGAGGAAGCTCTGATGATTGGCACATATCAGGCCACCGCCGCCGCGCGGGTAATTTCGCCGGCCTCGCGTCCGCAATCCCCATCCCAGGACGCCCGCAAGCCGCGCGGCGACACGAAATGCGGAATAGCCGGCGCGTTGCCAGCGGCTTCGCGGTTCGGATTCGCCCTTCGCTCGCACGCGACTCTCATTGCCCATGGCGTCGATCCGACACGATGGTCTCGATCGTCCTCAGCACTTCGTCGGCAGTCAACCCATCGCTGCAGACTTCGACGGCGTCGGCGGCCGGCCGCAACGGAGCCAATGCGCGGTCGGCATCCTGGGCGTCGCGCAGGTTCTGCTGCTCCAGGACTTCCTCGAGTGTGGTCGTTTCGCCGCGGGCACTGACCTCCCGCCAGCGCCGCCGCGCCCGCTCGATCGGAGAAGCCGTCAGGAAGATCTTGCATCTCGCTTCGGGAAAGACGATCGTGCCCTGATCGCGGCCCTCACTTACCATGTCGCGCCCGCCCGCCAATCGCCGCTGCATGGCGACCAGGATTTCCCGGATCTCCCGATTCCCCGCAGCATGCACAACGAGGCTCGTCACTTCCGGCGAACGGATTTCACGGCTGACGTCCTCGCCATCCAGCAGGATCACGTCACCGCGGCAATCCAGGCGGATGGCACGGGCAACCCGCTCCAGCTGCCGCGGATCGCTCCAATCGACGCCCGCCCGCTTGCCCGCCAGCGCCACACAACGGTACATCGCGCCGGTGTCAAGGAATTCAAAACCAAGTCGCTGCGCCAGTCCGCGAGCGACACTGCTCTTGCCCGCTCCCGCGGGACCATCAATCGTAATCACCATCCGACCATTCAAGCAGGCTTCTCCAGGTTCGACCAGCGGGCCTCGATTTCGAGCCATTCGTGGCCGGCGAATTCGAGTTTCACCGCGCCATTCTCCAACCCGCATTCCGCCAGCACTTGACCGCGGAAGTCGACGCTGTGGGCCGAACCGATCGGTCGAAACGCACGCAGCAAAGCACGGCCGGCAACTCCGCGCGACTCCAGGATGCGCACGGCGAAACCGCAGACACGATCGTGCTCCCGCAATACGCGGAGATCGGTGACCTGCAGCTCGCGATTGTCCAGATGCAGCAACCATCCGTGAGGGCTCGATCGGGGCACACCGCGTATCGCCTCCTGGATGAGCGGAGGCTGAAGGAGTTCACGGGCATCGTGAAGCGGGTGGGTCAAATCGAGTCCCAACCCGAACTGAAATTCACGTGACGACTCCCCGCGAGTCAATAGAATCGAATCGAGCATCGCGTCGCCGGCGCGGCGATGGAAAGGAACACCGCCGCAGAGAATGCTGGTCCGCCGCGGTTCGTGCAAGAGATCGACGTAAAGGGGCGCCTCGAAACGCGGGGTACGCACCGGCTGCCTCGATTCATGGACCGTATGATACAAATCGGCCAGTTCATCTCCCCAGGCCCAACGGCAGGCGTAGTACGAATTCCAGGGATCAGCGATCGGCTCCGCAATCGGTTCGAGCTGCACGTCGATGCGAAGTACCCGAGAACCGCGCCAGAGGGAATATCGCTGGCGGAACGTTGCCAGCGTTGTTCCCGTACGATTCAGCAATCGACCCCGCGTTTCGATCCGGCCAAAAGTCGTGTCGCTTTGCGTCACCTCGATCTGGTCGCAGGCCATGACCGAATACATCTCCGCATCGGTCCCGCCGCTTCCTTCCGCCAACGACGCATCACGGAAGGCGAGCTGCTGCGAAATCCGATTGCGGCGCGCTCCATACTCGCGAAACGCCTGAAGACTGCCGGACACCGGGTTGATAATCGCCTCAAAAAACTCGTTGCGAAGAATGTTCGTGTCCGCAATCGGCGGGTCTTTCCGGCCTCGCGGCGGTACCGCGCCAGCCCGGGGTGGCGAAAGCACGGAAACGGCGCCCGACCCGCGGACCCAGGCATAGCCGAACGCCGGGACATCGACGACCGTGTGCTGGGCTTCTCGGTCCTCGCTGGCGGCATAGATCGGCTTTGTGATTTCCGGCAGGCCCGTCAATGGCGCGTGCGTAAAACCGACTCGCCGCGGACGATTCCAGGGATTCAGTACCAGGATTCCAGGTGGCGCTTGCGCCTGCGGCTCGATCAATTGCGAGGAAAGATCCTGGGCCACATCCTCGATTCGACGGTCGAAGTCACCGACGCCCAGCTCGGAAGGTTGTTCCGCATCGGCCTCCCATTCACGGCACTCGGCGGGCTCGGGCCGCGGTTGGCCCCCTGCGAGTTCGGCCAGCGCCTGCAATTGACGGAACGATTGGCTGCGCGCCTGCAACTGCCAGTAATGCACCGAAGTCGAAACGGGGTTCGACTCCCGGCGAATCACCGCATGTTGCAGGTAGGGCGACCGATACTGATGGGACTCGAAGTGATCGGTCTGCCCCGGGGAATCGGTATCGGCGAAATATTTGCGGAAGGTAATGAACTGGCCCAGGGCATGCGTACGGCGGGCGATCCGCCGCAGCGTATCGTACCACCGGCTGGAATGGGCAGGCCAATGCGCCAGGCAGAGCGTGGCGATAGGATCCGAGTCCATCGAGGCGCCCAGTTTGCCCGCCAGGCCGAGGAACGTCGCGGACTGATTGGCGTCCAACGGTTCGCCGCCGTAAATGTCGATCGTCGACCCATCCATACCCGCCCATTTTGTTTTCGCCTGCGTGCCGCGCGGCGTTTTTCCCTGATCGATCGAGCAATGCACGGTGGCCTGGAATCCCAGCTTGTGCAGCACTTGCGGCAGTTGGGGCGTCAAACCGAAGCGACGTCGTCCGTAAACGGCCGGAGCCGCATCGAGCAGCCGCGCGTATTCCCGGGACGCGCACGCCAGCTGCGACCGCATCGTCTCCAACGATAACAACGGCAGCCGCGACTCCCTCCCTTCACTGATCGTAATATCGAGTTCCCCCGAACCCAACCGGCGCCGCAGTTCCTCAAGCAGACTCGGATCCCGATCCGCAATCGCCGATAAGGTCTCGATCGAGAACTGCAAATTGATCGCCGTCCGCGACTGAAGTTCGCGCCGCAGCCGGTCCCCTGCCGTCGCATGATCGACAAACGTCCAGTCCAAAAGGTACGCCGGAACCGGGTAGTACCGGTCGCGCTCCTGCGCCAACAATTGGAAACATTGCGTCAACCGCGCCTCGGCCTCGTCCGAATCCCCGCGCAGAATCGCCGCCGCCGCGGAACTCACCTGGGCCAGGAAATGGGCCTCGTCGAGGCTGCTGGAGTATCGCATCTGCCGTGTAAGCAGTTGCACCTGAAGATAGCAGACACCCAGGGCCAGAAAGTCGGCGACGATCTCCGGAGGCAGGTCGGCTGCCTGGGGATAAGCCGTCAAGGCCTGTGCCAGCAATTCCTCGGGCGTCACCGGCCTGCGAATCAGCAGCCCGCCACCCTCTTTGACCCGCTGAGCAAAACCGGTTGGCAGCTGGGAAATGCTGACCGACGGCGCCACCAGCAAATGGCTCGCAATCTCGTGCGGCGGCGTGTCGACCCTGGACCAGGTCGGCAACTTGCCCCCCCCATCGATCAGGCAGGGATGCCATAGCCCCGACCAGCTCGCCAGCAGGCTGTCCGCGTCCTCACCCTCGTGGTAGGTGGGAAAATCGTCCAGACTATGGCACGGCAGCAGAATGACCAGGTCCTGAAAACTCATCGGCGGCGCGGTTCTCGCGAGCAAATTTACGGTCAAGCGACGATTGGGGCGGCGGCCAGCAGCGTGCCAAACAGACCCATACACCGCCCCACCACGATAGTTCAGCCCGGGCTCGACGTCGAGATACCGGCTGCGAACCGCCCGAGTCGCCACGGCATGTATTCGTCGCAGATTTCGTTGACAATTGACGACGCGTTTCACTAAACTGAAGTGGAGAGCGTCCTAGGGCGGTTCCTGCGGAATACTCCTGTTATCACGAAGTCGCTGTCTTTTCCAAAATGTCCGATCGGATAGGCTTTGGGGAATCGTAGCACCACCGTTCTGTGAATCGTCGTCTTTAGAGGCTTGTGTTTATTTGAATCGTTGTTGTTTTGGGGACTAGCCAATGGCGTCAATGAACGGCATTTGGGGAATCGACATTGGGCAATGCGCGCTCAAGGCAATGCGATGTGAAATCGCCGACGACGATCGCACCTTGATCGCGACCGCATACGACTACGTCGAGTACCCCAAGATATTGAGCCAGCCCGAGGCGGAACCCGACGTTCTGATCCGGGAAGCACTGGAGCAGTTCCTTTCCCGAAACAAGATCCGCGGCGACCGAATCGCCATGTCGGTCGCCGGACAGTCGGGCCTGGCACGCTTCTTCAAGCCACCGCCCGTCGACGCCAAGAAACTGCCCGACATCGTCAAGTACGAAGCCAAACAGCAGATCCCGTTTCCGCTCGAAGACGTCGTCTGGGACTGGCAGCAACTTTCCGGCGGCCAAGAGGTCGAAGGATTCACGCTCGAAGCCGAGGTCGGGCTGTTCGCGATGAAACGCGAGCAGGTGTTCAAATCCCTGAAGCCGTTTGTGACCGCGGGGGTCGAACTCGATCTGGTCCAGCTGGCCCCGCTCTCGATTTACAACATGGTCACGCATGAGTTGCTCAATGACGCCGAAGGTGAAATCGATCCATCCGACCCACCCGAGTCGCTCGTCGTGCTCTCCATGGGAACCGATACGACCGATCTGGTTGTCACCAATGGCCACCGATTATGGCAGCGCAACGTCCCGCTCGGCGGCAACCACTTCACCAAGCAGCTGACCAAGGAGTTGAAACTCACCTTTGCCAAAGCCGAGCACTTGAAGCGCAACGTGCGTCAGGCCGAAGACCCCAAGACCTTGTTCCAGGCGATGCGGCCAGTCTTCAACGATCTCGTCACGGAGATTCAACGCTCGATCGGCTTTTTCCAGAATATCGATCGCAAGGCAAAGATCGGCAAAGTGTTGATCCTGGGAAATACGACGCGGCTGCCCGGTCTGCAGCAGTACCTCAGCAAAAACCTGGGTTATGACGTAGTCGACTACTCGATGTTCACGCGGCTTTCCGGCGCCGACGTTGTCGGCAGCCCCTCGTTCAAGGAAAATGCCCTCGCGTTTGGCGTATGTTATGGACTTTGCCTGCAAGGCGCCGGACTGGCGAAGCTGGGAACCAACCTGCTGCCGCGTGAGATCCTCACGCAGCGGTTGATTCGCGAGAAGAAACCGTGGACCGCGGCCGGCGTCGGCGCTCTGCTCCTCGCCTGCTCGTTCAACTTCTTCTTCCGTTACAACACCTGGTACACGGTGAATCCAGAACGTCCAACCGACGGCATCAACTGGCAACAGGCTCAGGGGGAAGTCGGAACAGTCAAATCGCTCAGCGATACCCACCTCAAGAAAGACGCCGAACTGGCCGCCAAGATGGCGCTGGAAAAAGCCGTGGGTGAAGAGGTCGCTGGGAACTCCGACCGCCGCTTGGCGTGGATGGAAATGTTGACCGCGGTCACCGCCGGACTGCCTCCGCGGACGCCCGGCATCGACCCTCTTCGTATCGAAGACCCGGCGAAGATCCCCTTCGCTGAACGCCAGGATCTTCACTTCGAGTACCTCGAATCCGAGTACTTTCCCGATTTGAAAACCTGGTTCAACGAAGCGGTAAAGACCAGCTACACGCAAGGGAAGGACCAGATCGAAATTGAAATGAACAAGGAAGGGATACCGATCCCCGTCGCAGTCCCCGTGGCGGGATCGCCCGCGCCTGGCCAACCGGCGCCTGGCCAGCCCGCAGGTGCGGCTCCCGCAGGTGCGGCTCCCGCAGGTGCGGCTCCCGCAGGCGGTGTCTCGGGAGCGGCGGTCGTTGGTCCCGAACGCGACGGCTGGGTCGTCGAACTGAAGGGCTACCACTATTACAACGGGGACGTGGAGTCGGGTGGTAATATTCATGTTTATCGAACATTGATGCGACATCTGATGTATGGGTCGATCACGTTGCCGCGCGACCCGGCGAATCTTGATCCGCAAAAAGCGAACGAGACGATTGAGTTTTCACTGAAGGAACTGGGAATCAAGTTTCCCGTCATGATCTCCAGCGAGAAGCTGCAGGACGAGACCGTGTCGAATCCTCTTTACGAGAATTCGGCGGGTGGTGGTGCAGCTGGTGGCGTTGGCGGCCTCGGTGGACTCGGTGGCGGCAACGAACCCGGAGGAGTTGGCGGCGGCGTTGGTGGGCCAGGAAACGCCGCGGGGGGGCGTCAAGGAGCCGGAGGCAATCGTCCACCGGCCGACGACAGCGAAGAAGGCAAGGATAACGACAAAGACGAGAAAAAAGTCCCTGCGACTTTCGCCGTCAAGAAATTCGACTTCACCATTCAGTTCGTCTGGCAGCCGGTACCGTTGACGACACGTATGGAGAACAAGCGCAAAGCAATGGAGGCAGCCAAAGCTGCGGCGGCCCAACCGGTTGACGCGTCCAGCGTAGCCGTGCCGAACGCGGTTCCGCCGAATGGTGCCCAGCCGAATGGTGTCCAGCCCAATGCTGCCCAGCCGAATGGTGCCCAGCCCAATGCTGCCCAGCCGAATGGTGCCCAGCCGAATGGTGCCCAGCCGAATGGTGCCCAGCCGAATGGTGCCCAGCCGAATGGTGCCCAGCCGAATGGTGCCCAGCCGAATGGTGCCCAGCCGGATG
>Ga0194128_10001600_pt1 | contig 39070 bp, 37 predicted proteins | sample TA2KigCa65mmetaG_FD_148650 | JGI IMG/M metagenome (GOLD analysis project Ga0194128, IMG submission 148650) | Freshwater microbial communities from Lake Tanganyika, Tanzania - TA2015037 Kigoma Deep Cast 65m | ecosystem: Environmental > Aquatic > Freshwater > Lake | place: Tanzania: Lake...
CGAAATTAGGAATAAATCCTCCTGACATTCCCGCCTTCTTGGGGTCAAGTCCCCTATTAATGTAACGATTTACGCCTTGATGACCGCCTAACGGCTCATCTCTTTTATTAGCTATACCAAGACCGAAAAGATTACCTGAAGAAACCAGCTTAGGATGTGTGAATGTAAAAATTTGAGACGTTGGCAATCCACTTGCCTTTTGTTCTCTTTTTTGGGCGTCTTGTAATAAATTTGGAATAAAACCAGCCGCAGCCCCGGCCTCTTTAGCATTTTTAGCAGCTTTTTTAGCATCTAATTGAGCAGCGTTTAATGAATCTGTTTTTACCCGATATAATATTAAAGCTACATTTGGTCTTATTTCGTCTTTTTTATCTGATGTAAACTTATTATAATAACCACTATTAGGGTTCTCAAGGGGATAACGAAAAAATTTATTTTTAATATCTTCTTTTGTGAAGTCCCGGCCGCTCTTTATTTCACCCAGAAGTTTTTTGCCGATTATATCCACGGCAGCAGATTCACCAAAATTTGCTTCATCGGCGGACGCTGTTTCACTAGAAGTTAAAGTGCCTTTGACTTTTTCAGCAACTAATCTTTCCATTTCTTCCGCAGCCTCTCGCTGCATATCAGCGCCTCGTTGTTTTTTGAATAAAAGTTTTTCTAAGGTTCTTAAATTCTTTTCTTGTCCTTTTCCTTTTCCTTTAAATAAATCTTCTATATATTGAATCTCAATAGAAGGAATTATAACTCTATCAGTTTTATGAATGATGTTTTTGTCTGCATCGCCGAATCTTGCTCCAGGGATTTCCCCGACCGTTTTTGCATCTCCGTCAATTGTATCTTTTTCAATTTTTTCAGCAAAATTTGGAATGAAGCCCCTTGCGAATGGAATAAACAATGAGCCCGATAACCCCTTCGCCTCAAAATGTTCCAAGTCCGCCTCGGCAAACGGAGCCTTAATTCCTGAAATTTTTTTGGACTTTAAGATGGCCGTAAGCTCTCGCCCAGCCAACTGTATTAGTTGAAGTTGCTCTTCTCCAGATGAGTTTTTAATTTGTTCCGCCAGACCTTTAGGTAACAGATGTTCATATTTTCTGTATAGACGAATTATATCTGAGTATTTATCAAGTTCAAGAATTTTGCCACGAGATGAGAGTTTTGTAGATATAACTTTAGGACCATAAAGTTTGGCTATGTCTGGGTTGTCAGTATAATTACCTTTGCCGACAGAAGCAACTAATTTATTACCGATACCAATAGAATTTTTACCTAAGTTTTCAGGCAAGGTAGGATGTCCAGAACGGGTGCCTCTGAATAATTTTACAAAATTTGGGATATACCCAAACGCCTTCATTATTCCACCCCTATGAGAGTCAGAATGAATCAAAGACGCTGTAATGCCAGCCCTTCCAAGTCTTGATATGGCTTCTATATTGGCGATAGAGTCATCATTTAAATGATATTCGCCGCCCAATTTATCTTGTAATCTTTGTAATAGTAAAGCCTTCTTTTGTGCGGAGTTTAATTTTGTGTAGCCGGGGCTATTTTTGCCTTTGGTATTTTTGATTCTTCCAATGGAGTTTACTCTCAGGTCATTGAACATATCTCCAACGCCAATGACTTTTTTAGGTAGCAGACCTAATTCAGTAAGGCGTTGGTGAATTGCCTCCCTGTTTTCTTTAGAACTTCTTGCAGTAAGAACTTCTACCTCTTTACCAGTCAAGCTCTGACCATGAGGAGTAAGTTTTGAGCTTGGATGAAAAATAGACCTCTCAGGAGTGTATGTGTCCGAATATTGAACTTCCGGCCCGTAAGTCACCAAAGTTTCATCGAAATCTTCAAAAATTCTTTGTACAAAATTTGGGATATACCCAAACGCCTTTCCCATTGGCTTCAACGTCCCCATTGCCTTTCTAGAGCCACTCTCCGATAAATCAACACCTACATCTTTTAATATTTTTTCAGTAAAACTTTTTCTGTTATCGTCAGAATCGGAAGATTTAAAATCTCCTTTTCCACCAGTTGGCGCTGGGCCCCTGGTGATGCCATGGCGGAAAATGTTAGATAGCTCTGGTGGAATTGTGCCGACATCAAAATCTCCACCACCAGCAAACAACAATTTTGCTTTTTCTTTGCCACCAGAAGCTGTTACTTCTTCTGTTCCTTTTACTTTCTCTCCAAACGCCATCCTCATCCCAGATTCAAATATTGCCCCCACAACAGACTGAACAGCCCCCGGTAACCCTTTGGATTCCTTCATAGCATCCTTCAGAGTCATTGCGGGCTTCGAGCCAGGTTTCGTGTACTCAGCAAATGCAGCAACTTGACTATTTATAAATTCATTGATATTTTTATTTAAGCCAAATGCATCGGCCGCCGCATTGGGGGAGTCCGCGGCAGCCCCACCGAGGGCGGCAGTGCTTCCGGGCGGACTAAATTCAAATACACCAAATGGCAAAAAATAATTGGCAAGTCTCGCCAATGTTCTACCTTGCAACATCGGCTTTTCAAGTTTTGAATAAGATAATAAAGAATACTGATGCGCTGCTACAGTGTCCAATTTCCTTTGAACGTCCTCTGGGATATTCTTCTGAGCGGCTTTTTTTGATTTTATCTGTTCAGTGCTTTGATAATTTGGGTCATAAGCTTCACGCAGCGCCTGTTTCTGGGCTTCCGTTTTGCCCCGCATAGCCGCAGCTAGAGTAGATTTAGATACTCTACCCAATGCATCAGTTTTTAAATTAAATGGATTTGGTGGTATTTCTACAAAATTTGGCAACCATCCCCTCATGTATCTTGGAATAACCATTGAATCCCCGCCACGGGTAGGCGTCCCCATTGCTCTAAATTGAGCGCCAGTGATTTCTTTTTCATGGTCATTCATTATGAATCGACGACCATTAATCGTTCCCTTACCCCATTGGGCTTTGACAAAACTTGGCGCACCTAGCTTTCTGGCCGCAGCTTCTTCAATAGAGAAAGCCGGAACGTGACCAGAGGCAGTAATTTTAGGCGTACCGGATGATGTTGTTCCCGAACTTTTTACGCCAGACTGCACCATCTTTGTGGCGATACTTTCGGCGATACTTGCTTGAAACGCAAGTAGAGAATTTTCATCTCTTATGGCTTGAAGTATTCGTTGATGTACTTGCTCGACTGTTAATGTCCCTCGATTAATTTCTCGAAGAACTTCTGGATTTTTCTCTAAATATTGTAAAACTTGCTGTTGAATTAATTGAAAATCTTTAGCAGACGAATTAATCCCCATGAATTCGCTAAAAGAATCACCAGCAAATCTCGTCAATTTTTCAAATAATTTTAAAACAGTAAATGTCAATAATTGAACTCCCGGCCCACTCAATAATTGTCCGATAGATTTTAAAAATCCTTGAAAGATTTTATCTCCAATCGATTCGCCAACAGCAGAATCTCCAACGCTTTTAGCTAAACCGCCAAAAGCATCTAATCCACCTTTTAGAGTAGGAGATAAGACAATATCCCCTACATTGGCCGCTGCCCTTGTAAAATTATTTAAACCTTGAACAAGTTTAGCGGAAATTGTTTCGTTTAATTTGTTATTACGGTTTATCGCGTCATTAACAGTATTATTTGCTGCTTTAAGAGCGGAATCATAAATACTGACTCCATGACCTAAATCTTGTAAAATTGATTTTAAAATGTTAATCTGATAAACTCCACCTACTGTTTCCGCAACTGACGACCTTTGCGAATCGCTCAGACGGTCATACTGAACAGAAAGATTTTTTAAAACCTGAATAAGAGGTAAGGAATTACCGGAAGCGTCTTTTACGGCCACTCCCACTTCTTGTAATTGAGTTAAAATTTCTGGACGTTGTAATCTTGTAAAGATGGTTTTGAATGAGTTACCAATAACGGCACCACCACGAGCCGTTGTTTGTTGAGCGGCAGTAACAAGAGCAATTGTTTCATTTAAAGACACATTTGCGTCACTTGCGGAGCCTCCTACGCGCTTAATGCCTTCGGCCAAATCTCCAGCGCTTACGGCAAATTTTGCGTCAACTGTTGCGAGCCTATTAACAAGCTCAATTGCGGTTATTGACTCTTTATTAAAAGAGTTCATTGCAGCAGTAATTGACATTACTGCGTCAACATACTCCACACCAGATAATCTGCTTAAAATCAATGCCGCCCGAGTTCTTTCGAGCGTTTCTGCCGCCGACAAGCCCTGCCTTGAAAATTCTTGTGCGGCTTTCGCGGCATTACCAAATGCCGTAGCTGTATCATTAGCAACATCAAAAAGCCCTGTAGAAAATTTAACTAAATCTTTTTGAGAAAGATTTAAAATAGCATTAATATCAATTAAACTTTTCTCAACGTCAATTGTTGATGCCAATAATTTATCAAATGCAGTTTTAACAGCAGCAATAGCTCCTGCTGATGCTCCGAACGCAATAACACGCGCATTAGAGGCTTCAAGAGATTTCGAGAATTCAGAGGCTTTTCCAGTAATTCTTCCTAATGGCTGGTCAATTCCACTAACATTTAATGAACCAAGTCGCCTTGGCTTATTCAATGCCCTATCTATAATCTGTTCTAGCGGTCTTGGGTCGCCGCCTACTGTAAGAATAATATCTGGCATAATCTATCCCGATTCCTATTAAAATATTACACTTAATTAGCGCGTCACATAAGTCGTTTTTTTATAAATTCCGTCTGGGGTGTTATTTGCAGCTTTGCTTCGAGACATAGAATGTTGGGTGTCATACCAATCTATCAATTCCTGAGTCTTCGTGTCATCATGTATGTCGGGAGGAGAGTCCCCTGAATCTTCCATAATACGAATATTTCTTACAGTTCTTGAAAATAAATCTAATTGGTATGTCGAGAAATACACCATTGGTTTACCAAAAAATTCAAATGGCCTATCCTTACAGAACATAATCTGATTTAAAACAAAAGGCATCACCGCCAAAGCCCTTATATTTCTAGTAGAAAATTTTGCACAAATTTGATTTTGTTGTTCAATGAATATATTTAATTGTTCTTCTTCTAAGTAATCAAAATCTTCATCACTTATTGCTCGAATTTTCAATTCTTCATCCTTGAAAAACCCATGAATTACCATTAAAGATGATAAATATTTTTGTGCTAAAATTTCTGCGGTAGGATTTAAAGCCATATGACGCTCCATTAGAAGGTCATTTAGTTCTGATTGTTTTTCTTTGATTATTGATTCTATAGCCCTGCGCTGTTCAAGGAGGGGCATATTAGCAACAACCTTATTGTTATCAGAAATGATATACTTTAACTCTAAAATCTTCTCTTCTTCAGCGGTAGTCCAAACGTCTTGTTCAGAAAGGCTTTTTAATTTTTCTTTTTCAGTAGGAACACCCTCTTTGTTTTTGAACTTGATATATTCAACACGCTTGTCGGTGAAAAATGAATTGTCTAATTCAGAAAAGTGCTTGACATAGAATTTTCCGTCTGATGTATGAGAATAACCCACGACAATTTCCTTGAACAAGGAACGGAGATTTTCATATTCATCATAAACCAACACATGAAATATTTATAAAATTTTAAGACGCCTCTTCTGTAACAACATAATCATCAAATTCTTTATAGTATAATTCTTCAAGATTTGGAACGTCAGTTTGGCTAAGTGAACCAGTGGTTGACCAATAACTCACAAAGTATGCTAATTTTCTAATAATTTCATTTAGAAAGGCCTCGTTCTTTTCTTCTATTTTATCATAAGAATCCAATTTTTGTTCATAAGATTCTCCTGAAAAAATTTGTTTAAATTCTCCTTTCTCGTCTTCAAGAACTCCCAAATGTAAAGTCCACCAAAAAACCAATTTATTCCTAGCTTTTACTTCGGCTGTTTGGTTAAAAATAGCGTAATAAGGGCTTTGGATAGCGTCAATTTGTTGTTGCGTATCTTGAAGTTGTAATAAAACATCAGTTTCCCTTTTTTCGATTTCTGGAGTTTTTGAAGCTGTGGCGACTAATTCGAGTAATTCTTTATTAAGGTCTCTACGTTTTAATTGTAAAAGCTCAATGGTTTTCTTTTCATCATCATTAAGGGCTCCACCGTCATTATCATATCTTTTTGCAATCATGTGAAGGCTCAGAAGTCCATCCTTCATAAATTGAGAAAGGCATCTGGCATAAAATGTTTCTGCATTTTCTCTTATTTTGCGCGTTGGCTTAATAATCTTAACTTTGAATGGTTTAATCTTTTTGACAGACCTAGTAACTTCAACCTCTTTGCCGTCTTCGGTCTTTTTTTCTGTAATTTTTTCTTCAATTTGTTTTTTAACTACAAAATCACAAAGATATTTATTATTCATGTCCATAATTTTCCCTTTACCTAGTTTATTCTATCGTGAGAATGGCGTTTGATACAGTTTTTTTAATAACTTTCCGCTGTTCATGTGCAATCTTTAGTCTTTCTGGATTAATATAAAAATCAAAAACATCTAATAATCCAGTAATTTCCCTAGAACACTCATTTCCAGCGTCGAGTATTTTTTTTCTAAACTGTTCTGCTTTTTCTGGAGAAATTTTGTTTTCTTTTTTTAAATTATCTAAGAGATTTAAATAATATTTAAAAAGACGAATGACAGATTGATGAACCTGTAAAGTAACAAAATCTCTATTATGCACGCCCTGTTCCTGAGAAGTATAATTTTCCATACCTTGTTCCAGATATGATTACACAAAAATTCCCGCGATGGAAGCTCCAAGCGCGGGAGTTTTTTTGGATTATTTTTAAAAAATTAGAGACTTGTTTCGTCAGTAAAAACAACATCTACTCCCTCTGATGTGAAATTATAAGTTGCACCGACCTCACCGGCCGCTTGATTAAAACTGCGGCTTATTAACGCTGAATCTCTGATTGTGCATTTTAAGTGACCAAACTGAATACCACTTGCTTGTTCGGCAGATGTTCCTTCAACAGTAATTGTCCCCTTAAACGGCGGCTTGGCAACTTGAACGTTTGTACCTGAGACTGCATCTTGCGTTCCGCTGATAACAGAATTAATACACGAAATAACTTCATTTGGCATATCAAACGAGAATTTCGCCGAGCTAGGACAAGTATTAAAATTGCCATCCGTCGCAGTCAAAGAAATTTGATTAATAATTGGAGTCACGGTAGTTAGGGGAGTTCCGCTGCCTGTGTATTGACCACCACCAACTTTTAAGGGAACTGCTTCATAAGTTGGCTCTCCAACCCCAACGAAGCTCATGTCGACCATCACAAAATTTCCTTTTGAAGCATCAATGTTTAGGCTTGCCAAAATACCTGATAGAGCAAACCCATTAGGCTCAACTCTAATATCAGAAACTTTTCCTTCCATAGCTTTACCTGTCCAGTCATTAATATGGGCCGCCGTTAATGTATGGGATTTGCCACTTCCACTTGTTAAGAAAATTTTTATGTCTGATTTGCAGGTTGCTACTTCTTTTTGGAAACGTCCTGCTGAACCAAGTTTTCCTAAAATAGAAATGTCTTCAATTGGAATGGTTGTTTCGCACGAAGCAGACTGAACTGGATATGTTCTTCCATCTATAATTGCGAGTTGACTTGAATAAAGTGTTCTTGCTGGCATAATTTTAGTCCTATTTTGTTAAACGTGTCCAATATGTTTTACAGAGAAAAAGCTTCATTGTGAAATTAAAACTTTCTAATTTATCCATGTGACCTTAATGTAGAAAGCTCAAAATCAATAAAAGAAACATACAAATTATCAGCAATATTTTTAATTTGTGGATTCGGCAAAATCCTAGATTCCGAAACCTTCCAGATAGTAGTTTTTTGGCCCGTTGCATAAGTATTATAGTTATAGGCTAGGCCCGTATAAGCGCCACGAATATCAAAAGGAACAGAATCAACAAAATTAAAAGTCTTTAAGTTTGTGTCTTTTAAAATACCGGCGACAGCATCTAAAGTATAAGTATTGTCACTAATAATAATTGCCCTCACATCCATAGAGGTATTATCAATGCCTCCAAGAGCAAATGGTTTATTTTCCCCACCCCTTTTCTTAATAAATACAGCGGGGACTACATAGGTATCAGGAGCCAAGCCACTAAGAGTTTGGGGATACTTCGGGTTTGTAAAGAACTTTTTTTCAAAAACCACCGTTTCATCTGGGTCAGTAGTCATATAAACATTGACATCTTTTAGGGCATAGTTACCGCTTATAGTCGCAGACTGATTTGTTGAAAAATCGCAAGTTCCATGATAATGATGATAGCTAAAAGATTATTTTGGCCTATTGCTGTAAAAGAATTATTCAAATATATACCAGTCATCACATTGGCCCCAGAAACAGAAAAATCATTAACAAACTGTTTAAATGGAGCAGCATAAGTAACCCTAGATTGATACCTATTAATAGAAGGATAAAAAAAACCACTATGATTCGTAAAAGCATCGCCTTTTGTTAGAATCTCATGGTCAACAAATAACAAAAAACTAGATAAAAGAGAATGTTCAAATTGCTTTTTCATTATTTTTTAAAGGAGTTTTTGAACTTTTCTATTATATCAGAAATGTATGGGGTCTTATTAAAAGACTGAGGACGTAGGGTTGATGAAGATTGCAGCCCGCCGCCAGAACGCGACCTGATTGAGCTTCTTTTAACATATTGTCCAAAGCCAGATATACCTTTTTCAATACCATAAGCCCAGCTATTTCCTCTTTCCCAAGGTAGGGGCGTCAATTGTTCTATCTTTGCTTGGCTTGGATAACTAATTTTAAACACCCAACTTAATCGAGAAGCATTGCCCCTTCTTAACTGAACGTCTTCAGCAAGAAGATTATAAAGCTCTTTAGTTGGCTCGGTTCCATCTTCAAAACCAATAAAACTAAAAAGATTGCCATGTCCATTTAATGTTCTACTAATGTTTGCGGACGTGTTTCCACCATCAATTTCTTTAGTAACCGGATGATTAGAAAAGGCATGAAGCATTGCGTTTTTTCTTGACAGGAATATCGTTCCGGCTCTACGTTCAGCCAATTGCCAACCCTTTGATTGCAAAGAGTTGGAGTTAGCTATTTTTTTAGCTATTGCTAATTTATCAATTTTTACATCAAGAATCATTAATTTATCTCATCCAAAGAAAAAACAAAAAGCTTTAAACCAAGAAAATTTTGGATTTTAGGCCCACCTATAATCTTCCAAAATTTATCGTCAAAATTAATTTTTTCTGTTTGTCCACTTTGAATAAATGACAAACAATTTTCTTTAACTTTTATAGAACAATCGCCATCGGTATAGGCGCTTTCGATTTCTGAAACCTTATCATCCATTTTGCCTTTTCTATTGTAAATAACTCTTGCATTAAACACGCCAGAAACGGGAAGATATGTATAATTTACAACGTTTTGGTTATCTTCATAGCCAAATACAGTATTTGCAGAAGGCGCAGATACGATAATCTTAACTGGCTCTTTAAATATCGTAATAGACCTTGAAAATGTATCAAAGTTATCCACAAAACCGCCAGTAATCGCAGCCCTTTCGGTAGATGTAAGTAAATCAGGCATTATCTTCTATAAAATTTTGCAAAATTGTTATGGCTTTCAGTATCATCCCCAGCGACTTGCAATGGAGTAGAATCTCCAAGCAAAAACCCATTAACTAATTTATAAAGTTCATCAGCTTCTTGTTTCTTTAGAGAAGAAAGAGATTTTATGATTTCGTTTTTGTTTATCATTCTAACTGTTGCTCCGGCATCGGTAACCTCGATAACCGAATTGGACTCCAAAGACAAAATCCTTGCTCTAATTTTAGAATTCAAACGGTGAACAGAATACATTTTTTTTAAAATGGCCGCTGCCTTTTCTGAAATTTCCACGCCATTTTCATCAACAATCTCAAGAGTTGTCTCGTTCACTTTTAAAGATGTAAAAATCAAATCATTAAGTTCTCCAACCTTATTCCTAACCCAATATGCTATGGCCGGGACACTTAAATCACTAGGCTCATCAAGTTCTTTAAAAATTTGGTCAGCTATTGTTACGACTTTCATAATTTTAATTAGTATGTTACTTCTGGATTTACTGAAACCGTCCCCTTAAAAACTTTAAATGCCCCAGTAATACTTCCGCTAAAAACCTCAATATCATAAACGAATTTACCTACTGGTAATGCGGCCGTTCCTGTCGCATTTAAATTCAAATCAATTAAACCACTAATATATGAAGCATGAACCGTGGGGTTCAAATTACACAATATACCACTTGACCCATACTGGTAACGCACAAAACCGCTCGCGCTATGATTGGTTAAATTTAACGTGTCACCATTAGTATTAATACCAGTCAATCTATTGAAATATTTATCCCCCTGAGTTATATCCAAATTTAAAATAGTCATAATACGGCCATATACACATAATTACACCCCAAAGTTAAAATATACCCGTATTAAGCATCATCCTTTTCCAGAAATTTCCACTAACACAAAGATATAAATAATTAAAATCAAATGCAATATCTCCTTTTACACCAGAGCTATATGAGCCAGTTATTGTCGCTTCTATAATTTTAACACCAGTAATAAAACCAGATGGATTTGATTTTTCATAAAAGACGCCAGTAGAATCATTTGTAACATACCCACTTGGATTTTGTCTAAAGGGATAATATAATCCAGTTGTTGTTCCCGTCCAAGAATTAATTTTATTTATATTAGAATCTAAATAAGCTCCAGTAGCAACAAGACTTCCTGATAAAGCCACTCCTGTCATAAACAGTTCATAAAATCCTATAACTCTTTCTGTTCCGACAAAGGCGTGAGCAAAATATCCAGTTCCAGCATCCAGTCTTAGATTTTTCCCAGATAAATGAAAATCAAAAATCGGACTTTCTGTTCCGAAACCAAATCTTCCATTTTCAAAATCATAATACAATTCAGAACCCGCAAGGTAACCGCTTTTATTAAATTGTATTTGTTTAGAAGAGCCGCTTGCTGGAGTCTGCTTAAAACCAGTATAAGGACTTACGACACTAAGAATATATCCAGAAAAATCTGGCCGATAAACTTGGTCAATTTGAATTAAATTGAATTTACTCATGCTCCCTATTTATTACACAGATGGAGCATTTATGACTGTAGATTATTTTCCTTCGTCGAGAATCGTTTGAACTTCTTTTGAGACTTTGAGAGGTTTTTTTGTGACGGGAGGAGCTTTAAAAGAATTAACGTGCTTACGAAATTCTTTAAGTAACTTATCTCTCATTAGAGACAAATTATCAATAGGAACAATTCCTCCAACTTTAACAGCGTGTCTATGAAGTTCGGCGCGACTGCAATTCATTAAAAATTCCTCATATTGTTCCGTATCCATTGTCCCATATTTTGAAGAGCCATCGTCTCCCCAAATCTGCTCCAATGTCTGCGGTACAAACTTAGCTGCCTCTTCGTCTTTTGCGTGGGTTTGATGCACCGATTCGAGTTTTTTCTTTTTTCTTGGCATAACAATCCTTTTACCTATATGTTTTATAATACTTGTCTATACCAACTATGTCTAAAAAAACAGTAAGGGAGAGAATTTCTTCTCTCCCTAACTTTGAATTGATTTGTGATTGTTGATTAGACAACAATGCCGCATATTGCGCGGCTGTCAAGCACTACGCGACCTTCTTCAAGATAACCCCAGAATCCAGCCTTGTCAACCCTAGAAAGGTTAAACTGGTCATCTGGCATAACCCTAAATGTGCCGCCGCCATCAGCCTGACGAGCAACTGGACGCACACACGCGCCACGAGAATTGTCAATACCAATCATCACTTCGTCCGTTCCTGCGCCAGCCCATGCCCCGCTGCTTGTGCCGGGGACGCTATTGCCAGCAGTAAAGGAGTGAAACAACACGTTGTATTTCTTACTAATACCAAGTTCAACGAGTTGATTGATATTTACGCCGAAGATGCTCTGCATTCCGGCATTTTTCCAAACTTCCATCTTGAGTCCCTCTGGAAGATTTTGTGCCGTATTAGAAGCGCTTGTATCAACTGGATTGAACGCAAACGCACGAATTTGGGCTTTGATTTCTGGACTTACATACAAATCGGTTGGGCCATTGCTATATACGCCATCAGGAGTATTGCCCGAATAAGATTCATTAATACGGACTTGGCGAGTCATCAGACTGTTTAAATCAGCCAAATTAAAGCTATTGGCTGTTGCAGCAGCAATAACGTGCTTTAGCGCAGAGCCGCCCTTTGGCGTAGTTGAGGCTTCGGCCAACGCTTTCAAAAGGACTGCCCAACCATTTTTTTCTTGTTTAATGAGAACTTCATTCAACAACCGTTCGACCGCCTTGCTAACAACATCAAGACGATGTTTGCGAGCATAACGCTTGTTAAAAGATACGGCACTATCAAGACGATATGTGCTAATCTTCATTTCCTTGATGCCTTCGATTTGGTTCGTTGGCAATCCGCCAGCCATGTTCTGACTCCATACTGTTACAAAACCATCCTGTTCCCCATAATAAAGGTCAAGAGGATAACTTGGCGAATCATCTTCGTCAAATTCAACAGTGTTATAAATTGCACTTACAGTTCCCTTGGTCAAAAGAACCTTCTCAATCACTGGCCCCAAAAATGCTGCAAGAGCTTCTTGGGCCTCCATTGAAACTTGAAGATTTCTGGAACCGATAGCTTCGACAAGAGCTACTTGCTCTGGTGTTTCTTTTAGAGTAAGCTTAAAATTCATATTGTATTTCTCCTATTTTTTTGTTAAATTTTTTGTTGATGCTGATTAGATGTCAAGTCTTACTGTAACATAGCCGAGGCTATCCTTTGCGCTAAGTGCTTGACCCACCTTTGCTGCTCCATTATTCTGAGTTGTATCGAAGGCTCCTGCCGCTCCAATATACAGTGGAGCGCCAGCGGTAGGCGAACCAACTACTCCGCTAACCATGAAAATACCACGGGTAACAAGAGGAACAACTTGTCCACTCAATACGGCTTCCATTTCTGCGGCCTTGCGTGGATTAAATTTCAATTGCTCGCCGTTTTCATCAGTTTCCCTAACGTCAAACAACATCATACCTGCAACGGCGTCGCCCGTTCCGGCTGCGGCAACCTTATATGGAGTTCCATATCGTTGCGAAACAGTGTTGCGATAGCCCTCGCCAACATTGCCAAGCATTTCAAGTGAATCTTGGTCGGTTGGCAAGAAGCCCGAACCGACAATCTTTACTAATGTACCTTTGTTGGTTGGAACGCTTCCAGAAAAGGAAAATAAATTAATTACATCCTTTTCGTCATAATCTCTAAATGGTCTTAGTGTTGGCATAATTTTCTCCTATTTGATTTTTGTTTAAATTTTGTGTTTTTGTTTACTTTATCTCAAAAGTTCCTTCTGCAAGGGCGTCTTTCCATTTGTCTAAGCCGCTCTTTGCGGAGCCAGAAGAATTTGCAAGAGCTTTCTTTTCCTTTTCTGCATTGTCAATTGCATCATCTACTGCGGACGCTTTTGAATTTTTTGTCTTATCATCTTGATTATCTGAAGCTTTGTTTTTCGCGGCTTCTGCCTTAGAAAATGGCTTTAGAAAAACATCCATATTCTTTTTCCAAGAAACAAAATCTTCATCTTTGTCAAGAGTTTTAATTTGCGAAGCAAGAATTGGTCGAATTTCTTCGGTCAAATTGTATTCATTTTCCAAAACTTCCATGCGAGAATTAAATTGCAAAACCTTTGCTCTTTCTTCTTCCTGCTTTTCAAAAGCCTCTACTTTTTCTTTAAGGGTTTTTACTTCAGTTTCGTTTTTCTTTACTTCGGCTTGGAGCTCTTCTTGAACCTTTTTTGCTAATTCAGTAAAATTCTTATGAGCGTCCCTTTCGACCTCATATTGTTTTGAGGCATCTTTGATTTGCTCTGCGAGAAATTCTGTTATGGCAGACGCAGTAACTTGCTTTAAAGTCTCATCGGTAATGTCTTGAACTTTAGTGATTTTCATGTTTCGTCTATTTTCATTTACAGCAGATTCTATAGATTGTGAAATATTTTTTTCAGGTAATTCGGTTTTTTTAGAGGCAATTCCTCGCACTTCTGCGGCTGGACAAGAGGTTAAACCTATGCCAAGGGGAAGCACTTCTCCTATTGGTTGTCTATATATCTTTTTTCCATCCATCTCTCCAGACCCACCAAAAGCTTTTAAATTTTTTGCATTTTCTTCTAAATTTCCGACTAAATCTTGACAATCTTCTAAATTTTTAGAATCGGTATGAGTGGCTACAATTTTAAAATCATTAAAGCCAAGTTCCCAACTTGCAGAAAAACCTCCGAAATTTTCACTTGTCGGGTCTGTAGATTCTTCAAGTTCATCTACCACATCAGCATTAACAACCCTCCATAGCACGCCCCCGAGAGTTACATTAAATGGCTTATTTGAAGATTTAACATCTTCCTCTTTCAATGGTAGGTCTGAACCAAATTCACTAAAACCAGCATTTAAAATAACACCAATTACATTTGTTCTATTATGTTCAATATTGATTGGTTTATTGATAAAATTTTCAACAATCGCAAGCGCGGTTGGAGTGTCAATTACATCTCCATTTTTATTGACCCTATTAACTACAAAAGCATTAAAAGCGATAGGCAATAAATCATAATTTTTAGACGTATCAATGTTTGGAATAAAATTGCCTACGTCTATCAATGATGCCATTGCTAAATATTTATCTTTTTCTTCTGAAATAAGTGGTCTTATCACAGAACTAAATGCAGTTTTAAATTTAAAATCTTTCATATGTAGTGTTAAATTAAGGTATCAATTCTTTCTGCAATCTGAGTTTTTAAGCGCTTTTCATCATCAAGATAAAGAGATTCAAAAGTATCACAACTAATATTCAATTTAAAATTAGAAACGTCCTTTCTAGCAACAGAAATATCCTCTTCTAAAATTTCAAATTTAATATCCGCCCAAGATGATAGTTTTTTTATTCTTTTCGCTACTCCAGTTAAATTATTTTCTATTGCCTTTAAATAAGAGCAAACATACGCTAAAGAATATTCTGTCAAAGAAATATCCTTATTGCGTGCGTCATCTCTAAAAAGCTCTTCAGCATGAATTAAAAGCAATTTTAATTGAGCGACGCTGACTTTATTATCATTTATTGAGTTATGAAGTTTGGCTTTATCTGTCAAACAATTAAGCAAGGCATTTGACATGGCAATTGCAGCACATTGACATTTAGTTGGAGATTTTGAACAAGCGTTGCACAAATCTGATGAATCAGACTTTTCTTTAGTTACGAAAAAATCAACTTCAAAATTGTTCATGCTTTATAATTATTACACAGAATTACTTAAAATTATACTACTAATTAATAAAAACAAACTCATTGCCCAAAAGCATAGTTTGAGTATATTTAACCCAAGGAGTAAGTTTGGTTTTTAAATCTTTAGAGTTTTCAGTAATAAACGTTAATCCAATTTTTGTTTCAATTGGATTAGGCATGCGTTGATAGATGGTTTTATATAGATATTCAATTTTTTCTTTATCTAGCTTGAGTGATTCAAACTCTTTTGTGGAGACAATGGCTATTGAATTTTGAATCATAAACTCTCCATTCATTAAAAATAAAGCTTGTTTTGGGACAATTGTATTGAATCTTTTTCCAGTTGGCATTTCTGGAGTCGCCATGTCAAACGTCGTAAATAAATCTGGAAAACGACCTCTATCTATAAGACCATATATGCTTCTTCTATATGTATCAGACTTCATTAAATCTACTGGTTGTCCACCCATAGCAAAATCTAACCTTTTGCTTACGGCTAATAAAGAATCCCTCATCGCTTCAAAATCTAATTTAATTAGATTCATTTTGGAATAAAATAAATTTTCTGGGTCTTTTAATTGGTATTTTGCATTTGCAATTGAGGACTGTCCATAGGTGCTAGACATAACTATTAATTTATGAGTATGTTTTGTTGACCATCCATTAGAAATAAAATCATTAGCCAACCAATTCAATAATGACAAATGCTTTGGAGACTCTGATTGAACGCCAAAATCGTCTGGCGAATTGACTAAACCAACACCAAAATGATGTTGCCAAATTCTATTAACATACACTCTCGGGGTTAATGGATTTTTGGAGTCTATTATGGATTTTGCTAAGTCTAATCTTCCGCTCCCATTAGTGGTATAGAGATTGTTTGTTGAAGCAAGCACTTCTATAAAACGACGAGAGACAATTGGGCCGCGAGAATTAGGGTCGCCTTTTATAAACACGGGAGAATTTTGAGGCGTAGTTTTATCATAAATAGCCATAGCTCTAGGTATTGCCGCTGGATGCGATAATTCAAGAGTTATTAGCTTGCCTCTTTCTCTGCGAAGTTCATTGTCATAGTTCATCGTTTGCCCATTATCAGCGAAGAATCTAGCAAAATTTTCTCTAGTAAAATCAAGTGGCCCGCCATTTGAAAAAATTACATTATAGAAGGATTTCTCATCTTCATTTGTAGTTTTGACAGAATGGCGTTGGGAATCTAAAACTGCGGCATAATACCCAGAACATACATCAAGAAATGTGTTTGCATTTTTGACATACCTAAATACATAAGGATGAATGGATTTTTCATTTTCTTCTACATATTTTTTAAATTCCATGCGGAAATTATTTGTAATTTTTGTGGCTTTTAAGTAAGGGGCATAAATTGAAGTTTCAAGCTCTTGCTTTTTGGTGGTCTTCATTGCGTCAGTCCATTTTTTAATCATTTTTGGATTCAGCGCATTTGTTCTTATGAAATCTTGTTTTCCTTCTTGTTTTATGTTTTCGAGGGCGTGATTACCATACAAGCACTTTACAGTATTTGTTGTAAAATTTAAAAATGCTTCATTATATCTTTTGGTTATGAAATCCTCAATTTCTTTTTCGGTTTTTGCTTTTTGCGCCAGATAATCCTGAAATAAATTAGGAAATCTACTTTCCGAAATGATAGGTTTTTCTTCGGGAATAAAACAACTATTCAAAATACCATGAAGCGCATAATAATCTTTTGTTGTTATTGCGTCAAATTTATGGTCATGGCATCTAGCGCAAACAACAGTTGCACCAAGAAAACCCTTAGTTATAACGTCAATTCTATCATCAATTACATCATTATTATTGTTTGAATTTTTACCCAAAGTAAGAAATCCTAGCGCGGCCAAAGATTTTTTATTTTCTGGTTTATATAAATCTGCCGCAAGTTGCTCAATAACAAACTCATTGAATGGTTTGTCTTCATTAAAAGCAGAAATAACATAATCTCTATAAGTATAAGAATATGTATATCGTCCCTCTGTATTGGCTCTGACAGAGCCAGAAGTATCTGCATATCTAGCGACATCTAACCAATGCCTACCCCATCTTTCTCCATATAGCGGAGAAGCCAATAGCCTGTCTACCAATTTTTCATACGAATTAGAAGATTGGTCTTTGATGAAATTTTGAACTTCTTGATAAGTTGGCGGTATTCCAAGTAGGTCTATTGATACGCGTTTGATATAAACTTCTTTTGAAGCCGCGAGAGACGGACGCATATTTTGTTCTTCGAGTTTATTAAGAATAAAATTATCAATTGGATTCGATGGCCACTTTACAGATTTTACTTTAGGTATTTCTACTTTTGGAATAGGTTGATATGCCCAGTGATTTTTTCTTGATTCTATGACTGAAAATACAGCGTTATTGGTGCCTGTTCTTGGGTCTGGCGCGCCCATCTTAATCCACTTTTCAAAATCAGCCAAAACATAATCAGATAGTTTTTCCTTTGGGGGCATTTGTAGGTCGCTGTCTTTATATGCCAAAGCTTTTAAAATTAAAGATTTTTCTGGATTTTTGGGAACTATAGCTGGCCCCGTTACTCCACCCTTTAATGAGTCGGCCTTTGAATCTAATAAAAGCCCGCCTTTTATCTTTTCAGCAGACTTGCTGTGGCAACTATAACAATGAGAAGATAGAATGGGTCTGATTTTTTGCTCAAAAAATGTATAATCCTCCTTCTGAGCGCCAAAAACATTAACTGCAAGAAAAATTAAAACAAAAATTACCCATTTCATCATATTATGCAATTATGTCTTTAACCACATTACCATGAACATCGGTAAGTCTAAATTCTCTTCCGTTGTATGAGTAAGTCAATTTTGTATGGTCAAATCCTAATAATGCTAATATAGTAGCGTGTAAATCGTGAACGTGAACTTTGTTTTTTATGATTTTCGCTCCAAATTCATCGGTTGCGCCATATACGGTGCCGCCTTTGATACCGCCGCCAATAAGAACTGAACTAAAAGCTTGGCTCCAGTGTCCCCTTCCAAATCCATCGCGTCCACCTTGACCATCTCGTTGCGGAGTTCTCCCAAATTCACCGCTCATTACGATAAGTGTGCTGTCTAATAACCCTTTTTCTTTAAGGTCTGAAATGAGGGCTGCAATTGGTTTATCTACTTGGTTTGCCGCACTCCTCAAAGAACGAGAAAGTCCATCATGGGTGTCCCAACCACCCGTGAATACTTGAACGAACCTCACCCCTCTTTCAATCAAACGTCGTGCCAATAACATCTGTTTACCTTGAGCAGTATCGCCAAATTTTTCTCTAGTTTCTTTTGTTTCTTTAGAAACATCAAAAGCGTCTGTGGCTTCCGCTTGCATCCTAAACGCCACTTCAAAAGATTCAATTCTAGCCTCTAAATCAGATTCTTTTTGTAAATTTTGAGAATGAATTGAATTAAGCTTTTGGAGTAAATCTAATTGTTTTCTTTGCTCGTCTAAAGAAACATATTGAGATTTAATATTTTCAATCATCTTATCTACCGAATTAAGAGTTGTGTTAATTGAAGTTCCCTGATAGACGCCCGGCAAAAATGCTGCTCCAAAATTTTGAGTCCCGCCTAGTGGAATTCCACCCGACCTTAACGAGACGAAAGCGGGCATATTTTGATTTATGCCTCCAAGACCATAGCAAACCCATGCGCCGACACTTGGCCGAACAAATCTGGCAGACCCAGTATTCATAATGAGAGTAGCTAATTCATGCGCTGGAATATCCGTGTTCATTGACCTAATAACTACGGCATCATCAATAAATTTACCTATATTTTCAAAAACTTCGCTAACTTCTATTCCGCTTTTTCCCATTTTATTAAATTTAAATGGCGAACCACAAGCCAAACCATTCATACCATTACCAAGTTGAGAACCATCTAATTTGACTAGCTCTGGTTTATTGTCCCAAGTATCAATGTGAGATTGACCACCCCCAAAGAAAATATGGATTACTCTTTTTGCTTTAGCTGGAAAATGTGGGTTTTTAGTTGAAAGACCATCGGCTTGAGCTAAAAGAGGAGCCAAGCCCAAAATACCCATGCCCATTGCACTTTTTTGCAGAAACTCTCTACGCGTATGAAAAAAATCCTTAGAAGACAATTCGTTTTGGTTGCAAAATAACTTGTTCATATCTTATATTACACTCAAACCAAAATAATTTGAAGAGATTCCTGTCAATAACCGCTACCCTAAAGGGATAGGGTCTTTTCGTCAGTCAAATTAATCACACCCAGACACATCAGATGGACAATCAGAAGACCAAATCATTTTGAAAGTCAAAGTTAAATTATCAAATAGGTCAACATAAGGATATTCTCCAGTAATTGAGTCTGGATTATAAGTAAAAGCACCAGTGTTGATGCTCGGTAAAAGTTCTCTCGCATTTGTGGCAAATAGCATATCTACAAGCGGATAAGAACTATCTTCATTTTTTTGTGCCAAAACTAATGACTTTAACCTTCGCGGGTTTCCTTCTTCATCAATGAAATTATTTTGGACGCTGTTCCAACCCATTTCTCTAACTAAAGAACGACTTCTTCCAGTAGCCACAAAACTTAATGGGGTAATTTCTACATTTTGTGCTTCATGTGTAAAAACAATAGTTGGAGTTTCTTCCTTAAAATCAGAGGAGTTTGGAACTGGAATCGGCACCGTGTTTGTTGTCCCGCGGCGACTGTTTCTAATATCTAAAAGGCTATTAGTAACAACGAAATTATCCTGAGAAAAAATGTTATAATGATACGTGCAAACTCCACTCCCAAATGGTTTTGCTCCCACTCCATTGTAATAAGGATTGAAAGCCCCAGTAAAGATTTTTCCACCAGAAAAACTATTAACTAGAAATTGATAACCGTCTGTAGATAAATAACAAACTAATTTTCCTTCTGGAGTGGACGGCTCCATTGGAGAACCAAATGGCTCAGGAGTAAAACTATCTCCATTTTCTCCACCCGCCGAACCAATGAACACGTCTTCACCAATAATTAATTTAAGACCATGATGAATCTGAGAATACCGACCAGATAATTTACCCCATGTTTTACAAGTTGAAGGGTCTGTATTAACTTGGCTCGCGTCTATTATGTTGGCAAAATGCCTAATTCCAGTCGGCACAGTTATCCCTAAACGATAAGTAATAACAGAATAGTCACCAGATGGAATCATAAAAGATTTTAAAATTCTGGAGAATGCAAATTTTCCTGAAGTATTATCTCTATCAGGAGATACCATTAATTCTTGTATGTCTAATGGTTCAGTCAAATAACTTGTATCAGGCACACGCCACCCACGATAAAGCCTCAAACCGCTTGTTAATTCTGTATATCCGCAGGCTCCACCTACATAATCATTCAAATAAGAATATCCTGAATATGGAAATTCTAATCCGGTTGTATATAAAGTATTTTGTCCAGTCCCACTTCCAATAGAAAGAAAACGAAACGTATCTGCAAATCCGGTGTCATAAATATAACTCAAACCAGTAGAAGTTATAAAATTGTCAAAAAAATCAGAAGTAGATACTAATTCATCGCTTGAATTAAATACATCTATTTTAAATTGCCCCCGAAGTTTTATATCTAATGACATAGTTCATTTTTTAAGGGTCTATGCAGCCTGCAACGCCCGCACAATTTGCAGACCAAATTAAATCCATATACATTTCTAATGTATTATCAAAACTTAATGCAGGATATGTCCCTCCAAAATTAACTGGATAATTTTCTCCCATTTGTGGATAACCGTGATTTGGCAACAATCGAAACGCTTCAGAATGTAATAATACTCCAGTAGGAGCTAAGAAATCAGTCATATTAACAGACCCAGTTAGATAAGAATGAGCGTGCCAATTATATCCTTCCGCCTGAGCGCCAGACATATAACTTAAATAAATTGGAACTCCTGTTCCGTAAGCTCCAGAGAAGAACACACCGAAGCGTTCCCCAGAGGAGGCGTTAAAACCGAGGCCAGATAATCTTTCTGTCACACTTGCGAAAAGACTATTTACTCTTATTACGTTGCGAGATACTTCACTGAACCCACTTACATAAGTAACATTTAACAAACCAGTATTTACAGTAAATGGATAATAAGTAGTTGGGAACCCACTTGTGATTGTTAATCCTTCTATTGTTCCAGTGAATCCTGTTAATGGATAAATATACCCTGAGATTTTTCCGCTCACAAAAACGTCCGAAGAAATTTCGTTTATAAAATTATCCTCATTTAAGTTTTCTGTGGCCTCTTTAGTTCCTGTATATCTTGTGTTTGTTAGAAAATATCCATTATAAATAATAGGCTCACTATTACCAGTAAAAGATAATGGAGAATCAACAGTATTCAAAAACCAATCCAACCCAGTTGGAGCCAAAGTTCCAGAAGCAATTGGAGCAAAAACAATGTTATTAACCATCTGACGGCTGCTATTAAAATAAAACTCTGGGTCAGATATAACTCCTATGCCAGTTTTAAGATATTTTAATCCGGAGACAGCAAAACCCATTTGAGACTTACCGCCTTGTATAGTTGGCCAATATAAGACTCCAGAACGAGATGGAGGAGTGTTGGCAGTAAGAGAATGGTCAACAATACCATACTCCACGCCACTGAATCGTTCATGTCCATAAACTGCTCCCCAACCATTAGAGTATCCGGAGAAAGCCGTGCCAGTAGAACCATAAACTCCAGTTCCTATATTTACTCCACTAGCAAAAATGCCATAAGCAGGATTACCAGAAATACCAGAAAATAAAATATGGTTAAATGCACCACTTCCCGGCCCATTAACAAATCTAACCAAAAAATTACCAGAACCAACTGGTGCAGAATGAAAATATCCATCAATAACTCCTGTTCCACGTTCAGTTAAATGGGCTCCATCTATGCTTCTATAATGCTGCATCAATGCGCGTCCAGAATTGTCATATAAAAGACAATCCACCATTGGCCAATATGTATTTCCATTTTTAAAAGCGCAGACAAAGGCCCCAAACCTAGAATTTTTTCCTAAATTATTGACCGGAGGAAAAAATAATTTTCTTGTTAAGGTTTTCTTTCTTCCGGTTGTCAACGCAGAATAATTAAATGGAATATTAATCGTCAATGAAGACATCACCCTTCTGTTTCCTAAATCAATTACCGAATCATCTATTCCAGTCGCGCCCTGCGTGGCGATAGAGATAGGAGTCTCCCTAGTTAAATAATCGTAAACCGTATTGTTGTAATTTATACCCGCAACTGACTGTGTATAATTTGAAGTTTTTGGAACAGCTACACCATTTAGACGTATATCTACTTTTAAGGCATTTGGGTCAGCATCATCAGGAATATCCGAAGGTGTTAAATTAAAATTATTGTAAAATTCAGACTCAGAAAGGCCCGCAGTTTGTCTCAAATTATGACCAACTGACAATTGATAAAGTCCATCGGCGGCATAAGCTTTAGTTTCATTAGACTGTGAGCCGCCTGATTTAGAAACGTCAAATTGACTATTATCTGGAGAAAAATATATTTTGATTAAAGATAAATCTCTTTTACCGGGTTCCATGCCATCACCATATTTAGGCACAAATGTAGCTCCCTCAACGTCCACGCATCTTAAACCATGATAAACCTGTCTATAATAGCCAGAAAGAGTTTCCCATTCTTTGACTATAGATAAATCATTTTCTACATTTGCATTACCAGTTTTAAATGCTCCTGAATAAAAATGAGTTATCCCAGTGTTTAGTATTTTAATCTGCAATTGATAAGAGATAATAGAACGAGTATTAGCTGGAATCGTGACAGACTTAACTACTCTGCTAAAAGCATATTTACCACTTGGGTCTGTGCCAGAGCTCGGCGAAACCATAAATTCATTAATATTTACTGCGGCAGTAGTTAATGCCCCCCCACTTGGGATATTCCAACCACGATACATAATTGGGCCAGAACGAGCTATAATTGTTCCACAGGCTCCATCTAGGCCTCCATGATAGGCGTTTTTATTTAAATATCTACCATCCTGAACTGATGGGGAACCATTTGTTTGAATTGTCGTAATTGGAGAAACGAGTCCAGTAGTATTTAAAGTATTAGCGGAAGACGAACTGCCTATAGACAAAAATCTAAAACAATCTGCAAAACCATAAGTTAATGGATACAAAAGCCCTGTTTGAGTAATGAAATTGGAAAAATAATCTGTAGTTTCAAGCAATTTGCCATCTTTATCAAAAATATCTACCTTGAAAGCTCCTTCTAAGCCGTATTCCAATTGCGTTCGCATATCCATATATCATTGATTTACACTTAATTTTATTATAATTTCTTTTTTTGAATTTTTCAAGATTATTACCCCTGATAAGAACCCGTAAAAATAAACAAATTTAAATTTACCAAATCCTCTCCTGTAATTGGCCTATTGAAAGTCATAAATCCAGATACATATACGCCCGTAAATAAAAATAAATCTACATCACAATTATCTTGATAAAGCCCAATTATATTACCCGAAGGAAAGGCTACTGAAAATCTTCCAGTTTCTCTTACGTCTTCTTGCCATTCTCCACTAAATGCAAAATTAATTTCACTAACGTCAGATACAAGTCCAGACCACTCTCCACTAATTACAACATCTACTCCAGATAAAATGTCTGACTCTCCAAACAATTCTCCACTTAAAAGAAAATTATAAATATTTAAATCGCCATCGGCAGGGAAAAAGCCCCCGGTCAGATTTACTGTATAAACACCACTGTCGATGGGACAAGCAATAAGCGAACCACTTTTAAAAACAAAGTCTAATTTTCCAGAATCACTTGGCCCTCCATAAACTATACCACTTAATGTAAATTTAGAAAAACAAGTTTCACTTCCAAATGTGTATGGATGGAATTTATCTACGCCAATTTCTCTTGAAGAAATATCAACAGATAGTTTTTGCAGAAAATTATAAGGTGAACCCATATATTCATCTTAAATCTTGCTATTTAATAATACGGTTGCTAAATAAAAATCAAGATTATGTGCTGCGGCGATTTCGCTAATTTCATTTAAACGGTCTTTATTTGTATCAGTAGGGTTTTCGCAATATTTTTCTGCGCTAGAAATCCATTTATCTGACGTTTCATTTGCCATTATCGTTTGGCTGACTGCCTCAATTACTTTTTGTTCTACTTCTCCTATTTTTTTAAGTTTGGATTTTTTCTTGAAAATTTTAGTAACCACTTCTTCTAATTCTTGACTAAGAATTAAATTTTCTTTTATTTTTGAAACGCTAAAATTCTTTTGAGATGCTCCAATTGGGGAAATATTTTTTGTTGATTGGGGAATACCCTTTGTCCCAGATGGACGGCCGCTTGATGCGTCTTTTGTTTTGGGTTGAGAGCCCCCAATAAGAGGGATATAAAGTTCATCCCCTTTGTGTTTTTTGAATGTCATTTGTGAATCTATGGACTCCTCTGGGTCTGGCAGTCTATTTGTCTCAATGGCTCTAATTGTTTCTTCTGGAGTAATAATTCCTAGTTCAGCCAAACGAGTATAAATTTTGGCATAAACTCCGTCATCTTTTAAATCTATTTCTTCCAAATATGGTGTAGGATAGGTTTTGAATCCCATCTCTTTTGAAATTTTTTTAATCTCTGGCTCCAAAAAGTTATTAATAAACGCTGCGCGAGCCTGACGTAATCTTGACACAAAAATTTCTACTTTTGCCGTTTGATTTGCAAACTTCTCTCCACCAGCAAAAATATTATTCAAACCAACATTAATATCCTTATCAATGATTTCATATTTTTTAGTGTCAAGAAGTTCTGAGATTTTAGGAATTATGAATTCTGCTTTTGTTGTATAATCAGCAACCAAAACTCTTCCAACGGATTGATTTTCAAATATCTTTTGTAAAGCAGCAACGTTTTTAGGATTTACTCCTCCCTTTTCCGGCTCTGTCCCACAAGTGACTAATAAAACGACTTGTTGTATAGTTCTAGCCAAAGCTATATCTATTTTTTTCATTTCGTATTTTGCGTTTATATCTTCGAGGACTGGATAACCCATTGGAACAGAGAATGGTTCATAATCTTGTTTTTTATAAAACACAACGCAAACATTATCTGCTGTTAATGGTATGAGGACTGTTAGGTTGGTGTTTTTTGAGATAGCGTCTCTAACTTCTTTCGGAAGACTGTCAAGGAATTCTTTATCTTCATCAGTTTGTGGTTTTCTCAATCTTGCCAATTCGTAATCAGACAAAATTTTAGAATAAATACCAGAGCCAAAATTAATTGTTCCAGTCAATGCAATGTCGGCAGGATTGAGAATGACATATTTAAAAGGTAACACCTTCTTTCCCGCATGAGAAATTCCATATACTTGTGTGATTTTATTAACATCTTCCGATTTAAGGGTTGCCTCAAATCTATACAAAAAAACATTTCCAGAACGATAATATTCTCTATAAAATCTATCCTGCAAATCCCAACTGTTTATTTTTTTGAAAAATGCATCAAAAAAACTGCGAGACTTTTCATTTCCTCCCTTGAAAAATATGTCTGTAGTTGAGAATTCGGTCATTAAATCAATAACATTTCTAAATACAGAAAAATTATAATAAGCCTTTTGACATAGAACAACCGCATCTCTAACCGTAATTGTAGAACTTCCCTGTTTGCTACTTTCTTTAAATGGGACTATTCCATCTTGGATATTACTAAATCTATCTGTCCTTTCTATTACACCAGCAACATTTCTTCTTGTCTTGTCTGACGCTTCAGTGACCAAAGGTAATGAGTCTAATTCTTTGGTTTTTTTTATTGTTTTGCTTTTTTTCATGTGGCTATTATATGTTATAGTTTGGCGCGTAAGTTCCTAAAATAACTTGGTGCGAATCTTTATTTAAAAATCTAACAAAAGTAAAAGTATTTGAACGTCCAGTAATTGTAGGAAACAATGGAGTTTCATCATTTGGCCAGTAAATAGTTTGTAATAGTCCAGTTCCCCAATTTATAGGACTATTTCCAATAAAATTTGGGGAATCTGGGTCTGAAGTTGTTCCAGAATTACAAATTTTTATTATATTCACTGAACCCGTCTTAAATGACTCATATACAAATTCGACTGTTACATTGCCTCCAGTAATATAGTAGTCCTGAGCATCATAAGCTGTAAAATCAATTAAATTTGTTGCATCTGAATATAAAGGAGAACTTCCACTTACTGTATAAACAATAGAAGCCGTAGCTCCAGTCGGCCCAGTTGGGCCAGTATTTCCAGTTGGGCCAGTAGGCCCACTTTGTCCAGTCATTCCTGTATTTCCAGTATTGCCAGTTGGCCCAGTAGGGCCAGTGTCTCCATCAGTCGCTCCTGTTGGGCCAGTTGCTCCAGTAGAGCCAGTTTGTCCTGTAGTTCCCGTCGCTCCTGTTGGGCCAGTAGGCCCAGTTGAGCCAGTAGAACCAGTTTCCCCCGTTGGGCCAGTTTCGCCATCTGTCGCTCCTGTTGGCCCTGTCACTCCCGTTTGACCCTTTACTCCCGTTGGGCCAGTTGGCCCAGTATATCCCATTGTTCCTTGCGCCCCCGGCTCTCCTGTTGGGCCAGTTGCGCCAGTTTGACCAGTTGGACCAGTTGGGGCATGGTCATGTATATGAATCGTTCCTAAAACGTAATGCTCTTCATCATCTAGTCTTTCACCGCCGGGAAAACTATGACTTTCAAATCCATATTTAACCACGGAGGGAGCAAAAAATCCAATAGTAACATGAAACTCATTTCTGCCTGAATTTTCAGTATAAGATGTAAAAGTTTCGGCTTCGTCTAAATAACGGCCAGAAGCAGTGGGTATTGAAGAAAATCCTTCATCTGGAATATATCTTCCAGTTCTGGTATTCTGCTCATAAAGCATGAACTTTAAATATTTTCCAGTAATATTTCCAGTAACAAAATAATTAGTAGGAAGACTAATAGAATTCTCATCAACAAACCTTGAAACATCTAGCCCATCATATTTTAGATGATATGAAAACCCTCTAATCCAATGTAGCGTTGGATTATCGCCAGCAATATCTGTGATTCTTGCTCTTGGAGTTATTTCACCAGAATATAGGCCAGTTATGGCTCCCCAATCATAAAGCGCACCACCTACTAAACCAATTTCTCCTTGCAAACCGCTCGCACCAGAAGGAAGATAAATAAAATTACCAGTAGAATTATTAGAAAAAAGAAAACGTAAGAAATGTCCAGAATTATTAATTCCTGTCAGTGTTCCAGTAATAGATATACCTGTTGGGCCAGTATAACCTGTAGGCCCAGTTGGGCCAGTTATTCCAGTTGCTCCTGAAACTCCTGTTGGGCCAGTTGGCCCAGTAGGGCCGGTAATACCAACTATTCCGCCTACTTGTCCAGTTATATCTATACCATTTAACTTTAATATACCATCTTCAACATTAAGAAAATCATTACCAAAGTAGATACCACTTCCACTCGGAATAATGTTGATTGTATCTAAATAAAGCTGATGAAATTGATATGCTGGAGAACCTAAATTTACTATACCAGACCCAGTTGGTAAAAGATTTCCATTAAGATTGAGTCCCGAACCCCTTAAAATATCTAAAATAAAACCAGTCCAAGCCTGCTTATTGACTTGATGAGGCTGTATTAAATTATAATTAATTGGCGGCATACCCTTTTTCCAATATATAGATATTACACTTTTTTAAATCATTGTCGGAACGAACGTTTCGAACTGTTCATCTGGAGTATTTATCATATCGTAGTAAATTTTTACAGCCCAATTTCCTAATAAAAGCGCCGTATAATTGTCTTTTCTAGCTCTATTTTCTGTGGTTTCCCTATTTAAATGAGAAGGCAAATCAAAGTTTTGTGTCCCTCTGGCATTAGTTCCAACTTCAATTAGCGCACATTCAATCTTTGTCAAATCAATCATTGAGTCCAAATATTCTACAAAATCACCCACTGTTTCTACATCATGTATAATTCCTTTAACTACATCAAAATTTATTCCAGCGGTCAAAGCCCTGTCAAATGCAGAAGCATTTCCGGCACTTTTCGATGCAAACCAAATCCTTTTAAAATCAATATTTCCTTGTAAATGCTCGTTGGCCTTTCGTATAAAATCGTTGCTTCCAAATACCTGTTTAAAAACAATTCTTTTATGTTCTAAGTTATGCTGGCGTTTGGCCGATTTTATTTCTTTTGAATAATCTGGCTCATCAAGACTACTTTCAAAGTTCATCCATTTTAAATTGAGTTTGTTTTTAGCAAAAAGTTCATGTTCATTTGCGGCATCAATAAAGTTATATCCAGCATTGTCAATTACAATAAATACAATATTAAAATGAGTCAACAAATAATAAAAATACTGAATATGTTCTTTTAGGTCTTTCCCATGCTCTCCGTAAGCATGAACCAATATCGCTTGTTTATTTTCCTCGTCCAATTCTAAAAGGGCCATTGCAAAATCATCAGAGGTCGGACTATTTGAAAAACTTGGGTCTATTGCTAAAATGTATTTTTTATCTGGTAGCCCCTTAACTAAAGTATGAGGTAGTTGAGAGTGAGGGATTGTGCAGTTAAACATTTTTTTTGCCGCGAAATATCCTTCGCTGCCATCTGTAAATCTAGCGCAATACTCTCTAAGAAAAATAGCATTGGAGGCCCCGCCGCTTTCCGCTTCTTCAATAACCGTTTTATTTATCATATGCGGGGGGAGAGCTTCCCAAGACAATTGAGAAATAAAATATTTAGCATCTTCTATCTCTTCTGGGGGTTTGTTGATTTTGCTTATCCATTCGCAATAAGTTAGATATAGATTCTCAAATGTATATGAAGCTGAAGATAAAGCTATAAATTTTGTTGTATTTTCAAATTTGATTCTTTCTTTTTCTGAAAGAAGCCCCTGTTTAATCAAAGAGTCTTCTATGTTTCTAATTTTAATTCTCTCTTCCATGTCTTGTGGCGCAGCTAGAAATGGCATAAGGACAGTCTCTACGATTTCTTTGCTCATTAACAAATATTCATCAATAAGTAATATATTCGCTCTAAAACCTCGAATTTTTTCTCCGTTGAGAGGTATGGCGATAATAGAACCTTCATTAATCTTCAATTCGTGGATGTCATTACGTTTAATTTTTGCTCCTACGGCTTGAAAAAATAATACAGCATCTTTTCTTTCTGAAATTTCTTCTATTTTATTAAAAATAAACCGAGAAGTTCTAAATGTCGGCCCGGCAATTAAAATTTTTGAACCGGGATAAAAAATAGATTGAAGAATACAAAAAACCGCCGCAATAAATGTTTTCCCACATCCTCTACCCCATACGCACATCGTATAATTTCTGTTCAACATCCCTCTTAAAGTTATTTCTTGAAATGGAGATATTTTAATTCCAGTTAATAACTCAACTGTGAAAGTTAAATTGTGGCGCAAAAATTTAATCAAACTTAATCTTGCTTCTTCATCGGATAGTTCCCCTACCAAAGTTTTAAGATAAGTTTCATTTAAATCTTCTAAATTGGTTTCATATTTTTGAGGACAACTCCACATATTTATAACTTATCTGTATCATATAATAGCTGTAAATCGGCCTTTTTCCATAAACCTTTACAAGTTAATATGATTTCCACAATTCTAGCCGCTTCTTCTCTCCCATCTACAAACAAAAACTGAACAAAAGGAAACTGATTAATAATTTCTCTCATATTATGCAATACAAAATCTGGAGACGCCCTAACTTTTGAGTATGCCGCTCTCAGATATTTAAATCGCGCTACATTATTAAAATCGCTCTCTATTAAGACTAAAATTTCCGCTTTGGCATCTTTCGCTTTTAACAATTCTCTTTTAAACCTTTCAATTCCTCCGCTCATTGTTCCATAGAAATCTGCCAATGATTTTCTTTCTATAAAACTATTCTGACAAACATCTTTATCATTTAGGGTATAGTCTCCAAATTTTAAAGCAAGCTTAACGGATTGTAAATTTTTGAAAATTAATGGGGTTTGTTCTCTGGTGTCTATTTGAATCACATCGTTTGGATTTAAAATATTGGACATTTCTATTCGTTCATATTTTGATGAAATATTTAATTCATTTTTACAAAATAAATAATAATCCCCAAATAATTCATCATAATAATTGATAGAAGGAATTAAGAGTGACCTAAGTTCGACTTGACACGGCGCAAAATTCAGCTTTTTAAGCTTGATTCTTCTTTCCAATAAATTTTTGCAGTATTTTTGTGCCGTTTCCTTATTTTGTTTTCTAAGCCAAAAGCGTAAGTGATTTTTGTTATTAAAATCGCTATTAAAGTATTGTTCTTCACTTTTAAAGGCAATAATTTTGTTATCGTATAAATCATATTTTGGAAAACAAGACTGATAATAAGAAACTATTCTATGTCCGTGAGTCTTTATGTGCTTATGCAATAATACCTTATCTGTAAATTCTTGTTTACAAATTTGGCAAATTTTTTCATTTGATATATTATCCATTTAGAGCTTCGTTTGTTGATAGGCCCATAATTTTAGATTTTAACTCCTCCATACTCATAAGCCTATCAATTTCTTCTTTAACGGCTAGTTTTTGCAATTGGGCAAGTTTAATCATTTTATTACGAGTTTCTTCAAGTTTCCACAACTGGACAAGATTCAAAATACTTGCATTATCTTTTAATTGTTTGCCCAATCTATCACTTCTTTTTTCTTTTAAACTGTTTGTTAGGTCTTGTTGTCTTTTAACGCAGGCGTTATATTCTATTTGGGCCTTTCCTATCGCTTCCACTAGAGACATTGCAATTCGCACATTATCTTCGCCGGATTGTGAAGATTCATCAAGTAGCACCTGTAATCTTTCAGACCTTCTTTGAATAGTAGATGCCATAACTATCTCATTAGCTAAAAGAATAAATTGGTCAACCTCCTCCTGAGTCAAATCAGATTTATCATAAGTATAACGAATAAATGTAGATTCAAAAAGTTGTCTATCCGTATCAGTTTCAAAATTGTTAATCTGATGCCTAAATCGAAACGTATGAAGATACCCAATTAAAGATTCTAAATCTTTTCTCTGTTTTGCTGTAATTTTATCTTTATCAATGCCGTGATGTAAATATTTATTGACTCTAGCTATTGCAGTAATTAAACTTTTTGGTGGGCTCCAATCTCCAGAAGGCACATCTTCCGCATCTCCATAGGTCAATTTTTTATCTAAGGTTTTAGCATATTCATTGACTACTCTGGTTTCTTGATTTAGATTTGTTAATAAGGTATTTTTGAATAATATCCTTGCCATATCCAAGGAGGTCATTGTATTACAATTCTTAGATATATATTCCATTTGCTCAAGGCTAAGAGTTAATTTTTCTTTAGGAATGTGTTCTTGCGCTGGTCTTGGTTTTAAACTATGCGTTGCAAGAAAGGCTTTAATAGCTCTGCCTTCTTTTGAGCGGCCGTCAAGTTCGTGTCCAAATATTTCTATTGTCAAATCTTTGAGGGCTGGAGGCGAGGCAGAATTATTCCAAGAGGTTAATAGCTTTACCTTTTGTTCTTCTGATAATTGAAGCTCTTCGTCCATATTAAATAATATCTACTTGGTCATCTGATATGATTTTTTTTGCTTTATCAATGATTATTTTTCTTATGTTTTTGATTTGTTTATAGCCGGGGTGTCTATTTTTTTCATTTGTAATGTAACCTAGACGTTCTGCTACTTTTTTTTCATCTTCATTATTTATAAATAAAGCTTCATAAACTTTCCATTCTAACGGCTTGAGTATGACTTTCATGCGCTTATGAAGTCTTTGTGCCGAAGCTTCTATATCAATACCCTCTTCCCAATTTTCTTTAACCTCATGTTCATGGCTGGTCATTGGAACAGTAATTTTTATATTGTAGGCATTTTTTTTCTTTTTCTCCCATGTTTGATAAAGTGGACATCTACTGCATTGTTCAATATAAATGGAGCATCCGTCATCTGGAAGCGCGGCCGCACATCTTAAACATGGTCTAACAAAATTACTATAAGAATTACGAATTATATTTCTAATTTGGTTGGTAATAATTCTATTTAACCAAGGCTGGATGGGTTTGGAAGAATCATATTGTTCCCATTTTTTGAATATATGTATTCTAATAATTTGAGCAACATCTTCAAAATCCAACCACTGAAGGGATGTCAACGCCCACTTATTCTTCCGTTTAATAATTTCTTGGTCAATAATTTCTATATAGTCATCGAATTTTGGCTTAGTCTCCATTTATTTCCTTTGAAATTTTAGTAGTTCCGGCTTCTTTCATAAATTCGGCTCTAAATGTTTTTTCATCATAAGGTATTTCTTGGGGCTCTGTTGGGTATGACTGTGGGGGACATGGAGACGCCAGCATTTGTTTAAGTGTTTCCTTATTGGATTGTCTTTCGTCCATTTCAAATTGTAATTCATCCATTTCAACTGAAAATTCATCAACGCTATGTCCGTCATCTGGGTCAATTGACTCATATTTGTCGCCATCTTTATTTATTGCCGATATTTTCGGAACAAAAGTTTTATTAGATTTATAAGAGGGCAATTTTTTAAGAGGTGGAGGAGAAGAAGACAGGGAGGCAAGATTTGTTCCGCATTCAGAGCAAAATTTTGATGAAATACTTAGAGCTTTCTTTCCGCAATTGTGACAATAATTAGCTGGCATATCTCATAATAATAAAATCCATGTAAGTTTTATAAATAAAACTCATTAAATAACATATTATAAACATGAACGAATCAAGAGAAATCAAAAATCTAAAAGAAATTCTTCGATTATCTATAGAGTTCTGTAAACATGATAGTAACCATATATCGCATGGATTTATTAAAATAAATCAGCTTGCTTATCAATTATTAAAAGAAATAGAACGTACGCCACCACAACCAATTGAACAATAAAAACACAATTGCATTATATCGCCCCGGCGCATTGGGTGATATAATAATGACATTAAACTGTTGCAAAAAACTCAAGCAACAATACTCTGATATTCATTATTTTTGTCACATTTCTTATGTAGATATTCTTAGAGAATTCCTTATAAACAACGAAATAACAAAAGAAGTTTATGATTTGTCAAAATTTCAAGCTTCAGACTACCAAAATTGGATAAGATTAATTGGATACCCAATACAAGAGGGTTATCCATCAAAACCGATGAGGAAACACCTAGTAGAATATTTTTTTGATGAACTTAAATTAGATTTTTCATTTAATGATTTAGAATTAACCACGCCACAAATCCCCAATAAAATTAAAAACAAAAACTGCCCATATTATATCACAATTCAGACCAACACAGGCTGGTCAATTTACAAAGAATGGTGGGGATGGCAACTGCTCGCTGATAAAATTAAAAAAGAAAGAAGTGACATAGAAATATATCAAATAGGAGGAGCAAAAGACAAAAAAATAGAAAATATTGATGGGTATTTTTTGGGAGATTCATTTGAAACAAATTTAGCCGCCCAAGCATGGGCGCAAGCGCATTTGGGCGTAGATTCAGTTTTTAATCATACTTCTAATATATTTTGGCTAAATAAAAATCAAAAAACAAAATCAATTATTCTTTTTGGTTCGACGCAGGCTTCTGCATCTGGCTATCCACATAACATCAACATAAGTTTAAATCTTGAATGTCAGCCATGCTTTAAAGAAAACCCTTGGATTTCTAAAGCTTCAAATGGAATCTGTGAAAATCCACCAAATCAAACATATGAAGCTCCAAAACATGAATGTATGGCCAAAATCAGCGTCGAACAAGTTTACGATGCCCTAATTCAAAAATTGAAATGAAAAAAATAGCACTAGGAATGATTGTTAAAAATGAGGCGCACGTTATCACGCGTTGCCTAAATAGTGTCAAAAATTTAATTGATTATATATTGATAATAGATACTGGCTCTTCTGATAATACACTCTCGGTTATCTATAAATGGATGCATGAAAATAAAATACAGGGGCAAATACTTTTGGAAGAATGGAAAGATTTTGCAACAAATAGAACTTCTGTTTTGACAGAAATCAGAAAACTAAAAGAAATAGATTACGTATTAATGATAGATGCCGATGAAGTATTAATTTTCGAGGACGGATTTGACCCTATTAAATTTAAGCAAAACCTTAAAGATGATATATACAATATTACTACAAATTATGGAGCCACAGAATATTCAAGACCACAAATATGCAGCAACACAAAACCATTTATTTATCGCGGAATTGTGCATGAATTTTTAGACTGCCAAGAACCAATTAGTTCTCGAGGCAAAGCTCTTGGATTCTTTAATATGCCAATGCAAGATAGCGCCAGAAATCAATCTGGAATAAAATTTCAAAAAGACGCTGAGTTATTGCGAAATGCTCTACTTACAGAAAAGGACGAGTTTTTAATTTCAAGATATTGTTTTTACTTGGCTCAGTCTTTAAGGGATGCGAGAAAAGATGGAGAAGCTATTAAATATTATGAACAGAGATTAAATCTCAAGTTTTGGGAACAAGAAAGATTCTGGGCCGCATATCAAATAGCCAAACTTAAAGAAAATCTTAAACATCCATTAGATGACATAATCCAATCTTATCTTAGGGCTTATGAAATATGCCCAGAACGAATAGAATCGCTACATGGAGCAATTAGATTATGCAGACTGAATGGAAGAAATCATCAAGGATATATTCTCGGCAAACACGCCCTGTCTTTACCAAAAGTCCACGATGGTTTATTCATAGAAAAATGGATTTATGATTATGGGCTTTTAGACGAATATTCTATTGCAGCATATTGGGCGGGATATTATGGACAATCTCGTGATGCTTGTCTTCGTATATTAAAATGCCCTCAATTACCAGACTCATACAAAAACAGAATCCAACAAAATTTACAATTTGCCCTAGATAAATTAAAATAATTATGCTATTTAAGGAACTAAATATTCAAGAAAAAATTGATTTTTTCGTAAAGTGCCAGTATCTTCTTTTGGAAAATTATCCACAAAGCCGTTTTATCGTTACTCACGAAAAACTTGAAGAAAAATTAAACTTTTTTAAAAAATCGATAGATACATATTCTGGAGCATTTTTAGTAACTGATTCGATGTGTTTATTGTATAACAGAATTAGCATTGATAACCCTAACGATGTGATTGAAGAATATAAACGCGCAAAAAATTCTACTTATATCCCAAATGGTAATTGTGTTTTGATAAGTTTTTTAGTCGCCAAACCTACTCCAGATAATCTACAAAGTTTCATCAAACCATTTGAAGAAGTAGACTATGTTATGTTTTTGCGTGGAGAAAAGGTGTCTATTATTCCAAAAGACTTATTTTTATCAAAAGCTAATGAAGTTGTTTCGATGCGGGGTCATTTATTTTTTTAACAAGATATTTGACTAATTCAGAACGCTTAATATCCTCTTCGTTAAAATTAAAAGAATATATTCCCATTTCTTTACTTAGTTCATCGTTAAAAAGCCCTTGTAATCTTTCAAAACCTCCAACCTTTCCATTTGTTAAGTCCGTTTGCATTGGGTCTGCTAATACAAAACATTTGGAAAAATGACCAAGCCTTGTAAGAATTGTAATAATTTCTTTGTATGTAGAGTTTTGGGCCTCATCAAGAATAATGGCCTTCGCGCTCCAATTTAATCCTCTCGCATAATTAATGGGAAAAGCGGAAATTCTTTTTTCTTTTTCTAATTTATCAATTTCTGGACGAGATAACAATTCTTCTAATTTTTCATAAAAAGGCAAATTATAAAAATGCAATTTCTGAGACGCATCACCCGGTAAAAATCCTATTTTGGCATCTGAACTTTCTACAGCAGACCTCAAATAAATAATGTCTGAAACTTTTTTATCTGAAAGAAGTTTAAGGCTTGCATATACAGCCATTAACGTTTTACTTGTCCCCGCCGGGCCACCAAGAAATACAAGTTTGGTTTCTTTATTTGAAATAATTTTAATAAATTCTTTTTGTTTTTCTGACCATTGGAGTTCCTTAATTGAAAGTTGATTTTTAATTTTATCTCTTTGATAAACATGAGGAGATGTGTCTTTTTGTTGTTTCATATGTTATAAATACAAAAGGAGCCCATCATATAATAGGCTCCCATCGAATTATGATTGCTTCACAACGTATATTACACGTATCATCTATTTAAAAACCAAAAAATTTTATAATTGACTTATTACTTTTTTCTCCCATTATTTCGCGCTCGCAAGCCCTTATTTGGCCGCGATTCGGTGTGTTGCCAAAAATGCTTCCCAAGACATCTCTCTATCCGTAGGATTACGTAGAATATTTTTTACAACATTAGTTTGTATGTTCTTCTTATGAAATAAAGCCATTTGATGTCCCCCCGCAAAAACATATAGTTTATGATGTAACCCTAGATTTCTAACTATTGTTCCTTTAGTTGTAAAATCGTCGCAAAGAACATATGAGTCATCATGGCACATTCTATATTGATTTAACATTTCTTCGGCTGCGTTCGCTCCATCTAAATATACCAAATCGAAAGAATTATCTTTTTCCAAAATTTCCTCGCCCCTTCTTAATACGTAATGAACATTTACAGGAGTTTCGAAGGTTTCCACTACTTTCTTGCACTCATCCAAATGTTGTTGGTTAATATTAGTAGTAATTAACTCCCCTCCATATTTGGCTAAATACATTAACCAAAACATTGTGCTATTCCCATTCCCCCAGCGACCATCTATAGCAGTCATCGACCCAATTTCCAAAATTCTAATTGGTTTTTCATTAAATAGATTTAATGTCTCCAAAAAAATATTATCCCGCGATTGGGTATTTTTATTTAAAGTCGCCAATAAATACTTAAAATATGGGGAATTAGTCTTAATGTCGTCGAAATTTATCATTTTATTTTATAATAATTTCTTTAGCTTTTGCTTCGATAGATTTCGGGTAACAATTTAATCTAAGTCCTATTGCATATAAAATAAACAACAAACAAGTATGAAATGCCATACCATGAAAAAATTTATTAAAATGTCCATAAAGATAAGGTAAATCAAAAAGATACCCAATAAATCCACACATTCCAAGAGAATAAATTAAAGAACCAATAAATTGCAGTCTTTTATATTTTTTATCTGTATTAAAACAAATAATCAATCCACTTAATGCAATAAGAAATATCCCAACCAAAGCAAAAAGCGAAGGTAATTGCGGGGCAACAATATTTTCTAAATTAGAAGGAAAATCAAAAAAAGAAAAAATAGACAATCCACCAACTATAAATAGCAACCAATTTGAACATATAGAAACAATAATATCGCAAAATTTGTTTTTCTTGTGTTGTAGCTCGCTAGAGCGAATCAAAATAATAGAACTTAAAATAAAAGAAACCGCCGTAAATATCTTCATGCTTTCACCAGAATCCAACCATTTTGTGTAGATTTCTTGTTTTGTAATCCATCCATAAAGGGTTATTAACGATACAAGCAAAATAACAAAAGGAATTAACATTTTACAAAATTCTTCGGCCAGAACTAAAGACCCAGGGGTGAAAAATTTTATCAATTTATTTTTCATTATTATGGGATAACAGGAGCTTTTATTATTAACAAAACCAAACCACTTAATACAGCCAAAAGAATAGTCGCAACCATTCCATAAACTATAGATTTAACTGGTTTAAATTCATCCTGCTTGACGTAGTTGGTTTCGAGCAGTTTTTTGATTTCTGATACATCTCTCAATACTAAGTCCAACTTTTCAGATTTAATGGCTTGATTTTTAGCCTCTTCAAGCTCTTCTCTTGTGTATTTTTTGGGTTCGTCCATAATTTATATTACACGTTAAAGTTCTGTAAGTTATTTTTTTGAATTGCTTAAAAGATTATTAAGGAGTTGGGGATTTTGTTGGGTTCTTTTATATATTTCGGCATCTGTTTTGTTTTTTGTGTCTGGGTCAATTGAATTATGAAAATAATGATGAAGTTCGTGCGACAGGATTGCTCCAAAAAATAGCATTTGATGCACGTCATTAGTTTCTTTTGGGCGAGTCTGTCTAAAATCTAATAAAATTATTTTGTTTGTATAGAAGGGAATGGCGTCTTGAGTAATTGTTAATCCATAAAATAATGGCATATCAGCCCAATAAAGCTGTTGTGGTAAATAGGGATATATTTGAGAACCGTCAATAGAAGACACCATTTTTAAAGCCTGAATAGCTAATTCACGTTCTGATTGATTAAATTCCCGAAGGATTTTTATATCAAATGTCTCTTGTCTTTGGGTTGTCAAGGGTTTTGGTGGAGCAACCCTAATTTGATTTGATGGACTTTTTATCGTTGAACATCCCATCAAAATACCACCTAAAAGTATGAAAAATGCCCAAATCGGAGCTTTCATTATTTAATATTACACTTTATTAATAAAAAGGGTACATAAATATAAATTTACATACTATGCATCTATTCTTTTTTTGAGTATTAGGAAAGACAAGGAAGTAAATGAACTATTGTTTAGTTGTTGTTGTTTTTTTTGTTGTTTTTTGGTTTTTTGTTGTTTTTTGTTTAAAATTAAACCGGGAGACTGAACACAACCCCCTGACACGTTTTTTTACTCTTGCTTTTTGAAATTTTTTCAAAAATAGGCATACCCCCCTTCCCCCCCATGTAAAAAAAATGTTGACAAACTAAGCGATGTGTAGTAATCTTTTCTCACAATGAAAAAGAAAATCATCAAATTCGTCGCC